>CXWL01005977.1_pt1 | contig 14726 bp, 9 predicted proteins | sample 590931 | NCBI WGS metagenome assembly CXWL01 (sample SAMEA3498368, study PRJEB10139) | groundwater metagenome | biome: water well; material: biofilm material | place: Germany | collected 2015-04-27 | reverse complement strand
GCCCTGCGCCGTCTCGACGTGCCGCGTACGCTGCTCGCCGAGACGGTGCGCGCGGCGCTCCAGGGCATCGCCCTCGCGCCCCGCTTCGAGGGGGTGCAGCGCATCGACCGCGTGGTGCGATTCCCCAACGACGGTCGCCTGACGGGCGACTCCTTGGCGCGCCTGCCGCTGGTGGTCGAGGAGGGGCGGGTGGTCGAGCTCGGGCAGGTGGCGCGGGTCGAGGAGAGCGCCACGCCGGGCCTGGTGCGACGCAAGAACGCCCAGCGACGACTCGGCTTCCGCATCCAGACCGCCGGCGACCTCGGCGGCACGGCTGAGCTCATCGAGGCCAGGCTTGCCACGATGTCCCTGCCGACGGGAACGACGGTTGGGCTCAGTGGCCAGGTGGAGGAGGCGCGCGCCACCGCGCGTCGGCTCACCGCGGCGTCGGCAGTAGCGCTCACCCTGGTCTGCTTCCTGTTGCTGCTCGCGCTCGGCTCGGTGCGCGAGGTGGCGATCGTCCTCGCGACCCTGCCGCTCGCCTTTGCCGGCGGTCTCTGCGCGCTGGCCGTCGCCGGCGAGAGCTGGAACGCCAGCTCGATCGTCGGCGTGATCGGCCTGTTTGGCGTCGCGGTGCAGAACAGCCTGGTGCTGATCACCCAGATCAAGGGGTTGCTCGCCCAAGGGTTGCCACTCGCCGCCGCGGTGCGCGAGGCGTCGCTCGGCCGCGTGCGTCCGAAGCTGATGACCGCCGGGGCCGCCATTCTCGGTCTGTCGCCGATGCTCTTCGGGCTCGGCGGCTCCGAGCTCGAACGCCCACTCGCCGTCGTCATGGTGGGCGGTCTGGTGACCTCGACGCTCTTTACCCTGTTGGTGCTGCCGGCGGTCTATGCACGCTTCGGCCGAGCGGGCAAGATGACGGCATGAGCAGCGCGCCACGCTGGTTCCGCATCGAGGGTCTGGACTGCGCCGAGGAGGTGGCCGTCCTCAAGCGCGTGGTCGGGCCGGTGGTGGGCGGCGAGGAGCGGCTGGCCTTCGACGTGCTCGCCGGCCGCATGCGGGTGCCGCACGACGCCGACGCCGCTCGGGTGCTGGCGGCGGTGGCGGCTACCGGGATGACCGCGGCGCCGTGGCGGGAGGCCGGGGGCACGGACGGTCGACGCGCCGGGCGGTTGCGCGCCACCGCCCTGTCCGGGGTGGCGACCGCGCTGGGTCTGGCCCTCCACGCCAGCTCGAGCGGCGGCTTCTGGGGCGCCCTGGGCGCCGGAGCGGACGAGGTCGCGCGGGCGGTGCCGCTCGGCGCGCGCCTGCTCTACCTCCTCGCGATCGTCGCCGGCGGCTGGTTCGTGGCGCCCAAGGCCTGGGCCTCGGCGCGCTCGCTGCGCCCGGACATGAATCTGCTGATGACGCTGGCGGTGATCGGCGCGGTGGGCATCGGCGAGTGGTTCGAGGCGGCGACCGTCGCCTTTCTGTTCGCCCTCTCGCTCGCGCTCGAAGCCTGGAGCGTCGGGCGGGCACGACGCGCCGTCGAGTCCCTGCTGACGCTCGCGCCCGCGGTGGTTCGCGTGCGCCAGGACGACGGCTCCGAGCGCCTGGTCCCCGTCGCCGAGGCGAGCGTCGGTACGCGGTTCGTGGTTCGCCCCGGGGAGCGCCTGGCGCTCGACGGGCGGGTGGTCGCCGGCGCCTCCGAGCTCGACCAGGCGCCGATCACCGGCGAGAGCATGGCCGTCGAGAAGGGCGTGGGCGACGAGGTCTTCGCCGGCTCGATCAACGGCCGCGGCGCGCTCGAGGTGGCAGCCACCCGGCCGGCCGGCGACACCACCCTGGCGCGCATCCTGCGCCGCGTCGAGGAGGCGCGCTCGCGACGTTCGCCGGCGGAGCAGTGGGTGGAACGCTTTGCCCGCATCTACACGCCGGTGGTCTTCCTCGGGGCGGTGTCGGTGGCGCTCGTCCTGCCATGGGCCGCCGGCATCAGCTGGCAGGCCGCGCTCTACCGGGCGCTCGCGCTGCTGGTGATCGCCTGTCCCTGCGCTCTCGTCGTCGCCACGCCGGTGGCGGTCGTCGCCTCGCTCGCCGCGGCGGCCCGCCATGGGGTGCTGCTCAAGGGTGGCGCGGCGGTCGAGATCCCGGGCCGTGTGGTCACCGTGGCGATGGACAAGACCGGCACGCTGACCGGCGGCCGACCCGAGGTGGTGGAGGTGGTGCCGCTCGCCGAGCACGACGAACGCGAGCTGTTCGAGCGGGTGGCGGCTCTCGAGGCGACCAGCGAGCACTCGATCGGCCGGGCGATCTGCGAGCACGCCGCGGCGCTCGGCGTGCGTGCGTCGCCGGCCGAGAGCTTCGAGATCCTTCCCGGGCGCGGCGCCCAGGGGGTGATCGGCGGTCGCCGCTTCTGGCTGGGCTCGCACCGCTTCCTCGAGGAGCGCGGCCAGGAGACGCCCGAGATCCATGCCCGCATCGAGGCGATGTCGGCGACCGGCCGCACCATCGTCGTGGTCGGCAACAGCGACCACGTCTGCGGCATCCTCGCTCTCGCCGACGAGGTGCGGCCCGAGGCGGCTGCCACCGTGCGTGCGTTACACGCGGCGGGTGTGCGGAACGTGGTGATGTTGACCGGCGACCACGCGCCGACGGCCGCGGCGGTGGCGCGGCAGGTCGGTATCGACGAGGTGCGCAGCGAGCTCCTTCCCGAGGACAAGCTGCGGGTGATCGAGGAGCTGGTGGCGCGCGACGGCGTCGTGGCGATGGTCGGCGACGGTGTCAACGACGCGCCTGCCCTCGCCCGCGCCTCCCTCGGCGTGGCGATGGGCGGCACCGGTACCGACGTCGCGATCGAGTCGGCGGACGTGGCGCTGATGTCCGACGACCTGTCGAAGCTGGCCTGGCTGGTCGGCCATTCGCGGCGGACGGTGGCGATCATCCGCGCCAACGTCGTCTTCGCGCTGGCCGTGAAGGTGGTGTTCCTGGGGTTGGCGATCGGCGGCTTGACCAGCCTCTGGCTGGCCATCGCCGCCGACACCGGCGCCACCTTGCTGGTGGTGATGAACGCCCTGCGGCTGCTGCACGCGGGCGCGCCGGTGGCGGTGGTTCCGCGGCAGGCGGCGTCGCCGCAGGAGCCGTGTTGTGGCTGTGGCCACGAGGGCGGGTCTGAGACCCGCCCCTACAGGCGTTAGTTCCCTGGGTGCAAAGAGTTGCGGCCTTTCACAGGTAGTCGTAGGGGCGGGTCTCAGACCCGCCCTCGGACCGCTCGAGAGGCCAGGAGGTCTGGGTGGGCGGAGCCCGGCTAGGATGCCGGTGTGGACCCGCTGACCCACAGCCTGTTCGGCGCCGCGCTGGCGACCAGCCCGCTCGGACGCTGGCTCGAGCCGCGACGCCTCGGCGTCGGCGCGCCGGGCGCGCCGGTGACGGCGGATACCAGTCGGCCCAGCCGCGCGGTCGTGCTGTGGTTCGTCCTCGCCGCCAACGTCGCCGACGTCGACGCGTTTCTCTACCTCGGCTCGCGCGATCTGTCCCTGCTCTGCCGGCGCGGTGTCACCCACGGCCCGCTGGGGTTGGTGCTCTGGCCGTTGCTGCTGCTGTTCGCCTGGCGCTGGTGGGCAGCCGGCCGGTCGCGACAGGAAGCGGGGCTGGCGTCGTCGTTGCCGCTCCTCCTGCCGTTCGTCGCGCTCGTGCTCGGCGTCGCCAGTCACCCCGCGCTCGACGCCTTGAACGCCTACGGCGTGCGGCTCCTGATGCCGTTCTCCGGCCGCTGGTTTGCCGCCGACGCGCTGTTCATCGTCGACCCGTGGGTGTGGCTCGCTCTCGGTGGTCTGCTGTTCCTCGCCTCGCCGCGAGGCTGGCGCGCCAACGCCGGGTGGGCACTTGTCGCCGGGCTCACGTCGCTCGTCCTCTTCGCGTCGCCCCGGCCGCTGCCGGCGGCGGCGCCGGTGGTCTGGGTGGCCGCTCTCGGGCTCTTCGCGGTTCTGCGCTCGCTGCCGCTCGCACGTTGGGGACTCGAGCCGCGCCGTCTCGGGTCGCTCGCCGCGCTGCTGCTGGTGATCTACGGTGGCGCCATGGCGACGCTCAGCTGGCGCGGGCGCCTGGCGGTCGAGCGGGCAGTCGCGGCCGCCAGCGTGCCGCCGCCGACGGCGGTGTTTGTCGGCCCGCGCGCTGCCGCGCCGACCTCTTGGGACGTCGTCGTCGCGAGCGCCGACGGCTACCGCGTCGGCAGGGTCGACTGGCGCGCCGCGGCCGACGACCGCGTGCGCCTCGAGCCCGCGGTGTTCGCGCTGCCCGACCGGGGCGACCCGCGCGTTGGGGCGGCGTTGTCCGCCCGCGAGGTGCGCGGCTTCGTCGGCTGGTCGCGCCTGCCCTACGTCGAGGTCGTCGCCGACGGCGACGGCTGGCGCGTGTTCATCCTCGACCTGCGCTTCACGCGCGTCCGCGAGGCGATCTTCGGTGTCGTCGAGGTGCGCCTGGACGCCGGCTTACGCGTTCGCGGCGTCGTCCACAACACCTGACCCCGGCGGACTCTTGGACGTTCGGGGTCGTCTTCACGTACATTCCGTCATCACGATGACGATATCGCGACAGCTGTGGGTCGGGCTTGCACTGCTGAGCGGTGTGGCGACCGGCTGTGGCGGGGCGGCTGAAGGCGTCGCGGCGGCGCGCGGCGCCGTGCGCGAAGGGCTCTTCGAGCGCCGGGTCGACCTCACCGGCGACGTCCGGGCGGCGCGGGGCGACGTGCTCAACGTCCCGCTGACGCCAGCGGGCCAGCTGCCGATCCGTTGGTTGATCGAGGACGGCGCGGGCGTCGAGGCCGGCGCCCGGGTGGTCGAGCTCGACAACGCGGAGGTGGCCGGCGACCTCGAGCAGAAACGGGCGGCGGTGACCGAGGCGTCGGCCGCCCTGCGTCTGGCGCGGTCGGAGGCGGAAGGCAAGCTGGCGCAGGCCGAGCTCGAGCGCGCGAAGGCCGGTGACGAGCTGACCAAGGCGCGCCTCCTCGCCGAGGTGCCGGCCGAGATCCTGGCGGCCCGCGAGCACGGTGAGCGGCAGTTGGCGCTGGCGCGTGCCGAGGCGGAGGTGGGCAAGGCCGAGGCCGCGCTCGCGCGGTCGCGGGCCGAGGTCCGCGAAACCGTGGGCGCCGCCGAGCTGGCGGCCGAGGCGCGGCGGCGCGAGCTCGCGGTGACCGAGGAGGCGCTCGCCGCCCTGGTGGTGCGCGCCCCGAAGGCTGGGCTCGCCCTGGTGCAGGACCACGGTTGGGAGCGTCGCCGCCTGCGCACGGGTGACACGGTGTACCCCGGCATGCCGCTGATCGTCATTCCCGAGCTCGACTCCCTCGAGGTCGAGGCCTCGCTGTTCGACGTCGACGACGGCGCGGTGCGCGTCGGCGACCCCGCTCGCTGTCTCGCCGATGCCTATCCGGGAGAGGTCTTCGCCTGTCGAGTGACGGCGATCGCGGCGATGGCGCGCGAGCTGTCGCCGGTGTCGGCCCGCCGGGTTTTTCGGGTTCACCTCGCCTTCGACGACCCGGCACGCGCCCGAGAGCGGCTGCGGCCGGGGATGTCGGTGCGCGCCGAGGTGATGGCCGAAAGGCGCGAGCACGCGCGCCTGGTGGCGCGGGTGGCTGTCGACTGGAGCGGCGACCAGCCACGCCTACCCGGCGCGACCGCCGTCGTGTTGGGGCCCTGTAACGCCATCGACTGCGTGCTCGAGGACGCCACCTCGGCTGCGCTGGCCTCTGCAACCCCAGGGCGAACCGCGCCATGAAGCGTCGCTGGCTGGTGGGTGGTGGCGGCCTCGTGCTGGCGGCCTTGACCACCGCTTGGGCGTGGCCGCGCGGGGGAACCTGGGTGGCCGTCGAGCGCGGCGACCTGGTGCTCACCACCGAGGCGAGCGGCGCGCTCGAGTCCATCGAGGCCGAGTCGATCGGGCCGCCGTCGGTTCCGGACACCTGGGATTTCAAGATCTCGTTCCTGGCGCCCGAGGGCAAGGAAGTGAAGGCCGGCGAGCCAATCTTGGGCTTCGACACCGACGCCCTCGAGCGCCGTCTGCTGGAGCAGCGGACCAAGGCCGACCGCACCGCCGAGCAGCTGGCGAAGACGCGGGCCGATCGCGAGCTCGAGGCCGCCAACGCCAAGCTCGCCGTCGCCGAAGCGGACTCCCGCCTCGGCAAGGCGCGCCTGGCTGCCCAGGCTCCGGCGGAGCTGGTGGCCAGCCGAGAGCTCGCGCGCTCGCGGGTCGACCTCGCCGCCGCCGAGCGCGAGGCGGCCTATCGCCACCAGGCCATCGACCAGCTGGCGACGCGGGCCGCGGCCGAGCTCGCGGCGCTCACCGGTGAGCGTGACGCCGCCCGCGCCGCGGTCGCCCAGCTCGCGGCGGCGATCGCCAGCATGCGCGTGGCGGCGCCGCGCGACGGTACGGTGATCTACGTCCTCGACTGGCGGGGCGAGAAGAAGAAGGTGGGCGACTCCTGCTGGCAGGGCCAGGCGGTGCTCGAGCTGCCGCGTCTGGACCGCCTGCGGGGGTTGCTCGAGGTGCCGGAGGCCGATGCCGGGCGCCTGGCGGCGGGGCAGACGGTGCGGTTGCGCCTCGACTCGCGGCCGGACCGCGAGTACCTGGCCCGCGTCAGCCGGGTGAATCCCACGGTGGCTCCCGTCTCCTTCCAGAATCCGCGGCGGGTGGTGCGGGCCCAGATCAGTCTCGAGCACGTCGACCCGGAGGCGATGCGGCCGGCGATGCGCTTCCAGGCGAAGGTGGAGCTCGAGCGTCTGACCGGGCTGCTGCTGGTGCCGCGCACGGCGCTGCACGATCGGGGTGGCAGGAGCGAGGTGGTCCGTCACCGCTGGTTCGGCGACCAGACGCTCGCCCCCGAGCTCGGCCGGACCGACGGCGAACGCGTCGAGGTGCGCGGCGGGTTGGCGGCTGGTGATTTGCTCCTGGTGGCCGCGTCGGCTCCGAGGAAGGCCTCGTGATGGCCTGGCGGTCCGGCCTTGCCCTGGTCTTTGCCGGTCTCGCGGCCGTCGCCGCGGCCTGTGCTCGGCCGCCGGCGATTCCCACCTGTCGGGTCGAGGAACGGGACTTCCGGCGCGAGATCGTCGCCGAGGGCTACCTGCAGGCCGAGCACACCACCAAGGTGACGGCGCCGACCGACGTCGACGACGGCCTGTCGCTGCAGTGGCTGGTCGCCGACGGCACGCCGGTGGCGACCGGCGAGGTGGTCGCCCGCTTCGACGAGACGCCGTGGCGTCGGGCGCTCGACAGCGCCGAAGGCGAGCGGGCCGGCGTCGGGCTCAAGGAGGACCGACACCGGGTCGGCCGCGAGGTCGACGGCAAGCGCTCCGAGCTCGACGTCGGCGTGGCCCGCGCCGAGCTGGCGCAGGCCGAGCGCTTCCAGGCCAAGGACGCGCTCGTCTTCTCGCGCAACGAGCGGGTCGAATCCGAGCTCGACGCCGACCTTGCGCGGCGTCGCGAGGCGCACGCCATCGAGGTGCGCGGCGTCCAGGGCGAGATCTCGCAGGGCGAGGGGCGCCTGATCGCCCTCGAGGGTGAGCAGGCGCGGCAGAACGTCGTGCGGGCCGAGAAGGGGCTGGCGTCGCTCACCGCGGTGGCGCCGAGCGCCGGCCTCGCGGTGCTCGTCCGCACCTGGCGTGGTGAGACCCCCAAGCCCGGGGACATGGTTTGGCCGGGCCAGCCGATCGCCGAGATTCCCGACCTCTCCTCCATGCAGGCCGAGATTCTCGTCCTCGAGGCCGATGCCGGTGGCCTCGCGGTCGGCCAGAGCGCCAAGGTGCGGGTGGAGGCCCATGCCGCTCCCGATGCCGGCGCCGACGTCGCCGCCAAGGTCGAGCGCGTCGACAAGGTGGCGAAGCCGCGCATCCGCAACGTGCCGGTGCAGTACTTCGGGGCGACCCTGTCGCTGGCCGCGACCGACCCCAAGACGATGAAACCGGGCCAGCGGGTCCTGGCGCGCGTCGAGATCGTGTCGTTGCCCAAGGCCCTGGTCGTGCCGCGCACGGCGGTCTTCCAGGTCGACGGCAAGTCGGTGGTTTATCGGCGACAGGCCGACGCCTTCGTGCCGGTCGAGGTCGAGGTGACGGCGAGCGCCAACGGCCTGTCCGCCCTTGGCAAGGGGGTCGCGGCGGGCGACGAGCTCGCGCTGGTCGACCCCAGGCATGGCGGAGGTGAGCTCGGTGCCTCGTCGCCAGCGGGCAAGGGGGCGGGCGGGTGAGCTGGGCCGAGGCGCTGGCCAGCGCTTTTGGCAACCTGGCGGGGCACAAGCTGCGCGCGGCACTCACCATGCTCGGCATCGTCTTCGGCGTCGGCGCCGTGATCGCCATGCTGGCGATTGGCGGTGGCGCCGAGAAGAAGGCGCTCGAGACCATCGACCGCCTCGGCCGGCGCAACCTCATCCTGCGCGCCAAGGACCTCGAGACCGAGGAGCTGCGGGAGACCCGCAAGCGCTCGGTCGGCCTGGCGCGGCGCGACGTCGAAGCCATCGCGGCCGGCATTCCGGGAGTCGAGGAGGTGGCGCCGAAGGTCCAGGTGACGCCGTTCGAGATCTACTCGGCGAACGGCCGCACCAAGGGCGCCGTCCTCGGGGTCGCCGCCTCCTACCCGCGCTTCGTCGAGCTGGCGCTCGCCGAGGGCCGGTTCTTCGACCCCCGTGACGAGCGCGACTTCGCCCAGGTCTGCGTCCTCGGGGCGGCCGCGCGCCGGGAGCTCTTCGGCTGGGGACCAGCGCTCGGCGGCCGCGTCAAGGTCAACGACCTGTGGCTCGAGGTGGTCGGCGTGCTCGCCGAGCGCGGGGCCGACGACGACACCTTCGAGGGCACCAGCCTGGGCCCGTCGACGCGCGTCATCTACCTGCCGGCGGCGACCGCAGAGCGCAAGCTCGAGCGCGACCCTCAGGCGTCGCCGTACGCCGAGATCCTGGTGCGCCTGACGCCGGAGACGGATCCGCTCACCGCCGGCCGGGCGGTCGCCGAGCTGGTCGACCGCCTGCATGCCGGTGCCGACGACAGCGAGCTGGTGGTGCCCGAGGCGCTGCTCGCCCAGAGCCGTCGGACGCAGCGGCTGTTCGACCTGGTGATGGGCTCGATCGCCGGCATCTCGCTCCTGGTGGGCGGCATCGGCATCATGAACATCATGCTGGCGTCGGTGCTCGAGCGCACCCGCGAGATCGGCATTCGCCGCGCCGTCGGCGCCCGCCAGCGAGACATCCGGGCCCAGTTCCTGATCGAGTCGTTTGCCATCAGCGCCGTCGGCGGTCTGCTCGGCATCGCTGTCGGCCTTGGCATCTCGTGGGCGGTGGCGGCCTGGGCCGGCTGGCCGACCGTGGTGCGGCCGGGAGCGGTGGTGCTGGCGACGGGTGTGGCGCTCGCCGTCGGCCTGCTCTCCGGGTGGTACCCTGCGGAGAGAGCCGCCGCGCTCGACCCGATCGACGCACTACGCTACGAATAGGGTCGGCGAGCGAGCGGCCAGCCATGGCCGAGCCGTCAACCTCGCAGGACCCCACGCCCCCGTACCAGCAGTCCGTCGCCGAGGTGGCGGCCGCCCTCGGCAGCGATCTCGTCGGTGGCCTGAGCGATGTCGAGGCGGCGGCGCGGCTGCTCCGCTACGGGCGCAACGAGCTCGCGGCGGCAGCGCCGGTGCCGGCCTGGCGACGATTCCTCGCCCAGTTCGAGAACATGCTGGTGATTCTGCTTCTGGTCGCGACGGCGATCTCGGCGTTGTTGTGGGTGGTCGAGCGGGACGCGGCCCTGCCGTACGAGGCGATCGCCATCCTCGGTGTGGTACTCCTCAACGCCACCCTGGGCTACGTGCAGGAGGGGCGGGCCGCGCGGGCGGTGGCGGCGCTGCGGGCGATGACGGCAGCGGTGGCGACGGTGGTGCGCGGTGGCGAACGCCGCCACCTGCCCGCCGCGGAGTTGGTGCCGGGGGACCTGGTGGTGCTCGCCGAGGGCGACACCATTCCCGCCGACGCGCGGGTGGTCGCGTCCGTCGCCCTGCAGACGGCCGAAGCTGCGCTCACCGGCGAGAGCCTGCCGGTGGCGAAGGAGGTGGCGCCGATCGTCGGCGAGGCTGCCCTCGGCGACCGCCACAACATGGTCTGGAGTGGCACCGCCGCGACCTACGGGCACGGCCGGGCAGTGGTGACGGCGACCGGCATGCAGACCGAGATGGGGCGCATCGCCGGTCTGCTCGGGCAGGGGGGTGAGGAGGCGACGCCGCTCCAGCGCGAGCTCGATCGTGTCGGGCGCCTGCTGGGCGTGGCGGTGTTCGTGATTGCCACCGTCATGGTGGCGGTCATCGTCGTCGTCGAGCACGTGCGCACCCCTGCCGCCTTCCTCGACGTGCTGATTCTGGGTGTGGCACTGGCGGTTGCCGCGGTGCCGGAGGGCCTGCCGGCGGTGGTCACCGCCGTGCTGGCGATGGGCGTCCAGCGCCTGGCGCGCCGCCGCGCCATCGTCCGCCACTTGGCGGCGGTCGAAACGCTGGGGGCGGCGAGCGTGATCGCCTCCGACAAGACCGGCACGCTGACCCGCAACGAGATGACGGTGCGGGTGGTGGTCACCGCCAGCGGGCGCGTCAGCTTCGGCGGGTCGGGCTACGCGCCGACCGGTGAGGTGCAGCGGGAGGACGGCGCGGCGATCGACGGCCTGCTCGCCCTCGAGCTCGAGCGGGCCCTGGCCGCTGTCGACCGCGCCAACAATGCGGCGGTGGTGGAGCACGACGGCCAGTGGACGATCCACGGGGATCCCACCGAGGCGGCGCTCCTGGTGGCTGCCCGCAAGGCCGGGCTCACCGCCGAGGCGCTCGCCGCACGGCTGCCCCGCGTGGGAGAGGTGCCCTTCTCCTCCGAGCGCAAGCTGATGAGCACCGTCCATCGTGACACCGAGGGCACTGCCGGACTCGTGGTCTTCACCAAGGGGGCACCCGACGTGCTCCTCGGGCGCTGCACGCACGAGCTGGTCGGCGCCGAGCCGCGAGCGCTTTCGGCCGAGCGCCGAGCGGAGATTCTGCGGCTCAACGAGGAGCTCGCGGGTCGCGCCCTGCGCACCCTGGGGGTTGCCCTCCACCGACTCCCGGCGTCCACCTTGACGCTCGCCGACGCGGCTCGAGTCGACGCCCGGGTCGAACGCGACCTGGTCTTTGCCGGGCTGATCGGCATGCTCGACCCGCCGCGTGCGGAGGCGGCGGCGGCCGTCGCCCGCGCCAGGAGCGCCGGCATCCGCCCGTTGATGATCACCGGTGACCACCCGCGCACGGCGCTCGTCATCGCTCGCGAGCTGGGGATCGTCGCCGTCGAGGACGAACGCGTGCTGACCGGCATCGAGCTTGCCCGGCTGAGCGACGACGAGCTAGCGCGGGAGGTCGCTGTCACGTCGGTGTACGCGCGGGTGAATCCCGAGCACAAGCTGCGCATCGTCCAGGCGCTCCAGCAGAGCGGCGCCATCGTCGCGATGACCGGCGACGGGGTCAACGACGCGCCGGCGCTCGAGCGGGCCGACATCGGGGTGGCGATGGGCACCGGCACCGATGTGGCGAAGGAAGCGGCGGATCTGGTGCTCGCCGACGACGACTTCGCGACCATCGTCGCCGCCGTCGAAGAGGGACGGGCGATCTTCGCCAACATCCGCAAGTTCCTGCGCTTCCTGCTGTCCTCGAACTTCGGTGAGGTGACGACGATGTTCCTCGGCGTGGTGTTCGCCGAGCGCCTCGGCCTGCCGGCGGCCGACGGGGTCGTCGTGCTGCCCCTGCTCGCCACCCAGGTGCTGTGGATCAACCTGGTGACCGACGGCGTGCCCGCCCTCGCGCTGGGTCTCGATCCGGCCGATGTCGGCCTGATGGACGCCCCGCCCCGGCCGCGTGCCGAGGGCGCGATCACGGCGCCGATGTGGCGCGGCATCCTCCTTGTCGGCATCGTCATGGCGCTCGGCACGCTGTTCGTCCTCGACGCGGCACTGCCGGGCGGCTTGGTCGCCGGCAGCGGCGACCTGCGCTATGCGCAGTCGATGGCTTTCACCACGCTGGTGCTGTTCCAGCTGTTCAACGTTTTCAACGCGCGTTCGGACGTCAACAGCGCGTTTTCCCGCCTGTTCACCAATCGTCGGCTGTGGGCCTCGCTGGCGCTGTCGATCGCGCTCCAGGCGCTGGTGCTCTATCTGCCGGCGATGCAGCGGGCGTTCGGCACCGTCAGCCTCTCGGCCGTGGACTGGGTGCGCTGCGTCGCCGTGGCAAGCACCGTGCTGTGGGTCCGCGAGGCGAGCAAGCTGCTCGGGCGTCTCCGCCGCCGGGCGACGTGAACGCCGTCGATCAGTACCACTCGAGGAGCGAGAACCCCAGGCCGACGCGGGTGGTCTCGAAGTTGTAGTCGATCAGGCTCTCGCCGTAGCCGTGGAAGACCTGGACGTGGCCCCGGAGGTTGCCGCGGATCGGGAACGCCCACTCGAGCTGCACGGCACCACGGGAGCGATCGCCCTCGCGCAACGAGTGGCGCAGCAGGACCGAGACCTCGTGGTGGCGGACGTGGCGGACGACGAGGAGGTCGGCGCGGCCCATGTAGTCCTCGATGTCGGGGTTGTCGTCCGCCGTCGCGTCTTCGGGGATCCGCCACCATGGCCGGACGGTCAACGTCCAGCCGGCGCGCTCGAAGCCGACACTCGCCGTCAGGCGGTTCCAGCTGCGCGAGCGCGGGTTGTCGCGGCCATTCGACTGATGATTGGCGCCGAAAGCGAGCAGCCGGCCGTCCCAGCCGAACAGTCGATAGTGAGTGCCGAAGACGAGCAGGAGCTCCGGCTCGTAGTCGGTCTCGCGAAAGGGACGCGACTGGGCGGCGTTGTAGAGCTGCCAGCGCGAGGACTGGGTGTAGGCCAGCCAGAGGTCGCCGGCGTCGCCGAAGACACCCTGCCAGGCCTTGGTCTTCAAGCTGATCTGGGCCAGGAGCTCGGAGCTCTGCAGGTTCTCCGAGCCGACGACCGTGTGATCCGGTGATGGGCTGGTGGGCGCCTGGTTGACGTCGCTGGCGCCGACCCACGGCATGATGTAGACGGGCTTGTAGCCGCGCAGACCGAAGGTTCCGAGCTTCGACGTCGGCAGGAGCTCCCAGCGACTGTCGAGCAACGAGACCGTGGCAGCCGGTGTTGTGGCGACGGGACTTGCCGCTGGCGCCGCGGTCAGGGGCGCCTCGGCGTCGGGCGACTGACGTCCGAAGGCGTGGTCGTAGCACGCCAGTCGCTCGGCGTCGGCACCGATCGCGACGCAGGCCTCGGGCACTGCCGGGGTGGGCGGGACCTGCGCGCTCGCGGGCGCGGCCATCGGCGCCGTCGCGAGGACCAGGGCGACGAGGAGGTGGCGCGATCGGCGGGCGGCGGCTGGCGCGTGGTGGGAGCGTCGCATGGGCGCCCCATTATGGGCGCGATTGTCGCGATGACCCCAGACGCCTGACCCCAGGTGCCTTGCCCGCTCGCCGCCCGCGGCGTTACCGTCAGGGGACTTCGACCGCCAACCCACCGAGGAGATACGCATGGCCCCGAACCGCTTCGTCTGGTACGAGCTGATGACTTCGGACCCCGTCGCCGCGAGCAGCTTCTACACCCAGGCCCTCGGCTGGGGGACCGCGCCGTTCGGCGACGGCGCCGACTACACGCTGTGGACCGCCGGTGGCGTGCCCTTCGGCGGGCTGATGAAGCTGCCGCAGGACGCCCAGAGCCCGCCCGCGTGGCTCGGCTATGTCGGCGTCGACGACGTCGCAGCGGCGGGCGCCGCGGTGGCGGCGGCAGGGGGCCAGATCCTGGTCCCGGCCACCGACATCCCGAACGCCGGCCGCTTCTCCGTTCTCGCTGACCCCCAGGGAGCGGTCTTCGCCGTGCACCAGGCGCCGGCGAACCCGCCCGCCGGGGCGATGCCACCGGCGCCGATCTGCTGGCACGAGCTGATCACCACGGACGCGGCGGCGGCGCTCGCCTGGTACGGCGCGCGCTTCGGCTGGACGACCGCCGGCGAGCACGACATGGGCACCATGGTCTATCGGATGTTCGGCGTCGGCGATGCCATGCCTGCCGGCGGCATGTTCGACCGGCCGGCCGAGATGCCGGTGTCGGCATGGCTCTACTACGTCGCCGTCGCCGACCTCGACGCCGCCTTGGCGGCCGTCCGTGCCCACGGTGGCCAGGTCTGCAACGGCCCGATGGACGTCCCTGGCGGCGGTCGCATCGCGCAGTGCAGCGACCCGCAGGGAGCGATGTTCGCCCTCCACCAGGCGCCGCCGGCTTGACGGTAGCGATGGGAGGCGAGCCGATCGGGCCACCCCTGTCGGCCCTCCTTGCCGGCGATCTGCGCGCGGCCACGGTGCCGCCCGGCTGGAGTCAGGGCCGCGGCACCTTCGGCGGTCTTCTGCTCGCCTTGGGGCTCGTCGGCGCCCGCCGGGAGCTGCCCGAGCCGCGGCCGGCGCGGGCGATGGTGGCCACCTTTCCGGCCCCAGTCGGCGTCGGCGAGGTGGTGGTCGACGTGCGCACGCTCCGCCACGGCCGGGCGGTCAGTCAGTTCGCCGCCGAGGTGCGCCAGGGCGGGGACATCGGCTGCCTCGTGCTGGCGAGCTTCGGCGTGGCGCGACACTCGGCGGTCGAGGTCGCCGGCGAGGCCGCACCCGTCCTGCCACCCCCCGAGGCGTTGCCGTCGCTCGCCCCGGCGTCGATTGGCGGGCCCGAGTTCACCCGTCACTTCGACTACCGCTTCGCCCTCGGCGCCCGGCCCTACTCCGGGGC
>CXWL01006957.1_pt1 | contig 14728 bp, 14 predicted proteins | sample 590931 | NCBI WGS metagenome assembly CXWL01 (sample SAMEA3498368, study PRJEB10139) | groundwater metagenome | biome: water well; material: biofilm material | place: Germany | collected 2015-04-27 | reverse complement strand
GTCGCCGAGCAAGCCTACGCGCGGGCCAAGTTTCTGCTGCAGGAACAAGTCATCGGCGAAGCGGAAGCCCAGCGCCGGCATGCCGAACTGCTCAGCATGCAGGCGGAAGCCCATGAGGCGCGCGATCACCTGAAGCTCCTCGGCATGAACGACGGCGAATTCCGCCGACTCGATAAGAGCCGGGACATTCGCTCCCATGTGCCGATCGTGGCACCCTTTGCCGGCCGCATCATCGGACGCAACCTGACCAGAGGAGAAGTCGTCGAGACCACCGAGAAATTGTTCGTGGTCGCCGATCTGTCTGAAGTCTGGGTGCGGGCCAACATCCCGGAAAAAGACATTCCGTTCGTCCACACCGTCCATGCCTCCGGTGGCAGGCAGGCAGAAGTGCGCATCAATGCCTATCCGCGGGAAACCTTCAAGGGAACGATCACCTATGTCGGCGATGTCCTGGATCCTGCCACCCGCACGATGCAGCTGCGACTTGAGCTTCCCAACCCCGAAGGGCGGCTGAAACCGGAGATGTTCGCCACAATCCGCCTCTTCTCCGAATCGCAGCCGGACCGGTTGGCCGTTCCGGAAGCCGCGCTGCAACGGGACCAGAACCGGACCTTCGTCTTCGTGCAACGCAACGTGACTGAGTATGAAGTCCGCGAGGTCCAAGTCGGGGAATCCAACGGCACCCATAGCACCATCCTCGGGGGCCTCACCGAAGGCGAGCCGGTCGTCACGCACGGCGCCTTCATCTTGAAATCCGAATTCTTGAAGAAGCAAGTCTGATGGTCACCCGCCTGCTCGACATTTCACTGCGCCAACGCATGCTCATCGTGATTTTCGCCATCATGCTCGGCATCGGGGGACTCTATTCCTTTCGAACGATCCCGATCGATGCATTCCCCGATGTCACCAGCGTGCTCGTACAGGTCGTCACCAAGGCGCCCGGATTATCTCCCGCAGAAGTCGAACGCCTGGTGACCTACCCGATCGAACTGCAACTGACCGGCGTCCCCGCACTCATGGAAATGCGATCCCTGACCAAGGTCGGTCTGTCACTGGTGACCATCGTGTTCGACGATGCGATGGACATCAACCTGGCGCGCCAGCTCGTGCTGGAGCGTCTGATCGAGGTAAAAGAGCAGCTTCCCCCCGGCACAGAACCGATGCTCGTGCCGAACAGCACCGGGTTGGGCGAGGTCTTCCAGTACTACCTGGCCGACGCCCGCGGTCCCGTCCTGGACGAAGCTGTGACTCACCAAAACTTGATCGATCAGCGCACACTCCAGGACTGGATTATCCGGCCGCTGCTGAAGAGCACGCCGGAGGTGATCGACGTGAACTCCATGGGCGGCTTCGTCAAGCAGTATCAAGTACTGGTCGAGCCGGCCATGTTACGCAAATACAATCTGACCCTCCGCGAGGTCTTCGACGCCGTGGCCAGCAACAACGCCAACGCCGGCGGCAACATTCTGGAAAAGCACGACGAGAAATATATTGTGCGCGGGATCGGCCTGATTCGATCGCTCGAAGACGTCGGACGCATCGTCATTAAGGAATCCGGCGGCACGCCGGTCTTTGTCAGCGATGTGGCGCAGGTGTTGATCGACCATGCGGTCCGGCACGGGGCAACCGTGTTGAACGGTGATCGCGAGGTGGTCAGCGGGATCGTCCTCATGTTGCGAGGGGGCAATGCGCGTGACGTTGTCGAAAGCATCAAGGCACGAATCGACGACATACACCGTCTGCACCTGCTGCCGGACGGACTGCGTATCGTGCCGTTCTATGACCGAATCGAATTGATCACGTCCGCCTTAAGCACGGTGTATAAATCACTCGCTGAAGGCGTGGTGCTGGTTATCGTGGTGCTGGTGCTCTTCCTGGGCAACCTCCGCAGCGCGCTGATCGTCGTCGCGACCCTGGTGCTGTCCCCCCTCGCCACGTTCATCGTCATGGGCCAGGTCGGACTCACGGCCAATCTCATGTCGCTGGGCGGGCTGGCCATCGCCATCGGCATGATCGTGGACGGCTCCGTGGTCGTCGTCGAGAACGTCTACCGGCACCTCTCGGAACACTCGTCCGCTGCGGTCCCGCGCCTCGAGCTGATCACCAAATCCGTCAAGGAAGTAGGACAGCCGGTCGTCTTCGGCATCCTGATCATCATTCTGGTGTTCCTGCCGCTGCTGTCCCTGCACGGGATGGAGGGCAAGATGTTCAAACCGCTCGCCTACACCATCATGATCGCTCTGCTGACCTCCCTGGTGCTGTCGCTCACGCTGTCGCCGGTCCTCTGTTCCCTCATGTTGAAGCGAGGGAGTGAAGAGGATCCCTGGATCGTCCGCTGGACCAAACGCATTTATGCCCCGTCGCTCCGGTGGGCATTGGGACATACCAGCATCGTGCTGGTGGGCGCAGTGGGCTCACTGCTCGCCAGCCTGGCATTGTTTCCGTTCCTCGGCAGCGAATTTATCCCGATTCTCAACGAAGGATCCGTCGCCCCGCAAACGATCCGGCTGCCGAGCGTCTCCCTCCCCGCTTCTATCGAAATCGAAAAGCGTATGCAGCAGGCCATGATGGAATTTCCGGAAGTGGAAATGGTGGTCTCGAAGATCGGACGCACGGAACTGGGAAACGATCCGCAGGAACCGAACGAAAGCGACCCCGTCGTNNCGACGAGCTGATCTCCGGCGTCCGGACAGAAGCGACCGTCAAGCTGTTCGGGGAAGACCTGGAAATCTTACACAGCAAGGCCGAAGAGATCGCCGGCCAGCTGAGCAGCGTGCGCGGAGTGCGGGATATCAAGATAGAGCAACTCTTCGGACAGCCCTATCTCACCATCGACATCGATCGTGGCAAAATCGCACGCCACGCGATCAATGTGTCCGACGTGCGGGACATCATCGGCACCGCGATCGGCGGCGAAGTCGCAACGCGCGTCTACGAGGGGCAGCAACGCTTTGAACTGATCGTCCGCTTCCCGGAGCAATACCGGAACAGCGCCGAGACGATCAGCAACATTCTGGTCACCGGCAGGGACGGAGCGCTGATCCCTCTCGCCGACCTTGGAAGCGTCCGCCTGGAGGAAGGCCCCGGCCGGATCAGCCGGGAAAAGCTCCAACGGTATGTCTCAATCGGGTTCAATACGATGGGACGGGATATCGGCAGTTTGGTCGCTGAAGCGCAGCAGAAGATCGCCACTCAGGTGGTGCTTCCCGCCGGCTACACCGTCGCCTGGGGAGGCTCGTTTGAAAATATGGAGCGGGCGATGGCTAAACTCCGGCTCATCGTTCCTATCACCATCGGATTGATCTTCCTGTTGCTGTACTCCACCTTCGACTCGTTGCGTCAGGCGGCCCTCATCATTCTGAACCTTCCATTCGCACTCATCGGCGGTGTGGTCGCGCTCTGGCTGACGGGAGAATATCTCAGCGTGCCGGCCTCGATCGGGTTCATCAACCTCTTCGGCGTGGCCGTGCTGAATGGCATCGTGCTGGTCTCCTGTATGAATGCCCTGCGCGAGGAAGGCGCCACGCTGGACGAAGCTGTGATGTCCGGGGCGTTGCTGCGCCTGCGACCGGTCCTCATGACCGCGTTGGTCGCGTTACTGGGGCTGGTCCCTCTCGCCTTCGCCCATGGAATCGGCTCGGAGGTTCAGCGCCCGTTGGCAATCGTCGTCATCGGCGGACTGGTCAGCTCCACGCTGCTGACGCTGATCGTCCTACCGATCCTCTATCGATGGATCGAGGGCCGTACCCAACAGGACACTCCGCCGACTGACAGCCGCCCCGTCATCGAACCCGCCCATGGAGGGCAATAGCCCTGGTGCAATCTCATCTGATCGTCGGAATTTTTAACAACCTGCGCATGACACGCGCTTCGTGAAGAGCCACCTGACGGTCTCCATACAATGAACGTGCTACCCACGATCAAACAAGAATGGTCTCTATTGGTGAGCGGCGGCACGTCGGCGGCATTTCTTGTCTTCGGACAGAAATGGCTGGGGGATCTTTCCCACCAGGCCTGGTTTGCGCTCATGTTCGCGTGGCTCTTCACCGTCATCCTGTTGTCGGCCTTTGCCGTCGTCCGACATGCTGAAAGCCTGGCGACGAAACTGGGGGAACCGGGAGGGACGCTCATTCTGACGCTGGCCGTCACCGGGATTGAAGTCACGATGATCAGTGCCGTCATGCTGACCGGCAAAGGAAACCCGTCGCTCGCACGGGATGCGATGTTCGCCGTCGTGATGATCGCGCTCAATGGAATGATTGGCTTTTCCCTCCTGCTGGGAGGCCTGCGGTATCACGAACAAACCTACAATCTGCAAGGAGCGAACGCATTCCTGGCGGTGATCATTCCCTTGGCCGTGCTTGGCCTGGTCCTGCCCAATTTTACGGTGTCTTCTCCGGGTCCGACGTTATCGCCTCACCAATCGGCCTTTTTGATCATCATGTCGATCGGACTCTATGCGGTCTTTCTCGCCATGCAGATCTCCCGCCATCGCAATTACTTTATGGCGCCGGCCTCGCTCGAACCAACGGAAGCCCCCTACTTCAAATGCTCGTCCGACGACCAAGACCGCTCGGTGTTACACCTGATGCTGTTGCTGGTAGCGCATCTGTTGCCTGTCGTCATCCTCTCCGGACAGATTGCGGTCCCTATCACCCACGCCATCCACGAATTACACGCTCCCGCGGCCTTGGCCGGAGTGCTCGTATCTGTACTGGTGTTGTCTCCTGAGTCGATGAGCGCGGTGCGCGCCGCGATGGGCAATCAACTGCAGCGCTCCGTCAATCTGCTGTTGGGATCGGTCCTGGCAACCATCAGCCTGACAATCCCCGCTGTCCTGACCATCGGATTTGTGATGGACCAGACCATCATCCTCGGGCTCGATGCCGTCGGCATGACTCTTCTGCTGCTGACGCTTGGCCTCAGCCTCCTGACCTTTGCCAGTGCCCGCACCAACGTCTTGCTCGGCGCGGTGCATTTGTTGCTTTTTCTCGCCTATGTCATGCTGATTTTCGAACGGTAAAGAGCCGGCTTAATATCTGACAATGGTGCCGCAACTATGACGAAGGAGACTGTATCGATGGAGTGGATCTACCTGATCCTGGCCGGCCTGCTTGAAATGGGTTGGGCGATCGGCCTGAAATACACCGAGGGATTCTCTCGGCTATGGCCCAGCCTCTGGACGATCACTGCCATGATCGCCAGTTTCTATTTCCTTTCACAGGCACTGAGGACCATTCCCGTCGGCACGGGCTACGCAGTATGGACCGGGATTGGAGCGGTAGGAACAGCGCTTCTCGGCATTCTCATTCTCGGGGAATCAGTCGCACCCCTACGGCTCCTGTCGCTCACGCTGATTGTGCTGGGCATGATTGGGCTCAAGTTGAGCGCGTAATCGGCCCTCCACATCGCACATCACTCACCACAGGCTCACCAAACGCCGAAACGACTCGACTGGCGGACACATCACCGTCCAGGCTAGGGCATTCTTCTTCCTACCCTCGGGATTCGCCTAGTTCATCAACCCAGCCCCGATTGTTACTCTATAGTGAATATCGCCGCGCCTGGGTGCCGGCTGCCTCGCAACAGAGGGGCCGCTCCGCATCAAAGTAAGACTGTGGCCTGCCTCACGGACGACGTCGCACAGGTCTCCGTTGGTCACCTCTCCTAGACAGGCTAACCGAAGTGAAGGACTTCACCGTCAACTCTTCACCGGCCATACAGAATTCAACCCTCATATCCACCCGACTAGGAGGACGTTCCAGCCTAATATCTCCAGGAGATCAAGGCATTACTATCACCGCCGTCACTTCACTAGTTAGGGAACCAGAGCGGCACAGGCGTTGCTTCTTACTAATAAGGCGATCAAGGGTTTCCCATATTCCATCCCACTTGCTCGCCCATGACTGACAGGGAGGAAGAACATGTCGGACTTTCATCAGAACGGCGTGGTGACCGTACTCCACCGCCTCGGACGGCCGAACCTCGAACAACTTGAGGCGGAACTCCAGCGACACGCCTCGACGAATCCGATTGCCCTGATCCTCCCTTCCCTTTATTCAGAGCTCCAGCGACCGGCGCTCCGGAAGATTGTCGAGACGCTGACCGAAGTGCGGTATGTGAATGAGATCGTCATCTCTCTGGATCGGGCTTCGGCGCTGGAGTTCCGCCTGGCCAAGGAATACTTCTCGATCCTCCCTCAGCGCGTCCGGGTGATCTGGAACGATGGGAGCCGTATTCAGCACATCTTGAAGCGCCTGACCGACAATGCCATCGACGTCGGTCTGGCCGGCAAAGGTCGCGGCTGCTGGACCGCCTTCGGATATGTTCTCGCCCGCCACCAAAGCAAAGTGCTCGCCCTGCACGATTGCGATATTGTGAGCTATGACCGGCAGTACCTCGCCCGGCTCTGCTATCCGATCGCCAATCCCAATCTGGGATACGAATTCGCCAAAGGCTACTACAGCCGGATTACCGACCGGCTCCATGGCCGCGTGACTCGGCTCTTCATGACTCCGCTCCTCCGCAGCCTCCAGCAGCTCGTCGGCACGCATCCCCTCCTGACCTTTCTGGATAGCTTCCGCTATCCGCTTGCCGGGGAATTCGCCATGGTGAGCGATCTCGCCTGGATCAACCGTATTCCTGGAGATTGGGGCCTCGAAGTGGGCGTCCTCGCCGAGGTGTACCGCAACTGCGCGCTCCGCCGCGTCTGCCAGGTCGACATCGCCGATGCCTACGAGCATAAACACCAGGAGCTCTCAGCCGATAATCCTGATGCCGGCCTGTTAAAGATGTCGGCCGACATTACCAAAGCCCTCTTCAGAAATTTGGCCAGCGATGGTGTCATTCTCTCCGACAGCCTGCTGAAGACACTGCGAGCCACGTACCTCCAGGCCGCGCAAGACGCGATCAGCCGCTACGAAAACGACGCGATGATCAACTCACTCCAGTTCGATCGCCACCAGGAACGCACCGCCGTGGAGGTGTTTCTGAAAGGCATGAAGCTCGCCACACAGAGTTTCATCGAAGATCCCCTGGGCGTCCCCATGATCTCCAATTGGAGTCGCGTCGTGGCCGCCGTCCCCGATGTCTTCGGGCTCTTGATCGATGCGGTCGAAAGTGACCATGAGTGGGAACCGGCCAGCGAGCTGACTCATACATAGCATGACAGCCCACTCACAAGAATCTCGCAACCTATTCACATGACGCCCATGCTGAACGCGACCATCACTCCCCTCGCCGCCCAGACCGAATGCACGGTCGAACAGATCGGCACGGCAGATCTGCTCGTCGGGGTCCCGAGCTTCAACAATGCCGACACGATCGGCCATGTCGTACGGGCCGTACGGGCAGGCCTCGCCAAATACTTCCCGGACCGGCGGGCCGTCCTGGTGAACGCCGACGGAGGGTCTACTGACGGAACCCCCTCGATCGTCGCCGACACCTTAGTCGATTTTGATGTGTTGTTTATCGGTGACCGGCAGAGTCCGCTCCATCGCATCGTCACGCCCTACCACGGGATACCCGGCAAGGGGAGCGCCTTCCGCACGATTTTTGAGATCGCCAAACGCCTGAACGTTCAGGCCTGCGCCGTGGTGGACTCAGACCTTCGCAGCATCACACCCGAATGGATCGAACTGCTCCTTCGCCCCATCGTGCAAGAAGGCTTTGACTACGTCGCGCCCTTCTATCAACGCCATAAGTACGACGGGACGATTACCAATAGTATTGCCTATCCATTGACCCGTGCGCTGTATGGCTATCAGGTTCGCCAACCCATCGGAGGCGATTTCGGATTTTCCGGCAATCTTGCCACGCATTACCTGAACAAACACGTCTGGGAATCCGACGTGGCACGATTCGGCATCGATATCTGGATGACCACCGAGGCGCTGACCAGTGGCGCGCGGGTCTGCCAAAGCTTCCTGGGCGCAAAAATTCACAACCCCAAAGATCCGGCAGCCGATCTTTCCGACATGCTGGCTCAAGTCACCGGCGCCCTGTTCAGCCTGATGGAAACCCATCCTGCCACATGGATCCCCGTGAAGGCGTCTGAACCGGTGCCCCTCTTCGGATTTCAATACGAAACGGGCGTAGAACCGATCCATGTGAACGTCGATCGGATGCTGGAGGTGTTTCAGCAGGGTCTGCAAGACCTGCAGCCCATCTGGAGTCGCATGTTGTCGGAAGAGAGCATGGCCCAACTCAACTCGTTACAGGGAATTGCTACGACGGCCTTCCGGATGCCGGATGCTCTCTGGGTCCAGGTGATCTATGATACGGCTCTGTCCTATCACGCCAGTGTGCTCCCGAAAGATCACCTCCTGAAAGCACTCACGCCGTTGTATCTCGGTCGAACCGCCTCGTTCGTTCTGCAGACACAGGGGCTGACCACCCGCGAGGCGGAACACCATATCGAATCTCTGTGCCGGACCTTCGAGTCTCAGAAGGAATATCTCGTGACGCGGTGGCCCTAAGCAGGCTGCGGAAAAACTCGGTTGATACCGTCAGCACAAATGGAAGCTTCCCTAGGGCGCTGAGAACAACCGAATCGCAGGATGATCAAAAAGGCCGTCCAGCAAGGCCGCAGCGAGCGAAGCAGCGAGGCGTACGCTTCGGTACGGTGAGCCGCTGAGCGAAGCGAGAACGACGCTGGCGGACTTTTTCAGCATCCTCGCCCGGCATGAGGAGGAAAGGAGCATATCATGACGTCACAATGGATCGAGACGTTACTGGAACCCGTGACCGTCCTCGGCCGGCAAACACTGGCTATCGTCNNGGGATCAAATCAGCCCCTTCCCACCTCATCGGACGAACGATCCATTGGCTGATTCTGCTCTTCGCGTCGATCGCCTCGCTTGAGGCACTCCACATCGACTCCATCAGCCGATTGGCCCATGCTACCGTCGCCTATATTCCGCATCTCGTCATCGCCACGCTGATCGGAATTGCAGGCTACCTGATCTCCAACTTCGTCGCCCAGGGAGTCCTGATCGCCGCGGTCAATGCCGGCCTCCCGCCGGCTCGACTGATCGCATCGAGTGTCCGCTGGACGATCCAGTTGCTGAGCGTCGCCATGGCCCTTGAGCAACTGGGCATTGCGGAACACATCGTGGCGGTCGGGTTCGGCATTACCTGGGGCGGCATTGTCCTTGCCGCTGCCCTGGCGTTCGGATTGGGAGGCAAAGACCTCGCACGGTCATTTCTTGAGCGCCGGTTGGCGGCTCCATTACACGGACCGAGTCATGATGATGTTCACCACCATTGAGGCCCCCATGCGTCCGCACTACCTTGTCTTCACCGATCTGGATGGCTGTCTTCTCGACAGCCAGACCTATTCGTTCGATGCGGCTCGACCGGCCCTCGAACGACTCCAGGCAAACCATATTCCCGTCGTCCTGGTCTCCAGCAAGACGCGTGCGGAAATCGAACCGCTTCGACAGCAACTCAATCACCAGGGCCCCTTCATNNGTTGAAAACGGCGGCGCCGTATTCGTGCCGCTCGGCACATTTGGATTCCCGCTCGAGCGGGCCCGACGACGGGCAACCTATCACGTCATTGAGTTCGGAACGCCCTACGCCATGTTGCGCGACGTCCTCAAGCAAATCGAGGAAGCCGTCGGTACGCCGTTGATAGGATTCGGGGATCTTTCCATCGATGAGATTATGGAGATGACCGGATTATCCCGGGAAGCCGCGCTCCGGGCCAAGCTCCGCGAATACGACGAACCCTACCTCGTGCAAGGCCCCGACACGATTATCACAGAGGTCTGCCGGCAGATCGTCACCCGCGGGTTGCAATGGACGAAGGGCGGGCGATTTTTTCATCTGACCGGACTGAACAACAAGGGTCAGGCCGCCTTGAAGCTGCTCCATTATTACAAACGTCAATGGAATCTGGATGGACCACCGGGCGATGTTGAAACGGTAGGGATCGGGGACAGCCTGAACGATCTCCCTCTCCTGCTCGCAGTGGATCATCCGGTGCTGGTGCAGAAATCGGACGGATCATACGATCACGACATCGATGTCCCGCAGCTGATTCATGCTCCGGGCATCGGACCGATCGGATGGAATCACGCCATTCTGAATCTGCTACAGCTCGCAGCCTAGCAAATGCGCGCGCTCCTCAGGATCAGGGGGGGCGTCCGTCAAGCGGGTTTCTTCGACGCAAACACCGCCGCATCGCAGGAGAGATATTTGATCTGTTTGATCGGGACCAGGATCATTTCCCGCGGCGACTCCAAGTAAATAAACTCCTGGTCTTCCGACAATCGATGACTGACCGCATCCTTGATCAGTAATTCCTGATTGTCCACAAACACCACTTTGACCCAATACTGCACGATCCGCTCCTTCCTGAAAAAATCCGGATGACCCGGCCACACCACGACCCTTTTGAAACCAGCGGATTATACTGATCCACTCAAGACTGTGGCAACTTGCCAGCCATAGCCGCTCGTGAGTAGAGTACCAACGTATAACAATGTCTTTGAGGATTGTCTGATGACCAGCTCATTTCGAATCGGCGGATTGACGGCGCTCTTGCTCACCGGCCTCACGATGTCCCCTATTCTTAGCGCCGCGCAGGTGGTTGGAGACGAGGCTGAATTGGGTCGGCTCCAGTCGAAAGCCGAAGACGCGATCGGGAACGACGATGCGGATGGAGCCGCGATGATGATGGGGCGGGCCGCGTTGCTCGCCGCTCAACTCGGGAAGAGGGAGACCGGATGGAAGACGGCATTCCGCAAGGGCCAGGAAGCGCTCTTCAGATCACAGGAACATACCTACCGGGCCATGGCACTCTTTCGACGAGCCGGCGGTCAACTGCCGGCTTCAACGGGAGTCTGCGGCAGCCTGGCCCTCGCCCGCACGAGCCTCAGCCATGTAACCGAGTCGGATCTGCCCTCTCCGCAAGACGCTCGCCTCCTTGACGAGGTCAAGCGTCTTCGCGCATCTGCGGACAACTGGCACCAGGTGATCGATTCCATGATCGCCGAATACCAATGTCTCTAACCGTGCCCCCGCCGTTAGTCGTCTTCCGGGTTGATGATGTGGAGGCCCGCCGTCTTTGACGCCGCCAACAGCTGTGCGTCAGCACTCACGACCGTCAGTCGCAACGGCTTCAACTCCAGCGCCAACGCCAGATGCATGACCTGGGTCGCCCGAAGAAAGGGATACTCCAGGACCAACTCTTTGGTGGCCAGATACGTCCCCATCGTCGGCGCGATAAACTCGAACAGTCCGGCTTTGGACTCCAGCTCAAATTTATACAACACCGAATAACAATCGTCCCGGGTGATTTCTCCCTGCTGGGCTCGATTGGACAGCGTGGCGTAAAAATCCGTGACCGTCCAGGTCGGCAGAATGGCGACCTTCCCGCGCTTGACCATCAGCTTGTTGACGACGCGAGTGCCCCGTTCCATGCTGTAGCGCTTCACGAGCGCAGTGGAATCAAAATAGTAGTATGGCATCCTGTCACACCCTCCCCTTCATGATCAGGGCGGCCAGGGGCCCCTGGAGTTTTGAGAGTCGGTCCTGCAGCTCGTCCAGCGGCACTTCCTCATACCCCTGCTTGCGCAGCGTATCGGCCAGGTTGCCTTGATTGAACGACGCGGTGTCGTCCTTCAGCCGATCGCCCAGCTTGCGCTTGGCCAACCGGCTCGACAGTTTCCGTCCGGGCTTCGTCAGCCCGCGTCCGCGGCTCCGTGGGGCGCGGCCCATCGATTTCTCTTTAGACTGTGTCACAGTGCTGGTTTCCTCCTCGTTAAAATGGACGCGGGCTCGACAACGCCGGATTCGCCGGTGTGGATTCTCGCGGGCATCCGGCCGGTGATGACGCCTGGACCGGCAATGACGCCTCTCCAAATACATGAGATGCGATCGCTTTGGCAAGGTCTGACGAAAATTCTTGTTGAATAACCCGTAGGGCTTTCGCAGTGGCTTCGCGATCGGACAGATGCCCTTCCTTCCCGCCGCGCGAGACCGCGCCGACCACACGCTGCGTCGCGGACTCCACCACATCGAAATCGCTGCACCACCGCACATACTTAAATTGCGGATCGCGCACATCGATCGGCCAGATGCGCACGATGCCACGCACCAGGAGTTCGCTGCCGGCCCGTTGGGTAGTCACGTGCAATCCCTCACGAATGAGCCCTTCCGTGAGCGAACCTTGGATCGGCTCAGCATGATCCCCGGTCACCTCGACCGCAAGCACCAGGTTCGTCGAAAGAAATTGATCCAGCTCATTCGACAATTCATTCACACGATACGCGGCCGGAGTCCCCTGGCCGGAGGAACGGATGACGCGCAGATCCGCATTGTACGCGTCACGCATCACAAGATTTCTTGTGGCACGCCGGAGATCCCGCACTTTCGTCAACTTGTCGGTGGTCTGCCTCGCTTCGAGCAGATCGGTTTCAATCGTCCGATCCAGCTCGCGCATCTTGTCCATCATCGCCGCTTCGCCCTGGCCGCGATGCATCCCCGCCAAGGCATAGTGCATCCCCTGATGCCGGTCATACCAGGTATCGAGAATCTTCACGTTCTCAAGAACTTTATCGGTAGAGACGTTCGTCACCTGATCCAGCGTCAATCGCCGTTCCGTATTCGTGCTTCCGCGATTTTCGACCAGCAGGTAGGACTCCCAATCCTTGGCCTGCGCCGCGACCTCGGCCTTAAAAATTCTGGCGACTGCCGCATAGGCCTGATCGGTTGCCGCACTCTTGTTCGTGGCCTGGCCCTGCCCCAGTAGATATTGGTTTGAAGAAAATTCAGCCGTCGCTCCATCCACCCAGGCCGGCTTCGACTTCCCCCCGAACCACGTGCAACCCGGGAGGGCCATTCCTGCGATGAACAGCATGACCAGTGACAACACAACAACAGGCCTCAGACTGACCGGTGCCCTCATTGAATCACCCGTTGAATCATGACCGTAGTTTGTCCCGGAGCCAGAGTGAGCGTGCGCCTACTCTCCGTCGCCGGATTGTTTCCTCGCCCGACGAGCTGAACCGACGCGGCATACTGCCCGGGATCCACCCATGCCCGCGCGATGTGAATTTCGTCAGGAAGAGTCTGCCAGCTCCGCTTGTCGGCCTCTTCCGAGGCCACCGCCCATCCCTTCGTCAACAGGCTGACAATGAGTCCGACCCAGGGGGCGGCATCTTTGCCGGCCGCCTGCTGGGCCCCGCGTGTGGCCCCTTCGGCCAGCGCAAACTTGACGGCTGCACGAGCCAAAGCCTTGACCGTAATACCGGGCAAACGATCGGAAAGACTCTTATCTGCCAGCGCGGAGATGTTCTGCCCCAACTCTGAGGAGACCCTCACCTGCCGACCGGTCTCGCCGACCAGCGTCAACTGCTCCACAGGCACCTGCGTTTTCTGTGTCACCAGTCGAGGCAGCGCCACGCGCACGACATGACCATTAAGGCCATACAGGACGCTATCAACACCCCGGTTCTGATGCCGCGACGACTGGGAGAACCCGCGATTCAGCAACACGAGCTGCAAGGCATCCAGGCTGATCGGCAAGTCAAGAAAGCGGTCCTCCTTACGGGGGGCGCGGCCATTATAACTGATCAACACCACTTGGGCGAGGCCTCGCTGCGCCGCACTTGCCTGCCATACCGTGTCAGGGAAGAGCTGCCGATACTCCTCAAACTCATTCGTCAAATTGAGCGCATCAGCGGTCCGCAAGAGATCGGCACGGAGTTGTGTCGGGACCGGCGTGCGCGCCCAGCCTCGGTTGGCTTCATACGCGTCATAGGCTTTCCGGTAGGCAATGAACGCGTTATTCACGTCATCCGTCGCCTCATAGAGAATGCCCGTCAGATATCGGGCAAACCCGTCCTCCCGATAGCTCGCCTTGTCCTTGACCTTATCCGTGAGCACATTNNTTGATCATCACATGTTCGTAGGGATCGCCTTCATAGAATAAGGCGTTGTCATTGGTGAGAAAGGCGGCGGCTTCGGAACGGACCGTCCTGGTATAGAGCCGTTCCACTTCCTCCTCGGCCTGTTCCAGGACCGCGCTGCTCTGCAGGTAGTCGCCGGCCAATTGCAGCGTCATCCCGCGATCCATGTCATACAGCAGGCGACTCTTCTCTCCGTAGGATTTTTCAGCTTGTTGAACAATCGCGTCTGCCTGNNCAGGCGGTCAACAGAAGCAGCCCGGCCAGCACAGCGAATCGAAGGGATGAACGAACAGCGCGCCATGGCGCCGGAGGACTGTGGGCAACACGTGAGAAGAGAGGGCTCAACAGAGTCCTGGAGCCTAGAAAATGGTTCGCTTCTTTTCGATGACCTTTTTAATCTTCTTCTGCCCGTACCAAACCTTGGCATTGCTCTCCAGATCAATCATCTGGAGATCCACTTGATAGAACACGGCTTTGGTCGCATCCGCTTCGTCGAGAATCGTCGAAATCGTGCCCTTCATCATATAATCGGCACCGATTTCTTTTCCGGGAGCCTTTTGCGTATCCTCGCGGGAAAACATCGCCTGCTCTTTGCGCTCGGTCCGAAGTTCCTCACGCTCGCCCTTGCCGGCGACGAAGGTGACTTTCTGCGAATTGGTCAGCTCGCGTTCGAGGTCGGTCACAAACGTCTGGACGCTGATGTGTTCATGGCTGCTGTTCAGGATCGTGCCGACCACCACAACAGGCTCGCGATGCTTCGCTTGGGTGAAGTTGCCAAGCCATGGGTAACTGAGTGATTCCTTCACCATGGT
>CXWL01011099.1_pt1 | contig 14730 bp, 14 predicted proteins | sample 590931 | NCBI WGS metagenome assembly CXWL01 (sample SAMEA3498368, study PRJEB10139) | groundwater metagenome | biome: water well; material: biofilm material | place: Germany | collected 2015-04-27 | reverse complement strand
ATTAGCTGGCGAGGCGATCGCTCGTATTACGGGACTGGATCTGGAAAAGGAACAACTGGTCGCTACCGCTCCTGCGGCCTCGAAGCCACAGGAAGGGGCTGACGACGACTTTGCCGAAGACCCGGATGAAGGATTGCCCTGGCCGGACCCAGCCAAACTCGCATCTTGGTGGAAAGCCAACGCGTCCCGATTCAACAAAACAACCCGCTACCGCCACGGTCAACCGTATAGCCGTCAGGTCCTGATCGACACTCTCCACCATGGAAATCTTCCTGACCGTCACCACGCCGCTTTTGAACTGGTCTTACTCGACCCGGCATCCGAGTTGCTTGAGACTCATGCTTTTGCTGACCGGCAGTGGAAAGATCTCGTACTGCTTATTCGTTGATAGATCCGAGGCAGATAATTTTAGGCTTGGTTTATCATGGGAGCGCTCCGCACTCACAAGTTTCCAAGGTAATGGAGAAAGTCATGGGGGCATCTAGAGTGCCTGGGGTGGTTGGTCTGGACGGGCGATCGATGCAGATTGATGAAGGAACCATGTGCCTTGTTGCATCACCCCTACCCGGTAGGGTTCGGATACAAGATACAGTGGATGGACTTAGTAAAGAGCAGAAGGAACTGCTTCTTGATCTCACTCAATTCGGGCTCGATATTGTGGGTGTCTTCGAACCGACACCCTTTGCAGATGGGACAAATGCGGTTATTTCCGCCGGGCGCGGAGATTGGCTGGGGGCCGGTATCAGTGCCGTGAGCATCTTTCCGTACGTCGGGGATCTGTCGAAGGGGGCAAAGTTCCCACGTTATGAGAAAACCATCAGGGAGGCCATTGAGGTTGCCCGACACAACAAGATGTTTGCTGAGCATCTTCGGCCGTTGTTCATCCGCATCAAGGGCTGGATCGACGGTGGCGCTATACCGACGTTGCCACAGTCGGCTCGATCATATATGCAGAAAATTAGAAAGATGATTGATGAGTTTCTCAGTTCTTCTGGAAGTGCTGCAAAGGGTAACGCATCAAAAGCCATGATGATTGGCAAGGCGGTTCGCGCACCGCAAAGTTTCAAGGAAGCCATCCAGCTGGTGAATGCTGCGGATGTTATGCCAAAGGGAAAGGGGATTGTGCTTTGGACTGGTTACAAAGAGGGGAACAAGGCTGCCGCAGAGAATTTCGTCCGCCTGAAGAAAAGCCAAGGAATTGAATTAACGATTCTGGAAGACACCTCTGCTGGCAAGATGTTCGACAAAGGAGAGATTGACTTAAGTGCATTGAGCGATCTTGAAGTGGATCGTGTATGGCGCCGACTCTCAGAACGTTTTGTCGAGCAGGCAAAAGGAGTGGTGTACGTTTTCAAGAAGGGAGTTTCTGATTTAAATGGGTATATTGCGAAGCCGATCCAAGGTATCGATGATTACCTGCTCGAGTGGCAGGGGGCGACGAGGAGAGTCAAAGCAAAAGATGGTACCATCTTCGAAGAGGCAAGAGTGACAACGTATAGCACGATTGAACAAAGGATCCTTCAGGAAAGCCAACGGGAGGGGAAGGTGACGAGCATCATTTATGATCCTCCTGTAAAATAACTCATTCACGATGGGAGGAAAAATGTCCTGCCAGAGCGAAGACAATACGCACGAAAAAATGGACAGCATGAGCTAGCCCTGGTTTTACGGACACCTTAGAATGGGGCACGATTGCCCCGGAGGAGGTGCGAGATGGGCTAGCGTCGACAGTTCACCCCCGCGTTTAAGCGACAAGCCGTGTTGCTGCTGAATGCGGGCCAACGGCCTGCGGCCGAGATTGCCCGTGAGCTCGGCAACCCCCGCGCTCAAACAGGGCGGAGCGTTCCCCGGCTCCGGTCGGCAAGCTGAATCCGCTGCCGAACTGGCGCGACTCACGCGGGAGTTGGCCAGGATCACGGAGGAACGGGACATTTTAAAATAAGCCGCTGCGTTCTTTGCGAGGGAGTCTAAGTGAGATACGGGTTCATCCGGGCGCAAGAACGGACCCATCGCGTTAGTCGCTTGTGTGCGGCCCTCGCCGTGAGTCTGAGCGGTTACTATGCCTGGCCGGATCGCCTCCTGAGTGTGCGTGTAGCCGAGGATCAGCAACTGCTTCCGATTCTCCGTCAGATTCACCGGGAGATGCACGAGGAGTATGGGGCCGTCAAACTCAGGCGGGAGGCCAGGCACCGGGGCATTCCGCTGTGGCCGCCATCGAGTCGCCCGGCTGCGGAAATTCGCAGGGCTCGAGGCCCGACGGGTCCGTCGCTTCCGCCTCATCGTCGAACACCATCAACTCCCCCCGCCGGCGCCCAACCGTCTCCAGCAGCGATTTATCACATCGGGGCTGAATCGGGTGTGGGTGGGCGATGTCACGAATGTGCCGACGCGAGCCGGCTGGCTCTATGTGGCGGTGCTCCTGGATTTGTATTCGCGCCGCGCGATCGGCTGGGCCATGAGTGCTCGGCCCGATCAACAGCTGACACTGGACGCCTTGGCCATGGCGGTCGTCAACGACGCGTCCGACCAGGCCTGATTCATCATTCAGACCAAGGCACGCAATATACGGCGTGGCCTATCAACGGCAGCTCGTGCGTCTCGGTATGGTTCCGTGTATGAGCCGGAAGGGCAACTGCTATGACAATGCTGTTGCCGAGAGCTTCTTCAGCACGCTCAAGAATGAATTGGTCCATCACCAGACGTATCACACGCGGGACGAGGCGAGGCAGGAGATCGTGCGTGTATCGTGGGATTCTACAATCGCTAGTGGTCCCATCAGAGTTTGGCGTATCTAAGTCCGCTGGAGTCCGAGTGACGAAACGATGGCTCTTAACCTGGTGTCCACGAAACCCGGGGCAGCTCACAACGACCCCCTTTGGGGCTGTCTGTGGAATCGAAGGTAGCTCAACATGTCCCCGTTGTGCTCCGTGACCCTCGAAAATCTACACGGCTGAGTCAGCGAGAGGAGAATTTATATATGGCTATTCCAGAACCGTTTTTGTGGAAGACTAATCTCGCTCTGAACCCGGTTGCGTTTACTCCCGCACAGGTCGCTAAGCTGAGAGCTGCGGTACCTGGATTCGATACGATGGGCGTCGCCCTCGTTGATGTTACTAAGCTATCGACCACTGCGTACGCATCCAATTTCACACAGACCGGTTTTGCCGCCAGCCTGCCAAAAATTGTCGCGATGTATGCGGCTTTTTATCTTCAGGACCGGCTCAAGGTAATAAAGGGATCCTTTGGCACTGCATCGCTGGCCCAGATTGAGTCCACGCTTCGTAAAGAGTGGGGCCCGGCAATCAAGTCAACCGTGCCGCGCCGTGTCGGCGATTTCCCCAATATTACGGCAATCTTTGCATCACCGAGCTTTGACTTTAAACCGAGCTTCAAAAACGATCTGGATGCGATGATGAAAAAATCAGACAATTTGGCAGCTGGGCGCTGCATCCATCGAATCGGATACGATTATATCAACGGAGCGTTGACACATGGCGGGTTATATTCGGAAGCCGACAAGAGCGGCTTTTGGCTCGCCGGTGATTACATTCCTGATTCGCATGCATCGAACCGTGAAGGAGCCCGGATACCCGGGATGGGAACGGGGCAGGCAGCAAGCGCAAAGGCTGCGGCACTTCTCTTGGTTCATCTCGCGCACGATGAGCTAATCAGTGTGGATGCATCCAAAGGAATGAAGGATGTAATGACCAACGCATATTCGTGGGTAAGATATAAGATGGAGGCCGTTCATCCTGGTGCCACCGTGTATGGGAAACTCGGATTGATGGGTGGAGCAAAAGGTTCAACGCACGATTGCGCCATCGTTAAACATGGCGACGCGCATTACGTAGTAGTGACGCTTTTCGGTGGCGCGCATGGTCTCGAACCTTTGTTTGTCGAGCTTGACGGAATCGCTCAAGAACTGTTCCGTTTTCGCAAATTAGTCGAGTTCGGCCTGTCGATCATCCGTCCGTAGCAGGAGAGTAGAAGGGGTCAAATTGAGGTGACCAGGAAAAAACGGACAACTTGAGCTAGCCCGGGTTTGATGGAGACCTCAAAAGGGGGCACGATTGCTCCGGAGGAGGTGTGACATGGGACAGCGACGACCGTTCACTTCCGAGCTTAAGCGACAAGCCGTGCAGCTGTTGAATGCCCGGCAACGGCCCGCTGTCGAAACTGTCCGTGAGCTCGGCGGAGATGTGACGATTCTGATCGTGCTTCGCTCGCGGTGAAGGAACCTCCTCAGGCACGATCTATCTCTGCTGCAGGGGATGGAATAGGTGGGAAAACCGTTCAGATGCAATCCGTAGTGCGACTGGCGGATCGTTGAGTTACGACCAGACCCGCTCGTAAGATTTGGGCTGCCGTCGTGCTGGTCGAGCGGCAGAAAGGAGTTCGAGATGGCGATGCCATGGAACAGTGCCATTAAACGCAAGAAACAGCTTGCTGTCTACACCGGTTCCTCTCTCGGGTCCTGGGCTGGCATCTTAAAAGAAGCCATCCGAGAATTTAATTCGTTGTCGCGAAAGCACCAGCTCGGCGTCACGCTTATTGAGTCGAGCAACCCTCCGACGGACAATGGAGGGGCTGACGTCTCCATACAGTCTGCCAATGGGGCTGTGTCCTTTAGTTACGGCGGGGAGACGAGGAACGGTTCATTCTCTGGAATTCAGATGCATGGTCTCACCTGGCTTTTCTCGCGAGAAGGTTTTCTCGAAAAGGCGGCGGTGTTTTTGCCAAGTCAACCCCAGGTGAGTACCCCGAAAGTAGTGCGACCGGTCGGACCGAACGTGATGAAGCTCATCGCAATTCATGAATTGGTCCATGCCTGTGGGTTGACGAATCATGAGCATAGTCCCAACGATCTCTTTCAAGCCAATCCACAAGTCTATCCTGGCGATACGGCATCAGGGGACAAAGTGACGATACAGGTAGGTGCGAAGGTGAGCCTGATGCCCCCGTTTTTTCTGTCAGGTCCGACCGTGAACCATATCAGGCTTCTGTGGGCGTGATGAAGGATCCGGTGAGGCGGCTTTGAAGAGATGAGGAGGGAATGATGAAATGGCGGTTGGCCTCGGCGGTTTTTCTTGGAGGAACGAAAGAGGGGCTTGCGCTGAAAGGGCGGAGGGTTCGGAATCGCGTGGCGCTCTTGTCCTCTGCACTGTACGACCCTATTCACCGTTCGAACGAGAAGCGCGATGTGCAAGCGAATGCAGTGGGCTTCTTGGCGAATGCGATAGGTGATCAACTCCTTATCGCCTATTCCAAGACGCTCGGAGTTCAGCCGACGACGCTGGATGCCTTGATGCGATCGAATGGGTTTTTCGTCATCACGGTGAACTGGCCGACGTTTCGGATGCAGTTCGACATCGAGGGGTAATTCGCGTTTGTGGTCAAGGTAGTGCTGACACGAAACCGCGATCTCTTTTCCTGCCTGACATCCGAAGATGCGGTTCAATACCAGTGCTTTGGAGGAACATATGGGCCTCACCTACACGATACAAGAAGCCATGGAACTGCAGCGGGAAACCGAGGCCTTGCGAGCCGGTGTACCGCAGCGGGATATCGATCTCTCACGGCTGTGCGGCATTGACGCGATGGATGTCCACACCTTTCGGGAATTTTCAGGGAAGGGATTTCTGATCGTCGTGCGCTGCCCGAAAGTTTCGGCAAGGGCTTGGCATGGACTGATCCCGCCCAAGCCGATTTCGATCAAAGATAAGAGCGGCTCGTCGGGGGTTGCGGTCAAAGAGCCAGGCAAGATGCTGGTGTCAGACTACGACCTCATGAGTATTTGGCACCAAAGCGGGTCAGGCTGGCGAAAAGTGTTTGCGTCGGCTGCAAACGGTGCCCCTCGCGGGAAGTACTCGGCTGAGGCCACGGCGATCATCAAAGAGCTGAACCGGAGCCTCGTATCTCGCATTCAGCACGGCTGCCAGGATAACTATTGCTCTCCACACAATCCAGGGGTCAAAATGGCCGATCATTTTGCGACCTTCTGCCATGGTGTGGGGGAGTACTCTGCCAACCCTGCCGCGTGTAAGGCATTCTACGAGCGTAAAAGACTAGTGTGGCTCTATGGCCAGACCGGCGTCTATCTTTTCGACGTCGCCAGGCAGGGGTTGGCGCAGCAATAGGTGTATATCCCAGAAGAATGAGGGGATCATGGAATTTCCACCAAGTTTCGGCTCACGTATTCTTCCAGTGCCTTACTTCGTGCAACCTACACCAGATACATGCCAATCGACCTGTTTGAAGATGATGGCAACCTATCTTGAGCAATACGTAACGATGCAGTCTACGGGAGCGTCGGAGCGTGATATTTTACAGATCTGGAAGGACGTCAACGAGTCACCTAATCGCCCATCCAAGATTCGCAACGCCCATTCCAATCTGAAATGGTGGCTCGAGCAGCGGTTCCCCTCACTCCTTTTTGACTATATGACGTTATCAGATGAGGCGTCAGCCGAGGATAAGATCGTCAAATTTATCAATGCAGGGATGCCGGTCCTCACGAGCGTGAGCCATTCACAGGTGCGTGGGCACATAATTCTCGTAGTCGGTTACGAGAACTATATACCTTCAATGTCCAGCTCTGACTCTCATCTGGTGGTTCACGATCCGTTTGGAAAGTTTGATCCCACGCTTCGGTCTTCCCTGTGGGGAGTGCCTAACCCGAAGACAGGACGGGGCAGAGATAAGGGCAGGGAAGGGGGCATGTCGTTGGTCGGAGGCGGTGAACGCGGCCCCGGCTATTGCTGTCGGGTTCCGATTGCGAGTGGGGGGCGTCAACGCAAGGGGATGACCGGCGGGGCACCTATTACCTACTCTCGGCTCGTCGGTAACCGAGTTTGGGAGCATTTCTGTTCGAGGGAAAAGCCGACGGAGATTCGATCGAACCACATCTGCGCCAACTCGAGATCCAGGTCTATGATATGTCCCTGCCGATTGCATTTCCGAGGGGGCTGTCCGATAAAGCGCTCACTCCACCGCTAAAGGAATTGGCGATGAGCTCCCAGTTCGCCCCCTCTCTCACCATCGATCAGCTGGCATCGTTACGCGATAAGACCGAGGCCGTCTCAAAGGTCCTCGACAGCCACCTCAAGTCCTATCTCACTACAATTAAGCCGCTCTTGGCGCCTCGGCCGGTCTTGGGGCGTCATGTGGCCTCCCGTGAAGAGGTGAATATCTCCGATCGCATGCTCGATCAATTGAAACAGCAGTACAGACAAGCTGTCAGTCAAGCCCCGTATGGTCTGCCCATGGAGTCCCCTGAGCAGACGCTCTCCCATCTCGATAATCTCCCTATGGTGTACCCCTGGGAGTATCATCACGTCGCCAAGACAGGGACCACAGAGAAAGTGCTGACCATTACCTCACATGTACGATGGGTACTGATCTATGAGACTGGGGCTGCCCCTGGCCTTGTTCGATAGATGCTCAATGGGAAGGTAGAGCGTCGGATAGAGACGTTAAAGCAATTTGTGGTCAATGCGTTGGCGATGGGACTGCTGATCCAGGCTTATCCAGGGGTTGGCCAGCTGTTGAATGCTTTGCGATATCGCGTGCAGACGGAATGTCTGCCGGGGTTTGGAAGTCTTTCCTTTGTCACCGTGCAGGCCTGTTTGGATTCTTTTCGACCTTCTGACAAGATGTTGCTGACGACAACAGCGTTTTCCAGAGTTCCCGCTTTTGTCGAACTTATTCGGGCGACTCGCTCCAGGGCTATATCGATCCGGTCACGGAACAACTTCGGCAGATTCTTGGCTAGCCTAAGACCCCACCGTTTGAGATTGTTTGCTCCAATCCCTCGATGTGGTTCTCCTCGAAAACCAGCTCTCCCAAATGTTCGGCTCTAGGCTGTATCCCACCGGCCCATGAGTGCGGTTGGTGGTGAGGCCAGCGACTGAAACCGTACAAGACGAATACGATCCTGGTCCTTATAAGAAACGAATGGCATGAGGCCTTCTTTGATAAGTCGCTCGGCTGTTTTTTCCGTGAGCCAGGCTTCGGCGCAAGGCTTGGTCACAGACTTCCCCGAATCATCCTGATGGACATGCAAGGGGAGCCCTTCGATGTCTTTGATCGATCCCGGGTTCATCTCCCAACCGGTTTCTGAGAACGCCTGCCCCAAGAGCACGAGGCAGGCGAACAGTGGATTGCCCCAGCAATAATTTTCGTGCTTTGGGACACCCAGCATTTCCTCAAAGGCGAAGGCGCTGATCGGTTGTGTCTCTTGTCCATAGGGCAATCGCAGTAGGAATCGAGGTAATGACAAGCCCAGATAAGAGGCCTCTGGTATTTGTCGGAGACGCTCCCACCGTTCCTGATCCTCCTTCTGTGTAGCAGAGACTTCCCAGTCGTCTGGATCTGGTGTCGTTCCAAACGAGGGGCACCCCACTATCTTGGGTGATGCGGCAGCCAGGAATGGGGCGCCTGCTTCCGTACATACCCTCGCAATCCGCTCCAGCATCTCTACATCCTCGGTTGTCCGATCGAACGTATAGACTCCCCCGACCACGGCCCATGGGTGCGCGCCCGGAGTGCAAACGGTCTCCCGGACCAGGAGTCGGTACAGCTCTGTTCCTTGCAGATCGTCACGGTTCAAGAGATCGGCTGCCAGCTCACTCTTCGGTAGATTGAGCAGGTAGAGCTGGAGCTGCGAGTCCGTTTCCAGCCGATCCACGACGAACGAGAACCCTCGCCAGGCTGCTTCGAGACCTTGAAATTCCGGATGATGCAGCACGGTTCTCATGATCTGACTCATGGCTGCATCGACTTGAGCCGTTAATTCCTGTGCCAGCGGGTGTTCTTTCGGAACGGAATAGGGGCCGACGATGGACTGGAGAAATAACTGCCAATCTGTCGGCCGAAGGTCAGGCACTGATGTGGGAGCCTGTTCGAGCATCTGGTCGAGGAGACCGCTGGTAGGTGAGTCACCGACGTCTGCCTTGTGGTGTGGGGATTCAGTGTAGACCGATTGGGCTTCGGTGGGTTGTCGGGGTTGTGCCCATGAATGGATTTCATCGGCAGCCTGAGGGAATGTTGTTTGGTCGGCCAAGCGACGGCGCAGATCTGAGAGGTGCTTCAGGGGCTCGACCTGATGAACCAGGCGATCAGGATGAAAGTCATCGATCTCGGCAAACTTGAGGGTGATGGGAGGCGCGCTGTCTCCCAGTAAGGGACTGTGAAGCGTGATGTTGAGCTTGCCCAGCAAGTCCTGGACGTTGTCACGATCGACTCGGATCGGGCGCCGATTGGCCGGTGCTCGTTGTTCCGCACAATCCTGTCCGGCTTCCCTCCCGCTGAAATCGCCCATGATGAGCATGCGAAATGGCACATCGGGATCCGGTTGGCCGAACTGGTGGGGATCTCCGAATCTCAGGGTGAGATCGACCTTGCTGGTGGGCCGAGGAGTGGTCATAGCGCTACCCCCTTACGTCGGGCGAAGGAGATGACAATATGCGGCGACGAGCAGACCTACATCGAGCATAATTCCCGGGTGGCCAGGAGTATATCGAAGGGGGCCCAACTCGTCGAGTAGATAAACAGGGTAGCTGCGCTTGAATGGCCAGTAAGTGGGCGGCTTGTACCTGCTGGAAGCCGCTACTCCGAGAACTTCGACTGCTTCATGAGTCCCCTCCTTTTGCGCGAAATCGTCGAAGCCGGTATCTTAGTCTTTATTCAAAGTTCCGCCGTCTTCTGGGGAGACGTCAACACCGCAGGGCGCGTACTCATGGCACGCCCAAAGACCTACCGGGAATGGAAATCCATGGGCACGGCCTAGATTATTTCCGACACGTTGCACCCGTCCATTTGCAGGGGTGTAGTCTTAAACCACTCTGGAAAAAACGAACAACCGTGGGATATGCGGGTGAGAAATTGTATATGGCGAATTGTTTACGGAGGTGTGCGGCCTGCCGCTTCATTTGCTAGAAGTTCTGATAGGCAAACTCACGTGCAGACGCTGAAGAATGGGACTGCGTTTTAAATTTCCGTTGTCGGTGATACCCGGCTGATCGCCGGTATGATTCATGCGAATAAGGCAACCCTGATCAGGCTGGTCAATGGCCATGAGGCGAAAGCTCTCGCGCAATCGAAGATTGGCTTCCCAGCATTGGCCAGTCGTGTCCTGACAGAGTAGACGCTCTTTCCCAAAACTCATGGCCGAGATAGTCGCCTGGGAGGCGCCAAGGCTGACGAGGTACGACTCGACTTTCGAGAGCCACCTATCTCCAATGACGAGACTATAGGCGGAGGTGTCACGATCATCGCAGTAGGCCTCGACACTAAGCCGCGCCCCACTGTGTCCCTGGAGATCTTGGACCGCACTGGCGAGGGTTTGCGCTACATCCCCACCGAGAATTGACCAGGTATTGTCCAGATAGAAATCCCACGAAATTTGAGACTGCTCAGCAGCTAGAACGACCGGCGAATGTCGTGCCAGAGTAGCAACGCGCTTGACCGGGGCTGCGATCTGAACGGGGACGATAAATTCGATATCGGTCGGTTCTTGCGTGATAGGGAGAACTGCGATCTGATCCGCTGCATCGGCATGACTGTCTAGCCTGGGCGATAGGCCAACCAAGAGGAAGAGACAGATGATGCATGAGCCGACTCTCATCCAACGCACCAGGTTGTGGAAATGTCTAGGCGGTTGGTGGAAAGGAGAGATTTCGCCTTGCAGAGGTTGGGATGCTGTAGGTCGTTCTCGATTGGTGTAGGGCATTGGCGGCGGTTCCGAAGCACGGCCGATTGCTGAGCAAGCTCAGTGCCACCATAGGAGAATTCAGCAGGGCAAAGTTAAATCACGGAAATGAGAGACCAAATAGCGGAAATGAATTTTTGAAAGCGTGATGGCAGGGAACCTCGCAAGCGATTTCATGCCGAATTGCGGCACTGAAGAGTTCAACTCTGTACAAAGTTCGAGCAGATAAACAGGAAGGACTCTCTCGTCGAGATCTGTGCCCCTGTCGGTAGGGAGCTATGGGGTATGCAGACCAAATGAATAAGACAGGCTTGCGGACCTTTTCAGCATTCTGTTAGAGCCAGTTATTGATCAGTAAGAAGGGAGCCCAGAAACTGGGATGGTCGTGTGTCGGATCGCTGGAAATCTTCAGCTGCGCCCGCTGAAGTGCGACCGCCTTCGAGGTTGAGGGATTTTGCAGCTGTTTATAAAACTCGGTTACTAACAGAGATGTAGCTTCGTCGTCGATAAACCAGAGACTTGCCAATGCGCTACGGGCGCCTGCTTTCACCGCCATTCCCGCGAGGCCCAGCGCGGCCCGATCATCTCCTACTGCAGTCTCGCACGCGCTTAGCGTCAGCAGATCCAACGAAGTCTTACGAAATTGAAACATGCCGATGAGTTGCGAAAGCTGATCCATCGTGATCTTGTCGTCATAGGCCAGGAGAAAACTGTCTTTGGCCTCATTCCCGACCAATCCGTGAGAGGCGATGTGGACCATGCTATATTGCTGATCTTGCAATTCGGTCTGCACGGCGGGCACGCGGAATTGCCGATCGATCAGAGACGTCCCACCGTACACGGCCTTCACGGCATCCATTTCAGCTTGGACATTCGGGAGAGCCGGGAAGCCTTGAACCGCCTCCGTCAGTCCCAATGACAGCATGTGAACGCTGGTGCGATCGATCGGACGCAGATCGGTAAGATCCATGCCGGGGGTGACGGCCAATGCGAATTGGTTGATAAGGAACTGTTGACCATCGTGCAAGGCAGCCATCGGAATGGTACGGAGCGGGCCATCCGGGATAAATACGAGGGTGTCGATCTTGGCCGCGGCCAATTCCTGCTCGAGGGGCTTGAGAATCCAGGTATAGAGCTGGCGGCCGTGCGAAAGATATTCGCGTGTGCGGCGATCTTGAAGGGTTCGACGAAACGCGCGCACTTCGTCAGTCAGCCGGCCGACGCTCACAGGAGACGCGGCTCGCTTCCATGTTCCCGCAATGTTCACCAAGAGCTCTAACCGGTCTGGAAGAATAATGGGGTAGATGAGCGCTGCCGTCTTGGGGATATCCCCAAGCGTAGTGGCGCGGGATCGCGCGGACTTGACACACTCATCCTTGAAATAGTCCTGGAGCTCGGCGGCTTTATAGAGCTCGGAGGTGTCGCGTGCTTGAATCAGCAGTGTCTGTTGCTGTTGCGGGTCCTTGCTAACAGCGGCGCGCTTCAGCAGGAGGTCGGCCAGCTCGAAAAAGATCGGTCCGACAGAGTCACGAAACGAATGCCGCCGCCCTTGATAGCCTGAAAACTCATGGCGGATCGGTTGCACCGCGCTCACGGCAAGGCGGTAGGACTTGATTGCGTCCTCCTGTTTCCCGGTCGCAGCCATGATGCGGCCAGTTTGCCAATGCCATCGATACAGAGACTCTGGAGCATTCACCTGCTGCGCGGCAAACACCGCCCGGCGCGTTAAGTTGAGGGCTTCGGGGAACTGCCGACTTTGCTCATACAACTGACCCAGATAGCCGAGCGCGTACGATTCCGCGGTTGGATCCACGATGCGAGCGGCCATGACCGCTGCCTCCCGGAAGAACTGCTCAGACCGCGCACGGAAATACTGCTGATCAGACCCTGTGGGAACGTGAAGGGGAGCGATCGCGAGGTTGCTGCGATCATTGCGTTGTTGCGCCGTGCGCGGGGCATCAGCGGACGACGCCATGTGACCAGGCTTGAGGCGAATCCCACGGGAGCCAGGAAGCGCAGCAGGATCCAATTGAGCCAACAAGGTCCGTTCCGGCGAGATCTGGGGGAGGAGATCCTCATAGCCCAACGCAAGGTTGAGCAGTCCAAAGGCCTTGTCGTGGGAGTCGGGAAGTTCGTTGAGTTGTCGATAAGCCAACTCCAGACGGTCCTTTGCTTGTGCGACTTGTCCATCATCGATGGAGGCCATCGCGGCATTGATCAAGGCGGTCATGCTCAGAGTCGATTGCCCTGTTCCGCGAGCGAGGATGGTACTTTCCATATAGGCGCTAATGGCTTCGGAAGCATTCCCCTGTGTGGCGAGGGTGTTGCCGAGGTCATTCAACAGCACCGCCACGAGGGGTGAGCGCTCTTCTGTTCTTGCGAGCGTCAATGCCTCGGTAAAGAGTCGGATGGCGATACTATCATTACCTAACGCAGCGTTGGCCTTTCCAAGCTGGCCAAGGCTGGCGGCGAGCAGTCCGGTAGCGTGTCCTTCTTCGGCGATCCGGCGCCCGGGTTGGAGGGCCACAATGGCCTTGTGATGTTGTCCGATCTGTTGGAGGGTATACCCAAGATGAATTAAGGCCTGAACCTGTTCGTGCGGGGCATTGTCTTGCTCGTGAATGGACGCGGCCTCGGTCCAGGCGAGTGCCGCTTCGCCAAAATTTCCAGCTTGTTCATAGACCTTCGCCGCGTGCGTCCAACTGGCTGCCGCTTTCGAAAGTGCTCCAGCGGTTCGGTACGATTCGGCAGTGTGTTTGGCGTCACGCGCCTCCGCCAATGCGAAGGACATTTGGCTTTGAGAGGTGATCGAGGTCGACGGTGGAGGATTGGTAGAAGGCTCTGCGGCGCTGGCCTGTTCGACAGAGGCGAGACTAAGGCTGGCTCCCGAGGTGAGCACCAGGAGCCAGCGGAGCAGCGCGTGTGGGCGCGATCGGGATGCAGGCGGATTCAAAGGTGTCATAGTTGTCCTCCATTCTACGAGCGGCAGGCAGAGTGGAACCGGAATAGGGTGGAATCGTCAATGCTGACCAAGTCCAGTCCGAGCCGTGCTGCGGGCCAATTCGGCCCCTGCGATCTCAACGACCCAGACGTAAGGGTTTCCAAGAACGAGAGGGGACTCGGCGACAAGGCTCCCGGAACCTGGGGGACACCGTCACGACCTGTTTGGACGAAACTGCTGAATCGCCCTGTTGGATCGGCCGCACAACGGTCACCGGATAATCCGGCTTGTGTATAAGCCAATTTCAGCGGCACGAGGGTGCCGCTGAGAACCTGAATCGGGCTGTTGATATTTACACTGCCACTCACGCCGGCTGGCCCGGCTGAGGCATCCAGCTGCGAATTGGGATCCACCAGTACAGCGCCCGAAGCGGCAATAGTGATATTGCCGCCGGCTCCCGCATTGGCAGTGGCCAGGAGTTGACTGTTCTGGATCACGACCAGTTGCGGGTCGATATTAATATTGCCGCCGTTTGAGCCGGCCTGGCCCTGCACCGAGCTGGTCAGCGTGCTGTCCACGAGATGGATCAGATGAGGAGCTGTGAGCTTGATGTTACCGCCGGAGGCCTGGGCAGCGGAGGTGGTGACTGTACTATTTCGCATGAGGAGGTCGTTCGCCGACGTGAGCGCAATACTTCCCGCATCCTTGGAGCCGGCGCTTTCCGCCGAGATAGTCGTGATGCCCGTGAGTCGCATGTCCCCAGCTGCGATCGACACATTGCCGCCAGCCCCTTGCTGCGCGCTCGTAGCCACAGTACTGACACTGCTGGTGAACGACCCGGTCGCGGTCATCGTGACGCTTCCGGCATTCCCTGCATTGGTCTCGGTCGAGGTGCTGCTGCTGGTGACGAACGTGTCGTTGAGCGTGAGGGTGCCTGCATTGAAGGTAATGGTGCCAGCGTTGGCTGCTCCCGCCGTGTTAGCGGTAATCAGTGTCCCGCCCAGATCGACTGTCGTCCCCGTGATGGTGATGGGGCCACCGGCTGCACCCTCCGTGCCCGCCTCGGTGGTGACCTTGGTGT
>CXWL01004533.1_pt1 | contig 14730 bp, 3 predicted proteins | sample 590931 | NCBI WGS metagenome assembly CXWL01 (sample SAMEA3498368, study PRJEB10139) | groundwater metagenome | biome: water well; material: biofilm material | place: Germany | collected 2015-04-27 | reverse complement strand
CTGGCGGTAATGGTCGCCTTGATGCGCCCGCTGCTGATCAACACACCGGCCGTAATCGTCCCCATGACCACGCCATCTTCCCCGACAATCACTTGTCCCTTGGTATAGATCTCCCCTTCCATGCGGCCATCAATACGAACCGTGCCATCAACACGAATCTCGCCCTTGAGTTCCACCCCTTTAGCCAACAACGTGATATTCCCGTCGTCCATATACCCGCTCTTTTTCATAGCTGCTCCCTATTGGCGAACACTCGCCACTCAGAATACCCCAGGGGGGGAGAGGCGCCTAGCAGTTTGTCAAAACGTGGCACAGGAAAACCGAACGGCCACAGGCGTTCAACGAGCCGCTAGGATATTCCGAGCCGGTGCTTCACTCGCTCCCACAGTCCTCCGCCATGAATCTCGCAATACACGCTCGGTTCCGTCCCTTCCAGGAACACCTCCGTCACCCGCTCAGGACACTGCGCCGTCGCCAGCTGGCCCGTGCGCGGATCAATCGCCCGCGAGACGATCCCGCTGGGAACAGGGAAATCAGGCGAATCGGCAGGAATGAGCCGTCGCGCCACCTCCACCCAGATCGGCAAGGCCGCCTGCGAGCCGGTCAGGCGAATCGCCCGCTCGTCGTCAAATCCAACCCAGACACCGATCACCAACTCCGGTGTGTAGCCGACGAACCAGGCATCGCGATACCCGTCCGTTGTGCCCGTCTTCCCGGCGACCGGACCGCGTAGTCCCCATGCTCTGGCCTTCGATCCGGTTCCCCGATCCAGTACGCCCTTCAAGAGAGAGGTCGCCAGATACGCGCCCTGCGCCGACACCGCCTGGTGCCGGTCCACCATCGGGCTCCAGACCGTCTCTCCGGAATCACGGACCAGATTGGTGAGGGCGACGGGTTTCACCACCACGCCGGCATTAGCCAAGCCGCCATACGCCGCCGTGATTTCGAGGAGTGAGACCGAGGCGCTCCCAAGGGCGATCGAGAGATTGTCGGGCAACGCCCCCTGAATGCCGAAGCTCCGCAAGAGCCGGTTGATCGATCCGATCCCCAATCGATGCGCGGTGCGCACTGCCGGCACATTCAGCGACTGTTCGAGCGCCACCCGCACCGTGACCTGTCCATGAAACTGGCGATCGTAGTTCTGCGGCGACCAGGGGCCGGTCCCGGACTCGAAACTCACCGGTTCATCCGCCAGCATCGTCGCCGGGGTGATCCCCGTGCTCCCCTCAGCGCGAGCCGCCTCAAACGCCGCGAGATACACAAAGGGTTTGAACAAGGATCCTGCCTGCCGGTGCGCTTGCGCTGCTCTATTAAATTGACTCGTGCGATACTCACGCCCCCCGACCATCGCGCGCAGATGACCTGTGTGCGTGTCGAGCACTACGACGGCGCCCTGCAGCGGCGTCTCCCCCTCGCGCAACGCCGGGTACTGCTGCTCCAGCTTTTCCAGCCCTTTGTGCAACGAGTCCGTCGCCAGCTGCTGCATGTACGGATCGAGCGTCGAATAGATCCNNTCTTCGGTCAGCACCCCTTCATCGCGCAACCGGCGGAGCACCACATTCCGTCGGTGAGTCGCATGCTCCAGATTTTTTGTCGGAGAATAGGTGTTCGGCCCCTTGATCAACCCGCCGATCAGCGCCACTTCCTCGATCGAGAGGGCATCCAGGGGTTTCCCGAAATATCGATGCGCCGCTTCGCCGATCCCGTAGATCGACACCGAGCCGGCTTGTCCGAGATAGATCTCATTGAGATAGCTTTCGAGGATCTCTTCCTTGCGATACTTCCATTCCATCACAAATGCCGCCACCACCTCGCGCAGCTTTCGTCCCATCGTCCGTTGCGGCGAATAAAACAGATTCTTGGCGAGCTGCTGGGTAATCGTGCTCCCGCCCTGCACCACACCGCCGCGCATCACATTCGCCCACAGCGCCCGGCCGATCGCGACGGGATCAACACCATAGTGGGAAAAGAAGCGCCGGTCCTCCACCGCCAAGACCGTCTTGATAACCGAGGGAGGAATCTGGTTGTAGGGCACCCACTCCCGCACCTGCCGCGACCCGCCACGCATTCCGCTCAGCAAAGGCGGCTCCAAGGTCACAAACGGCAGGGACTCCCGCTCCTGCACCGAGACCACATTCGTGATCACGCCATCATTGAGTTCCACATGCACACGCCGGGGCGGCTGATGGCTCTCCTCCTGGGCATGCAGATAAAGATCGATGACGTCCTGCGACGCCAGATAGTCGCCGGGCGCCTGCACGTTCGAGACGGCGTGATAGCCCAAGCGGTGCAGCCGGTCGAACACCCCGGTCTCGACCACCGCTTCCCCGGGCTTCAACAGGTGCGGGGCACCAAAGATCAATAAGGGTGGATGCTCATCGCTCTTGGGAAGCGACAGGCTGGCCGAAAGCATCGCGCCATACCCGACCAGCCCGAGCAAGGCCGCACAGATCAACCCGATCCCCCCACCCGCGATCCATTTCACCCAGCGTCCGGCCACAAGTACGCCTCCCCACCAATCTGCTCAGCATACCCGAGGTGTGATCGAGAAGCGATCACAGCATGCGAGTGGATCGAGGGGGGATTCGCCCCATGAACAGGTACAAGGATGAAAGGGAATCGCTGAGGAGGGAAGCGCTTCACGCGGCGGCAGACGAAGAGTCCTCTGATTGGAATACACACACCCGGTTGCGGCCGCTGCGCTTGGCCTCATACAAAGCCTGATCCGCTTGCTCCAACAACACCGGAATGTTCGAGCGCCGTCCGTCTACGGAGAGCGTCGCCCCAAGGCTTGCCGTCACACTCAAACCTTTGAGGGATCGCACTGAGCCGCCGCTCTCAATCTCAATACGCCGGCGGATCCGCTCGGCAATCTCACTAAGCAAATGCGCGTTCACCCCATCCAGCACCACGCAGAACTCTTCTCCACCGTACCGCCCCAGCACATCCTCCGCGCGCAACGCCGCCTGGATGGTTTTGGCCACCGCCACAAGCACCTGATCGCCGACCGCATGGCCATACCGGTCGTTGAAGGACTTAAAGTGATCGATATCGACCATGAGGCAGCCCATTTCCGTTCCGCGTTCCGCCGCGCGCGCCACCACCTTCTCAACCTGTTCGAAAAAGGCCCGTCGGTTAAAGCACCCGGTCAGCGGATCGCGCGTCGCCAACCGATGCAAAGCTTCATTCTGACGGAGGATTTCCTGCTTCGACGCATCAAGATCTTTCAAGGCCCCCAGGAGCTGTTCATTCGCCCGTTCCAACTCCGTCACATCGCTGAACGACGCCAACGCGCCGCGGATCCCCCCCCGGTCATCGCGAATCGGCGAGCAGTTGCACAGCAACAGACGTTCGGTCTGGTCCGACGCACGAAACCCTAAGGCCACCGACACCCGAATCTGCCGATCCGCAATCGAGTCCGTCCAGGGAAACCGTTCCGGCAGAGGCACATGTCGCGTGGCAATCCAGGCCAGATCGCAGAGATCGCGGCCAAGCAGTGACTGCGCATCGATGCCCACACGCTCGGCAAACGAGCGATTGGCCAGAACGATGACGTCGGACGGATCGACCAGCACAATCCCTTCCGTCAACACGTCCAAGGCGGCCCGCACACGCTGCGGCACCACTGCCGACGGATCCAGCTGGCGCAACGTGCGCCGCATAAAGATCCAGTAGCCGACAAACCCCAGCCCGGCTAACGCCCCGAGAAACTGCACCCAGCTGCTCTGCGCCCAGCCACGCACCCCGCCGTCCACTGCAGGGCGGAACGCCAGTTCAAGCGTGCCCCACCGATCCGAGCCTTTCAGAATCGGCACACGGATCTGGTCGAGCGTCGAACTATCGCCGGGCGGCATCAGCCAATAGCGCTGATGATCCCCGATCTGGGCCACGAAATCACGCACGCCTTGCCGAAGCGCCACGGATTGAATCGTCGCGTCGCGCTCGACCAGCACTCGCATCGCCTCGGTGATCGCCGGGAGGTTGCCGTCCTGCGCCAGACGTGAAAACTGGCCGGCCAGCGTTTCGGCCAGGGCCTTCCGATACTGAAAGATCTGCTGAGCGTCGTCCGGCGCCACATGAAACAGGGCATTGCTCAGTAGAACAAGACTGACCGTGACCGACACCAGCCCTAACGACATCCACACGAGGGGAGATCGGCCTCTCATGCTGCCCGCCCGTCCTCGGACCCGAACAGATGCTCGACCCTCTCATCCTCGCGGCGCGCCGCGCGCCGGTCCTCGCGCGCGCCTTCGCGGTCTCGATCCTCTTTAGCCCGAACCAGAACGGGAAGCGGATCGAATGACCGCCACGCCGGCATTGTTGCCAGGAGTGACGCGAGCAGCCACCCACCCCGTAAGGCCCACACCACATAGCCGGTTGATAAAACGATGCTGACACCTGCTGCGGTCGCGGCAACAAGCGTGGCTTCATCCTGCTGCCCCTCCATGGCCTGCTCCAGGGACTCCGTCATGGCATCCAGCTCCTTGACGATGAACTCGCTGAGCTTGGCAGGCATCTCCGGCGACTGCGCCAGCATCCGCAACTGATCCGCCGCCTCATGCAAGAGATTCAGCACCGGCTCAACGACGGTCCAGGCAACCAGACCTCGCTCATCGTCCTGCACCACCGGCTTCTCCCCGTCCTGAATAGGGCCTGGCCCCAAGGCGGGAATGGCCGACAGGGAAACACGCGGAGCGATCGGCGGGCTGACGAACTGGGCCGCATCCGAAGGCGGGGCAGTGAGAGGAGGCACAGAGCCTGACGCCGACCCGTCGACAGGTCCAGGATCAACAGGGGTACTCGTGGCAGGAGGCGTAGGCGTACCGGTTGGTGGCGGCGAACTGCTGGGCAACAGAGGGCCCGGTACGGTCGTTGTCGTCGTCGTGGCCTCATTGACGTCCGTCACCGCAATCGACAGGACCTGATCGTGCGTGAGCCCACCAACATCCGTCGTCCGAATCGTAACCGTGTGGCTCGTCGCAGCTTCATAATTCAACAAACTCCCGTCGGCCACCGTGATGACCCCGGTATTACTGTCGATCGCGAAGCGGCCGCCGGCATTGCTCATGAGTTGATAGGTATGAAGATCGCCCGCATCGACATCCGTCGTGCTCGCCGTGCCCACCACCGTGCCATTCGCCGCATTCTCCGCCACCGTACTCCCGCCTAGCGCAATCGCCGTCGGCGCATCGTTGACCGGCGTCACGGTCAGCGTGATCACTTGCGTGCTGCTGTTGCCCGCATCATCGGTAATCGTCACGGTGAAACTGTCGCTGCCGTTCCAGTCTGCCGTCGGGGTATAGCTCCACAGGCCCGTCGCCGGATCGATGCTCGCCGTCCCGTTCGTCGCGTTCGCGGTCACGGTAAACACGCTGCCGTCGCTCAAGCCCTCGGCATCGGTCGCCGTCAGGGTGCCGGTCACGGTCGTGTCTTCGGCCCCCGTCCCGCTCGTGCCCCCCGTCACCACGGTCGCATCGTTCACCGCCGTCACGGTCACAGTGACCGTCGCAGTCTCGGTCACGCCCCCGCTCGTGATGGTGTAGGTAAAGCTGTCGGTCCCGGCGAAGTTCGCGGTCGGCGTATAGGTCACGGTCCCGTTCGCCAGGAACGTCACCGTCCCGTTGGTCCCTTGCGTCACGCTCGTCAGCACCGGGGTGCCTTCAAAACTATCCGCCGTCGCCCCGTTGGTCCCCGTCAGCACGTTCGCACTGATCGCCGTGTCCTCGGTCGTCGTCAAACTGTCGTTCGTAATATCCGCCACCGGCGTCACGGTCAGCGTGATCACTTGGGTGGTGGTCTGGCCCGCGTCATCGGTGATGGTCACGGTGAAGCTGTCGCTGCCGTTGTAGTCGGCCGTCGGCGTGTAGCTCCACAGCCCCGTCGCCGGATCGATGCTCGCCGTCCCCTGCGTCGCCGCCGTGGTCACGGTAAACACGCTGCCGTCGCTCAGCCCGTCCGCATCCGTCGCCGTCAGGGTCCCCGTCACGGTCGTGTCTTCGGCCCCGCTCCCGCTCGTGCCCCCCGTCACCACGGTCGCATCGTTCACCGCCGTCACGGTGATCTGTTTCGACGCGGTCAGCGATGTGCCGCCGTCGCCATCCGTCAAGACCGCCTCGACCGTGCGAGTGGCGGTGGACGGCGCATCGCCGGCCACCCAAAAGCGGATATTGGCCATGACTTCGCCCACGACCGTCGCATCGGCATTGGCATTGAAGGTCACGACAAACGGGGCAGCCCCAATCCCGCCGCCTTGTGTCCCGATCAACGTCCCGCCATAGTAGACATTGGTCCCACTGACACCGATTTGGCCGGCACCCATCCCGGTGTTGAGCAGCTCGACCCGATCATCCGCGCTGGGGTTGGCACTGATCGTGATGGTGAGCGTCCCGGTATCGAAGTTAGTAGAGTCGAGGTCGCTGATGTTCGGCAAGGTATCAATCATCACTGCCAGCGCGCCTTCGGTGAAGTTCTTGTCTCCCTCCCCGAAGGTCAGGACCGGGGCATCGTTGGTACCCTGGACATAGACCAACTTATTTTGTGGCGTAGCAGTTCCACCGTCACCATCGGTCAGGCCGATTGTCAGGGTGCGCGTGGCGGTGGACGGATTGTCACTCACATTGTTGAATTGAATACTGCGATAGACTTCCTGAGCCGCCGTGGGCGTCGCGCTGGTATTGAACGTGATGACCAAGGGATCCGACCCGCTGGTCCCGCCGCTCACGGTCCCGATCACGGTGCCCTCATAGGTCACGTTGCTCCCGGAGAGGCCCACCTGCCCAGGACCGGTGCCGAAGTTGCCGACCATCAATCGATCATCGGCCGTGCCGTTGGCCGAGATCGAGACGGTCAGCACGCCCCCATCGAAGTTCGCCGAATCCACATCGACAATGGTGCCAGTGGCATCGATCACTTGGGCCAGCCCGCCTTCGACGAAGGTGACATCCGGCGCAATCGGGGTCAGTACCGGCGCGTCATTCATCCCGCTGACCGTCACGGTGGTATCGTAATTGGTACTGGTCCCGCCGTCGCCGTCGGTCAGCACATACCGCACGGTGCGGGCCCCCGTGGTCGGCGCATTCATGTCAGTGTTCTCATAAGTGATATTCTTCACGAGCGCCGTCACTGCCGCCGGCGTGGCGCTGGCGTTCAACGTTACGACGAGATCGCTCCCGCCGCTCCCGCCGGTGAACGTCCCGATGGTCACCCCTTGATAGGTGACGTTCGCACCGCTCACACCGATTTGCCCCGCCCCGGTGCCCTGGTTGCGGATCGCCAGCACGTCCTCGGCGCTGTCGCCACCGGACGGAATGGAGACAGTGAGAGTCCCCGTATCGAGGTTGGCGCTATCGACGTCAGCCGCGAGCGCGTTGGCCCCTTGCTCGATCACCACCGCCCCGTCGCCTTCGCTATAGCTCAGGCTATCGCCGCTCAGGTTCGTGATCGTCGGCGCATCGTTCACCGCGTTGACCGTAATTAGGATAAATTGGCTGATTGTATTGTCCCCACCATTGGCCGTCCCGCCCGAGTCATAGACATTAAACTGAAACGCCGTGACCCCGCTGGCGTTGTCCGTTGGCTTAAACTGCATGCCTTGGATCTCGGCCAGCGTGTATGAGGATAACGTCACCAGCGTGGTGCCATCGGCCAAGTAGACATTGCCAATGGTGCCCGACGGCAGGGCCGTCACCGCGTAGGTGAGGGTCTGCCCGCTCTCATCGGCCCCGCCACCCGGACTGTAGGTCACACTGCCCAAGCCGAGAGATACGAGACCCGCGTCTTCCGACACTGTGAGGTTGCTGACGGTGCCAGCGGTGCGAATCGGGGCATCATTCACACCGGCCACAGTGATTGCCACGGTATCCACGTCGCTGCCGCTGTTGGCGTCGGTGCTCGTGACGGTGAGGGTGTCACTGCCGTTAAAGTTGAGTGTGCCTTGGTAGATCAGCGTGGCGAGGGTCGCGTTGATGTCCGCTTGGCTCCCCGACAGCGTCACGGTATTCGTGCCGTTGCTCCCCGCACTGATCGTCGCCCCGCCCTGCAGGGTCACGCTCACGGTCCCGTTCAGCACCCCCAGTTGCACCGTGCTCAGGTTGCCATCGACATCGGTGACACTGAGCCCGCTCACAGAAAGGGGTGTGTCCTCCGCCACCGTCTGCGCCCCCGGCACGGTATTCACCGGCGCGTCGTTCGCCGCCGTCACATCCACGGTCAGCGTGTTGGGTCCCGCATCGTAGGCGTTGTTGCTGTCGCGCACGGAGAAGGTGAAGTTTGCATAACCCGTCCCATTGCCATCGGCGGCGGGGGTGAAGACCAAGTTCCCCGCCGTGATGTCCGCGACGCTCACCACCTGGCCCGCTGTCACGGCCACCCCGGAGAGGGTCAGGCTGCCCACACTCGGCAGGGTATCGATCCGGACCGCGCTCAGGCTGTCGCCCGCATCCACGTCGCTGAAGCCAACATTCGCCGGGGTCACCGTATGGGCCGTATCTTCGGTGATGGTGACGGTGGCATCGGCGCCGGTTGGCGTCTCGTTCACATTGGTCACGTTGATCGTGAAGGTCTCGTCGTAGGTCAGCCCGCCGCTATCGGTCACGCGGACGGTGACACTATGGTTGGTCGCACTCTCGTAATCCAACAGCGTGCCATCGACCACCGTGATCTCGCCCGTGCTGCTGTTGATCACAAAGCGTCCACCGGCCGTATCGGTGAGACTGTAGGTCTTCGTATCGCCGCTGTCCGGATCGGTCCCGCTCACCGTGCCCACCACCGTCCCGTTCACCGCGTTCTCCGCCACGCTGTTCGCCGACAGGCTGAGATCGGTCGGGTTTTCGTTAGCGTTCGTGACGGCGACCGCAATGGCTTGCGTATCCGTTCCGCCATTGCCATCAGAAACTTGCACGGTCACGTCATAGATATTGTTGCTGCCGCTGTCAGTCGCCGATTCATAGTTCGGCGCAAAGAGAAAGCTGAGTTGTCCCGTAGAGCTGTCGATGGTGAATCTGCCGGCATCGGCACCACCAATGATCGAGTAGGTAAGGCTTTGACCGACATCGGGATCGGTGGTCATCACGGTGGTCACAGTAGTGGCGTTCTCCGCTACGTTGATCGAGGCCGTGGCTCCACCGCCATCACTATTAATGGACGGAGTGGTATTACCCGAGTCCATATTCGAAAGGCGGAAGCCCATGTCTTTGCTGCCGTCTGATGCGCCTGCACTATTGATCAGGGCCCCATTAGCATAGGTGCCCGAATCGTTTACGCCCACATAGATCTTCCCGGTGCCGGTCGATTCCACCTGGATGTAATACGTCGAGTTATCAGTTAGTACGGCTGACGATGAGAGGTTGACGTTGACCCACGCCTCGCTTGTAACGAGGCTGGAGCTGGAAATAGTGCTGCTTGCAATGATTGGTCCATTCCAACTTGACCGGATCGAAACCGTAACGGTTTGAGCAGAGGCATCGCTCGCTCGGTACAACACCAGCCCAACGCGATCGACCGAATAGGTAGGGCCAGAGCTGTCGTACTGAAACGTTTGCCCCCAGGACTGATCTGATTTTACCTCATAGGCCTGGTCCCCCATACTCGCGAGACTCGGCTCATACGAGGTGATTAGTGTCTCCGTATCACCAATGTTCGTGACGGCGACCGCAATGGCTTGCGTATCCGTTCCGCCATTGCCATCAGAAACTTGCACGGTCACGTCATAGACGTTGTTACCGCCGCTGTCGGTCGCCGATTCATAGTTCGGCGCGGAGAGAAAGCTGAGTTGTCCCGTAGAGCTGTCGATGGTGAACCTGCCGGCATCGGCACCACCAATGATCGAGTAGGTACGGCTTTGACCGGCATCAACATCGGTTGCCGTCACAGTCGTTACAGCCGTCGTGTTTTCAGCAATGCTGATGGAGGCAGTGACGCCAGCACCATCGTTCGTGATGGTCGGTGCGTCGTTGACGCCGCTCACGGTCACGGTGGTGTCGTAGTTCGCGCTGGTGCCGCCGTCGCCGTCAGTGAGCACATAGCGCACCGTCCGGGCACCCGTCGTCGGCGCGCTCGTATCCGTATTCTCATAGGTGATGTTTTGCACCAGCGCCGTCACGGCCGTCGGCGTGGCACTGCTGTTCAACGTGATGACGAGATTGCTCCCGCTACTACCCCCAGTGAATGTGCCGATGGTCACGCCTTGATAGGTGACATTGCTGCCGCTCACGCCGATCTGGCCCGCCCCGGTCCCTTGATTCCGAATGCTGAGGACGTCTTCGGCGCTGTCGCTGCCGGCAGTGAACGACATCGTCAGCGTGCCGGTGTCGAAGTTCGTGGAGTCGATGTCGGCAACCAGCGCGTTGCCGCCCTGCTCGATGACCACCGCGCCGTCACCCTCCGCATAGGCCAGGCTGTCGCCGCCGAGGTTGGTGATCGTCGGCGCGTCGTTGACGGCCGTAATCGTGACGGTCGTGCTGCCGGTGGCTTGCAAGGCCCCGCCCGTGCCCTGGGCGCCGCTGTTGCCGTCGCTGAAGGTCCAATCAATCTGCGCGCTGGCGGGCGGGGCGTCGCTGCTATTGCTGTAGGCAATCTGCTGCATCGCCGAATTGACCAGGCTCTGCGTGGCGTTGCCGTTGAACGTCAGCGCGAGCGTCCCGCCGCTATTGGTATAGGTGCCGATGGTCGTGCCACTGACAATCACGTTGCCGCCGCTCAAGCTGAGCGTCCCGGTCGTGCTGAAGACATCCTCGGCATTCGCCCCGCCGTTTCTGGCGAGGGTGAGCGTGGCCCCGTCGAAATTGTTCAGCGCGGACAGCTCCGCATCGAAGATCTGCACGTCAGCATCGAGCACCACAGAGGACCCGCCTTCGGTGTAGGTCGGCGTCCCGTTCAACGTGTTGACGGGATCAAGCGTCGTGTCCAGCGACCCGGTACTGCTGTAGCGATTCAGCGCGACGTTGTACCCGCCGAGGCCGCCGACCTGGGTGGTACCGGACACCACAATCCGTCCATCGCTTTGCACCGCCACGCTGTAGCCCCGATCATCGCTGGAGCCACTGTAATCCGTCGTGACGATCCCGTCCCCACCGCCGAACGTCGTGTCCAGCGTGCCGTCCGTATTGAGCCGCACCAAGCCGACATCACCCCCGTTGATCCCTGCCGTGCCCGTCACAAGAATCTTGCCGTCAGACTGGATCGTGAGCCCTTCGGCGAGGTCGCTGCCCCCCAGATTGATGGTCACTTTTCCGCTGGTCCCAAAGCCGGTGTCCAGCGTCCCATTGGTGTTGTAGCGGGCGATCGCAAAATCGTTGGTGCCGCCGGTGTCGCTCCACCCGGCCACGACGATTTTCCCATCGGCCTGCATCCGCACTTCGTTGCCCATATCGCTGCTGTTGGCCCCGAAATCGGTCAGCACTTTCCCTGTGCCGTTGAAACTCGTATCCAATGACCCATCCGTGTTGTACCGGACCAATCCAAAATCAAAGCTGGTCCCGTTGAACCCAAACCCCGACAACAGCACCTTGCCGTCGGCTTGGATGGTGAGGCTGTCCGCACGATCATTCCCCCCAGCGAGGTCTGTGCTCACATATCCTGAGCCGCCACCGAAGCTGGTATCGAGCGACCCGTCGCTATTGAACCGCATCAGATTGAAGTTGCTGTTCGACAGATCGGCCGCAAGCAGGAATTTTCCATCCGTCTGAAGCACCACATCTTTCGCGCTGCCATACACTCCCGAGGACGCGACGCCATCGCCGCCGCCAAAACTCGTGTCCAGCGATCCATCGGCATTGAACCGCACGAGGCACACTTGGTAACCACCAGTGGTCGTATACCCAGACAGCACCACCTTGCCGTCGGCTTGAAGAACCATGGCCTCCGCCCGACCGGCGATCCCGGCAAACGCCACCCCATCCCCGCCGCCGAAGCTGGTATCCAGCGTGCCGTCGGCGTTGTACCGCACCAGACTGAAATCGTCGCTGCCGCCACTATCGCTATAGCCACCAACCAGGATCTTGCCGTCGGGCTGGATAATGGTTTCTTTCCCAAACTCCCATCCCGACCCGAAGCTGGTCAGGGCCTGCCCGTCCCCCACCCCAAAGGTCGGGGCATCATTCGCCGCACCCACCGTCACCGTCGTGTCGTAATTCGCACTGGTGCCGCCGTCGCCATCGGTCAGGGCATACCGCACCGTGCGCGCCCCAGTCGTCGGCGCCGCCGTATCCGTGTTCTCATAGGTGATGTTCTTGACCAGCGCCGTCACCGCGGTAGGGGTGGCGCTGCTGTTCAACGTGATGACGAGATTGCTACCGCTGCTGCCCCCGGTGAAGGTCCCGATGGTGGTGCCGCCATAGGTAATGGTGCTGCCGCTCACCCCGATCTGGCCTGCCCCGGCCCCTTGATTTCGAATGCTTAGTACGTCTTCCGCGCTGTCTCCACCTGACGGAATGGAGACGGTGAGAGTCCCTGTATCGAAGTTGGTGCTATCGACGTCAGCCACGAGCGCGTTGGCCCCTTGCTCGATCACCACCGCCCCGTCGCCTTCGCTATAGCTCAGGCTGTCGCCACCGAGATTGCTGATAGTTGGGGCACTATTTGCCACGCCAGTTTCGTAGCTGATCTGTACATTGTCGACGTAGAGCCGCTCGCCCCCGCCGGTTCCTGTGACGATGAATTGAATTCTGGTATTGGTATTCATGTATCCGGACAGGTCGAGGCTCGCCGCGCCACTTCCGGTATTGGCGGCGCTGGAGAAGATTCCGCCACCCAAGGTGGAGTAGTTCGCGCCTCCGTCGGTCGAGACGCGAACCTCGATACGGTCGGCACCCAGTAAGGCATTCGTATAATCGAATGTCAGCGTGGCGCTTGTCGCTCCACTGAGGTTGACGCCACGACTGATGGCGTTCCCGACGGTATCGGTGTCGATGCGGAGCTGTGAGGAGTTCACACGGACGTCCCCACCACTCGCGCCACCGCCGCCAGCATCCGTTTCAGACCAGCTAGTGGACCATGATTGTGTCCCGTTGTTATTGCTGTAGGAGTCGGACGAGAACGTATCCTTGACGGTCTCTGTTGCGAGAAGACCGACCCAATCCACCTGAACAACCTCACTGATGACGATCTGCGTCTCGATCGTTCCGGTCTGGACCTCGAATTCCCAATCGCCACCAAGGGAAATATGGCCAGTCGCATCAGTACTGGCCTGGACGTCAGCGCCGGTCAGTTCCGCTAATCGAGTGACCGCAGTCTGCCCCCTCTCCCCTTGGGCAAAATCGCACCTGTAGACCAGGATGTCGGCCTGTTCCGAAAGGGATTGCTGGATCGTCGATAGTTCATTGGCATACTTGCCCGACATGGATTCTGTGTCTAGTGTGCCAACTCCGAGCTGGAGTTCGCCTGAGTTGCCGTGCGAGATCAGATGGATCGCGTCAATGCCGGATCGCCCGGCGAGGGATTCGGCGATCTGCTGCACGCCATCCTTCCCAGCATCCAACATGATGACTTCGACATTCGGGTCCATACCCGCAAGCAGTTCTTGATAGTCCGGCACGGTGGGATCGACGAAAGCGACTTCCGTCGTGGACTCGCCGGGCGTGTAGGAAGCGATGGCTTGCAGAAATTCTTGCGAGTCCGCCTGCTCGGCAGTGGTACTGTCCGCCGACGGCTCAGCCGAGACCGCGGCCTCGGCTTGATCTTGGGCCACTTGCTCCGACTTCACCTCAGCCGCTGTCGCTGCTGCCGCCGCGTCGAACATCAAGCGCTGTTCGAGTGACAGCAACGACTGTTTGAGCGACGCCGATGGCAACGGCTTCGACGCGCCCGCAGCATCCGCTTTCTTTTTGCGTTTCAGAAAGTCAAACATGACTCAGCCCAATCCATCGTGAAACAGGACACGCCATCCCACCCTTCATCGGCTAACCAGAAGCGCGCCTGAATGCTCAGAGCACGCGCGCCTGAATCCTGCGGGTTAGAAGCCGCTCTCGCGAATCATGACGGCCACGACCCGGTCCCAGGCACGAGCCACGAGGCTCTGGGACTTCCCGATGACATGAATCTGCCCGGTCACCGCTTGATCGACCCGATCCGCCTGATCCAGCACGTCGAGTTCGACGCGATAGACGGATTGCTCTGCTTGCACACGTCCATGCGCGTCCTTCCGCGCCGGTACGTCGCCTCCATAGATGGACGCCAGGTAGGGCACGGAGAAGTCTTGCTCATCCACATCACGGATTTCGGTCACCCGGGCAGGCCGCCTCGGACGCGTCAGATCATCTGGAATGAACAGCGCCTCCTGCCCTATTGCTAAGACACTCACATCCTCCACCGGTGCCAACCCGGCGATGATGGCCTGTCGAGGATCGATCACATACGCCACTGCCAGTTTCTCGTTGACCCAGCGCCCGGGATAGAGCGAGTCGGCGCGATCGACGACCACACCGTCGATCGGCGACCGCAAGAGTAGATTCTGTTGCCTTTCAGTTAACCCGTCCAATTCCACCAGCTTGGCTTTTAATGACTCCCCGATGACCTGCGACTGGGCCCGGTCATCGGCATAGCCGGCTTGGCGCTGTAACCGAAAATCCAACTGATCCACCTGCGTCTGCGCAAGCTTCGCGTCTTTCACCAGCTTGGGACTTTCCAAGATGAGTAACGTGTCCCCTTCGCGCACCGGCTGTCCCTGGCGGACAGCCACAGCCATGATTCTGCCCGATGCCGGAGGATAGACCGTGGCATAGCTCTTTGCCTGCA
>CXWL01021470.1_pt1 | contig 14731 bp, 1 predicted proteins | sample 590931 | NCBI WGS metagenome assembly CXWL01 (sample SAMEA3498368, study PRJEB10139) | groundwater metagenome | biome: water well; material: biofilm material | place: Germany | collected 2015-04-27 | reverse complement strand
TGCTCGACGCGTAAGAGAACACCGCCTTGACGGTCGTCGAGGATTCCATGTTGAGCGCCGCCGAGCTCGGGTTGTTGACTAAGTCCTTGGCCCATGAGTAGATCTTGAAGGTGTCGGTGGCCCCCAGCAGGTCGTAGAACGTGGAGGACAAGGTCAGGCTCCAGTTCTTCGTCCCCAATCCCGTTCCCAGCGCCACGGCTATCGAGCTCTCGTAGACGCCGCCGGTCGTCGCCGTCCAGGTGCTGCCGTCCCACCAGTAGTTGTCGGACAGACGCTTGATGCCCACGCGGAAGTCCGCGCTCAGGCCCGAGGGCGTGCCGGTGGAGACCTCGTCGACGGCCGTGCCGGTGATGGGCGAGACCGAGCGCGTGATATAAGCCTGCTGATTGGCCGGGCTGGTCACAAACGAGGTCGGCTTGGTCGCGTCGTAATTGAACGAGATCGAGTCCGTGTTGGACACGTTGCCCGCCGCGTCGAAGGCGCGCACGTCGTAGGTGTAGTTGGTGCCGTCGACCCAAGCGATATTGGAGGACTGCCAGACCAGCCAGGTCGCGCCGCCGCCGAAGCAACCCACAGTCGAGTCGCAGGCCGTGTTCCAGAAATCGGTGGGCTGTTGGGCGGCCGTCTTCCAGGCGCCGGCCGTGCTCGTATAAGTGACCCACCGCGAGGAGGAATCGGCGAACTTTAAGCTGTACTCAACACGGCTGATCCCCGAGCCGCCGGGATCGGTGGTCACGCCGGTGATCGTGGCCAGCGCGCCGCCGCCGATGTTGTTGGGCGTGGTGGTAATCGGCGTGACGATGTCGATGGTGGGCGGCAGCTTGTTGTAGCGGAAGTAGCGCACGTACTTGGGACCCGCCGGAATACCGGTCTGACAGAAGGTGTCGGAGTTCAAGGTCACGGGGCAGCCCGTGTCCGCGCCGCGCGCCGTCCACTGGCTGTTGCCGGCCGAGTCGTTGGCGTAGATCTCGACGCGGTACTGGTTTCCGCTGACGAACTGAGACAGAGACAAATCGTAGGACCAGGTGTTGCCCGTGGTGGCGGTCTCAGCCCAGGCCGCGTTGCCGTCGACCACGTCGAACTTGATCAAGGTCGTGGGGTTGAGGTACTTGCTGGCGGTCACATCGAAGACTCGGAAGAAGATCCGGCGCTGGTCGAGTGAATCGGAGATATTGTCGGTGATCGTACCGCTGGCCACCGTCATGCTCAGGATGTTCGACGGGTCGCCGGGAGCGTTCGACGTCGACAGGCTCATGATCGCGTAGTGCGCGGTGATCGTGGGCGCGGTCACGTCGTAGACGAACACATGAGTCGTGACGTTTAGGCCCGTGTTGAGGATGTGGCCGGCCGTGTTGAGCGCGCGCACGTAGATTTTGTACTTCGCTCCGCTCGTCAACGCCGCCATCTGCAACGAAGTGGATGGCGTGAAAGTGACGCTGAGTGCCGACTGCCCATCGGGCGAGGAGCCGGGTGTAAAGGTCATGTCCGGCGAGGGCGTGCCGGGCGACTGCGCGTCAGTCGACAGCCACACCCCGCTAAAGGGCGGCGGGTCGGTGGTCGCAACCGAGCTCCAGGAGGAGCCCTGCCAGTAGTAATTGTCCGTGGTCAGGAATACCGTCCAGACCTGCACAATGCGCCCTCCAATAGGATCGAGGTTGAGCACGAAGGAGTTGACGACGTTGGTCGCCGTGGAGGCCACCGGCGAGATCGACGTCAGCGTGGGCGTGCTCGACGCGTAGGAGAACACGTTTTTGACCGTGGTCGAGGACTCCCTGTTTGCCGTGGCTGTGCTGGGGTTGATGACCAAGTCCTTGGCCCACGAGTAGACCTTGAAGGTGTCGGTGGCGCCCAGCAAGTCGTAGAACGTGGAAGACAAGGTCAAGCTCCAATTCTTGATCCCAGATCCCGAGGCCAACGTGACCGGAATCGAGCTCTCATAGACCGCGTTGGTGGTCGGCGTCCAGGTGCTGCCGTTCCACCAGTAGTTGTCCGACAAGCGTTTGATCCCCACCCGGAAATCGGTGCTCAGGCCCGAGGGCGTGCCGGTGGAGACCTCGTCGACGGCCGTACCGGTGATGGGCGAGACCGAGCGCGTGGTATAAGCCTGCTGATTGGCCGGGCTGGTCACAAACGAGGTCGGCGCGGTCGCGTCGTAGTTAAATGCGATGGAAGCCGTGTTGGAGACGTTGCCCGCCGCGTCGAAGGCGCGCACATCGTAGGTGTAGTTGGTGCCGTCGACCCAGGCGATGTTGGAGGATTGCCAGACCAGCCAGTTGCCCGAGCCGAAGCAGCCCGCCGTACCGTCGCAGGCCGTGTTCCAAACATCGTTGGGCTGCTGGGCCGCGGTCTGCCACGTTCCGGCCGTGCTGGTGTAGAGAACCCAGCGCATGGATAAGTCGGTGAATTTGAGACTGTACTCGACGCGGTTGATCCCCGTGGCGGTGGGATCGCTGACGGCTCCCGTGATCGTGGGCAAAGAGCCGATGTTGTTGGGCGTGGTCGTCACCGGAGTGACGATCGCGATCGTGGGCGGCACCTTGTTGTAGCGGAAGAAGCGCACGTATTTGGGGCTTGCCGGCAACCCAGTCTGACAGAAGGTGTCGGAGTTCAGGGTGACGGGGCAGCCCGTGTCCGCGCCGCGCGCCGTCCACTGGCTGTTGCCGGCCGAATCGTTGGCATAGACTTCGACGCGGTACTGGTTGCCGCTGACGAACTGCGACAGCGAGAGGTCATAAGACCAGGTATCGCCCGTGGTATCGGTCTCAGCCCAAGCCGCGTTGCCGTCGACCACGTCGAACTTGATCAGGGTCGTGGGATTGAGATATTTTACGGCGCTCACATCGAAAATCCGGAAGAATATCCGGCGCTGATCGAGGGAGTCGGAGACGTTGTCGGTGATCGTGCCGCTGGCCACCGTCATGCTGGGGATGTTCGACGGGTCGCCGGCCGCATTCGACGTGGACAGGCTCATGATCGAGTAATGCGCGGTGATCGTGGGCGCGGTCACGTCGTAGATGAACACGTGCGTGCTCGCGTTCAGGCCCGTGTTGAGAACCTGCCCCGCCGTATTGATCGCCCGGGCGTAGATCTTGTACTTGGCTCCGCTGACCCAGACCGGCATGCGGATCGAGGTGGACGCGGTGAAAGTCGAGCTAAACGGCAAGACCCCCTCGGGCGTGCTACCCGGAGTGAAGGTCATGTCGGGCGACGGCGTGCCCGGAGAGTGCGCGTCGGTCGACAGCCATACGCCGCTGAAGGGCGGCGGATCGGTGGTCGCAACCGAGCTCCAAGAGGAGCCCTGCCAATAGTAATTGTCCGTGGTCAGGAACACGGCCCAGGTCTGTTTGATGCGCCCGCCCACGGGATCAAAAGCGAGCACCACGGAGTTGACGCTGTTGGTCGCCGTGGACGCCACGGGGCTTACGAACGTCAACGTGGGCGTGCTCGACGCGTAGGAGAACGCGAGCTTGACCGTCGTCGAGGATCCCGTGTGAGCCGAACCCGGAGGGTTGTTGGACAGGTCCGAACCCCAGGCGTAGACTTTGAACGTGTCGGTGGCGCCCAGCAGATCGTAGAACGTGGTCGGCAAAGTCAGGCTCCAGTTCTTGACCCCCACGCCCGCGCCCACGAGTATGCTCATCGAGCTCTCATAGACGTCGCCGGTGGTCGCCGTCCAGGTGCTGCCGTTCCACCAGTTGTCGTCGGAGAGGCGCACAACCGCGACGCGGAAGCTCGTGGAATCCATGCCCGCGGGCGTGCCGGTCGAGAGCTGATCCTCGACCGTGCCGGTGACCTGGGCCGCGCGCGAGGTCAGCGCCGCGTTAGCCGCCGGGCTCGAGGTCAGGGATTGAGGCGCGGCGATGTCGTAGTTGAAGGTGAGCGTCTTCTCGACGGAGACGCTGCCCGCCAGGTCCACCGCCCGGACCGTGAACACATAGCTTTGGCTCTCGATCCAAGCGATGTTCGAGGAGACCCAGACCGCCAAAGTGCCGCCCGCCCCGCATCCGGCCGTCGCGTCGCAGGCCCGATTCCAGACATTTCCCACGTGGCCGGCCTTCCACTCGCCCGAGCTTTGATGATGCTGCCAATGGTTGGTGGGATCGTCGGCGTTGAAGCGCAGCGAGTACTCCACGTAGTCCAAGCCGAAGCCCACGTCGTTGGCCGTTCCGGTGATGGTGGCCAAGGCCGAGAACGCGCCGATGTTGAACGGCACGCTCAGCGTCGGAGTACTGATGGCCAAGGTCGGCGCCGTCCGGTCCATGCGGAAATAGCGAATGTACTTGGGGCTGCTCGAGTTCCCGGTCTGGCAGGCTCCCGGAACGCTGAGACTGGTGACGGGACAGGACACCGCATGCTCGTTGCCGGCCACGTCGTTGGCGTACAGCTCGATCTTGTAGTCGTTGCCGGCGACGTACTTGGCGCCGGACAGGTCGAAATCCCACTCGTCGTCGGTCAATAGAGTCGAGGCCCAGGCCGAGTTCGCGTTCGCGGCCACGATGTCGAAGTTGGTCAGGGTGCTGGGGTTGAGGTACTTAAGGGTCACCTGGTCCTGAATGCGCATGAACACCTGCCGTGAATCGGCGGCGTCCGAGACGTTGTCGACGATGGTTCCGCTGGCCACAGAGAATCCCGTCAAGGCGGTGACATCCCCCGCCGCGGAGGAAGTGGACAGGACGCGCACGCTCTGGTGGACCGTGAGCGTAGGCGCGGTCACGTCGTAGATGAAGACCTGGTTGGCCAGGCCCGAGGTGTTGAGCTCCTGACCGGCCGTGTTGCGAGCGCGCACATAAATCTTGTACTTGCGGCCGTCGACCCACGCCGGCTTGAGCAGCGACGTCGCTCCGCTGAAAGTGATCGTGGCGACCGTGAGCCCGTCGACTGTCGTTCCAGGCGTAAAGACCATGTCCGGCGTCGGAGCGCCGGAGGCCTGAGAATCGGTCGACAGCCACACCGCGCTGGCGGCCGGCGGAGGATCGGCGGTGCCCACGGTGCTCCAAGACGAGCCCTGCCAGTAATACGGACCGGCGACGCTGGTATCGAGGAACGCGGCCCAAACCTGCACGAGGCGCCCGCCCACGGGATCGACGTTCAAGACCACCGACGCCGCCACGTTGCTGGCCGAGTTCGCCGCCGGAGTTTGGCCCGTCAGCGTGGGCGTGCTCGAAGCATAGGAGAACACGAGCTTGACCGTCGTGGATGATTCCATGTGGGCCGACCCGGTCGGATTGTTGGACAGGTCCGCGCCCCACGAGTACACCTTGAACGTGTCGGTCGCGCCCAAGAGATCGTAGAACGTCGTCGGCAAGGTCAGGCTCCAGTTCTTGACCCCCGTGCCCGCGCCCACGAGTATGCTCATGGAACTCTCATAGACCGCGTTGGTCGTCGGCGTCCACGTGCTGCCGTTCCACCAGTAGTTGTCGGACAAGCGCTTGATCGCGGTGCGGAAGCTCGTGGAATCCATGCCCGAGGGCGTGCCGGTCGAGAGCTGGTCTTCGACGGTGCCGGTGACCTGGGCCGCGCGCGAGGTCAGCGCCGCGTTGGCCGCCGGGCTTGAGGCCGCGGATTGAGGTGCTGCGATATCGTAGTTGAAGGTGAGCGTCTTCTCGGCGGAGAGGCTGCCGGCACGGTCCACCGCGCGGACCGTGAACACATAGCTCTGGCTCTCGATCCAGGCGATATTGGAAGACTTCCACACCGCCCACGTCGCGCCCGAGCCGCCGCAGCCGACCGTCGCGTCGCAGGCCCGGTTCCAGATGTCGCCCACATAGTTGGTCTTCCACTCGCCCGAGCTTTGATGATGCTGCCAGTGGCTGGTAGGGTCACCCGCGTTGAAGGCCAATTTATATTCGACGTAATCCACGCCGAAGCCCAGGTCTTCGGCGGTGCCGCTGATGGTGGCCAGGGCGCCGGCCGTGCCGATGTTGAAGGGCACGCTCACCGTGGGCGTGCTGATGGCCAAGGTCGGTGCCGTCTTGTCCACCTTGAAATAGCGGATGTACTTGGGGCTGCCGGAGTTGCCGGTTTGGCAGGTCCCGGGCGCGCTCAGACTCGTGGTGGGGCAGCCAACGACATGCTCGTTGCCGGCCACGTCCTTGGCGTAAAGCTCGATGCCGTACGAGTTGCCAGCGACATACTTGGCGCCGGACAGGTCGAAGGACCACTCATCGCCGATCAGCTCGGTCAACGCCCAGGCCGAGCCCGCGGTCGTCACGTCGAAATTGCTCAACGTGTTGGGATTGAGGTATTTGAGGGTCACCAAATCCTGCACACGAATATAGATTTGGCGGTTGTCGACGGCGTCCGACACGTTGTCGCGGATGGTGCCGCTGGCCAGAGAGAGCGTGGTCAAGGCGGTCAAATCCCCCGCTAAGGAGGACGTGGAAAGGGAGTTGATGTTATAGTGGACCGTCAGCGTGGGCACGGTCACGTCATAGAGGAACACTTGATTGGGCAGGCTCGAGGTGTTGAGTTCCTGGCCGGCCGTGTTCAGGGCGCGCACGTAGATCTTGTACTTGCGGCCGTCCACCCAGGCCGGCTTGACCAAGGACGTTCCCGCAGTGAAGGACACCGTCACGGAGGCGGTTCCGTCGGGCGAGGTTCCGGGAGTGAAGGTCATGTCGGGCGCGGACGTGCCGCCGGGCTGCGTGTCGGTCGACAGCCACACGGCGCTGGCCGCCGGAGGCGGATCGGCGGTGCCGACGCTACTCCAGGACGAGCCCTGCCAGTAATACGGCCCGGCGGGGCTGGTATCAAGGAAAGCGGCCCAGATTTGTTTGATGCGCCCGCCTTGGGGATTGAAGATCAAGTCCACCGACGCCGCCACGTTGCTGGCCGAACCCGCCGCCGGCGCCTGGCTCGTCAACGTGGGCGTGCTGACCCCGTAGGAGAACACGTTCTTGACCGTCGTCGAGGACTCGACGTTGGCCGCCGCGGTACTGGGGTTGACGACTAAGTCCTTGCCCCAGGAGAAGACCTTGAACGTGTCGGTCGCTCCCAGCAGATCGTAGAAGGTGCTAGACAAGGTTAAGGACCAGTTCTTAGTCCCAACTCCGGTTCCCATCGCCACGGGAATCGAGCTCTCATAGACCGCATTGGTCGTCGCCGTCCAGGTGCTGCCGTCCCACCAGTAATTGTCCGAGAGGCGCATGACAGCCACACGGAAGTCGGCATTCATGCCCGCGGGCGTGCCGGTGGAGACCTCATCGACCGCGGTGCCGGTGATGGGCGAGATGGTGCGCGACGTGTAGGCCTGCTGATTGGCCGGGCTGGTGACGTAGGAGTTCGGCTTGCTGATGTCGTAGGTAAACGAGATCGAGTCCGTGTTGGACACGTTGCCCGAGGCGTCGACGGCGCGCACCTCGAAGGTGTAGGCCGTGCCGTCGATCCACGCGATGTTCGACGACTGCCAGACGCTCCAGGTTCCCCCCAAAGAGCCGCAGCCCACGACGGGGTCGCAGGCGTAGTTCCAATAGTCGGTGGGCTGCTGCGCCGCCGTCTTCCAGGCACCGGCGGTGCTGGTGTAGGTCACCCAGCGCTGCGAGGAATCGGCGAACTTCAGGCTGTATTCGACACGATTGATGCCCGAACCGCCCGGATCGGTGGTCACGCCCGTTATCGTCGTCAGCCCGCCGGCGCCGATATTGTTTGGCGTCGTCGTAATGGGTTGAACGATCGCGATCGTGGGCGGCAGCTTGTTGTAGCGGAAATAGCGCACGTACTTGGGATTGCTTATGATGCCCGTCTGACAAAGGGTGTCCGAGTTGGCGGTCACCGGGCAGCCCGTGTTGCCGGCGCGAACGGCGGCTTGGCTGTTGCCCGCCGCGTCGCCGGCGTAGATTTCGACCTTATACTGGCTGCCGCTGACGAATTGGGACAGCGAAAGATCATACGACCAGGTGTTGGTCGTCGTATTGGTCTCCGCCCAGGCCGCGTTGCCGTCGACCACGTCGAACTTGATCAAAGTCGCGGGGTTGAGGTATTTGGCGGCGGTCACGTCGAAGATACGGAAGAAGATTCTGCGAGGATCAAGAGAGTCGGAAACGTTGTCGCTGACGGTGCCGCTAGCCACGATCAGGCTTGGGATATTCGACGGGTCACCGGTCGCGTTCGACGTGGACAGGCTCATGATCGAGTAATGGGCGGTTATCGTGGGCGCGGTCACGTCATAGACGAACACGTGCGTGCTGACGTTCAATCCCGTATTAAGGACATGACCTGCCGTATTCAGCGCGCGCACGTAGATTTTGTACTTGGCTCCGCTGGTCAGGCTCGCCATTTTAATCGAGGTAGCCGCGGTGAAGGTGACGCTCACCGCCGACTGGCCGTCGGGCGCGGAGCCGGGCGTGAATGTCATGTCGGGCGAAGGCGCGCCGGGAGACTGCGCGTCGGTCGACAGCCACACTCCGCTGAAGGGCGGCGGGTCGGTGGTCTGGACCGCGCTCCAAGAAGAGCCCTGCCAGTAGTAGTTGTCCGTGGTCAAGAACACCGTCCAGACCTGTTTGATGCGGCCGCCCAAGGGGTCCAGGTTGAGCACGAAAGAGTTGACGACGTTGGTCGCCGTTGAGGCCACAGGGCTGATCGATGTCAGCGTGGGCGTGCTCGACGCGTAGGAGAAGACGAGCTTGACCGTGGTCGAGGACTCGACATTGACCGCCGAAGGCGGGTTGTTGACCAGGTCCTTGGCCCAAGAGAAAACCTTGAAGGTGTCGGTCGCGCCCAACAGGTCATAAAAAGTGCTCGATAGGCTCAAGCTCCAGTTCTTGACCCCCAAGCCCGAGCCCAAGGTCACGGGAATGGAGCTTTCATAGACGAGCCCGGTCGTCGCCGTCCAAGTACTCCCGTTCCACCAGTAGTTATCCGACAGGCGCTTTACGGCCACGCGGAAATCGGTGCTCAGGCCCGTGGGCGTGCCCGTGGAAATTTGGTCGACGGCCGTGCCGTCGATCGTCGCCGCGCGGCTGGTCAGCGCCTGCTGCGGCGTGGGGCTTGTCACCGCGGACACTGGGGCAGAAATGTCGTAGTTGAATGAAATCGACGCCGCGTTGGAGGTGTTGCCGCCCGCGTCCACCGCGCGGACGTTGAATATGTAGGACTGGCTTTCCACCCAAGCGACGCCTTGCACGCCCCATGTCGTCGTGGCCAAATAGTACGTCGCCTGGCTCCACAAATCGCCGGGTGTCGTCGCTATCCACGATTGAGAGACGGTATCCCAACGCTTGCTTAGGTCGCTGTAGGTCAGGTAGTACTCGACGCGATTGATCACGGAGCCGCCGACGGAGACCGCGGTTCCGGAGATCGTGGACAAGGTGGCATTGCCGCCGATATTGTTGGGGGCGGTCACGGTCGGAGTCGAGATGGCGATGACGGGAAGCGCTTTGTTGAACTTGAAATAGCGGACATATTTGGGCAGCGTCGAGCTGCCCGTCAAGCACGTGGGCGAGGTATAAGGCGTCGTGATGAGGCAGCTGTTGCCCAATTGGCCGCTGTCGAAATTGCCCGCTCCATCCTGGGCGTACAGCTCGATGGAGTAGCGGTTGCCGTTGACGAACTGGGCTTGGCTCAAATCAAAAGTCCAGTTGTCGGTGATCACGGACAACTGCGCCCAAGCCGTTCCGGCGTTGCTGACATTGAACGTGATGAGCGTGTTGGGATTGAGGTATTTCTGCGCGTCCATGTCGAAAATCCGCATGAACACCAACCGAGGATTAATCAAATTGCTCACGTTGTCGGTGATGGTGCCGCTGCTGAGCACGCTGCTCAACCACGTATGAGTGTCCGCGGAGACCAAATCCGTCGCCGTGGACAGGTCGACGACCCCGGCGAAAGCGGTCAAAGTCGGCGTGCTCACGTCGTAGATGAAGCGGTAGCCGTTGTTCGGCTTGGGAAGGGCGTCATTCCAGGTACCCGTCGAGGTCGTCGTCTCCGCGGTGCCCACCTGGGCCAAAGCGTCGGTGGAGACCACGGCTATGTAGTATTCCTTTCCGTTCACCCAATTCGGAATGCGAACATCCCCCGTATTGCTGGAAATCGAGATGGAGCGGAAGAGGACCTTGCTCGTCCACTCCAACTGGGGGGAACCGGCCAGACCAGTGGTCAGCCAGTTCAGCGTCCCCGGCGAACCCCAGGCGGAGACGCCGTCCCAGGAGACCCAAGTCGAGGTGGCCGTGCCGGTCAGGTAGATGGTCGGCTGGCTTGGAGCCGGATTGCTCGACATGATGAGCACGTAGACCTTTTGGATGCCGCTGCCGGTGCCGCCCGCGCCCAGGGCTTCATCCACCGTGAACCTTAAAGGGAAGGCGTTCGCCTGAACCGCGCCGGCCCCGGACAGCGGACGAGTGATGGAGATCACCGGCGACTTATTGTCCTTCAATATTTTTAAGACCGAGGACTCCGCTCCGCCCACTCCCGTGTAGGCGCCAGCGACGGTTTTCGGCTGGTCCGAGGTACGGCCGCGCACGGACAGATCATACTCGCCGTCGTCTAGAGCCATGGGATAGGTCCAGGGGCTGGAGGACAATGTGTTGATAAAATACGCTTCCTCATCCGTGAAGAAGTTCGTCGGCTGGAAAGCCGCATCCACGGCGTTCCAAATGTAACCGTCCGAGACCCGCCGAATCTTGATCTGCGTGCCCGTCGAGGCCTGGCCGTCCGAGGCGGCCTGTCCCACCCGGGGGTTGTAGTACATGCTTCCCGAGATAAGCGAGAAGCCGGTCGTCATGGACCGCAAGGGATCTCCCGGCTGAACCTGCAAACCGCTGCCGACGGCCGGATACGTGATCCCGGCGGTGGCGACCGTGATGTAAAACGTGCTGGGCTCCGATAACAGAGAAACGAACTGTCCGGTGGGGTTTTTCATGCGAACCTCGAAAGGGCCGCCGAAGGCGGCGGACGTCGAGATTTTCAAATGCGCCTTCATCGTTCCCGAGGCGGCACCGGGCGCGAAATTAGTCACGGTCGCGACCACGACGGAGTTGATCGGCACGCCGGCGTTCAAGAACTCCAACGTGGTGGTATTGGTGCTGCCCCAGTCCATGAATTGGCTTCCCTGTATGGTCAAAGTCCGGTAAAACAAGGCCGAGCCGGTGTTCTCTTGAAAGGCCGCCCCTGATGTCTTCCCATCGGATGAATCCGGGTCCGCGACCATGGTCATGCTGGGCGCGGCTATGGAAAAGGCGTCACTGAGGGTATAAGACTGTCCATCGGGATTGATGACTCGGATGTCGTAAGGCCCGCCCGCGTTGCCGATCGGCGGATTGATCTGCACGGAAATATTGATAGCCGTCTGCGAGACGTATTGGGTGTTGAGGACTGATATCTCGGATTGAACGCCGCCGTTGATCAGAATTTGCGCCCTTGTCGTGCCCAGATCGAAATTGCTCATATCGGAGAAGCCCGAGCCGTTGGTGATCTGCAGGGTGTAGGTCTTCGTCGTGTACGGCGCCGTGACCGGCGATGACGCGATGACGATCCCGGCTAGGCTCGGAGCCGCGCCCGTGGACGTGATCACCCAATCAAAAAAAGCCGTGTTCGCGTTGCCATAGACTAAAGGCAGCGGAGCGGGCTTGGTCACTTCGTAGGCAAAAGAGATATGGCTGGCCCCGCCGGCTTCATTGTGGTAAACCTTCGTCCAGTCGCCAGTCACAGTGGCGCTCGTGGAAGCGCTGTAGGCGAAAACATCGCCGTCGGTGTTCACCATGGCTATGTAGACGGTATCGGTGGAAATGCCCACGAGAGTGGACGAGGCCAAGCCTATGGTGACGTGAGTGAACGTTCCGGCCGAGGAAATGTGCACGGTGCTTTGCGCGTTGGCTGGTGTGTAGCGGGCGTAACGCGCATCTCGGTTGACGTCGACCCAAACCATATGCAGATTGCCCTCCGAGTCGACCACGCCGCTGACGTTGGATTTTTCCTCAAGCCCCGCGTTGGCCGGCGCATAAAAATCAATCGCGAGAGGAGCGCCCAACTCCACGGTCGAGGCGGTATTGTTGTCTTCGGCATAAAAATAGGCGAACCCCTCGGCCAGATTATTATGCCCCACCTGCCAAACCAAGTTGGCGCCGTCGGGCTTGCCCTTCGCCACGACTAAGTTGCCGTAAGATGATTCGCTGTCGTTGCCGTCGGAGCCGCAAGCCAAGGCGTCCAATCTCTGGTTGGCCCCCATGGCGCTCCAACTGGCGTTGACGATCGACAGGGAGGTATTGGACTTTAAAAAATTGGTCATGTTGTCGACGCCGCCGGCGGTGCCACCATCGGCCGCGTTTTGGTTGATCCAGACGAAGCCCGTCCTGTCCACGGTGATGGAAACGGGAGCATCCGCCCAGGGATTGGCTGCGCCGGCGGCGCAGGTTCCGTTGATGTCGGTTTCTCCGGATTCGAGCCAGGTGATGTCGCCGTTGGACTGGAGTTGCCCCTTGCGCAAATGGACCTTCCGAGTGATGTTGGTGACGATGCCCGTGTCGCCTACGGCGACAAAGACGAAGCTCGAATTTTTCACATACCAGACGCTGGGCTTGGCGTTCATCCCAGTAAAGCCCGTCCCATCGAAAATTTCCCGGGTCACGGGATTGCCGGCGGGGCCGGCGATCCAGGTGTTGGCGTCGCCGCTGGGCGAATAAGACCAGACCGGAGCCTGCGCGTTGTTGACGAAAAACACCCAGTAGCCCCATCTGTTTGCGATGACATGGCGCTGGTTGGACTCCTTGACGCTTCCGGTCGCTATCGGCCGCGGATCGGAGATTTCCGCTCCCCAGGCCGAGAGCGTCAACGCGCACAGCACCATGGCGGCCGCCAACCGTAGGCCGCGGCCAAGCCTCATCGGCGCACCCCAAAGGCGAAATCGGCGCGGGCCACACAGAACATCGCCAAGGGCAATGTTCTATATTGCGCGCGCGCGAAAAAAACAAACGCACTACGCCCGAGGATGTTCATTAAGTCCTCTTATTGTGCGGTTATTCGGCGAAGACCAGATGTCGGAAATATGACCGACACCAAGCCCTTACGGGCGACGTTGAGGGAGGATTTAGAACCTTCGCCACAGGCGAAGGGGGGGTTGGAGGCGGGTTTAACAGCGGAGAACTTCAGGACAGCTTTGCCGAGAGCGGGCCAGCACCAATTCGGTTTTGGCTCGACAACAACACGAGGCGGTCAGCGCCGCGGCGGCCAAAACGACCAGCCAGNNCCAGCCACAGCACCGACACTTTAGGGCGGCCGCCCGGCAGGCCGGGCAGAAGCTCGGCTAGGGGAAAACCCTGGGCGGCCAAGCGGAAGGCGGCCGCGGCTTTGGCCAACAGCTCGATGCCGGGAAGGAACACGCTGGCTTTGGGCAGGCGGCTCGTAAACGCGTTGCCGGCCGCACGCGCGACCGCGACGCCTTTCATCTCGGCCAGGACTTTCTCGCCCGACACCGGCCGGCCCAATGCGTCGCGCACGTCCAAGCCCCAGCGGTTGTCGAGGGCGGCCCGGGGGTCCACCCCTTGGGCATCGAGGCCGGCCGGGCTTTCGGCCCGGCCGGCCTGCGCCAGGAGCGCCAGGGCCAAAAGCAGGCCCGGCCCCACCGACCACCGAACCCCTCTATCCCGTCGATGGTGGGTTGAGACCGGGCGAATCGATTCGCGCACGCCGCGTGTCAGCATGTTTGGTTTCGGTAGCCAGGCGACCTCGGACTCCCGAGGCCCTTCGCTTTGCGCCCCGACCTCGCGGTCGGTTTGCCGATTTGTCGCTCCAATGAACGCCATACCCAGTATAACAGGTCTCCTTGCATTGTCAAGACCTAGGGCCTTGACAATCGCATTCCCCGACGAGAGATTCAGATACAAAAGAACCCCGGGCCGCTGTCGCCTTTTTGAGCGGTTTCCGACATTTTCCCCATATTATTTTTTTGATGCAAGACACCGTACTGTACATAAAAAAGATACGCGATCAAGACCCGCCATCCAAGGGGCGCAGACAGTCAGGCGGTCGAGGCGCTGTGCATCGCGCGACAAGGCACCTGAAATTGCGATAATACCAAGGGTCCGGAACGCTGTCCTCCGGAGGATTCGGATGGTCGGGCCGCCATCCCAAAACATGCGCGTCACCATTAGGCTCGTCGTTTCGATCGTCCTCGCCGCCACGCTCGTTTCGGCCGGTTGGACTTGGCTGCAGGCCCGCAGCGAGCGGACTCACGTTCTTGAGGAGTTAAATCACAGAGGCGCTCTGCTTGCCGAGAGCCTGCGTGAGGCGGCCGAGCCGTTTGCCGAACGCGCCGATTCGAAGGCGCTCACGCACCTAGCGGACAGATTCGGGCGGCGCGAGCGCTTACGCGGCGTTTCTTTCCATGACTTGGACGGAAAAACCCGCGCCGCGACCGCGGGACTTCCCGGATCCGCTTCCCCACCGCGATCAGGCCTGGCGATCGATTGCGGACTGATTCCAGGAGGCGCGCTCCATCGCTGCGCGGCGGCACTTGAGAACTCCCCCGGCTTTCTCGCGGTATTCCACGACGCCACCCACATCGACGCACGTGTGCGCGAAGTCTGGAGGCGCGGGTTTTGGCGCCTGCTCACCCAGGTCCTACTCATCACCGCGATCACGCTTTGGATCGTGCGATTCGACATTCTCGCTCCGATCGAGCGCACCGCCGAGTGGATGCGCCTTCAGCGCGCAGGCGAAGGCCGCGGCGCAGCGCCTCCCACAGGAGGCCTTCTGGGCCCGCTGGCCTCCGAGGCCGCCGGCCTCGCCAAGAGTCTTGAGG
>CXWL01011362.1_pt1 | contig 14731 bp, 14 predicted proteins | sample 590931 | NCBI WGS metagenome assembly CXWL01 (sample SAMEA3498368, study PRJEB10139) | groundwater metagenome | biome: water well; material: biofilm material | place: Germany | collected 2015-04-27 | reverse complement strand
TCCCACGAGAGACGGCGAAAGCACTCAAGCACCCCCTGCTCGAACATGTCCACGCGTGAATCATGGAGCGTGGCAAAGGTGGCGCGAATCGCCTCGCGCGTGAGTTCCGGCACCTTCTCTGCTCCGATTTGCTCATCCACCTCCTTTCTCTTCGACGCGGACATCATGGACCGCAGGCCAGAATCCTGTAAGAGCGTGGTCCATCCTCCTGCATCCACACAGGCTTGGAATGTCTCCAACAGCGTCGTATGGTTGGCATACTCACCCGTCACGCGGATGCCATTGCCTCGCCACCCGCGGGCCATGCAGAAGTCAGGAAATCCGAGCCGTGCCGCAGTTGCAAGCGTGTGGGCCTGCTCGAGTTTGTCGAGCGCCTCGCGAAAGAGGGTCATGACCGCCTCCCGTTGCTGCAACAGGTTGGCAATGCTCACACTCGGAATGAGTTCGTGCTGTGGTCCTGCGTCACCGTCCGGGCTCACAAAGATGGTCTCCGCTTGGGTCGTCATGCTGGCGTCCTTTCTGTTCCCACGATCGGACTCTCGTCTGGAATCTGAAACGGGCCGACCCAGGCACCTCGCTGAGGCGTTGCGGTGAAGTCGGCCACCATCTGGTCTGGTGGCGCGGGATCAACACCCTCTCGCGTCCCGCGTGCACGAGCGAGTCCTGCTACTTCCTTCATCATCGCTGGTTCACAGCGAAACGAGGCCACGGGGGCTTGTCGCTGGCAGTCTGGACACCTCGCAAAGACCATGTCGTCGTAATCCCTGCCGCCCTCGTCTTCAAGGAAGGGCGTCCCCTCCTCGCTGAGTATCACGCGCGTGGTCACGTCAACGGTAAACGGTCCCCAGCTCTGGCAGTCCGGACAGTGCCAGTCCTCGCCTTCATTCCTATTCGGTGATGCGTCGATCCTATCTAGAGTCATGGTGTTATCCTTTCTTCTTCCTCCACGTCTGTTGACCTGTTCCCTTCGTGTCATCCGTCATCAGTCATTCGACCTGCCGTCTTACCCCTCCCCGTCCAACCAGCCTTCATCCGCGAAGGACACGTGCCGCCCCTCCCCCATCACGATATGGTCGAGGACACGAATGCCGAGTAACTCCCCGGCGCTGACGAGTCGTTTCGTTAACGTGCGGTCCTCCAGGCTCGGTGTGGGATCACCGGAGGGGTGATTGTGAGAAAAAATCACGGCTGCCGCGCTCATGCACACGGCGGCTTTAAACGCCTCACGTGGATGGACGATCGAGAGCGTGAGGCTTCCGACCGACACGACCTGATAGCCGATGGGGGTGTTCTTCGCGTCGAGGAACACCACGAGGAATTCCTCGTGTGGTCGCCCCTCGAAGTGGGCGCGGAGCAATCTCGACACATCGGATGAATCCGCAATCTTAGGTGCGCCATACAGGGCCGAATGAGGTTCTTTCACCACCTGCAGCCGATAGAGGGGGATACAAACTGACGTGGTGCCCTGCTGGCCCTGGTTTGCTGGTACGATCTTCTTCGCCATCTTCTCGCCTTTCGCTTCTGTGTGATGCGTGGTCAGGGAGCCGGAACGAGTGCGGCCGTTCCGACTCCCGCTTGTTGGCCTACCGTGAATATTTCTCGGTGAGATACTTGCGCTGGGCCATCCGATCGAGCTGCGCGAGATCGAGGTTCACCCGATCGCAGAAATGACGGAGGTCGGAGAGCAAATCGGCCAGCACGGTGTCGACCGAGGCGCCTGGCTCCCGTAAGGCGGCCACGCGATAGTAGGCCAACGCCTGCGCGGCTCGATCCGCTCGGATCGCATTCGGGTGTCTTTTTGCCCTTCGAACATTCGTCCGATACATCGTTGCACTGTTCATCCTCGTTTCCTTTCTGTTGGACTGTCTCCCCATGAGAACAGCCACCCACGAGACCAACGGCCACAGCGCGTCGACCGGCCCACCGGTCTCTTTCACGAATATGTGTTGCGCCTCTCACGCACAGCAGGAGGCGCAACACCATCTCCGAATCTGTGGCCACGGACGCGTGCGAGCGTGACAGCCCTCCGGGCCGTTGGCTGGCGCGGTTGCTATCGGGAGTGCCACACACCGTGGGGGGCCAGGGAATTGGATGGAATGGAAAAAGAGTCAGCACGGTCGAGCCGCCGCAGGCGACACGACGGTGCGTGAGTAAAGGCACGGCGCGGGCGCGGTGCCACCATGCTGGTGGAACGGTCCAACACACTCGTTGGTCAGGATCGGAGAGATCAATGTTGGAAAAGGAAGGGAGAACTGCCCTGATCAGACAAGGCCGACGAGCGAGCGAGGCCCGCCGGCCCTGGTGAGCGAATCAGTCGATCGCTCGAACGATCAGGCCGGCCTCGGCATGCTCGCCTGCGAAATCACGCAGCAGATGAAAGTACTGGGCGATCCGAGGACCAAGTGGATCGTCCTTCAACAGGAAGGACACGTGGCTGAACGTGAACAGAGACACGATGATCCCGGCGGCATCCCCCGAGACCGTGGCGTCAAAGAAATTGTCCGCATGAATGAGGTGATACCTCACATGACTCGGTGCGAGATAACACCCGCCGTTGCTCAAGTCATAGAAGTGCCAATACCCGCCGGTGTAGGTGGGACACAGTTTGGCGAACTGCGCGTAGAGACAATTCTCCACCGTGAGCATGTGCGTGCCAAAGTGGCGCGGCAGAAAATCGAGCCGTTCTTCTTCCGGCACCAAGGTCGCCACGATGGACTGTTGTTCGTGATTGAATGGCTTCATGTCATTCCCTCCGTGTTGTCCCAGGCGACAGTGCCTGAGTGGAGGGTCTTCAGCACACCGCACGCGCAGCGGTCAGGGCCGTGCGGAGCACGCTCGCGAGCACGTGGCGCAGCCACGCGTGGAGGCCTTGACCGTGAGAACGATGTGATAGCCTCACGACACACAGGCAAGCACGCCCCCTCCCCCTCCTGTCGATCTTTCTTCCCCACCGATGCGAGTGACGAGACTGGATTGAGTAGGCGTCTTCGCACGGTCCATCCGCGCGGCGCCGATGGACGGCGCCAATCGAATACGGGCGCGGGCCGTCCGAAGGTCTGTGGGGGGGAGTGATGCGTCAGCGAGACTCACGCCCTGCGTCTCGTCGTCTGGCGGGATGAGCGGAAGCGAACCAGGAGCGGCGATCATGGACCAACTAGGAAAGGACTGCGGCAGAAGGGTTCCTCGACGCTGATGCCGCGCAGCTTGGTGTGGGGCATGAACGACCACCAAGGATCCTGGTGGGTGTTGATTGTCGTCACCCGCACCCACTGTCCGCTAGCGGCCACTTTGCGACAGTCGCTACGGCAATCTCCACGCCGGAAAGCTGCCGTTCATTCGAGGTGGTGCGCTCTATGCTTGGCTAGATTTGATAAGAGTCTGCTGGGGGAGGGTGTCAAAAACAACTGGTTTTGGCACACGAAGATCAGTTTTCAGCAGTTCGCCTGCATGCCACTTGCTATGAGGCGCCGCTCGAAGATAGCCAGCCAGTCTGATTGGCCTACAAGGCGACCCGCAGCTTCTCAGGAGTAGTCAGGTTTTCGAAATGGCGGGCGAAAGTATGCGGATTGGATGTGGTAGATTGTTAGCATGGCAACCTGAAATGCCTTGAATATATACCGATCGAAATACGTTTTTCTTTGCTGAAGGATTATCGAGTCATCGACCGAGGCGAGAAGGCACAACATAACATACGTAACTCCACAGAGCCTCAAGTACGGGGGAAATTATGAAAGCAACGACTATTCGTTTGAATCGGGTTTTGGCAACACTCACACTTGTGCTCGCTCCAACCATCACGTTTGCGATGTCAGGAATGGATATGTCATCTGGGGGTCACGGAAAATCAACGTCCTCTCTCTCCCAAAGCATGGGCGATCCCATTAACACATCGGACCCAGAGATGGAACTGACCTATAGTGCCGATGGGAACACCGTCATGTTTGTTTCAGGACGTCAAGGGAGTATTCCGTCACCAGGAGTTCCTTACAGCTTTGATATCTGGATGGCGCACAAGGTGAATGGCAAGTGGCAAGCCCCAATTCATTTGGGGCCGGACATTGATCCCACTGTGGGACCAAACATTAATACATTGGGAGCTCGAACCGAGTCTCTCGGATGACGGCAACGTGATTTATTTCACCCGATATCAGCCAGGCAATCTGTCTACTGGCGACCTCTATGTGACGCAGAAGGTCAATGGAGTCTGGCAACCAGCCAAAAATTGGAACGATGTGCCAGAACTTCCGCATATCAACACGCCGACTGGCGAGGAACACTGCCCGATCATCGCTTCCGAGAGTCTCATTTACTTCAACTATCAACAACCGGGCGTGACACAAGATAGTGACATTTGGAAGGTCGAAAAGAAGAATGGGGTCTGGCAGAAACCTCAGAGCCTCGGGCCCCGAATCAATTCGCCCTACCGTGACCACATGCACTGGACCGGCCTATCAAAGGATGGGAATAGCCTCATCGTGACCAGTACGCGACCTGACATGGGTTCGCGGGGAGGACACGATATGTGGATTTCCTACAAAAACCAAAAGGGTGAATGGCAAGAGCCGTTAAACCTTGGCGATACAATCAATACCGCCGGGGAAGATATGTGCTGGGCGTTTTCACCCGATGGCAAGAAAATGCATGGAAGTGGGGGTCCACTAGGAAGCTATAATCATGATGTGATGTGGCTCAACAAAGATGATATTCCCTTGTTGAAGAACTTTGAGCCCATCGGGCCACCACCGAATCTGCTTGCCAAGTGATCGGATGAATATGTCTCAGATTGGTCCTGAAAACCGGAGCCTGACGCATTTCCATTGAGGAGCGCACGGTGCGCCCTGCTTGAAAACATTTGTTTTTGGACCAGCATCAGCATAAGTCAAATTCCTTGAGAAATCGACCAACTTTGGGCTGGCATTTTAGATGGGGGTTTTGACATGGTGTATTTGGGATTCAGGAAGGTTACACCTTGTGGAATCCCGCTGGTGCTGTCATTCGATTGGACCACCTGATAGCCGTCGGTCATGTACATCGGCTTCGGGTCGAACTGAGACAGTCTGCCCGACCTTCCGCGAGCGTCCGCTTTCAAGGGTATCTGACACTGTCTGTCAGATCGGATGCCGACTATTACATTTTCTTTCAGAACCGGCCCTTTGATTTATGGTGCGCGTCTCGAATAGTCCGGCAGGACCCTCTTCGGTTGCCCTACCCAGCCGTCAAGTTTGTGCTTTTTCCCTTCTCGTTGAAATGCCGCAACCAACGCACGGGCTCTCGTCGTTCGAATGCGTCGACTCAAGGCCAGCTCTCGAACTTCCGCCATCACACGGTGCCGAATCGACCGACTAAAACTGTCGATTACTTTTTTCCAGAATGGCTCATAGGCCTGATCGCGATATCCGACGAAATCGTAGATTTCCTTTAAAGCGTACGCTCTGTCTTCTGTTTCTTCAGAGATATCGAGACCGAACTTCGTGGCATCATCCTGCTGGACAATGACCTCCTGCACAGGTCCACGTTCAATTTCCTGCAACTTCTCCCGCTCATGTTGATACACTTCATGCCATGTTGGGCCCGCTTCCCAGACAATAAGATATTCCTTTGTCTGTGACGGCATCAGTTCCAATGACCATTTCCCAATAAATCCAAGTTTGAGCAACTCATCATGCGCAGGCTTCAATTGGCGCCGAATTTCAGAGATGGCTCGCAACCGCTTTAAACTCAGGTTCATGGATAATTCTGAATAGGACTCACTCGCAGCTCCACGCCCTACCCTAAATAAGGCATGGAGATGTTGATAAAGAAGCTTCGTCAGATCTCGCTGCAGCGCCCAAAAGATCCGTTGATCCTGGATATGACAATGAAAATTATTCAAGTTGGCCCAATACCAATCCGCTAGGCGAATCTGATGGGTCCATTGTCCTTCGTTCCGATCACCAGCTGACATCTCCTCCCGATCAATGCGCTCGAAGATATGGACCCCTGTTTCCGCGCGTCGCCCTTTCGCATTCTTCCGATGCTCTTGCAACACCAAGCCACTCAGTCGATCTAAAAATTCACGCACTTCCTGCTGTCGATCACCATTCGGCGTTCGACCAGTCAATCGGATCAATTCGCGGCCGCTAATTCTTAAGACATCGGGGACCATGCCTTCCCGCTCCCACATCATAGTCAGGGCACGTTCGAATCCCCGAAAATATTCCAAGTCCAAAACTGTTGGGTATCCCCATTTCGCACTGGGCATAATTTCAATCTCAACCTTACGTGGGATCCCGTCTCTTTCCATCACTCTGGTCACGACCTTCGACAGAGTGTCTGGACTGACCTTGCCCTTACCTGGGAGCTGCCACATAGGAATTTCTGAGATTGAGACCTCAGAATGGACTAAGCCATCTAACACAGGAGCTGTTTTTTCTTTCTTTTGAAGAGTGGTACCCATCAACGTGGCCGTAACGTATTCTTCTCTTCAACGTAAGGGTTTACGTGGGAAAAGAATATGGAGAAACAAGTCAGAGATAAGATACTGAAAGATATAAGAAATTGCATGTCTGGTATTTGTGGCAACCCTCTCACTTTGTTCCAACCCTCTCTAGTGTTTGTGCGAAGCCTCTCACTTATTTCTTGTGCGAACCCTCTCGCGGTTGTGCCAAGCCTCCCAATTTGTGGTCTGCTTCTTGTGTGAATCCTCTCACCTGGGGATAAATAGCTGGGAACGGCTGTCAGAGGCATGATGGTAGAGTTCATATCTTTGCGTGTAAGCGCAGCAGATAAAAGGTTTTCGGATAAGACAAGATATTTGTCGAATGAGGATAAGCACGAAAGTGGGAAGAAAACCTTCACTCGTGAGAGGGTTGGAACAAGAAGTTCACGATGAGACATTGTCACCAGACATTGTGAATGTTTAATGGTGAACGGTAAGGAGAATTTAATTAGGAGGAGTCAGTTCGCTGAAAATTATCCAAGTGTTCTTGGGCCTTCCGTAACCCCTCTTCAATAAGCCTGATGTCATGAGCACGGTTTGGGTGAAAACGGATAACAAGGCGAAATGGACCATCGGTTCCCCTGGCATCAAATCGAACTGACTGAGCGCCCTGGTTGGTACGTGGAACCCGTGTCACCTCCTCCCGAATGCGGCGAGCGGTCCACCCACCCTCGATTGCTTGGCGCGCTACTTTCTGTAGTCTGACGAGATTGGACCGTAATGGAAGAAGCTCCTGAACGTGTGTCAATGTTAGGGGTGATCCTGCTCCAAGCGTGAGCTCAATGATGTGTTCGGGTAAGTCGAGAACTTGGAGCGCACGCGTGATCCGCGTTTTATCACACCCCAGGCGTTGGGCCAGTTCCGATTTCAAATAGCGGTGCTGTTCAATCAGCCGCTTATAGCCTTTCGCTTCCTCATAACCGGTTAATTCTTTTCGCAGGAGATTGTCGATGAGGGCTTCAGCTGCTGCAACGTCTAGATTGTCATGCCGGATTAACGCTGGGATTGTTGCCTTTCCAAGAATCTGACATGCTCGCCATCTCCGTTCGCCCGCCACAATGTGATAACGGCCGTTGGCCACAGGACGAACATGAATAGGGGTTCGCACGCCGAATAAGCGGATGTTCTCCAAGAGTTCAGGATCAGGTTCAGCCTGGAGTCGTGGTTGGTCCGGGCTCGGATCGAGAAGCTCGAGTCGGAGATTGTGGACACGCTCCCCTTCCGATTCGAGAGAGAGAGGGGTTTCGAGAGAACCCGAGGGGGCAGTTGTTGCTGAAGCAGCGACTGGAGCACGTGGGGGGCTTGGTGGGATCTCAGATGCGGCAGGGTGAGTCTCTGATGGCGGAGGAGTCTTATCGGTCGATGGCGAGGATGTGACGGAGGGTTTTGGCTGTGGTGAATGGGCCGTGACCCCGAGTGTTTCAGCAAGGACTCCGTGGATTGCGGTCTCATTGGTAATACCCAATCCCATCAAAGCTCTGCGGCTTTGTTCCTCGAGCTCTTGGCGTTCTTTGGATACTCGCTGCTTTCCGCTCATCAGCTCACCACGACCTCAGCGGAGGGTGATTCTGATTCCGTCGCTAGTTGAGCCTCCAAGAGGTCTCGTTTCTTGCTGGCCTTCGCCACGCGCGATACGACTTCAGCGGCGAGCCCGGCATAATCCTCAGCGCCCGAGGCGCGCAATTCCTGCTGGAAAATCGTCTTGTTCACCATGATGGCTTTACCAAACTCTGTGTTCTCGCGGATGATGGTCGAAAAGACCTGATCTCCGAATGTATCCCGCATGGTCTTGACGATGGTCTTCGCCACGTTTGTACGCATGTCACAGCGGGTCAGAAGGTACCCCAATAATTCGGTCTTGCGTTCTGTCTTCACGACGTTGACCTGTTGAACTTTGTTCTGTAAGGAGCGCAGGCCGTCCAGGGCGTATTTGTCTCCGGCTGCAACGGGCACAATGACGTAATTGGCTGCATACAAGGCGTTGGACATAAAGGTGCCGAGATTCGGAGGGCAATCAATGATGACCATGTCATAGTTATTAAGTAAGGCAGACTGCCGAAACGCGGCATCCAAACCAAGCAGTGCACGGGGAGTTCCTTGGATATAACTCTCTTGTTCAAAAAGATCGATATGGGATGGAATGAGATCTAGATTTTTGGTGGAGGTTTCAACGATGGCTTCATCAAGTACCGCAGTGCCTCCAAGGACGTGGGCCAGCGTCGTCTGCCCTTTATAATCCCGACGTTCGTGAGGGAACAGGGTGGCTGTGAGGTTTGCCTGCGGATCAGCATCGACTACAAGGTATTTCTTCCCTTTACTGCTGCGAGCAAGGCCCGCGGCGAGATTCGACGCTGATGTGGTCTTTCCAACACCTCCTTTATGGGTGGCTATGGCGACTATCACCCCCATTGCAGACCTCCTAGTTATGATAAAAGCAGACTAAGTGTTCATTGAAGTATAGAACTGTAGCAACAAAGTCAAGGGAAAATGCGTGGCCAAATGGTAGGACACAGTGAATTACCCACTTGTTATAGGGCCAATTAGACTTGGGAGTAGATATATCCAGTCAGATGAGGTGCCCTACTTATGATGATTATGAGGCATGAGTTATCCAAAACTCGGATCAGACCCTATGGCATATCTTAAGAGACAGCCATGGTATGTCCTCCATCTCAAAACGAATAGTGGTTGCGTCAACGCAACTAATAAACATTACACGATATGGAAAAGAAAATGCATGAATTGATAAGTATTGTGAATATATAAACGATATGACCGTAAAGTCATGAAAATGTGTTGGAAAAGCTTTATATAAATGCATAATATCAATTAGCTTATTTATAAATATGAAGGAACATTTAATAGGTGCGTTGACGCAACTTATCGTATTGTGCGCTCTCGACTGTATCCCCATCGATGGACCAAGGAAGAGCTCAAATGATAAGAGGTCCAAGTTAGAAAACTGAAGTTGCTGTGTATACTCTGAAGGCCAGCCAGGGATCACTCATCAATCGAGAACTCCGACCGCTGTGTATGAAACTTTGACTATATAGAGCGGAAGAAGTTTAGAATTGTTTTGAAATACAATGTGAAAGGTTTCAGTACATTGGGATGGGAGAGAAATGAGGTGTCTAAATAACGTCCCACTCCTTGAAGCGAGAGGTAATTCTCCACCGTCCGGTCAAGCGCACGAAAGCTAAATACTTGTAGATCTTCGTTTCAGTTTCAGGCGGAAGCTCGAAACCTCCTCTTTTCATATCAACCAAGAGCTGACGGGTGTCGTCAAGCAGGGCCTCGCGGATCTCAGGCTCGGCTGTTCGAATTTGCGAATCGAGGATTTCAAGATCTTTCGCTGTGAATTGATGAAAGCGATGGATCATGGTGTCTGGCGAGATGTGTGGGCGAGCCTGTGGCGAGAAGAGTCGCACTTCAAATTGACCTTTGACAAAATGACGTGGGCGAACGGTGATTTTGAGTAGGCCGGCCGTCACCAGTTGCTGTCTGGCGCGGAGTGCATTCTTTCCGCGTGTCCCCACCCATTGCGCCATATCGGCGATCGACGCCTTAACATGACTCGTGCCACATCCGTGGCTGTGTCGAAGAAACTGTACATAGAGGATCTGTTGATGAGAGGGGAGGGCGCGAAAATCAGGATGATCAAGTGTTTGGCAGACGAGTTCAGAAAACCGAGCCGGGTTAAAATCAGGCGGTGCTGGTCGAGTCTCTGAGGTAAGTTGGGGAACAGATTCCTGTTCTTCAAACTCTCGGGCAAGTGCTTCTTCATCAAAGACTTCAGAAGATTTCACGGTGTCCATTGAAGCCTCAAAAGTCGATGTCCGCATAGATCGCGTACCATACCTATACGTCTCATGTCAATTACTTATATATAGATCGATCCAACATGGCTCAATTCATGTTAGTGTCCGGGATGGTCGCCTTCTCGGAGGCCTTGTGTTTTCAGATCCAAGAGGGTAGGGTGGCGGCGGGCAACGGGAGAGACCAGGAAATGGGGTCGGAAGGCAATCGCCTCCTGGTGTATCGGAAGTGCCCTGTCCAGAGGGACACCCGCTCTGCACGGTCCACCTCTATCCTTATATAGAGAGATGTGCCGGGCGTGACGCCCGCGTCGTCTTCAGAGAGGTCTCCATGCTAGGGAGATGGACAGGGGATAGAGAAAGAAAGGATGGACGGAGACGATGGAGCTGGTGCCCCTGACGCCCAAGCGAGAGCCACCTGATCGGGACCCGTCAACGGCCTTGGTCCCCCTTGCCACGACCGCACTCCGGCGGACGGGTGGTGAGCTGCCACCGGTTTGTCTCCAGCTCTCATCCTCGACGCTCATTGGGCTCCGTGTCTATCTCGACGAGTTCCTGCGCCAGCTCGCGCAACGGAAACCGACCTCGACCACGGCCCGCACCTATTTCAAACGAGGGCGGTTCTTCCTCACCTGGCTGGAGCAGGGGAGGGACCCATCGCTGCGTCGGCTCGATCGGAGCTGTCTCGAGGCCTATCGCGCATTCCTCGATCAGCGGTTTGCGAACCTCCGCACGAAAAACGGGTATCTGACGGCCGTCCGGCAGTTTCTCAATTGGCTGGTGCCGCTCCATCCGGGCCTCGTCAATCCCGCCGACTTCGTGCAGGGCTGGACCTGCAGCCGGCAACATACGCGGCGGCATCTGCCGGTGGAAGACGCAAAACGGTTACTCGCGGCGTTGGAAACTGATCCACGGAAGACGGACCTGCAGCGCGCCCGCAATGTCGCGATGGCCTATCTGATGCTCAAGACCGGCCTGCGCACGATCGAGGTGAGTCGCGCGCGGATCGAACACTTACAAGAGTTGGTGCCGGGGGAGAAGTGGCGCTTATGGGTGCATGGGAAGGGTCGAGCATCGGCCGATGAGTCGGTGCAGGTGCTGAAGGAGGTCTATGAACGGATCACCGCGTATCTTGCATTCAGGCCTGGACCGTTGCAGGGGAGTGATCCACTGTTTGCCACGACGGCCTGTCATGATCGCGGGGGCAACGTGGTGACGGCTGCCGGGAAGCGGCTCTCGACGCGGGCGATTCATCGGATCATTACGGAAGGCTTGCTGTTAGCCGGGGTGAAGAAGCCGGGCATTGTGGTGCATAGCTTGCGGCACTCCACCCCGACGTTTGCGCTCCTCAACGATGCCAATCCGACGCGGGTGCAGAAGATGATGCGGCACCAGCATTACGCGACGACGGAGCTTTATGTGGAGGAAGTGCAGCGGTTGCTCGAAGGAGCCGAAGATGCAGTGACACAGATTTGACTCCTTCGATTCCCCAGGTTCTTGATGCGTGAGGGCAGCAAAGCTGCAGTCACGCAACGGGCCTGTGCCGTCGTTCTTTTCTCTTCATGAGTGCTCACGCACACCGGTTTCTTGATCCGCTTGGTACCATCTCTACAGCTGAAACCACTCTACGCTGCCACCGATGTTTAGGTTTGCAACAGGTCCACGCGCTCATTCACGTATCCTTTTAGATTCATCCTGAATCGAATTGGATACAGGTGGAGCCGTGAGTTTATTACCTAGAAAAGGCAGTACGCTGAATTCACCTCGAAATGCCTGCGTCATAGCGGATGAACTTTACCCTGGCCGTAGCATCGATCTTGCTTAGGAGTCAGAATGATATGAGGTTAGGTTTACTTTTATACGAAGTTAATTTATAAGGTGGCGCATCGCTGGCCAGGTGCGGACTCTCGTGAACGAAGGGCGTTCTGAAGCTTCGCACGGGGGAACAGAAAAGCGGCTTGGACCATATGACAGTCTCTTAGATTGGACTCCGGATTGCAAAAGACGCCATCGGCACAACACGTAGGTCTTCATGTGTGGCCCACCGTGCTGCGCTATTCATGAACACAGCAGCTCCTCGACGTCAATGGTGGAATAGTACGCTCAAGAACCCGTGAGCGTGATCGCCGTAGACGCGCTCTCGGGCTCAAGATGGCTGGGTGGAATCTATTTTGTCTGTGTAAGGGAGGATTGAGCATGAAAGGTTCTCACCGTGCGGCAGCGGGGGTTGCACTCCTCGCAGTACTGCTATCTACCGGACTGGCGATGGCGAAGCCGCCGGCAGGTGTACCAGTGCCGATCACCAAGCAGACCAAGGCGAGTCACATCGCTCGTCCCGTTACACCGGGCCTGAATAAGCCCGGGACCGCAGGGGCGGGAATTGCGATCAGGCCACCCATCACCTCGTGTCCAGCCAATGCCCTTCGGGCCGACGTGGTGGCGCTTGATCATCCGATGGTGTTTAACCGTCTTGGCGCCCAAAACGTGAATTGGATGATGTACGCACTGCGGCACGATGTGGTGCACGTGAAGACAAGCGGAAAAGATGAGGAGATCTATGAGCCGTTCGCCACAACTGATGAGGTGAAGTGGCAGACACTTCTCGCAATGTTGAGGCAGGACCGATCAGGTCCTCTTGATAAGTCCCATCGGTGGGAGCGCTCTCATGTAGCGCTCAGGCCAGACTTGAGACCCCGCCCACTCGTACTCCGCGTAGCAGCCGGTGGTTACTTACGAGTTCGCTTTACCAACCTTCTAGAAGAACTTGCCGTTCCACCACACCACCATCCAGGGAATCCTTTTGACAAAGACCTGACGGGATTTCCGCAGGATCACCCCATGGCCCATCGACCACCTCTGAGAATTGATGATCAGGTGGCGAGTCGNNGAACTTCGATGGAATTCACAGTGATTCCTCTTATGTCGGACAGAACGCCGACAGTATGGTGGCTCCTGGACACTCGACCGAGTACTGCTTCTTTGCACCGGAGGAAGGGGCGTATCTCGTGAGCAACTCGGGTGCCGTGTTTGGTGGAGAGGGGACAGCCGGTGATAGTGGGGTGGGGCTTTTTGGCGTGGTCGCGGTGGAGCCTCACGGTGGTCGGGCTTATCGCGCACAGCTGACCGAGGAAGAAATGAGGCTCGCCACGCATGGTCGTACCTCAACGGGACAACCCGTTATCGACTATGAGGCGAAATACCCGAATGATTGTCCAAACGGGCCGTGGTGTCGTGAAGGGAAAGCTGATCGCTTCATTGTGAATATGGTTCAAGGGAGACAGATTATCCACGGAGACATTAATGCAATCATTGTCGGGCCTAATAAGGATGGATCGTTTCCGCGTACGACCTATCCGATTGAACGAACCGTGGCGCTGAGTCCTGAGGTGGCCCGTAATCCGACGCTCCCCAATCGATTAGAGCCGTTCCGTGAGTTTGTCTCGGTGTTTCATGATGAAAATGCAGCCACTCAATCGTATCCCTACTTCTTCGATCACCCGGAATTAGGGCATACACTCCACGGCGTACGCGATGCGTTCATGATCAATTATGGTTCGGGGGGTATCGGGGCTGAGATCATTGCCAATCGTCTCCATTCAGGCCCCATGCACGATTGCCTGGATTGTGCCTATGAGGAATTCTTTCTGAGTTCGTTTGTAGTGGGCGACTCCGCCATGATCGTCGACCACCCGGGGAATATGGAGACGTATCAATGTCAGCCAGAATTCCTTCCGACGCCAGAGGAAAAGGAAGCCGGCGTATGGCCCAATAAAGAGAAGTTCGAGAAGTTCTGTGTGCAGAAAATCTGGGCCACGGAAGCTTATTACCCGCATGATCCAGCGAATGTGCATCATAGCTACATCGGCGACTTTGTCAAATTTCGAAACGTCCATTCCGGGAAAGAACAGCACATCTATCACCTGCACAATCATCAATGGCTATTCAATCCCAATGACGACAATTCGAACTACATCGATGCACAGGGGATCGGTCCAGGCTCTGGCTATACGTACGAAATTGCCTTTGGCGGGTCGGGTAATCGGAATAAGACCGTCGGCGATGCGATTTTTCACTGCCACTTCTATCCGCATTTTGCACAAGGCATGTGGTACATGTGGCGTAACCACGATGTCTTCGAGGGAGGGACGCGCCTGGCAGTGAGTGAGACGGCCAATGGTTTTCATGAACGCCCGTTTGGATTGACGCATGGAAAACCCTCGGAAAAGGCGAGGGCCTTACCGGATGGAGAGATTGTTGCCGGCACTCCCATTCCAGCGATCGTGCCGCTCCCTGGCAAAGGCATGGCTCCAATGCCAGTGCCTGTACGAGTCAAACCGCGTCTTGGAGATGATGCCCAGACTCATGGGTCCGTGGCAGAGGTCTCTCTCCCCAACGAAGTGAGCCCACACGACAATCCCGGATTTCCATTCTGGGTGGC
>CXWL01025548.1_pt1 | contig 14734 bp, 7 predicted proteins | sample 590931 | NCBI WGS metagenome assembly CXWL01 (sample SAMEA3498368, study PRJEB10139) | groundwater metagenome | biome: water well; material: biofilm material | place: Germany | collected 2015-04-27 | reverse complement strand
CGAACGTTGCGGTTGGAGCACGGCACCCTGGTCGCCGAGCACGACGTGGGCTTGAAAGCCGCCGCCCGCATGGCCGCGGGATGAGCGTTCCCGCCAAAGCCGCATACTTCGGGCGCACCGCGCTTTTGAGCATGGCGCGCTCGCCGTTCATTCACGTTGTCGCCGTGGCCACCATTGCCATCGCGCTCGCCGCCTATGGGTTGGCCCGCCTCGCCACCGCCCAGGTGGAAAAATGGGCCGCCGCCATCGCCGGTGACGTTGAGATGACCATTTACCTTGCTGACGGCAGCCCGCCCGAAGAGGCCGACAAGCTGCTCAAGGCGGTCGCGTTGCAGACGCAGGGCCAGGCGAAGCTGGTGTCTCCGGCGCAGGCGCTGGGCCGGTTGAGCGAGAGCATCGGCACCGGAGGAGCAGCGTTGGAAGGGCTCTCGAAGAACCCGCTGCCCTGGAGCATCGAGGTCAATGTGCCGCCGCAAAGCCGCGACCCCGTTTCGCTGAAGCGCCTCGCCGAGCAGGCGCGTGGGCTGCCGATGGTGACCGGCGTCGATTACGGCGAAGCGGCATTGGAACGGCTGACCGCGCTCTCACGGNNCGCTCTCACGGGGGCTGAAGTGGGGCAGCGTGATGGTCTTTGGCCTGGTCTTCGTCATCACCGTGGTCATCGTCTCCGCGGCCTTGCAGCTGGCCATTCACTCACGCCGCGAAGAAATCGAAATTCAGAAATTGGTGGGCGCCAGCAACCGCTTCGTGCGCGCCCCCTTTCTCATCGAGGGGATACTCCAAGGTGCCCTCGGCGCCGGCTTGGCTCTGGCGGCGCTCTTCGGCCTGATGCTTTGGCTGGGCCCCCAGGCACAAGAGTGGCTCACCTTTCTCGACGTCGGCGGTGGGCCGGTGTGGCAGCCGCGGTGGGCGCTCGAGATGTTGGGCTTGGGCTCGGGCCTGGGCCTGCTCGGGAGCATGCTCGCGGTGCGGCGGTTTCTGAACGTATGAGCCTGTTCTTTTTGGCCGCGTCCATGTTCGTGGCGGCGGCGCCCATCGAAGACGAACGCGCCGACGTCGAAGAGCGGCTCGAGGCTGAGCGGCTGGCGCTTGAGACTTTGAGGGGCAGCAAGAAAGACGTGCTCGGGTTGCTCGAAGCGGTTGAAAGGCTCTCGCGTGGCTCGTCCGCACGGGTGGCGCAGTTGGAGCAGGCCGCGGCGCGTCTGAAGGCTCAGACCAAAGCGGCCGAAGAAGAAGAGACGCTCGCCAATGAGGCGCTGGGGGCGCAAGAGGCGCAGGTGGCGCCGCGGTTGCTCGCGCTCTACCGTTTGGGGCGGCGTGAAAAAGCCGACTGGTTGATGTCGTCGACAGACTTTTCGACCTTGGTGAAGCGCGACCGCGCCATGCGCACGGTGGTGGACCGAGACGTGAAGACGCTCGAATCGATGGCGGTGATGGCGCGCTACCAAAGCCGGCACGCGGCGCGGCTCGACCGGTTGCAGCGCACCGCGACGGCGTGGGGCAGGGTGTTGCGTGTCGAGCAAGGAGTAGCGGCGGAGCGGAAGAAGCGCTTCAACGAGCTGCTGGTTTCCATTTCGGCCGAAGCGAATCAGAAGACGCGCATCATCGCCGAGCTCGAGCGGGCCGACCGTGAGCTCACCGAGATGGTGAGCGAGATGAAGACCGCACCTGGCGTGAGCGGGTTTCGCGCGCGCAAGGGCTTCTTGCCGATGCCGGCGCAAGGCTTCCTGGAAGTGGGTTTCGGCCGGGTGGTGAACCCGCGCTTCAACACCGTGACGGTGCAGAAGGGCATCGACATACGCGCCTCCACTGGCACCGTGGTGCTTTCCATCGGCCAAGGCACTGTGTCCTTCAGTGGTTGGCTCAAGGGGTACGGCAATCTGTTGATTATTGACCATGGTGACGGTTACCACTCACTGATGGCGCACTTGGCTCATTCGAAGGTCGAGGTCGGCAACGAGGTCGAAGAGGGAGAAGAGGTGGCGGTGGTGGGCGATACCGGCAGCTTGAAGGGCTCGTATCTGTATTTCGAGATTCGCAAACAGGGCCAGGCGATTGACCCGTTGCCCTGGTTCGACCCCAAGCAGGAGCGCTGAAGTGCTCACTGTCGATATCTTGGGAACGGCGAGCAAGGCCCTGCGGCGCGTGCTGGTGGCGCGCGGGGCCGAGAGCCGCGTTCGCGAAGTGGGCGCGCACCGGGTGCATCACTATTGGCTGAAAGGAACGGGCAAAGGCCCGCCGGTGCTCCTGGTGCACGGGTTGGGTTCGTCGGCGAACGGCTTCTACAGGCTGCTCTTCGGTCTCAAGGCCCATTTCAGCTCGGTGACGGCGATTGATTTGCCCGGCAATGGTTTCTCGCCACTGCCGACCGCGGGGCCGCTGGTGCTCGCTGAACAGGTTGAGGTGTTGGTTCGCTTCGCCGACGAGGTGGTGGGCGAACCGGTGTTTCTGATTGGCAACTCGCTGGGTGGAGCGATCAGCGTGATGGCCGCGGCCCGGTCTCCGAAGTCGTTTCAAGCGCTGGGCTTGGTGGCTCCGGCAGGGGCGAAGGTGACGCCGGCGCGCTTCGAGGCGTTGATGAACTCGTTCGAGGTGGCGAACGCTGCCCAGGCGAGGGCGCTGACGCGTCGGTTGTTCCACACCGCTCCGTACGGGGTGCTGCTTTTCGCGGGTGAGTTGGCGAAGATGTACGCCAGCCCCACCGTGCGCGGCGTGCTCGCTGAAGCGCGCACCGTCGACTTTCTGTCGCCCGAGACGTTGGCGAGCCTGGCGATGCCCACGCTTTTGCTCTGGGGAAAGAGCGAGAAGCTCTTGCCCTATGAAGGGGTCGATTATTTCCGCGCGCATTTGCCGGCCGAGGCTGAAATTCACGAGGTGGCGGGCTTCGGCCACATACCGCAGATGGAGCGGCCCAAAGAATTGATTACCCGGCTGGTGGCATTCGCCGAGCGCCAGGGAATCATCAGGGGCGCGGGTTGATAGCGGTTGAATTCGCCCTCGGGTAGGCGAGGGTAGGAGTGCCACGGCCCCCTTTGCCTCATAAGATGCCGCGCATGTTCGCTCTTCGAAGGTGGGTCATCGGTATCGCGTTGTGCGGCTCGGTTCTGGCGGTTGCGCAGAGCCCCAAACAAGGCAGCGAGAGCACCTACAAGCAGCTCGAGCTCTTCGCGCGGGTGTTGAGCTACGTCGAGAACAACTACGTCGAAGAGGTGGAACAGCAGCAGCTGGTCTATGGCGCGATCAAAGGCATGTTGGAAACGTTGGACCCCCACACCGTCTTCATGCCTCCCGACGTGTTCAAGGAAATGAAGATCGACACCTCTGGCGAGTTCGGCGGGCTGGGTATCGAGATCGCGCGCAAGAACGACGGCATCGTGGTGGTGGCGCCCATCGATGACACTCCGGCCCAGCGCGCGGGCATCAAGTCGGGAGACCAGATTCTGTCTATCGACGGTGAGCAGACGCGCAATATGGATTTGGCGCGGGCGATCGCGAAGATGCGAGGGCCGGCGGGCAAGAAGGTGATGCTCACCATCATGCGTGATGGGTTCAACGCCGCGCGTGAGTTCGCGATTATTCGTGACCACATTCGCATCGCTTCGGTGGAAGGAGCGCTCTACGGCGGCATTGGCTACGCGAAGGTGAAGAACTTTCAAGAACGTACCGACCTGGCGCTGTTCAAGGAACTGGAGCGGCTGCGCGGCCTGAATGGCGGCAAAGAATTGCGCGCGCTGGTGTTGGACTTGCGCAACAACCCCGGTGGGCTCTTGGACCAAGCGGTGGCGGTGAGCGATCGGTTTCTGCCTGGTAACCTCCCCATCGTCGCGACCAAGGGCCGCAACAAAGCGACGGTGAACGAAGAGAAGAGCAAAGAACGAGATACCGAGCGGCCGTACCCGATGGTGGTGTTGGTGAACGCGGGCAGCGCGTCGGCGTCAGAGATTGTGGCGGGAGCGCTGCAAGACCATCAGCGCGCGGTGATCATGGGCACGCCGACGTTCGGTAAGGGCTCGGTGCAGACGGTGATTGAGATGGAAGATGGGTCCGGTTTGAAGCTCACCATCGCCCGGTACTACACGCCGAAGGGCCGTTCGATTCAGGAAAAGGGCATCGGCCCCGACTTCGTGGTGTTGGAGCAAGACGCGGCGGGTACGAAGGCTGATCCCCCGACGCGCGAGAAAGATTTGCGGCGTCACTTCAAGAATGAAGCGTCGGTTGATGACGTGGCGGCGGTGAAGCCGAACCTGCCCGAGAATCTGCGCAATTGGGATTTGACGGACAAGCTCGCTGACTACCCGCTCAAAGTGGCGCTCAACTATTTGAACGGCGTGTCTCCCGGTTCGGGCAAGGCGACGGCGAAGGCCGCTGGCGCTCCGTAAGCTGGGCCCCGGGTAGCAATCTGAGAGTCGTTACCTTGACTCGCCGTGGCTCTTGCCGCTTTGGTGACCCGTCTGGCGCCGATTCGGAATTTTTCCGGTTGATTCCAGTAGCGAAACAAGAGAGCGAATGCCCATCTTCAAGGTTGGGCGGGCCAAGGTGCCTGCGATTGAACCGCGACGGCAGAAGAGCGTCGCTTCAAAGAATGTTGAGACCACCGCGGCCCTCTCGGCTGGGTATGTTCCGCGACGTCGCGCCAAACCGCTCGCTGTCTCCGCGTCGGTCCAAGGACTGAGCGGCGAAGCGCTCAAACGCCACGCCGCCAGCCTCGCCACCGTCGACGCGCTGCCGCAAGGCAAGCTCAAGCTCCTGGTCGACAACCTGGCCCGGGTAGGCATCGCGCACGACTCGGCGAGTGCGGCCGAAGCCGTCGGCAGGTGGAACGCGGTGGGCGACGATGTGCTCACCCATATCTCGAGCATCAACAAGAGCGACCCCGAGCAGGCTTCAGTGCTGCGTCACACCCACCGCGCCTTGACCGCTCGCGTCGACGGCACCGGCACCCCTGTCAGACGCGGAGGCCAACCGCTGGCCGACCTCCTCGGCATTCGTCTCACCCGGCTCGAGCCCCAGGCTCTCGACGCGAAGCTCGTGGAACGGCCGCTCACCGGCGCCAAGCCCAAGCGCAAGGACGTCACCGCCACCCTCGCGCCCCGCGCCGCGCTGTCAAATGCGCAGACGCGCCAGTACCTGACTGGCCTCATTAAAGACGATTGGAAATTCTTCGAAGACACCGTCTCGAAAGAGACGAACTACTTGCCGGTCGACAACATCAAGAAGAACGGCGATGGCTTCGTCGTCGACTACCGCACTTCGCCCACCAACATCGGGCTCTACATGCTCGCGGTGCTCTCGGCGAAGAAGATGGGGTTCATCACCCAACCGCAAATGCTCGAGCGCTTGCACCAGACCACTGGCGCGGTCAAAGGGCTCTTGCAGGGCGACCCCGCGCACGGGTCACACCTGTTCAATTGGTACAGCATCAGCGGGCAGCCGCGAAAGCTGGGAGGCTTCGTCTCGAGCGTCGACAGCGGCAATTTCGTCGCCAACCTCATCGCCGTCGGCGAAGCCGTCAAAGTCGCTGACCCCGGGTTGGCGAAAGAGCTGCGGGCGATGACCGACAGCATGAGCATGGGGTTCTTTCACGACCCCAAGCAGGGCCTGCTGCGCCATGGCGCCGAAGTGAAGAAGGGCGCCGTCTACAACAAGAAGGGCGCCTACAACCTGGTGCTCACCGAAGCGCGGCTCGCGGTGCTGGCGGGCGTGCTCAAAGGGCAGATTCCCCGTTCCACCTGGACGAACCTGAAACCCAAGCTCAACGCCGAGTTCAAAGCGGGTGAAATCGAGCTCGACCCCGAAATGAAAATGCAGTCGTGGACAGGCACCGTCTTCGAGACGCGTCTGCCCAGCATGTTCATCGAGACGGCGGGCACTCCGCACGGCGCGGCCGATGAGCAGGTGCTGCAGGCGCACATGAATGACGCCCACCCCAAGCACAAGGTGTGGGGCCGTTCAGAAGCGATGAGCGATCATGTCGGCAACGGCACCTACGCCGCGTTTGGGTCCACCGACGCGATGTCGAAAGACTTCTCGAAAGACACTTTCAAGGCCGACGTCGTCGCGCCCTACGCGTCGCTGATGTTCACCGATTTGGCGCCGCGTGAGGTGGTGCTCAACATGCGCAACTTCGAGAAGCTAGGAGCGCGCGGCAAGTACGGCATGTACGAGACGGTGGCCTTCGACAAGCACGACAAACCGATGGTTACCGAGCGCTACTATTCGCACCACAAGGGCATGGAAATGCTCGGCATGATGAAGGAACTCGACAACTTCGTGCCCGCCCTGATGCACGGCTCGGCGTTGAACAAGGGCAAGATCATCGAGAAGCTGCTCGACACTCCCGTTTCAAAATACCGGCAACCGGCGAAAGTGGGCGACAGGGCGCCGGTGCAGAACGCCCAGAGCGCCTATGAGAGCGACGCCTCGTACAAGCTCGAAGACATCGTCGGTAACGGGCCTCTGGTGGCCCACGTCGGCTCGCCGGTGGGTTCGACGCTGTGGTTGAACCCCAACTACGCGCTCAGCCGCAACGATGCCTTCGTCATCAAAGACAACGTCACCGGCAAGATTCTGCCCTTCAAGCAAGAAGCGCCGAGCCAGGTGACCGATGCAAAGGGCGCGCGCACTTTTGAGTATCGCGTGCCCGCCAACGGCGGAGACCTGAACGTCGGGCTCAAGGTGTCGATGCCGTCGAGCCAAACAAAGGTGAGTACTGTCTCGGTGCGCAACACCACCGGCCAAATTCAGCGCTTGAACCTCACCGGCTTCACCCGACCGATGCTCGATGACCCCAACGCGATCATCGCCCACCCCGGCTATCGCGACATGTTCGTAAAGACCATCTTTCACGAAGAGAGCGGCGCCATCGTGGCGCGCCGCCGCACGGTGCCCGGCCCCAAGCAGACCAGCCAGCCGTATTTCGTTTTTTCGATTCAGGGTGAAGAGGGCCGCGTCGTCGACTGGGCTGACGGCAGCCGAGCGAGCTTCTTGGGCCGCGAAGGCACTGCCGCGGAACCGGCCGCGGTCAAAGCCGGCACCGTGCACGTGGGTCAGTTCGGGTTTACGCAGACTCCCGGCGCGGCGATGTCGAAGAGCATCGAAGTGGCTCCGGGTGAGACGAGATCTCTCTCGTTCGTCTCGGCCTATACCGCCGACGAGTCGCAGATTGCCGCCTTGGTGGGGCGCGGAAAAGGCGCCGCCCCCGGCAAGGGCATCGCCAAAGCCGCCGCGGTTCAATATCCACCAGACTCAACGCATGAGCTGATGAGCGCCTTCGCGACCGAAGAGTTGGGCAAGCGAACGGTACGCCCCACGGCGAACGTGGGCCCAAAAGTGGCGCTGTCGAAGCTCGGCGCCTTCATAGACAACGGGCGGACCTTTCGAATTCACGAGCCGCGCTCGCTGCCCCGTGCGTGGTCGGCAGTGCTCACCAACGGCCTTGACCCGCACGGCATTTCCGAAGCGACCTACGGCAACGTCTCGACCGTGGGCGGCGGAGGGTATTCGTTCGGCGGCACCAAGAAACACGGCACCAATGCACAGCGGCTTCGGGTCACCGAGTGGGACCCTGACGCCGTCACTGAAGTGCCTCGCACCGGGGTGCTGGTGAAAGACACGGTGAGCGGCAAGACCTGGTCGATTGCCCCCAACCCCGCCTCTGACCCTGATGGGAAGTACCAGGTCGATGTTTCACCCGGCTCCATCACTTACGTTCACGAAGGCGCGTCGGGCTTGAAGACGAAGATGACCAAGTTCGTGGCGTCAAATGACCCCGCCGAGCTGTGGAAAATCGAAGTCGAAAATAATGGCGCCGCTCCGCGCGAGCTCGAGTTTCAGAGCTTCATGCGTTTCGCGATGGGGCAGCGTTTTCCCCGAACTGATTTTGAAACCACGACGGGGTTCGATGCCGCTCGCGGCGCGCTCTTTGCCGACAACCCCGACGCGCTGGTGCCGGGCATGGTCGCGTTCCATTCCGTCTTTGGCGAGGGCACGCGGGGCGAGAAGAACCAGCTCTTCAACAGCCCCGAGAACCCGTTTTCGGGTTTGAGCTCTCGGCTCAAAGTCGAGCCGGGCGAAAAGAAGCAACTCTCGTTCGCCGTGGGCATGGCCGAGAGTCGAGCCGGGGCCATTGCGTTGGTAGACAAGTACCAGAGCGTGAGCCAAGTCGAGGCCGCGCTGAAGACGAGCCAGGGCGGGGTGAATAAGTTTCTCGATGTGCTGCAGGTGGAAACGCCTGACGCCGAGCTCAACACCACGCTTAACCATTGGCTGCCGTACCAGACGTTGATGACGCACATTCAAGCCCGAACCGGCGCCAGCCAGTCGGGTGGCGGTCACGGCGGGCGAGATCAAATTCAGTCATGGCGAAACCTGCTCGTGCGTGGCGACCCCGCGGTCAACGCCGGTGCCCGTAAATATCTGCTCGAGCACGCCGCGCAGCAGTTTCCCGAAGGGAACATGAGTCACTGGTGGCACCCGCACGATGCGCTCGGTCAGAACTCGACGATTTCCGACACCGCGCTCTGGGGGCCGTATTCGGTGATGGAGTACGTGAAGAAGACCGGAGACACCGGCATCTTCGACGCGCAAGTGCCTTACCTCGACGGGCGCAAGCTCAACGTGGGCGAGCGTGATTATGTGCAGTCGTTCAAGCCCACCGAGCTGACCGAGAGCGTGTACGAGCACGGCAAGCGCGCTATCGATCTCATCATCGACAAGCGCATGGGCGAGCATGGTTTGCCGCTGATTCTGGGTGGTGACTGGAATGACGCGCTCAATAGCGTGGGCCCGTTGGGTAAGGGTGAGAGCGGGTGGTTGTCGTTTTTTCTGCACGACACCATGACCCAGTTCGCGGGCGTAGCCAGAGAGCGCAACGACATCGCCACCGCCACCAAGTACGAGAGCGCGGCGAAGAAGCTGCAGGGCAACATCATGAAGCACCTGTGGGACGAAAAGCGCGGGTACTTCATTCGCGGCTATTCCGACAGTGGGGCCAAGCTCGACTTCATCGATGTCACGGTTCAAGGGTGGGCAGCTGAATCGCGAGCGGTAGATCCGGCGTACGCGAAGAAGGCGCTGGAGTCGGTCTTCGAGCAGCTCTACAACCCCGAGACGAATACGATTGGGTTGCTCAAGGCCAAGCTCGGCGATGAGCAATGGGACGGTACGCTGAAGAATGCTCCCGAATGGGCGGGCGCCGCCGCGGAATATCCCCCCGACATTCGTGAGACCGGCCAGTACACGCACGGCGCGGCGTTCGCCATGAGCGGGTTGACGAAACTGGGCCTGGGCGACTTGGCGCTGAAGGCGATTCGAACGTCGTTGCCGAATGTGCACGCACAGCGCGAAGGTTATGGGGCCGAGCCGTATGCATTGGCTGCTGACATTCAGACTCAGACCGGTAAAGCCGGGTGGACACATTATTCAGGCGCGTCGGGCTGGGTGATGCGCTCGGCAGTTGAGGGGCTATTGGGGCTCGAATTCAGAGGAGGCAACAAGCTCTTCGTCGACCCGTCGTTGCCCACCCGTTGGGGTTCGTACAATGCGACGCATAAGAGGGGCACGGCGACGTATCGAATTGAGGTTGCCAACCCCGAGCATGTCTCTAAGGGCGTGCGCTCCGTCGAGGTGGACGGCGTGGCGATGGAGATGGCGCGGTACCTCAAGGATGGCATCGCCCTGAATGACGACGGCAAGTCTCACCTCGTCAAGGTGCTGATGGGCGCGGCGAAGTAGCGGACGGTCGAGCCAATTGATGGGCGCGGCCGTTGCGTGTCTTTGGCACCGCGTCGCACCGCGTCAAAAAGTGGACGCTTCGCAACACCCCTGTAGCGTCACCTTCGTTTTCGCCCGTGTGGGCGTGGCACTTTCCGCGCTTGGCATCGGCGGTGCTTTGTCGAAGAGGAACGCCGCGAAGATCGCGGCCACGAGGAGACACAACATGGGCAAGCAACGCGTCGGCGTAGTGATGGGTGGTTGGGGCGAAGAGCGTGAAATCTCCCTCAAGACCGGCGAGTCGGTCGCCACCGCGCTCGAGATGCTCGGCTACCCCGTCACCCGCCTTCTCGCGGGGCCCGACCTGCCCGAAATTCTGCGCGAGGTCGAAATCGATGTGGCCTTCTTGGCGCTCCACGGCCGCATGGGCGAAGACGGCCGCGTGCAGGGTCTGCTCGAGGTGATGGGCATTCCGTACACCGGCTCGGGCGTGCTGGCCTCGGCGCTGGCGATGAATAAACCCTTCGCGAAGAAGATGTTTCGGCTCGCGAACCTGGCCACTCCGAGCGGCTATACGATCGCGCAGCATGAGCTCGATGAAGCGGTGGAACGCCATTTGGACCTCGGTTTCCCCTGCGTGGTCAAACCCGCGCGCGGAGGATCTTCGGTGGGACTGACGGTGGTGCACAGCGTCGACGAGCTCACCGAGGCGGTGGGCGAAGCCTGCAAGTTCGGAGGAGAGGCGCTGGTCGAACGCTTCATCAAAGGCCGAGAAGTCACCGTGGGCATCGTCGATGGAGACGTGGTGGGCTGCGCCGAAATCGCGCACGGCGCCGGTGCCTTCGATTACACCGCCAAGTACGAGAAGGCGACCAAGCTGCATCTGCCGGCGCGAATGAGCTCCACGCGGGTAGCGAACGTCGAAGCGATGGCGCTCGCCGCTTACCGGGCGCTGGGCTGCAAAGGTTACGCGCGCATTGACTTCATCTGCGCCGAAACGGGCGACAACGATGTGGTGCTCGAGGTGAATACCTTGCCAGGCATGACTTCGGTCAGCCTGTTGCCCAGAATTGCCCGCCAAGCCGGTATGACTTTCGAGGGGCTGGTCGAACGTATTTTGATCTGTGCCGCCCTCGAAGATCCCGTGCACCCGNNGTCCCAAGCCAGCCCAGCCGGCCGCCGAGGCCATCTTCAGCCTGTAAGAGCGGTTGGCACCTATCTCTTTGACACCAGGTCAGGCTGCCCCTATGTAGGTCCCTCATTCGTACCGGGCCCTCAGGGGAGGGGTTAGACCTGTTGTTCCGGTACCTTCGAGGGGCAAACCTTCCTTTAGCGATGAGCACCATCGAGATTGTTTTCTTAGGCGTCTACTTCGGCGTGCTGGCCGTTCTCGCCGTTTACGGCTCGCACCGCTACCGCATGGCGTATCTGTACTATCGCCATAAGTACAAGCTGCCGACCCCCAAGGGCACGTTAGCGGTTCTTCCGCGGGTGACCATTCAGCTGCCCGTCTACAACGAGATGTACGTCGTTGAGCGGCTGATCGATTCGGTCTGCCGCATCGAGTACCCGGCCGATAAGTACGAGGTGCAGGTGCTCGACGATTCCACCGACGAGACGTGCGGCCTGGCCCGCGCCTGCGTCGAGCGATGGAAGCGGAAGGGCGTCGACATCGTCTACATTCACCGCGATGACCGCAGCGGCTTCAAGGCGGGCGCATTGGAAAACGGTCTTCATTTGGCCAAGGGCGAATTCGTCGCGGTCTTTGACGCCGACTTCGTGCCCGCGCCTGACTTCTTGAAGCGCACGGTGCCTTTCTTCGCCGACAAAGAAGTCGGCATGGTGCAGGTGCGCTGGGGCCACTTGAATCGCGAGTACTCGATTCTCACCCAGGCGCAGAGCATCTTCTTAGACGGTCACTTCATCATCGAGCACACCGCGCGCAACCGCTCGGGCTGCTTCTTCAACTTCAACGGCACCGCCGGCATCTGGCGCCGCAACACCATTGAAGACGCCGGTGGCTGGCAGCACGACACGCTCACTGAAGATCTCGATTTGTCGTACCGCGCTCAGCTCAAAGGCTGGCAGTTCATCTTCTTGCCTGAAGTGATTTCCCCCGCCGAAGTGCCGGTGGACATGAATGCCTTCAAGAGCCAGCAGGCCCGTTGGGCGAAGGGCTCGATTCAGACCGCGCGCAAGCTGTTGCCGACGATTTTGCGTTCCAACTTGCCGTTCAAGGTGAAGCGCGAGGCGTTCTTTCACCTCACCAACAACATGGCGTACCTGCTGATGGTGCTCCTCTCGCTGCTGATGCCGCTGTCGATGGTGGTGCGCTTCAAGCACGACATGTACGGCACCTTGTTCTTGGACTTGCCGTTCTGCGTTGCCGCGACGATTTCGGTGTGCTTCTTCTACATCGCCACGCAGCGCGAGCTGGGCTTGGGCTGGTGGGGTCGAATCATGTACCTGCCGTTCTTGATGAGCTTGGGTATCGGCATGGCCATCAACAACGCCAAAGCTGTGCTTGAAGCCTTGGTCAAGAAGGAGACTGGCTTCACGCGCACTCCGAAGACCGGATCCGAAGGCCTGAAGGCCAAAGCAGTGAAGAAGTCGTATCGCGGCAAGGGCGGGTGGATGCCGTACGTCGAGCTCGGCTTCGGCACTTACTTCACCCTCGCCGTCTGGTTCGCCTGGGACAACGACGTCTACACCTCGCTGCCGTTCTTGGTGCTGTTCCAGATGGGCTTCTTGTACGTCGGCTTCACCAGCTTGCTCGAAGGCCGGTTCAGCTTCGGCACGGCGAAGGCCGCGCAGGCAGAAGACGTCGACGTCGAGGCTGAGCCCGCGGCGTAAGTCGGTCAAGCCTCGAGCGGCAGCCGCGTCACCGCTGCGACATCTTTGGCGCGCGCTTGCATTCGGCCACGGTCGCTCGTGCTAACCACCTGCATGTCCTCCGACAAGTCAAGATTGAGCGAGAAGGTGGAGGCGCTCAGCCCCCGCAAGCGCGCCGAGTTGATGGAGTCGCTCGATTTGGTGTTTGGCCCGGAAGTTCACTCTCAGTAGGTGCCCGCTTCGTCACCAGCATGAACAGCCCAGCACCTAGGAACGGAAGCCCCATCAGCGATAGGCGAGTGCCACCAAAGCCGATTTCCTTCGTTACCGCCGCGCGCGCTCGATCTTGATGCTGCGCTCGCCGAACGGTTTACCGCTGGTCGATTCGAACGCCGGCACGTCGGCTTCAAGCACGAACACGTAGCTGAATGGCCCGAGCACTTCGACGTGCGCGACTTTTCCAGTGGGTGCTCCCGCCGACTCCAAAGCGGTGGTGATGCCCGCGGCGTCGAGCCCTTGCTGGCGGCCCAGGTTCAGCCACATGCGCACTTGTCCTTCAGGCGCGGCGCGAGGTTCGGTAGCCGGTTTGCGCTCACGGGGCTCACGCGGTTCACGGTGCTCTCGGGGAGCACGTTCACGTCGGGGAGCTTCGCTGGCTCCGCCCTCTGTGGAAGGGCTCGCGGCCACGGCCGGAGCAGCCGCTTTGCCTTCGAAGATGTCACGGTCTGACGGCCCGCCTGATTTCCGTTCCGAGGAGCCCCCGGAGAAGCCGATTGAGCCTCCGCCTGAAGAACGCTCGCGTCGAGGACTACGCTCTTCGCGCTCACGGTCACGTCCACGGCCGCCTTCGCTCTTGCCGCCGCGGCTGCGCCCGCCTCCTTCGAAAGAAGGCTTGGTAATGCGCTCCGTCGTCTGCGCCTCGTGGTGCCCGCCGCCTTGCACTTTTTCCATGCGGCGGTGAGCGAAGAAGCTCTTCAACAAAACCGCGAGCAGCTCGTCGGCGTCAGGGCGGGTCTTCAACGATGCCGCGAGGCTCAAGTACCCCTCGTAGATGGAGCTCTTCGCCGCGTCTTTGAGATCAGCCACGTGCCGGTCGGTCCACATCTGCGTGGCCTTCTCGGGCGAGGGCATCTGCCGCTTCTCGAAGGCGATGTTGTATTTCTTCTCGAGGGTGCTGAAGGTCATCAGCTCGCGCCCAGAGACCAGGTTCAGCGCCACGCCCTTCTTGCCGATGCGGCCGGTGCGGCCGACGCGGTGCAGATAGACCGCGGGGTCCTCAGGCAGCGAGTAATTCACCACGTGGCCCAAGTCAGAGATGTCGATGCCGCGGGCCGCGATGTCGGTCGCCACCATGAAGGCGATTTCACCGCGCTTCACTTTGCCCATGACCCGCTCGCGCTCTTTCTGTGCCAGGTCGCCGTTGAGCAACTCGGCGTCGAAGCCGTTGCGGTTCAAGACGGCGGTGATGAGCTCGGTGTCGTCTTTGGTGTTGCAGAAGACGATCGCGTTGTCGGGCTCTTCGAGCTCGAGCATGTAGAGCAGGTTGCGCGGTTTCGGGTACTCGTCAGAGACGTCGTACCGAATGTGCTGAATGTGATCGACGGTGAAGACATCGCCCGAGAGCAGCAGTGTCTCGGCGTCGGTGGTGTAGCGGGCGATCAGTCGTTCGATGTCTTCGGGAACGGTGGCCGAAAAGAGCAGCACCCGACGCGTCTTGGGCAAACAATCGAGAATGCGGGTGACTTCTTCGAAGAAGCCCTGGTTCAACATCTCGTCGGCTTCGTCGAGCACCGCGAACTCGCACTTGTCGAGCTGCAGCGTCTTGCGGCGAATGTGATCATAAACGCGCCCAGGAGTGCCGACGATGATCGCCGACCCGTCTTGCAACGCGTCTTCTTGCTGTTTCATCGAGGCGCCGCCGTAAATCGCGGTGACGCGGAAATTCTTGTGCTTGCCCAGTGCCGCCAGCTCTTCACAGACCTGCAGCGCCAACTCGCGCGTGGGGCACAGAATCAAGGCTTTGGGGTGACGCTCGCCGACGGCGATCTTCTCGAGCAGGGGAATGCCGAACGCCGCGGTCTTGCCGGTGCCGGTCTTGGAACGAACGATGACATCGCGCCCCGCCACGATGGGCCCGAAGACTTTGGCCTGCACTGGGGTGGGGTGCTTGTAGCCCCGGTCGGCGATACCG
>CXWL01009242.1_pt1 | contig 14734 bp, 20 predicted proteins | sample 590931 | NCBI WGS metagenome assembly CXWL01 (sample SAMEA3498368, study PRJEB10139) | groundwater metagenome | biome: water well; material: biofilm material | place: Germany | collected 2015-04-27 | reverse complement strand
TCTTCATCCAACTGATTCGCCAAACGGCGGCCGACCCGATGCGTTTTACTCTCCACGCGGGAAATGCCGTGGCGCATGGTAAAGAGCAGCGTGCGACCGGATAATTCGCGAGGCAAGAGCCAGAATCGTTCATCGCCCAAATCGAGCACGATACGCCCGTCCGCCAGCTGCGGCGTGAGCTGCGCCCGCGGGACGATCGCCACCGGACGCCGCTGAGTCGGTTTCAACACCGATCCGATCGGCGCCCGCAACAAGGGCTGGAGCGCGCCCTCGGCAAGCAGCCGGTTCCATGCGGCAAAAAACACCAGCTGATCGCCGGCACAAGCGTCATCAATCACGGCCTGCCTGGCCGATCGATAGGCTTCGGCCCCTGGAAATCCGGTTTGAGCGCGCTGGACAAATGCCACGATCTGCGCCATCGCCCGGCGCGCGCGCGCGGCACGGTCGTTCGACGGAGCCGGAGCGGGCAACCCCGACACGCCGTCGATCGCCGGCTGTCGCGCGAACTGCTCTCCATAGGCCAGCAGGCCTTCAATCGTCACGAAATCGAGCGAATCTGTGGTACTCTGCATGCCCCTCCTTCACCTCCGGGTAGTTGGCCCGACCACCGGTGGGTGGCGCACATCACCGGGCGTGGACGAGCGCATCATTGGATGTTCGCCGTTTCTTGTCAAGGGCTGAGGAGCGTCACATGCGAAAAGCAAAGATAGTCTGTACGATCGGGCCCGCCAGCAGTTCGCTGACGATGTTGGATCGGCTCATTGAATCTGGAATGGATGCCGCCAGGCTGAACTTCTCCCATGGAGACTATGACACCCACGCGGCCGCCATCACCGCAATTCGTCAGGCGGCAGAACGCCGCCAGGCCGCAGTCGCGATTATCCAGGACCTTCAAGGGCCCAGAATTCGCGTGGGCGAGTTACCCGATGAAGGGATCGAACTGAAAGCGGGCCAATTGGTGCGGCTGCAGACGGTGCTGGCGCGGTCCGGCGGTCAGCTCGGCGCCCAGTCCGTCGCCAGGGCGCACTCCACCATCCCTGAAATCCCGGTCACCTACCCATACCTTGCCCGCGACCTCAGACCCGGCGCGCGGGTCTTGATCAACGACGGACTGATTGAACTGCTGGTCGATCGCATCGCCGGCGGTGCCGTCGAATGCACCGTCGCCACCGGCGGGCTCCTCACCTCGCACAAGGGCATCAATTTACCGGGCACCCTCGTCAGCGCACCGACCCTCACCGACAAAGACCGGGAAGACATCCGGTTCGGTATCGCTCACGGCGTGGATTACCTGGCGCTCTCCTTCGTCAGAGGACCTGAAGACATCCTGGCCGCGCGGGCATTGGTCGCCGAATGCGGCGGAACGGTGCCGATCATTGCCAAGATCGAACGGGCCGAAGCCGTGACCGACTTGGACGCGATCCTGGAGCAAGCGGACGGGGTCATGATTGCGCGGGGCGATCTGGGCGTCGAGCTGAGTCCTGAAGCCGTGCCGCTGTTGCAGAAACGTATTATCATGGAAGCCAACCTCCGCGGCCGCCTCGTCATCACGGCGACGCAAATGTTGGAGTCGATGACACAGGCCCTGCGTCCGACCAGAGCGGAAGCCTCGGATGTCGCCAATGCCGTGTTCGATGGCACCGACGCGGTGATGCTGTCGGCTGAAACGGCTATCGGTGCCCATCCGATTGAAACCGTCCAGGTTATGGATCGCATCATTCGCGCGGCGGAGGAAGGTCCCGAGCCGGGCGTGAGACCCAAGCGTCACACCGATTGGGGGGACATGGCCTTCCCCGAAGCGATCTGTACCGCAGCGGCCTCGGCCGCCAAGGCGATCGCGGCCGGCGTGATCGTCGCCTTCAGCGAGCGGGGAACGACGGCGCGCCTCATCTCGAAGCAACGACCGGCCGCACCGATCATCGCCTTCACCCCGTTTGAGCCGGTCAGGAAACGGATGGCGCTCTATTGGGGCGTGCGCCCCTACACCATGGCGCAGATCGAACAGACTGATGCCCGTGTGGACGAAGCCGAGCGACGGCTGAAAGCGGAGGGACTGGCTAAAACTGGAGAACGGATCGTGATCCTCTCCGGGACTCGCATCGGGCAACCGGGGGGAACGAATCTAATAAAACTGCATGTCATAGGATAACTGGCGTGCCGCACGAGCGGAAAACTGTCACAAGTAGAAGCAACCTGCCTTCGTACGTTTCAAACCCGTTTCATTAAGCGCACAGAAACAACGTTACCAGCGTTGCGCCCAGGGAGGCGCCGGGGTGGGATTCGGTTCGAGGTCAGAGAGATCCACTTCAGACATGATGTCGGAGCGGCCACCGTCAAGACGTCGCACTTGTAGCTGACCGGCTCGCGTCGCGACGAGTAAATGTCCCTCGCGGCTCCAGTCCGCCCATTGCAGATCGTCTAGCAATTCAAGTTCGCCGTTCGCTTCGAGCGAATAGCGGACNNGGTTTCCGCATACGGGCATTGCGACGTTCATCCCACACATCCGTCGAATCGCGCGCGGGCGAATCCGGCGCTTCTATCCATCCGCGGCGCCGTTCATTGGCAAATTGGATCGCTGGGATGGAATGCAACCCGTACGAAATCGGCAGCGCAGCACCCTGCGAGGGGTCGGTCTCGCCGTCTGTAGTGAAGCAGTACCCGCGCGTCCAGGTGCCGCAGGTCGGAAAGGAATGCAGGGCCGTGAGCCAGGGAAGCTTTGAGATCGCAACGTAGGCTTCGCCATGGTCCCACGTGGCACTGGGTTTGTGGGCGAAGTAGCAGAGGTACTGTCCGTCAGGAGAGAGGTCGGATCGCCGCGGGAAGAGCCGCCCGCCGAGCCAGGCTCCAGGCTCGTAGCGCCCCGCAGCCGGATCCCACCGCCCCACATGCGACCACTTCGTAGGCCCCCGACGAAACACCGCAACCACCGGCGCCTCGGTCGCAGGAATGCAGTAGATTCTGGGAGGAACCTGCTTCTCCATACTCATCCCATCTCGATCACAGGAGGTTCGCGCTAGGGAGAGAACTGCCCGATCGACAACCCTGCAATCGCGGCGATGCCGCCCACACAGCAGAGGACGAATCCGACAGCGCCGGCCACAAACCAGGGACGAACCGGCTGGAATTCGATCGGCGTGAGCCGGTCATGCAACTCAACCGGCCGTCGCCACCACCATGACGGAAGCGTCATCCGCCGCTTCAGTGCGCGATACAACACCACGTGATACCACAACCCCGCCGGAATCCCGATCAGCAAGCCTCCGGCCAGTATCCACAATCCGAACTCAATCATGATCAGTGGCGTGATCGCCTTCGTGATGAAGCCGAGCACCGCAAGGCCGATCAGACTGGCCAGCACCAGCAAGAACTCATGCATAAAATCGATTGTACAAGAATCTCTCTGTGCGGGGGAGAGGCGACTAGCATCCCGCCTGGATTGAGAGAGGGCCGCCGAAAGACCTCACGGTTGAGTTCGGCCGGCATAGCGCCCGAGCTGGGCCACGAACGGGAACCGCAACATCATGAACAAATTCAGGCAGACCGGCGGGCCGAGATGTTCGAGGCCGATCTTCATCCCCAATTGCCCCAAGGCCGGCTCCGCGCAGTAGGTTCCGAACAGCCGGTCCCACCAGGGCACGTTGAATCCGTAGTTGCTGTTGGTTTCGCGCACGTCCACTGAATGGTGGATGCGGTGCATATCCGGCGTCACGATGAACCACCGGAGGACACGATCAAGACTCACGGGCATCTGCACGTTGCTGTGGTTGAACAAGGCCGTCGCATTCAGCACGATCTCAAAGATGACTACCGCCAGCGGAGCAACCCCCAGCGCCAGCACCGCCGCAGCCTTCACCACCGTCGAGATCACGATTTCGACAGGATGAAAACGCACGCCACTCGATACATCCAGATCCAGGTCGGAGTGATGCATCATGTGAAACCGCCAGAGAATCGGCACGTAGTGGAACACCTGATGCTGCCAGTAGATGATGAAGTCGAGCGCCACGATGGCAATGGCGACCTCTAGCCACACGGGGCCTTCGATAAGATTCAAGAGCCCCCAGCCCCGTTCTTGCCCCATCGCCGCGACGGCCACCACACCGCCCATGAAGAACAACCGCGCGATGACCGTATTCAATGCGACGATCGTGAGATTGCCGCCCCATCGGCACAGTTTAGAGGCCGTCAGCTTTCGTCGCGGCGCCAGCATTTCCCATGTGGCCATGATGCTCAGTACGGCCAGATAAGAGCCAACCCGAACCAGGACTTCAGATCCCACAGCGCTTCCCCTTCCTACTCGATACTCTTCGGACTCCAATTCCGATGGATCAATAGTCCCCGGAGCCTTTTGCAGTTTCAAGCCGACGGGAATCCTGCGCGTTGCATACGGCTTCGGCCCCTAAAACACCAGCCCTAATACCAAGCCCAGCACCAGAAACAAGAGAAAAAGCGACACAGCCAGCAGTTTTGACACCTCACGCCACAGGTACACCGTCGGGATGATGCTGTACGTCCCCAGTGTCATGGCAAACAGCATCACATAGCCAGACGGCACCGCCTGTTGGTGAAGTTGCGCGGCAAACATCACATCCAGCGCGATCGGCACCGGCATGAAAACTGAGAGCGCACTGACCAACGCCAGCCGCCATACCGACACGTCGGACAAGAGCGACTGCCATGGAATCAATACCAGCAGCGTCGCGGAGACGACACTCGCCAGGAGCATCAGGGTTACCGTCGGCTTGAGCAACATCCACACATGCCGGACGAACTCCCTGCCCAGCTCGACGAACACTGTGGCAAAGCGCTCACGGCAATCCTCGGACTGCGGCAGCGTGATCGCGCAAACCGCCTCCTCGCCGCCGGCCGTCACCACCGGAAGCGGCCCATCCCGTTCCAGCCAACGAATCAAAGAGGGCACAACAATCAGAATGACCACCAGGAGGATGACATACTTGGTCAAGGTCATTGCCAACGGAAGAGACATGAAGGTCATCATGACCACAACCGGATTGAAGTTGGGCGAGCTGAACAGGAACCCAAGCGCCACTTCAATGCGCCCATGTCCGCGCGTCACACCGCAAGCGACGGGCACCGCACAGTTGGCGCAGACACCGCCCGGCACACCGACGAGCGCGCCAGTCAGTGAATTCAAATACAAATTTTTACCGATCTTCAGCGGATAGTACCGCAGCACTGTGTGCAACAGCGCGCCGAACAACACCCCGAACGTCATCCCAACCTTCATGCTGTCGAGCCAATTCACGGTGGCCGAGAGAATCTCCCACCAGAGGGGCGCATCTGATTCAACCGTCATGAGTTGGCTGCTGAACGCCATGCTCGGCACCGCTTCGCCGACATGTGCCGCCTTGGTGAGCAGTTGCCCATAGCGCGATCCGAACCAGAACAAGCTGAGCAGGACCACAGCAGCTCCGATCATAACGACGGGGCGCCAGTGACAGCGAACGCGGGCCAGCCTGAAAGAAGCTGTTGTTGTACTCACAGTCTTATACCTTCACCGCTACAGATTCGTAGAACAATCAAAGGTCCCTGTGTGGGTTCAAGATTCTAGTGCAACACCAGTATCCTGGAGATTCCAGAAACGAAGGAGTTGCGCACGGCCACTCCCGTCTCAATCCGGCTCATACCAATCAATGTATCCTGAAATATTTTCCATTTCAGCCATTGCCCACTACCGGCGTTCTTTTGGCCTACAGCGAGAAGTTGTACACCTGGAAATCTTCCTCTCGTATCCACTTCATCGCTTCGTAGAGTTTCTGAGCTGCCATATTGGTGATCGCAGTCGAAAGTTTCAGCCGAATAGCACCGGCCGCGCGAGCCTTGTCGGCTGCCGCCTGGAGCAACTGAGCCCCCACGCCACGGCGACGTGCCTCCGGCGCAACAAATAAATCGTTGAGTATGTAAATAGGAGCGGCGCGCACCGAGGAGAAGCTTGGAAAGAGCTGTACAAATCCCAGCGCGACGCCATCGGCGCCACGCGCCAGCAAGAGTACGGACTGATTCTGAGTCATGCGGTCAGCCAAAAAGTGCCGAGCAAGAGTCATGTCGGATGATGCACCATAGAACTGCCGATAGGCGTCAAACAATGGAACCACCTGCTCCAAATCGAGAGCACTTACCTGCTGAATGTAGATGGGCATGTCCTTGCTCATAACGATTCCAATAGAGGACTGAAGATCTATCGCTTCTCAGGCGGAATTGTCTTCAGGTTGGCCAAGAACTGCGCATGAGCGGTTGGATCAACCGGCTGGTGCTTCACCTTGGTGCTTGCCGGATCGTTTCCCAGGAAGTTGTCGCCATTCCAATTCGTCGCAGGCCTGACCGGCCGCGGAACAAACCCGCCGCCGCAGTTGGGACAAACATTTTCCAGAATCTGGTCGACGCACGCCACATAGAACGTGCCTTCATACGAGCAGGTCCGCGCCTCCAGCGAGTCAGGCGGCAGCGTCCCGTTGCAATGTTCGCACGTTGGTCGGAGTTCAAGCATGAGGCTTTGATCTGATGACGTATCTAAGCCGGAGATTTACAGGTTCTCGAAACCATCACCACCGTTCATTCGCTACGTCGCAAGACCCCGGAGAATATCCAAGCGATTCGGCGGCGCATTTGGATCCATGAAATCCCGAATGGTATCCCGGCTGCGCTTTGGCCTCCGGAGAAACTCCACTGGCCATTCGGTCATGCGCTGTTCTTTTACATGAATGTATTGCCCAGGCTTCGGCTCATCAATGTACTCCTCTTGAAGAATCAGCGCGAGCGGTGCATCAGCCCCTTCCATACCCTGAGAAAATTCATACGCTTCAAGACAGGTAGCAAACGCATAGAAGTAATCGTTCCCATTCTCTTCATCCGGAGCGCCGAGTTCCGGATGGCACCACACTCGATATTCAAGGACAGCATCCCAGACATAGCCTCCGCCGGCCTTCACCGCGGCCGGGTAGGAGCCCACGAGTGCGGGATCAATGACCGGGGGATACTGGCTGTGCTGGCTCATTGAATCCTACCCCTCCCCATCTTTGGCAAAACGATCCATGGTTCCCTAAATAGTTGGCTATCCCAGCACCCCTCTCAGATCCGCATCCAGCTACGACCGAACAGAGCAGCGATTAGATCGCCAGGCATTCTCAGGCGCTATGATCAGGTCAGTATTTCTCCAACTCCGATGTCACCGTAACGTTCAGATCCGGCTCGACAATAACCCCAACGCGATAGGCCCCACCACCTTCAAAGTAGCCCTGTTCGCCGGCATCAATATGCCGACCGCCTGCATCGAATGCCACGCGAACCCCTGACTCACCCCGAGGATGCACTGTAAGCCTACGCTCCAATCCCGTCGCAAGGCTTTCGATGCGCTCAGAAAATCCAGAGCCAGAGACAACAATGTTAGTGATCACACCGGGCGAATGATTGGCCACAGTCATACCCATCTCACGAGAACAGCCAGCCCCCGCAAGCACCAGAGCAAGCGAAATGAGCACGCGACTACCCAGCATTGCACATGACAGAGGCATCAATGGTTTGTGGAACCTTTTCCCCTTCCCAATGTTTCACCCGCCACTCCCTGAGGCATCGCCATTCTAGAGGCCCAGGTCTGAGAGTCCCGGATGGTCATCCGGTCGACGCCCCAACGGCCAGTGGTATTTGCGTTCCGTTTCGGTAATGGACAGATCGTTGATACTGGCGATCCGGCGCCGCATGTACCCATGTTCGTCGAATTCCCAGTTCTCATTGCCGTAGGACCGGAACCAGTTCCCGGCATCGTCATGCCACTCATAGGCAAACCGGACGGCGATTCGATTCCCATGAAACGCCCACAATTCTTTAATGAGCCGATAGTCCAGCTCCTTGCTCCATTTCCTCATCAGGAACTGCTCGATGGCTGCGCGCCCGGCAAGAAACTCCGCGCGATTGCGCCAGACGCTGTCCGGCGTATACGCCAGGGCCACTCGCTGAGGGTCGCGTGTGTTCCAGGCATCTTCGGCCATGCGGACTTTTTGAGCGGCAGTCGTTGCATCGAACGGGGGCAGGGGAGGTCTCGGTGCTTCCATATCGCTCCTTACATGAAAGGTTGAGTTCGCCTATCGATTACGGCAATGCGATCATAGACTCTGGGATATTTGCTCGTTTGTCCTATGTACACCATTGTCGATGGAAGCAGCCACCCCCACTCCTGAGGAGCCGTGATAGAGCAGAGCTATCAATGACTTCTGGAGCCTCGCTCAGCCCCCGCCCTCACAGAGGGCGGCCTGGTGTACCAATAGGCCCAGGCGATCAACAGGCCCTGAAGGGAAAGCCGGAGCCACAGGCCAAGCGGCGAAGCCCACTGGTACAGTTCAGGGTGCAAGGCCATATGCACATTCGCCGGAAAGACTGCGATCAACAAGGCGATCAGCCCCCACGCTGCCAACCGGGACCACCCTTCGAACAACAGAAGTCCCCCTAACCCGATCTCCGCCACGCCGCTGAGGTATACCAGCGCCACAGGCCACGGCAGGTACGGCGGCATGATGCTCACATAAAACGGTGTGTTCACGAAGTGGTTCGCTCCGCCCGCAACAAAAGACAGGCCGTACAGCCAGCGCGAGATGTATTTGAGACGATTCATCACTCAGGCTGAACGGACGAGAGACTCACCAGGGGAGGTTAATTGGGACATTCTGAATTTCTTGTTCAAGAAACGCTCGGCCTCCTCCAGAAATTCAGAATGTCCCCGTTTAGGGTTCACAATATCCCACTTTGTTCCCCTGGTCTTGTATTTACTATGTGGACTGATGGGTCAGTACTTTGGCATTACGATGAGCAGTGGAATGTCATCTGTGGCGGTTTCATCTCGCCCTCCAGACCAGGAAAGTCCAGCTAACGCTAGGGCCTTCTTAATGGAATTCATTTGTGCAAGTACACCCTCAAGGTCACGCATTACAAAATGTACATCTGAGAGTGAAGCGTATTTGTCTGGTAATGTTGGAACCCCCCTGAACTCCAGTATTGACCATTGCGCCAGCATAAAGGTTTCCTGTAAACCCTCCGCAAGCCTAATGGATTCTGGTATCTGTTGGTACAAGATGCGAACTTTACCTGGAGGTACCTCCCTCAATACCGCAAGCATCTTGAATCGAGGTAAACTACGAGGCCCCTGCCGTTTCTTTATTTCCGCCAGTTTCAATTCGGCTTCTGCAGTTAATTTGCGTTGCGTGGCAGCATCTACTTCCAGCTTCCTAGCCCGTTCATTTGCTAATGCAGCCTCTTTTGAAACCTCCATAGTCTCAAGACGAGCTTCATCTGCTTTTCTGTTCGCTTCTGCTGCTTGCAGGTCTGCTGCTGAGATTTTTGCAGATGATTCTTGCTTGAATCTCATTTCTAGCTCATCTTTCACCGCATCCCGCTGGACCGTGAAATACCATGCTAGAGAGCCCGCAGCGGCTGCTAATGCGGTTAATGTAACAGCAGACCAACCAAACAAGTTTGCCCAGAATGTCAAAGATGAAAGGTTCATCCCACCTCTTTGGTTTATCGGATTAGTATATATCGCTATATCTGCAGTCGATTGTGATCTTTGAGTCGCCAGATAGGACTATTCTACTTTCCCCCAATCATCACGTCGTTCTCTGCCCTCAGCTAGAACATGCACCGGCTCCTAGAATCTTTGCGATCTTCAGGTGCACGCAAGGATCCTCTAGCAAAGATTTGGTTGCTGAAGACACTGAGGGCTTTGCAGCAGGGGCGTTCAATCCGGGGTACTTCGCCTGAACGAAACCGGCGATTTGCCATAACACCAATGCATTCACCACGGTCGCCACGATCAGCGCGCCGGCAAGCCCCACGCCAACTCGCCGAAGCAGCCACTCGACTAATCCGCCGGTCAACCCACCAAATGCGATACCGGCCAAGAGGCCGACCACTGCGAACACACCATAAAACCCCATCGCAAACACCATCGCAAAGCTATCGGCATTGGGGGCAATCCCGAGGTACCCCCTAAATCCTATCCACGCGCCCCACGCCCCGCCGAGCACCGGCCAGGAGATGCGGACGGCCCGCCAGAACGCGTTTCCGTCCTTCTTCACTTGCTCGCTCCCGGCCGCACACGCTCGAGTGTTTGGCGGGCCCCAAGCAGGTGCCGTGCGGCTGTGTCTGTCTTTTGCAAATGGCACCCACCGGACGGCTCATTCCACCTCAATTTCAAAGATTGATTGAATCCGCTGCTGAGGACAAATTTTTCCAATGGCATGACACGCAATTGGGCTGACGCGCCGAGCGGGATGATTTGTTCGACGTGAAGGGACTGCTGCTGATTGCGCCATTGCATTCGAGCGCCAAGCCAGTCGCCTGTCCCGCCATCGATGAGCACCCATCCCCAGCCGTCAGCGCTCAGGTTCAGATAGCAGTAGGCGCCATGATGACCCGTCCCTGCCCATTCACCCGAAAAGAATCCGGGCGAGGTATCAGGCAAAGGCGTCAACGCGTGTGCAGTCCCCAGCCACGCAAATATCAATGCGAGTCCTATGAAATAGCGCATATGCTGGCCTTGTCTCTGAATAAGAACACGCCTTTATCCATCATCATTCTCAAGCGAGAACCGATGACCTGTTCACCTTCCCCTCACCCTGCTCAGGAAATTGCAGGAGAAGGATCACCCTGAGCTGCTTCCGCCTGAAGGACCTGCAATTGGTTGCGCGCTACGTTGACGTCGAGGCCCAGCCAGGTGCAGGCGATGTCGATCGAATTGAAGACAATCACCTTCACTCCGTACCCTTCCACTTCTTTCAAGAACACCAGGGCTCGCTCATAGGTCTCTTTGTTTACTAAGAGCGCCATCCTGCCGACCTTGAGCCGGCCAATCGTTTGGCCATAGAGAGCGGCGATGTCTTTCACCTGCTCAACGGTCGTGCCGAAGTGGGCCCTCTCGGCGTCGACCAGAACGGCCGCACCGGGCTTCACCGACGGATCGCTCAAATGCCGTCGTTCATGTGCCAGAAGTTCTTCATGGGTGACCGGCCCTGTCCAGAACTCCACCACCACGCTGCCGCTATTCAACACGGCATAGTTATTGGGCATGTCTCCTCCCCCTTTTCAGCCGACCGGCACATCAACGACCCCAAATTTCACGGAACCCTAACGATACAGCTTCCTCCCTGTCAATTGTCTTCTTTCGGCGGGTAAGAATTGCCACGCCTACCCCACGGCTGAATCGGGAATCGCCCCCTCCTCACCCCATATCCTTGCAGCTTTGAGGCAATCGTGATACTCAGGAATCATGGGACAACAGGTATCACAAGTCCTTTCCGGCATTGAGCTACAAATAGCTCATGTGATGGCTCGCCATGCCTCTGTCTCCATTGCGATTCTTTTCGGCTCGACAGCCACAGGGCATACGCGGCCGGACAGCGACCTCGACGTGGCCATTGCCACCATCACACCGCTCACCGTTCAGGCTCGCATCGCGCTCATCGAAGACCTTGCGCTGACATTCGGGCGGCCTGTTGACCTCATCGACCTTGACCAAGCACACAACCCTTTGTTGCACCGGATCTTCACGCAGGGGCGCATGATTCTCTGCAACGATCGGACGCGATACGCCGAACTCCTCCTGCGCATGATCTATGAAGAAACAGATGTTATGCCTTACTACCGCCGGATATTGTCCGATAGAAGGCACGCATGGATCGGGACATAGTCCAAGCCAAGCTCGAATCACTCCGGCGTTGCGTCGAGCGAATTGCCGACAAGACACCGTCCTCTGCTGACCGGCTTGCTCACGACCCTGACCTGCAAGACATCATCGCGCTCAATCTTCAGCGTGCCGTTCAACTCTGCGTCGACCTTGCCGCCCATGTCATCGCCGACACCTCTTCCAAAGCTCCATCAACCATGGCCGACAATTTCGCAATTCTGCAGGAGGCGAATGTCATCACCCCTGCCTTGGCAGACCGGATGATGAAAGCCGTGGGATTTAGAAACATCGCCGTGCATAGCTATCAAACCATCGATTGGAACATCGTGTATCAGATCTGTACCCGCCACCTCGATGATTTCCGGCAGTTTGCCAAGGCCATTGCCCAGCAACTTGCCAAGCACTGAATCTCAAACTCCCCTCCATTTCGCCTGAAAGGATTCCATTCCTCGCGCCATATCGTGGGTAGACGGCAACGCCACTCTACTCACGAGGTGCTTGATGAACCTGCATCGACTCAAGACGCATCTTTCAGCACTCGATCCCCGCCTGTACCAGATCGCCAGCCTGAGCACGCTGTTGTTATATGGCCTCGGCTGGCTTCACTTCGAGGTATCGCCCCGGCAGATCGCCCTCACGATTGGGACGGCGCTACTCACACAATATGCCGGAACGCGATTCTATGACCTGCCTTCGTTCGACCCCAAAAGCGCCTTGATCTCAGCCCTCTCCCTCTGCCTGCTCCTCCGCACGGATCATCTCGAAGTCGCGGCGCTGGCCGCCGTCATCGCCATCGGCAGTAAGTTCGTCATCCGCTGGAAGGGCAAGCACATCTTCAATCCGACCAACCTGGCGCTGGTCGTCATGATCGGGGGCGGGCTCGGTTGGATTTCGCCGGGGCAGTGGGGGCAGGTCGCCTGGTTTGGCTTTCTCATCGCCTGCCTCGGCAGCCTCGTGGTCACCCGTGCCGCGCGCGCCGATGTCACGCTCGCTTTTCTCGCTTTCTATGTCGGCCTCCTCATCGCGCGGGCACTCTGGCTCGGCGATCCGCTTACGATCCCGCTGCATCAGATCGAAAGCGGTGCGCTACTGATTTTTGCCTTCTTCATGATCTCTGATCCAAAAACGACGCCGGATTCCAGAGCCGGACGAATCATCTACGCCCTGCTCGTCACGCTGGCGGCTCTCTACGTGCAGTTCGGCTTCTTCCGCCCCAACGGTCCGCTCTGGGGATTGATCGCCTGCGCACCGCTCGTGCCGCTGATTGACCGGCTGCTTCCCGCTGTCCGCTACGACTGGTCCCGGCCGACGACCGGGCAGCCGTCTGTGCCTGTGCCTCTCGTCCTGTCGCTTCACCCACAAAGGAGGTTCTCATGAGACGCATCAGCGTGCCCCTGCTGACATTGTTCATCGGCCTGTTCGCCTGGAGCGGCGACGCTTCCGCCTTCTGCGGCTTCTATGTCGGCAAGGCCGATACAAAGCTCTTCAATAAGGCATCGGAAGTCGCCATCGCACGCCACGACAACAAGACCGTCATCACGATGGCCAACGATTTCAAAGGCGACGTGAAAGAATTTGCGATGGTCGTGCCGGTGCCGACGGTCTTAGAAAAGGAACAAATCCACGTCGGCGATCCGGCAGCGCTGAAACACCTGGCCGACTATTCAGCCCCCCGGCTGGTGGAATACTTCGATGAGAATCCCTGCCGGCGCTACGACATGATGCAAGACCGGATGGGCGCCATGAANNTGGCTGACAGAGAACGGCTACAAGATTCCCAACGGGGCTTCAGCCGTGCTCCATAGCTACCTAAAACAGAATCTGAAGTTCTTCGTGGCGAAAGTGAACCTCGGCGAGCAGGCGAAACTTGGGCTGACACACTTGCGTCCGTTACAGATCGCCTTTGAATCGCCGAAGTTCATGCTGCCGATCCGCCTTGGCACGGTGAATGCGGACGGCGCGCAGGAACTCTTCATCTACTTCCTGACCAGGCAAGGCCGCGTCGAGACCACGAACTATCGCACGGTCCGCTTGCCGGAAGCGCAGGAAATCCCCCTCTATGTAAAGGACAAGTTCGGGGACTTCTATCGTGATCTCTTCACGCAACAAGTGAAGCGCGAGAGTGAGCGCGGTGTGTTTCTGGAATATGCCTGGGACATGAACTGGTGCGATCCCTGCGCGGCCAATCCCCTCTCAGCCGAGGAACTGCGCGGACTGGGCGTGTTCTGGCAGGACAGTCTCGGCGGCCCGCAACGAGGCCGGAGCATGCCGATGGCCCAGAACGTGTTTCTGACCCGCCTGCACGTCCGCTATGACGCGGCGCACTTCCCTGAAGATCTGACGTTCCAGGAAACCTCGGATCGGTCGAACTTCCAGGCCCGCTACATCCTCCGCCATCCCTGGACCGGCACGGACGAGTGCGCGGCTGCGACCGCCTATCGTCAGCACCTGCGTGAGCGCTATGAAAAGGAAGCGCAGACGCTTGCCACGTTGACCGGCTGGAATATCGGCGAGATCCGCAAGCAGATGAACATCGCTGCGTTGCCGACAAACACGGAAAGGAAGTGGTATCAGCAGTTGTGGGCGAACTAGCACCGGCGCGCACACGACAACGGCGAGGCCCGGGATCACCAGGCCTCGCCGTGTCTTGCTTAACGCCAACCCGGAGGCTGACGCTTCTTGCTCTAGCAGGATAAAGATCCTGCGCTATGTCCTGATCGAGAGAGAGACCGACGTCAGGCTGACCGCTCGATAGGCCAAGACTGCGCCGCTGACCGTCGTCGACGGTGTGCCTACCGAGAACTCCGGTTGGCCGACAGCTGGAGTCGTAAGAGCGTCTGCTGAAGCTTCCGGTTGTCCGGCAGAGGACGCCTGCGGATTCTGTTCGCGTTCACCACGCACTTCCTGGTTCAGCTCCTCGCGCAGCTTCTTGAGGAAGTCCGGCAAATACTTCCGGATCTTTTCCGACTCCACCTTTGCCTCTTCAAGCGCATCCAAGACTTGCTCAACCAGTGACTTCGTCGCCGAGGCGTCCGGCGTGGG
>CXWL01009403.1_pt1 | contig 14736 bp, 14 predicted proteins | sample 590931 | NCBI WGS metagenome assembly CXWL01 (sample SAMEA3498368, study PRJEB10139) | groundwater metagenome | biome: water well; material: biofilm material | place: Germany | collected 2015-04-27 | reverse complement strand
CTCGCAAACAGACGGGTATGTCGGCACCCAATTGAAGCCCTAAGGCTTCCAGGTCGTCGATAGCGACCGGCAATCCCCAATGAGCAGCAAGCATCAGCAACGCGGCCGCTGCGTCGCTGGAGCCGCCGCCAATACCTGAGGCGACGGGTAGATTCTTTTCGAGCGTAAGCGCGACAGGTTTGGTTTTGTGACCGTTCTTGTCGGCCCACGACTGCAACGCGCGGGCCGCCTTGATGACCAGGTTGTCGTCAGCGGGGCCGGCGTCAGGGAACGTGCCAGTCACCTTCAGCGACAGTCGATCGGCGGGTGCGAGCGTTAGGCGATCGCCGATATCGGCGAAGACGACCAAGCTTGAGAGGTTGTGGTAGCCGTCGGCGCGCTTGTCGCCGACGTGCAGGAACAAATTGACCTTCGCTGGTGCGAGGCGGCTCGTCACTGGCCCGACGATTGCGGCGTGCCGGCTTGCGCCGGGACCTTCGGCAGGTCTTCGAGGCCCGCCTCGATCTTGCGCTTGATCTTGGGCTGTTCGGCCGCTTCCGGTTTCAGCGTCAAGGCGTGCTGCCACTGGAAGCGCGCTTCGAGCTTGCGGCCGACGCGCCAGTAAGCGTCGCCCAGGTGATCGTTGACGGTCGGTTCGCCGGGCTCAAGCAAGATCGCCTGTTCCAGATACTTGATTGCCGTTTTGTAGTCGCCAAGCCGGTAGTGAGCCCAACCCAGGCTGTCGATGACGAAGCCGTCTTCGGGCCGCAGATCGACCGCGCGTTTCAGCATCGCCAGCGCCTCGGTCTTGTTCACGCCTTGCTCGACCCAGCTATAGGCCAGGTAGTTCATCACCAGCGGCTGCTCGGGCTTGAGTTTCAGCGCTTGTTTCAAATCGCGCTCGGCGTCGGCCCAGCGCTCGGAGCGCTCGTAAGAAATTCCGCGCGTGTAGAACAGCGCCCAGTTGCGTTCCTGCGGTGTGCCGATCAGCGCGATTGCCTTCGAATAGGCTTCAGCGGCTTCGGCATACTTCTCCTGACCGCGAAGCACATCACCGATCGAGCCGTGGATCTCGGCATCTTCGGGTCCGCCGGTCAGGGTTGCGGTCAAAATCTTCAACGCTTCTTCAGGACGCTTTTGACGTTGCAGATTTTGCGCGATTTGCTCGCGCGCGTTGACGTAGAGCGGCGAACTCGGTTCGACGCGGCCATAGATTTCGATTGCGTCGTCGTAGCGTTCGGCTGTCTCCAAACGGTCGGCGAGCAGCGACAGCGACAGATCGTGGTGCGGCTCCAGCGCCAGGCCAAGCTGCAGGTAGAAGACCGGTATCTCGACGGAGTGTTCGTCGCTCAAGCTCGCGGCGAGGCCGTAGAGCGTTTCGGCCAAGCCCAACTTCGCGCCGGTGATCACGCGGTCGGGCACCTGGCCCGCATCGAGCTTCGCCAGGGCGCGCTTGATGACGGGATTGGACGGCGCCTTTTTCAGGAAGTCGCGATAGATGCCTTTGGCCTTTTCCATCTGGCCGTTGCGCGCCAGGTGCACGGTGTAGGCCTGTAGGATGCGCAAAGATTCGCTGTCGGACAGGCGGTTCGCTTCCTCGAAATGCGCTAAGGCGTCGGTGGCGTTGCCGGAAAGGTCTTCGATGACGGCCTGGTGGTAAAGCGCAAACGCACGGACACTGCCCAACTCTACGAGTTTGCTGATGACGGCAACCGCTTCTTGGGATTTGCCCTCGGAGAAGAGAGAGTAAGCAAGGCCGAGGCGCGCCGCGATTTCCGCCGCAGCATTGCCCGAGACCTTTTCGAATTCCTCGCGCGCCTTGGCATAGCCGCCGTCGCGCATGGCGCGCACGCCGATGACGAGGCGGGCGATGCGCGCAGACGGCGTGCCTTTGATCAGCTCTTCGGCGTGGTCGGCGGCCGCGTCGAGGTTGCCCTGTGCGACGTCGCTCATCACGGCGCGTTCGAGCAGTTCGGCGTTATCCGGGTCGAACTTCAACGCTTTGTCGAAGTAGTGGGCTGCAGCGCCAGCATCGCGCTCGCTCGCGGCATACCGGCCGGCGAGGTAGCTGCCATAGCGATTGTCTGGGGCCGGTGCGGCCGCCTCGCGTTGGCCGATCGAGGAACACTGGGTCAGCCCGACGACAAGACCGGCCGCCAATGCCGCCGCGATCAAGCCGCCTTTGATAAGCGATGTCATACGCACAACGTGTCCCACTTACATATTCGGATAGTTCGGGCCGCCCCCGCCTTCCGGCGTCACCCAGTTTATGTTCTGGGCGGGGTCTTTGATATCGCAAGTTTTGCAGTGCACGCAGTTCTGCGCGTTGATGACAAAGCGCGGATTTCCGCCAGATGTGTCCCTTACCACTTCGTAGACGCCCGCTGGACAATAGCGTTGGGCGGGCTCGTCGTATTCGGGGAGATTCTTAGCAATGGGAACCGAGGGGTCTTTCAGCTGCAGGTGAATCGGCTGATCTTCTTCGTGGTTCGTGTTCGACAGGAACACAGAAGACAGCTTGTCGAAGCTGACGATGCCATCGGGCTTCGGATAGGCGATAGGTTTGTGTTTGCGAGCGGGCTCCAGCGACGCTGCATCGGTCTTGCCGTGCTTCAGCGTGATGGGGCTCGTGCCGAAGATCTGATTCAGCCACATATCGATGCCGCCGAAGCCAACGCCGAATACCGTTCCCAGCCAGCTCCATAACGGCTTCACGTTTCGGACGCGCTTCAGGTCCTTATAGACGTGACTGTGTTCGTAGGCCTCGGTGTAGGCTGTGAGTTCGTCGTGCGTGCGACCGGCGGTGACGGCGTCGAAGGCGGCCTCGGCGGCCATCATGCCCGACTTCATTGCGTTGTGGCTTCCCTTGATGCGGGGCACGTTCACAAAGCCCGCCGAACAACCGATCAGCGCGCCACCAGGGAACGTCAGCTTCGGCACCGATTGGAAGCCGCCTTCGGTGATGGCGCGCGCGCCATAGGCAATGCGCTTGCCGCCTTCGAAGTAGGAGCGGATCGCGGGGTGCGTTTTGAAGCGTTGGAATTCGTCGAACGGCGAGATGTAGGGGTTCTTGTAGTTCAAATGGACGACGAAACCGACCGACACTAGATCTTCGCCCCAGTGATACGTGAACGAGCCACCGCCGGTGCTGTTCGACAGCGGCCAGCCCATCGTGTGCACGACAAGGCCGCGCTGATGCTTATCCTTAGGCAGTTGCCACAACTCTTTGAGGCCGATGCCGAACTTTTGCGGCTCCCTGCCCTCCTCCAATTTGAATCGGGACATCAGTTGCTTGGCGAGCGAGCCGCGGACGCCTTCGGCAATCAGAGTGTACTTGCCGTGCAGCTCCATGCCGCGCGTGAACCCCGGCTTCTCCTTACCCTCGCGATCGACACCCATGTCACCCGTCGCGACACCTTTGACGGCACCTTTGTCGTCGTAGAGCACTTCGGCGGCGGCGAAGCCCGGATAGATTTCGACGCCCAGGTCCTCAGCTTGCTTGGCGAGCCAACGGCAGATGTTGCCGAGGCTCGCGATGTAGTTGCCGTGGTTCCACATTAACGGCGGCATCAGGAAATTCGGGACGCGTATCGAACCCGATGGGCCAAGATAGAGGAAACGATCGTCGGTCACGGGCGTGTCGAGTGGCGCGCCCTTTTCTTTCCAATCGGGGATAAGTTCGTTGATCGAGATCGGATCGATGACGGCGCCGGAGAGAATGTGCGCACCGACCTCCGAGCCCTTTTCGAGGACGCAGACCGTGATTTCCTTGCCCGTTTCGGCAGCGCNNCGCCGGACCTGCGCCCACAATGACAACGTCGTATTCCATGGCTTCGCGTGGGGCCGAACTCATGTTGTCGCTCTTGTCCCTTCAAAACCGGCGAAGGAGGTGGGGTATCAGCGGGCCGGTCAAATGCGGTATCAGAAGCCAAGTTAGGGGCCAGGATGGGCCACGGTCAACGCAGGTAGCACATTGAATCAGGTGGTCGATCCGACGGAAGCGCGTGCACTGCTCAAGTGGCTGGTCGAAGCCGGGGCAGATGAGGCGTTGGCGGAAGCGCCGGTCGACCGCTTTGTCGTAACGGCGGAACCGGCGCCGGTTCCGCGAGTGCGAACGAGCGAGCCGCTGCCGCAGCGCAAACCCGAACCATTGCCGCAGCGTGCGCCGGCTTCGTTTGCGGTTCCCACTGCTGCCGCGGGCAGCGCGCGCGAGATTGCGTTACGATGCTCGACGCTTGGCGAACTCAAGGCTGCGGTCGAGGGATTCGACGGATGTGCGCTCAAAGTCACTGCGAAGACCACCGTGTTCGCGGACGGTCACCCCGATGCTTCCGTAATGCTGATCGGCGAAGCGCCGGGCCGCGACGAAGACTTGCAGGGGCTTCCGTTCGTCGGGCGCAGCGGTCAGTTGCTCGATCGGATGCTGAATTCGATCGGACTCGATCGAGCGTCGAGCGCTTACATCACGAATGTCATCTTCTGGCGGCCACCCGGCAACCGTCCGCCGACGCCGGAAGAGGCTGCGATCTGCGCACCCTTTTTGCTACGTCACATCGAACTCAAACAACCCAAGGTTTTGTTGTTGCTCGGCGGCACGCCGGTGAAACACGTGCTCAACGTTGAGGAAGGCATTACAAAAATTCGGGGACGGTGGGGCCGCGTCGTTGTGAACGGCGTTGAAATCCCTGCACTTCCGACGTTCCACCCGGCTTATTTGTTGCGTCAGCCGGGCGCGAAGCGGCAGGCGTGGCAAGATTTGCTGAGTTTGAAGCTCAAGCTGCGCGAGCTTGTTTGAGACGCGGCTCACCCCTAAGAGTCGCCCATTGTCTTTCATCGGTACCGGAGTTCGGCATGATCGCTCGCGTGTTGCGCGTCTTTGTCATTGCCACCTCGTGCGCGATCGCGTTGTCGTCGGACGCGAGTTTTGCAGCGCCGAGTTCGTTCGTGCGCGTGCTGAGCGACGACGACGTTCAAACCTACAAGCAACTTTTCCAAGCAGCCCAAGCCGGCGACAAGACGCAGGTCGCGGCGCTGTCGGCGCAAGTGAAGAACAAGTCGCTGTTCGGCCACGTCGCGGCGAAGAATTTCCTCAGCCCACAAACCGTGTCGACATTCGACGAACTGAGGGGCTGGCTCAAGAAGTACGACGATTATCCGGAGGCGTCGCGCATCTACGCGCTCGCCGTCAGGAAGGATCCGAAGCGCGCTGGCGAATTGGAAGACCCGGATCGCAAGGTCATTCGCGGCAATCTCGACGATTTCGAGACGCCGACCGAATACGCGAGCCCTGCCGCGGAAGCGGCGGCGAAGAAGTTGAAAACGCTTATTTCGAGCGGCAAAGTTGCTGCGGCGACGAGTTACATCGATAGCGCCGAGGTGCGCTCTAGCCTTTCGCGGGCGGACTTGGGACGGCTCACGCATCAAGTTGCGGCGGGACAGTATTACGTTGGCGATTCTGCGACGGCGCTGGCTTTGGCCGACAAGGTTGCCGAGCAGGTGCGGTCCGAAGTGCCGGATGCCGATTGGGTCGCTGGAATCGCCGCGTTCCGGCTGCAGAAATACGATTTGGCGGCGAAACACTTTGCGGCGTTGGCCGAGAACGAGAAGTCGTCGTCCTGGATGAAGTCGGCGGCAGGCGTTTGGGCGGCGCGCTCTTACCTTATCGCGAAGCAGCCGCAGAATGTCGGGCGGATGCTCGAGATCGCAGCGGAAAAGCCGCGGACGTTTTATGGATTGATCGCACTGCGCCTACTCGGCCGCGAGGCACCGTTTACGTGGAACGAACCGAAGCTCGAGAAGGCCGGGTTCGAGCGAATGATGCGCGTTAGCGGCATCGCGCGTAGCGTCGCGCTTTACCAGTGCGGCGAGATGGAGGCCTCCGAAGGGTCGATCGCGCGCAGCCACGGGCGGCTCAATCCGGAACTGGACCGGCCGTTCATTGCGCTCGCGCACGAGATGGGGTTTGCGCATGTGCAGCTGCTTGCGGCGGGTGCTGCGCGTTCGCCGGACCTGAAGTCCGCCGCCTATCCGCTGATGCGCGTGAAACCCAGCGATGGGTGGCAGGTGGACCCGGCGATCGTGCACGCGATTGCGCGGCAGGAAAGCAAGTTCGAAATGCGGGTCGTGAGTTCGTCCGATGCGCGTGGGCTCATGCAGGTGCTGCCGACGACAGCGGCGGGCACGATGAAGGACACGACTCTCGACAATCCCGGTGCGAAGGCGAAGCTGTTCGATCCGGCGTTCAATCTGAGCGTGGGCCAGCGCTACGTGAAGAAAATGTCCGAATTCGCGCAGCCGGACGGCAACTTGTTCCACCTCGTCGTCGCCTATAACGGCGGGCCGGGCAATCTGCAGAAGTGGCTGAAAGAGGTCGAGCATCGGGGCGATCCGTTGCTCTTCATCGAGAGCATCCCGTCGCGCGAGACGCGCGGTTATGTGGAGCGCGTGGTCGCGAACTATTGGATCTATCAAGACCGGCTTGGCGAACCGAAGACAACGCTCGACCAAGTCGCGCGCGGCGAGTGGCCGGTGATGACGCCGTTCGACCGGCAGCGCGTCGCCTCCCTCACCCACTAAGGAGCACAATGTCCGCAAGCCGCATCGACGAGACGAAGCCGTTCCTTCCTGTACGCATCGCGGTGCTCACCGTTTCCGACACGCGGACGCGCGAGAACGACACATCCGGCGATACGCTTGTCGAGCGGCTGACGGGTGCTGGGCATGTGCTCGCCGAACGCGCGCTGCTGCGCGACGATACGGTTGCGATCCGCAATCAACTAACGAAATGGATCGTCTCGGGTGAGGTGGACGTTATCATCACGACGGGCGGCACGGGCTTGACCGGGCGCGACGTCACCGTCGAGGCGATGCGGCCCTTGTTCGAGAAGGAAATCGACGGGTTCTCCGTGCTGTTCCATCAGCTATCTTATGAGAAGGTCGGCACGTCCACGATCCAGAGCCGCGCCTGCGCAGGACTTGCGCGCGGGACGCTGATGTTTGCCCTGCCCGGTTCGACCGGCGCGGTGAAGGACGGTTGGGACGGGATTCTGAAGTGGCAACTCGACGCGCGCCACAAGCCCTGCAATTTCGTCGAACTGATGCCGCGGTTCGAGGAGCATTTGGCGGCGGACAAGCGGAAGAAGTAGGCGCGGCGCGCCGCTAAGGCAGCTAACCCAATGCCAAGTAGAATTCTTCGTTGTCGCGAACGTGTTGACTGAGCACCTGCATCAGCTCGCGATCGGCTTCCTCGGGTAACACATCGGCCTTGTTCAAGGATTCAAGCCAAACCTCATCTAGAAGCGTCCATCTGAGGTCTGGGGATGAGGCCGGAAGCTGCGCACCCAACGCGCGCAGGATGTCATCCAACTGTTTGGCGGCGATCAACGCGCCTACGTCGCGTAGTGCGCCCACGACTTCGGACGCATCGTGCTCGCAACTGTATGTCAGAAAGTAATTTATCCCGCCGTTGTTTGCCAGGCCCATGAAGAGGCAAGCAATCGCGGCAGACCTCTTGTCGCTTCCAACCTCATACGAATACGGCTTGCTGTACGTGACGAAGTTGTTCCACGCCTGGGTGCTTGGCTTAATGTCCATGTGCACTCGCTCCCTCGACAATGTTTCAGCCCCGCCACTCATAGAGCACATCAGGTTCGCCCGCTTCGTTAGCGGATCCGTCGCCGAACTCGATCGGTTTGAAGCCGTGGTGTTCGTAGAAGGCTCGGGCGCGCGTGTTGACCGCGAAGGCGTAGAGCGTGAGCTTTTGTGGGCTCAATGCCTTTGCCTTGTTCAAAAGCATTGTGCCGATGCCGCGGCGGTAGTGGCCGGGCATGAGATAAAGATGGTCGATGTGCTGGCCGACGAGCGCCATCATGCCGACGATGCCGCTTGCTTCCACCGCCACCCACATGTCGCTCAGCGGAAAGACTTGGGTCGCGATGAAGCCGCGCGTTTCTTGTGGCGTGTGAAGCGCGGCCAAGAACGGCAGCGCGTCGGTCTGCGACGCGATGAAGACTTCGGCCACTTCGGCGATGTCGGCCGCCGTGGCTTTGCGGATCTCAATAGCCATTGGGGCGCATCATTCACCGGCGCGGCATGTTTGCCCAGCGGCAAGGCGCCACCTCACGGAGATTTTCATGGGTCTCCATATCTAGGGCTCGGCGGCGCTCCCCTCGGCGGAGAACAAGATGCGCGATTTCTTGCGCGGCTGCCTCGTTTGGCTTTTCGGGTACCCCTTAAGCGTTGTTGTGGCGACCACGGTGCTGATCGCGCCGGTCTGGGGGATGTCGTACTTTCCCTTCGATGAAGGCGTCAGGATGGTGCTGGGCGCTGCTCCTGTGGTTGGCTTTTTCGCATTGCTGCCCGCCCTCCTCACGCCGTCGTCGCCGCACGTATGGCCTTATGTAGCGGCGGGCACGCGGACGGGCGCGTGGTGCGGACTGCTGGCGATGAGCATGTTTGTCATCGTCTTCGTGGCCGTGGTTTTCCGCGAGGCGTTCCAGATGCTGGCGCACGGACATACTTCGCCCGAAATGCCGGGCGTTCTACTCGCGACCTTGGCCTGGATCGCTGGCGCTATCGCCGTGTCTGCCGTGGCGGGGGCGACGGGCGGGTTTGTATTCGGGCTCGTGGCTGCCGGACCCGCACAACGCGAGGCACTAGCGCCTAAAGACTGAGTTTGATATGACGCGCGCCCATGACGATGGCTCAACGCGCTTCGAACCGACGCCGTACTCTCTCTTTCGAGGGCGGGTAGCAGCACGTTCATTGTGACGTTGTGAATGTTCAACCCCGCCGGTGTTCGTGCGGGGTTTTTTGTTGCCATCGTTCCCCATCGCTCACCGGCGCTTTCGTTAAGGCCAATGCCGATGAACTGGAAACCGCCGAATGGGGAACTGGGCGCGCTTGTCGCGCGGGTCGAGGAGGTGTGCCTCAACGCGTGGCCCGCGCCGCAGGAACTTCACTACGACGGGTGGCTGATCCGCCTCGCCGACGGTCAGACGCGGCGTTCGAACTCGGTCAACATCTTCCGTGACGGCATGCTGCCGGTCGACGAGAAGATCGACTATTGCGAGCGCGTCTATCGCGGGCACGGATTGTCGTCGCATTTTCGCATTCTTTCGACGGGTTCACGCGCGCTGGACATGCTGCTCGAGGCGCGTGGGTACGACGCACAGGACGAGACGAGCACTTTGTTCATGGATTTCTCGCGGCACTCGATTGGCTCCGCTCGCGCGACCGTTGAACTGATCGCCGGCTCGCCGACGGCCGCGTGGCTGGCGGCGCGCGCTCGCATCAGCGGGCAGACGCAGGGCGAGACGCGCAAGGTCGAGAAGATTTTGCAGCATCTAGCGCTGCCTGCGGTGTTCGCCGCCGTGCGTGACGATGCCGGGGTCATTCGATCGATTGCGAAGGGTGCCGTGCATGACGGGATCGTGTGCCTCAATCTCGTCGCGACCGAAGCGTCTCACCGCCGGCGCGGGCTGTCGCGGGACTGCCTGATCGCCGTTTTGGATTGGGCGCAGCGCGAGACCGGGGCGACGGGCGCGTGTCTGCAGGTCGTCTCGGCGAACGCGCCTGCGATCCGGCTTTATGAGCAGCTGGGGTTCGATCGGGAGCTCTATCGCTACCACTATCGTCACCGCGCTCTCGGGGAATAGTTCTTGTTTTGTTCTATTCTTCTGGTAATCTGCCGCGATGGCTAAAAACATTGTGGGATACGGGCCGAGGCAGGCCGGAGAGGACGAATTCGCTGCGCATCCTTCGGGTGTGAAGGGGCGCGGGACGTTCTCGAATATCTCCGGGCGTTTCGAGAGCCAGCATCGCGTGTTGATGGACGACGGTTGGGGGACGCTTGCGGACGATGCGCAGAAGCTGAAAACCACCGTCGCGATCGATGCGACGCGCACGATCATCGCGCGCAATTCATCGCCCGACATTCCGTTCGATCGATCGATCAATCCCTATCGCGGGTGCGAGCATGGCTGTGTCTACTGCTTCGCGCGGCCGACGCATGCGTATTTGGGCCTATCGCCGGGGCAGGACTTCGAAAGCCGGTTGTTTGTGAAGCCGAAAGCCGCGCAGCTGTTGGCGCAGGAGTTGCGTAAGCCCGGCTATCAGGTGCGCACCATGGCGCTCGGCACGAACACCGATCCCTATCAGCCGATCGACGACAAGTATCAAATCACACGCGAGGTCTTGAAGGTGCTGCGCGACTTCCGGCATCCGGTCGGGATCGTGACGAAGTCGAACCGGGTGTTGCGCGACATAGACATCCTGGCGGAGATGGCGAAGGACAATCTGGCGCGGGTGGCGATTTCGGTGACGACGCTCGACCGCGAGCTTGCGCGCACGATGGAACCGCGCGCGCCGACGCCGGAGCGGCGGCTGGAGGCGATCCGCGAACTGACCGCGGCCGGCGTGCCGGCGACTGTGATGACGGCGCCGATGATCCCGGCGCTGAACGACCACGAGCTGGAAGCGATTTTGGAGCGCGGGCATGAGGCGGGTGCGCGGCATGCCGGATACGTCGTGCTCAGGCTTCCGCTCGAGATCAAAGACCTTTTCCGCGAGTGGCTTGAGGCGAACCAACCGGGACGGGCATCGCACGTCATGTCGCTGATCCGCTCCATGCGGGGCGGCAAGGACTACGATGCGGAATGGGGAAAACGCATGAAAGGATCCGGGGTTTACGCGGAGCTGATCGCCAAGCGCTTCAAGCTCGCTTGCGATCGGCTGGGACTCAATCAATGGTGGACGCCGCTGCGGACTGATTTGTTCAAGCCGACACCGGCGACGGGAGATCAGCTGCGGCTCCTCTGATGGAGTGCGCGAGCGTTGCCGAGTTTTACCCGCGAACGGAAAATCGACGGACCTGTCGCGGGGATCGACGAGGCGGGGCGCGGGCCGCTGGCGGGACCGGTTTATGCGGCGGCGGTGATTTTGGACCCGGCGCGCTTGCCGCGGGGCTTAGACGATTCCAAAGCGATGACGCCGGAGGCCCGCGAAAAAGCGTTCGCGAAGATCATGGAGCGTGCGCTTGCGGTCGGGGTCGGCGTTGCCGATGTCGACGAGATCGATACGATCAACATCCTTCAGGCAACGATGCTTGCGATGCGGCGCGCAACCGGGCAGCTCTTGCTCGCACCCGTTAAGGCACTGGTAGACGGAAACCGCGCGCCTGCCCTTGCCTGCCCCGTTGAGACGATCATTGACGGCGATGCGAAGTCGATGTCGATCGCGGCGGCGTCGATCATCGCCAAGGTCACGCGCGACCGGGTGATGTGCGCGCTCGATGCGGCGCATCCCGGCTACGGCTGGACGAGCAATAAGGGGTACGGCACGCCCGATCACCTGGCGGCGCTCGACCGGCTTGGACCCAGCGTTCAGCACCGCAAGAGTTTTGCCCCTGTAGCGCAACTGAAACTGCCCTTCGCCGGTTGAGCCCCTATCCTGCGCCGCATCATACGAGGAGTTCGAGATGCTGACGCTGCTCGGCGTTGCGGTCGTCATTGTCGGGTTTGCGGCGCGGTTCAATCCGCTGCTGGTCGTCGTCGTCTCCGCGCTCGTCACGGGACTTGCGGCGGGGATGCGGCTCGACGAGGTACTGGCCGCGTTCGGCAAAGCGTTCAACGAGAACCGGTATGTGAGCGTCGCGTGGCTCGTGCTTCCCGCGATCGGCGTGCTGGAGCGCGCCGGTTTGCAGGAGCGGGCGCGGACGCTGATCGGCGGCATTCGTGCGGTGACCGTGGGGCGGCTCCTTCTCGTTTACATGTTGCTGCGCCAGGTGACGGCGGGCATCGGGCTGATCTCGATTGCAGGACACGCACAGACCGTCAAACCGCTCGTCGCGCCGATGGCGGAGGCTGCGGCCGAACTCGGCGATCCGAACATCAGTATTGAGGAGCGTGAGAAGGTGCGCGCGCTCGCCGCCGCCACCGACAACATCGCGCTGTTCTTTGGGGAGGACGTGTTCCTCGCCATCGGGTCGATCCTGCTCATGGTTGGGTTCATGGAGCAGAGCGGGATCGCAGTGCAGCCGTTCGAGCTTTCGATGTGGGCGGTGCCGACGGCAGTTTCGGCGTTCCTGGTGCACGGCGCGCGGTTGTTGCTTCGCGATGTGACGGCGCAGAGGGCTGGCGCGAAATGATCACGATCCAAGCGGTCTATGTGATGGTCGGCGTGCTGTTCGTCGTGTTCGCCGTCTTGAGCGTGCGCGATGCTGAGAATCCGCGGCGCTGGACCACCGGGCTTTTCTGGGGGCTGTTCGCGACGAGCTTTCTCGCGGGCGATTTCTTGGGCGATCTCGGGAACGGCGTGCTCGTGCTGACCATGGCGCTGATCGCAGGCTTTGGCGGCCTGGCGACCGGCAAGGTTGCGACCACGACCGGCGAGGAGCGGAAGGCGGGCGCTGCGCTGCGTGGCAACGCGTTGTTTGTGCCGGCGCTTATCATTCCGCTCGTAACGGTCGTGGGGACGATCTTGATCAAGGGGATCGAGTTGCCCGGTCTCGCGCTGGGGCCTTGGACATTGATTGCGCCTTATTTCGAGACGAAGCAGGCGACATTGATTTCACTCGCCGCCGGCGCCGTTGCCGCAACCATCGTTGCGCTCGCGATGTTCCGGCAGCCGCTTGCCAGTCCCTTCCAAGAAGGGCGGCGGTTGATGGATGTGATCGGCTGGGCCGCGCTGTTGCCGCAGATGCTGGCGTCGCTCGGCGCTGTGTTTGCGGTCGCCGGCGTCGGCAAAGTCGTCGGCGATATCGCGGCGCAGTGGGTGCCCGCGGACAACCTCTTCATTGCGGTCGCGGTCTATTGCGTGGGCATGGCCGCGTTCACGATGATCATGGGCAATGCGTTCGCGGCGTTTCCGGTATTAACGGCCGGCGTCGGCATTCCGTTTCTCATTCAGCACTTTCACGGCGATCCGGCGGCGATCGCCGCAATCGGAATGCTCGCCGGATTTTGCGGCACGCTGATGACGCCGCTCGCCGCGAACTTCAACATCGTGCCCGCGGCATTGCTCGAACTCAAAAATCGGAACGGTGTGATCCTCGCGCAGATACCGACGGCGCTGATGATGCTCGCGATCAACACGATGCTGATGTACGTGCTCGCGTTTCGCTGACGTGTGCGAACTTATGCACAGCGATATCGTTACCGCGATCTACATGTAGTGGGTTCACGACTTGAGGATTCAAGATCGATTCCCGCATTAACGATCTGATTCAAAAGACTTATTGACGCGGACTCAGACGTGATTCAACGTCACGAAGTCTTGCGGTGGTTTTGTTAGGGCACATTTCGGGGCCACCGCGGATTCCAAGAGTCAAACCACGTTCTGACGGCACGCCGGCAGCCATTCGCGCTCGCCTGCATGACGCAACGGGACGGTAAATGTTGGGGGCCTTCATGGGCGTCGTCACGCGCACGATCACGCACTATCACGACCAAATTCTGCAGGGCGACACGATTGCCCGCATGAACGAACTGCCGGCGAAGAGCGTCGACGTCATCTTCGCGGACCCGCCGTACAACCTCCAACTCGAAGGCGAACTGCATCGCCCCGACCAAAGCAAAGTCGATGCGTGCGACGATCAGTGGGATCAATTCGACAGCTTCGCGGCTTACGACAAGTTTTCGCGCGAATGGCTTACGGCCGCCCGGCGCGTCTTGAAGGACAACGGCTCGATCTGGGTGATCGGCTCGTATCACAACATCTTCCGCGTCGGCACGGTGATGCAGGACCTGGGCTACTGGTTCTTGAACGACATCGTGTGGCGCAAGGCGAACCCGATGCCGAACTTCCGCGGGCGTCGCTTTACGAACGCACACGAAACGATGCTGTGGTGCGCGAAATCGCGCGGGCAGAAGAACTACACGTTCAACTACGAAGCCATGAAGGCGTTGAACGACGATCTGCAGATGCGCTCCGACTGGTTCATTCCGTTGTGCACGGGCGGCGAGCGGCTTAAAGACGATAAGGGCGTGAAAGTGCACCCGACGCAGAAACCAGAAGCGCTGCTGCACCGCGTGTTGCTCGCCTCGTCGAAGCCCGGCGACGTCGTGCTCGACCCTTTCTTCGGCACCGGTACGACCGGCGCGGTCGCCAAGAAGCTTGGCCGGCGCTTCATCGGTATCGAGCGCGATCCGGCCTACATCGCGGCGGCCAAGAAGCGGCTGACGCTCGTTTCGGCGGGTTCGCCGGAAGATCTTGAAATCACCCGTTCAAAGAAAGAGGAACCGCGCGTGCCGTTTGGGATGATCGTCGAACGTGGATTGTTGGAACCGGGCACGAAGTTGTTTGACCCGGGCCGCAAGTATTCGGCGAAGGTGCGGGCGGACGGTTCGCTCTCCTGCCGTGACGCGACGGGCTCGATCCACCAGATCGCCGCGCGCGTCCAGAACCTGCCCGCCTGCAACGGCTGGACCTATTGGCACTTCGACGCGCAAGGCGTTTTGAAGCCTATCGATGTCTTGCGCCAGCAAGTGCGGGCGGAGATGCACTAGAGCGGATATCAGACGAAAATCTTATAGGCGATCGCTTCGCCATCAGGGCGCCGCAGTGTGAACTCGGCGCCTTTCTCATGTTCGTCCACAAGCGCTTCGAGCAGGCGCAGCGCGTTGCGGATGACCTCCGCATAGGAAGCTGCTTCCGTCTTTTCCTTTAGGCGCTGAAGACGCTCCATCGCTTGCGGCGGAAGCTCGAGCTGCACGCGCGTCGTCGATCGGTCGCCGTTCTCAGCCGTGCCGCGGCGATGAA
>CXWL01012966.1_pt1 | contig 14739 bp, 14 predicted proteins | sample 590931 | NCBI WGS metagenome assembly CXWL01 (sample SAMEA3498368, study PRJEB10139) | groundwater metagenome | biome: water well; material: biofilm material | place: Germany | collected 2015-04-27 | reverse complement strand
GGCAAGCAGTTTGCCGTCCGGGCTGAAGCTTGCAGCCCAGACAGAACCCTCGTGGCTCAGTCGCTGCACTTCCTTGCTGGTGGCCACATCCCACAGCCGCGCGGTTTTGTCCCAGCTTGCGGTGGCAAGCAGTTTGCCGTCCGGGCTGAAGCTTGCGGTCGAGACAGTATCCTCATGGCTCAGTCGGTGCACTTCCTTGCCGGTGGCCACATCCCACAGCCGCGCGGTTTTGTCCTTACTTGCGGTGGCGAGCAATTTGCCGTCCGGGCTATAAACAGCTTGCTTGACTGCAGCATCATGTTGCAGTGTATGTACCAGTTTGGGCAGCATGTCTAGGCTATCGCGTATGAACTGATTGAGAGCAAAATTGGGATGTGAATCGCGTTTAAATGCCTCGATGCCCATTAAAGTGCTCAGGTGATAGTTCGATGCGTGTTGATTGCGCAGCAACTGACCATCAGCCAGTGCGCGTGCACTGCTCGCTTTCATATGCTCGGTTTCAGCTTGTGACCATAACCAGGCCATCACGATTGCGACGATAGCTATCATTAGGACAATAAAGGCTTCTCCGATCGATTTCAGCTTTTGCCGATTTTCACTGGCTGACAGAAAATGCATGGAGCGATCAAATTCCTGGCCATAACGATCGGCCCAGGCAGAGCTTGGTTGCTCCTGCTTTTTCCATGCGATCACCGGGAGTAAATCCAGCCCTTGCAGCAGCCCTGCACGGTTTTCACTGTTCAGTAGCGCGGTTTGCTCTAATCGACGATAGGTTTCAGCCGATTTGGCTTCTTGCTCAACCCATTCTTTCATGCGCTGCCATTGCCGGATCAGGCTTTCATGACTGATATCGATCAGTGTTTCTGGTATCAGCGGCTGGTTTTCTGGCGGCATCAGAAAACTGCGATCACTGCGGCGAAAGGCTTCAATGATGGGAATGACTTCAGAAACATTGACTTGAGCAATCTTGGCAATTGACTGGAGTGGAACCGAACGGCGTGTGTCACGCTTGGAACCCGAGCGCTCACTCAGCGACTGGAACAGGATCTTTGCGATTAATTTCTGGCTTGTAGTCAATTCATCATAAGCCTGGTCGGCATGATTGGAGAGCGTCTTGTCCCAGCCACCCAGAGTTTCATAATCATGAAGGCTAAGCAGCACAGGGTTGGCTCCTCGTTCAGTGGCGACGGTCCAGAGCCGCATTAAGGCATGTTGCAGCACCGGTAATTGATCCTGGTGCAATTGATCCTGGTCGGCGCCCATATCGTTCAGTAAGCGGTTGACCAGTGCCGGTTCAACGTCTCCGCCAAAAACTTTGGCTGGGCCGGTGATAGCCAGGCGGCGCTGCTCGCGTGTCAGGCGCGGTGTCAGAAATTGGCTATCATTCAAAGCTTCGGGCAAGCCCGGAAACAACGCGCAATCCCCCAGAAAATCAGAACGCATGGTGATTACGACATAGATCGGTATTTCACTTTCGCTGATTGAACGCAGTAACAGAGCAACGAAAGCATCGGCCTCATCGCGATTTTGGTGCTGGCGATAACGAAAGATTTCTTCAAATTGATCGACTACGATCAATAAATTGTTACCCGCTGGCAAGGGCTGTTCGCGGAGTGCTTCGATCAGCCCAAGCGGGCCGCGGCGTAACGTTGCGAGCAACAGCGCAGTTTTGTTGTGTTGATCGGATGAGTTTTCATCAGGTTTCGGAGAGTTAATTAAAGTATTATCCGTAGGCTCAGAAGCAGCGGCATTAATTATTCCATTGGAGTCGAGTGGATTTGTCCAGACACCGGCTCGGTCGACCAGAGCTTCAGCCAAATTCTGCATCGGGTGTGCCCCGGGGTGCAGGGTTGCAATACGCCAGTGTAATCCGACATCCGCTAGAAAACCCGCTTCCAGTGAATTGAGCAAACCGGTATGGATGAGCGAAGATTTACCGCAGCCTGACGGACCCACAGCCGCAAGAAAACGGGATTTTCCCAATTTGGCTAACAGTTGATCGACTTGCTCATCGCGGCCGAAAAAAATATCGGCTTCGTCGCGATGAAAAGGGCGTAATCCGGGGTAGGGCAACAGACTCATGCGTAATCCCTCCTAGTCCGCTTGCAGCGCCGTAATGAAGGGCAGCAAATTATTTTCATGCAATCCCTCACGGCAGTTCAGTGTCAGCATACCCGGTAAGTCGACGCCGAGAGGGTCTTTATCTTCCGGCGGCCCTTCATAAACCGCCAACGCTTTTAATGGACGCTCCCGCAGGCCAATGATCCGACGGCTGCGAAGTATTTGCGCCCTGGCCCAGGCATAGGTCGTGGGCCCATAAATGATGATTAAAGCATCGCATTCGGATAACCAGAGTTCCAGATCTTCCTGGATTAATTTGGGATCGCTCGCACGCGACGGCAAAGCATAGCCGATGTCATGCTTGCTGAGCGCTGCCCCAATAACTTCTCCTAAACTGAAATCTTCATTGCTTGCATTCAAGAAAACCATATTCGGATTGGCTATCGATTTGGGTTTTTTGGTTTGTGTTTTAAGGCGGATCACGCATTCCTGTTTGAATTCTTCCAGGCCGATAGCCAAAACCGTATCGCCACCTAATAAAGCACGGTGTTCAGTCGATTCAACAGTTTCCAGTTTTAAGTCCGGGACACGCCATTGCAAGATGGGGATACTCTGCTCTAGGGCTGCTTGATATTGCACTGAGGGGAAGCTGGGTTGGCCGGGACGGCATTTTCCTGTCAGTCCACTGAGTATTTGCACGAACAACTTGCAGTTTTTTAAATCGTTAGCGACAGTTCCAGCGAGCTTGTCGTTACCGCCGAGGTAGGAGATAAAATGAGTAGTTTCGGTAGGAATGACTCGGAAACCTTCCTGATTGAGGTGACGATATATTCGGTCTCTTTGAATATCCAAGTCGTCTGTGACTTCAGCGAGGAATACGGTTGGACGAAGATCTGATTTGTTTTCGGAGGCAACTGGTTTTTCAGCCAGTGATTTCAAATGCTTTAATTCTTCTGCAAGATCATTGGCAAGATCGCCCAATTTGTCGTAGTACAGATGATCAAGAGGATTAGGGACAGGATCGCCTAAAATATGTGGAGATTTGCCATTGGGGTCCTTAAGCCAAAATTTATAACCGAGCAGATCCTCTAATGCCTTTGGTTTTTCATTAATTTCTAGTTTATCTCGCTCGACTACAAATATTCGCGAGTTGGAGCTTGTACGGTGAGCTAATTCTTTCCAGAAAGTTTCCATTTCTCTGAGACACCAGGTAGAAGCTTTGTATCCTGGCGACAGAATAATGATCAGTGTGGCAGATTGCGTCAGTGCATCCAGGATTTCGGGTGATAATGGCTTGTGCGGTGAGAGTTGCTCATCTTTCCACAGTGAAAAAAGATCGCTTCTACCTAATTTCTGGCTGAGTTTAACTTCTAATCCTGCAATGAGTGTGGCAACCCAGCCTTGTTGCACACCAGGAAATGTTAAGTCATCAACCTGTGCATAGCTGACAAAGATGTCATGCCGGTAGCTGGGAACATAAGTACTCATTGTATATTCCTTGTTATTGCTGAATGAATGCAGTGTAACCTTGCGCAAAGACTCGTGCAAGAAGTTGAATAATTCCCGTGAGTAATCCCAAGTGACTGAAGGTAATGAGAAGTAGAAGAGGGACTCTGGGGGTTTCTGATTGAAACCGATGTAATGCTAACAGGCCGTTGAAAAACTCTGTGATCATGGAAAAAACGAGGTTTCTGGGGGTGGCTTACCCCCTGATTAAAGAACGCTTGTAGCCAATTATATGAGCTCGAGTTTCGGCAGTCATCGGTTTTACCGATTTTTTCAACAACCTGCTAGTATTAAAGAACAAAAGTAATTTGAATTTAAATTTTAGAAACAAAGTCTTGGGAAGATTATTTCTTAACCTCTGTAGAAGTGACGAAAATCAGTGTGCTGAAGGTGCGGTTCAACGTCTTACTGGTAAAGTTACTCATAGTCATACTTTCAACAAAGCGAATATGATCACCTTTGTTGACTTTGGTCGTAGGAGCGGCAATCCAGAAAGTATTTCCACCATTCTCCAGTTCCATATAGGTATAACCTGTTGTGTCGAGGATAGAGACGACTTTCCCCTCATTATTGGGTAATTTCCCGTTGGAGCCTTGCGCATTCTGCGCTTCATGATGCAATGCCATGACATTGGCGGAATTTAATAGCAAACATCCAATTAAGGCTATGAGAGATAAAACTGAAATTTTCATGCATGCTCCAAAGATGCGGTTTTGTTAAGTTGGCGTATGATACACCGCTACATTATTTAGTTCCAACATTGAGAACTGCTTTTGATGCTCTGTTCTGACGTACTTTTTCAAAAAAACAAATGGCAGCGGCAGCAGCGGCATTAAGTGATTCCGTTTTGCCTGGCATCGGAATAGAAATATTTTCATCAGCCGCTTGCATGATTTCTTCGGATAACCCTGCCCCTTCATTACCGAATATAAATGCAATCGGTCCAGTCAGTGAAATCTCAAAAAGATTTTTTGTCGCTTGGAGGGATGTGGCAATGACAGTCCCGTCAAATTTCTGCGTAATCTCAGGCAAATCAGAATTCTCATGAATGTGCAAAAAGAAATGTGCTCCCATCGCAGCCCGCAGTGCTTTGGGTGACCAGGCATCCGTACATTGATTTGAAAGATAAATATTTCTGGCATTGGCAGCGGCAGCCGAACGCAAAATAGAACCCAAATTTCCAGGATCTTGTATGGTTTCAAGCAAAACACTGAAAATTTCTGCTTGGTTATCGGTTTCTTTATTTAATTCCGGTATTGAAATGAGAGCAAGAATTCCTGTGGGTGTTTTTACAGGAGAGATTTCACGAAATAGTGCATCACTGATGATCGTTATTCTAGGGGTTGTATTTTTAAATAAGGTCCTAAGAAAATGTTTATTTCCAGAATTCTCAGAATAGGATTGACTGACAACCAAATTTTCTGGTGAACCTAAAACAGCATGATAGATTTGAACGAGGTGCACTCCGTCAAGCAGCGTCAACCCCGTTCTTTTGCGATATTGTGATGATCTTTCTAACCTGATTAGCTGTTTGATAAGTGGATGATCGCGTGAAGTAATAACTGACATAATTAAATCCCGCAATCATCGATAAATTATCGCAGCAATAATAATCTCGAGTTTATCTATTTTTATAACGATATTCTGCTGACATGGCGTGGGCTTGTAATCCTTCTCCATGTGCCAGAATAGATGCAATTTCTCCAAGCCTTGCAGCACCCTGCTGAGAGACCTGAATTAGACTGCTTCGCTTTTGAAAGTCGTAGACTCCCAATGGGGAGGAAAACCGTGCTGTCCGTGATGTGGGTAAAACATGGTTAGGACCAGCGCAATAATCTCCCAGAGCCTCACAAGCATTGCGACCAAGGAAAATAGCGCCGGCATGCCTGATTTTATCCACCCAGTTTTCAGGTTGATCGACAGATAATTCCAGATGCTCAGGTGCAATTTTGTTGGCGATTGTGCAAGCCTCATCCAGATTCTGCACCTGAATCAAAGCACCACGATTCTCCAGTGAAGTACGGATCACATCTTTGCGTGGCATTCCAGATAATAAATGATCAATACTTTGCATGACCCGATCGAGAAAACCCGCGTCAGGCGATAACAAAATGGATTGGGCTAATTCATCGTGTTCTGCCTGAGAAAACAGATCCATGGCAATCCAGTCGGGATCTGTTTTGCCATCACAGATAACCAGAATTTCAGAAGGACCGGCAACCATATCAATACCAACGATGCCAAATACCCGGCGCTTGGCGGCAGCGACGTAGGCATTCCCGGGACCCACGATCTTATCAACCTGCGGTATTGTTTCAGTGCCATAGGCCAATGCACCCACAGCTTGCGCTCCACCAATAGTAAATACACGATCAACCTTGCTAATGGCAGCGGCTGCCATGACCATATCATTTCTTTCCCCGCCTGGGGTAGGAACTACCATGATTAATTCCTTTACACCAGCTACTTTCGCGGGGATGGCATTCATCAGAACGGACGAAGGGTAGGAGGCTTTGCCGCCAGGGACATAGAGGCCTACGCGATCAAGCGGTGTTATTTTTTGACCTAACAGCGTACCGTCGGAATCCGTATATTGCCATGAATTCAATTGCTGTTTCTCATGGTAGCTTCGAACTCGCCCTGCAGCTTGTTCAAGGGCATTACGCTGGGTCGACGGCAAAGCTTCCAAGGAATGATGCAATTGATCTTGCGTCAGCTCGAGATCTTTACCGGACGTTGCAGAAAGCCGGTCAAAACGGTTGGTGTATTCGATCAAGGCAGCATCTTTGCGGCTTCGGATATCCGCAAGAATCTTGGCTACTGTTACATCGACCGCATCATCCTGCGCATTCTCAAAAGCCAATAGTTTTTCAAGATTGGAATCGAAATCAGAATCGGTTGAATTGAATCGTTTAATTCGGATCATGGTATGAGTTGAATTCCTGATGAATGCGATTGCTGGCAGATTTTATTGTTTAACGGCTTCAGAAAACGCATCCAACACGGGTTGAATAATATCTCTCTTTAGTTTCAACGCGGCTTGATTAATAATCAGTCTTGCCGAGATTGGCATGATTTCTTCGACCGCTCTGAGATTATTTGCTTTTAATGTGTTACCGCTCGAAACCAAATCAACGATTGCATCAGCCAAGCCCACGAGTGGAGCCAATTCCATCGAGCCGTACAACTTGATGAGATCGACATATACACCTTTATCAGCGAAGTGTTCACGAGCGGTCTGTACATATTTAGTTGCGATACGCAATCGTGCGCCTTGACGCACGGCGGAGTCATAATCAAAGCCTTCAGGCACGGCTACCATCATCCGGCAGCGGGCGATATTTAAATCCAGCGGCTGATAAAGACCAGCGCCACTATGCTCCTGTAACACATCTTTTCCAGCAATCCCAAGATCCGCTGCACCATATTGCACATAAGTGGGCACATCCGATGCACGCACAATAATCAAGCGGACATTGTCGCGATTGGTGGAAAGAATAAGCTTACGTGATGATTCTGGATCATCCAGCGCAACGATTCCCGCCGCTTTTAACAAAGGCGCCGTGTCCTCAAAAATTCGCCCTTTTGACAGGGCGATTGTTATATCAGTCATAAATCAGGAAATTATCCAAGATTAGCTGCGGCAAAATCCCAATTGATCAATTTATCCAATACTGTATTCACATAGTCGGCGCGGCGATTTTGGTAATCCAGATAATAGGCGTGTTCCCACACATCGATGGTCAATAGCGGGCGGACATTTTTTGTCAGTGGTGTTTCAGCGTTGCCGGTTTTGGCTATGGCAACCTTGTCCCCATCCAGCACCAGCCATGCCCAGCCACTTCCAAATTGTGTCAATGCGGCTTGAGCAAATTCTTTTTTGCACGCATCCAGGCTGCCAAACGACGCTTCAATTTTTTGTTTGAGTGCAGCGGATGGCTCGCCGCCGCCGTTGGGTTTCAGGCTATGCCAATAAAACATGTGATTCCAGACTTGCGCAGCATTATTAAAAATCGCAGCCTTATCAGCTTGCCCGGCGGTTGCCTTAATGATCTGCTCCAGCGATTGGCCTGCCAGATCACTGTTTGCCAACAGATTATTCAAGTTATCGACATAAGTCTTATGGTGTTTGCCATAGTGAAAACTGAGCGTATTGGCGGTTATTACCGGTTCCAATGCATTATTCGCATACGGAAGGGGCGCCAGCACATATTGCGAACCGGATTGGGCGGCTTTGGAAAAATTATCGAGATTGACAGCGGACATAGGGGTCTCCTTAAAAAGAAAAGTGAGTTTATTGTAATAATTTTTAATTAATTCAATCATGATTGGGAATAATCCTCAGCGAGCATTATTGGTTTCCGTGGTGAATGTGATTTTATTGTAACCCGCTAGCCGGGCAGCTTCCATCACTGTAATGACAGACTGATGCGTTGCTTTGGCATCCGCATTGATAATAATAAACGGATCCGGTTGATTCTTGGCCGCGGCGAGTAGCGCATCGCGCAAGCTTTCGATGCTGGAAAACTTGATCGGTACCAGATTGATTGTATAGTCTCCTAGTGCGTTGACAGTAATATCAATGCTATTGGGCTTGTCGATATTTTTGTCGACTTTCTCCGCATTGGTCTCCGGTAAACTGATTTCAAGTTCAGCAAATTTTGAATAAGTTGTCGTGACAACCAAAAATATCAGTATCACCAGCAATACATCAATCATCGGTATCAGATTGATTTCCGGGTCGTTATTTTGTTTTCCGCGTTGAAAATTCATTCCGTTACAGGTCGTGTTTAAGGATAATCTAAATAGCGAAACGCAATACAGCAATATTTCATTCAATGAGTAGACGCATTGCTAAATCAGATTAGTATAATACCAATTGTATTTTTTATTGAAGCTATCGAAATAATGACACAATTATTGCACAGACTTATAAAATAGCCAGCCGTGTTTTTATAGCTTGCTCATGCACGATCTTTTCAATAGTGATTCTCAAATTTATAGCCGACTGAAGTCAAATGATTAAACCATTAATAAGCGTCGTGATGGGCAGTAAAAGCGATTGGGATGTGATGCAGCACGCAGTTGCCATTTTAGAAGAATTTCATATCGCTTATGAAGCCAAAGTAATCTCGGCGCATCGCACCCCGGATTTAATGTTTCAATTTGCCGAAGAAGCGAAGGTGCTCGGGATCAAATGCATTATTGCAGGCGCGGGCGGTGCTGCGCACTTACCCGGTATGATTGCCGCAAAAACCACGCTGCCGGTTCTGGGTGTTCCGGTGAACTCGAAACATTTGCAAGGCCTGGATTCACTGCTCTCGATTGTGCAGATGCCCAAAGGCGTGCCCGTCGCTACCTTTGCCATCGGCGAAGCGGGGGCAGCCAATGCGGGATTGTTCGCTGTTGAATTGCTGGCAGTGAATAACAGTGAATTGAGTGCGCAACTGGACGAATACCGGAGGAAACAAACCGAATCTGTTCTTAACGCAGAGTTGCCGAAATAATGCGCATCATGCCTGGAGCCATGCTGGGCGTGCTTGGAGGCGGGCAGCTTGGACGAATGTTTGTGATGGCGGCGCAGCAAATGGGATACCGGGTGACGGTGTTGGATCCATCGCCTGACAGTCCTGCCGGGCGATGCGCGGATAATTTTATCTGCGCGGATTATGCCGATCAATCAGCACTGGAAAAGCTGAGTAACCAATGTGCGGCTATTACCACCGAATTTGAAAACATACCCGCGGAATCATTACAGAAGCTGACTGAGTCTTGTGCCGTCAGTCCGGATGCGCGCAGTGTATCCATCGCACAAAACCGGGTGCTGGAAAAACAGTTTCTGGTAAATAGCGGTTTTGCCGTCGCATCGTTTGCAGTGATCACGCAGCAACAGGATATTGCCACCCAGGATGTTGCACATTTTCTTCCCGGTATCCTGAAAGTAAGCCAATTCGGTTACGATGGCAAGGGGCAAAAATCCGTTGCCGATCCAGTGGGATTGCAAACCGCGTATGAAGAATTGAATCATGCCGTTTGTGTGCTGGAAAAGTTTATGCCGCTCAAAAATGAGCTATCGGTTGTGGTGGCGCGTGGCAACGATGGAGAAGTAAAGACTTTTCCGGTATCCGAGAATCAGCATGTCAACGGCATTCTCGATATCAGTATCGTACCGGCCAGAATTTCACAGGAATTGGCTGAAAAAGCCCAGGCCATTGCTTGTAAGATTGCGGAAAAACTGGATTACCAAGGCGTGTTGTGTGTCGAGTTTTTTGTATTGCAGAACGATGAATTACTGATCAATGAAATCGCGCCGCGCCCGCACAACAGCGGGCATTATTCGATCAACGCCTGCGTCACCTCGCAATTCGAACAGCAAGTGCGCACCCTGTGCGGCTTGCCGCTGGGAGAAACCATGCAACACAGCGCTGCCGTGATGGTCAATCTGCTGGGTGATTTGTGGCAAAACGGCGAACCCGATTGGAATCTGGTTTTGCAACACCCATCGGCGAAATTACACTTATACGGCAAAACCGAAGCCCGTCCAGGTCGTAAAATGGGGCACTACACCGTGTTAAGCACCGATATCGACACGGCGTTACAACAAGCCATCGCCATTAAAAAACAACTTGAACACCATTGAATCCAAAACCCATGACGCAATCATCCGCTTTATTTGAAACCAGCATCAGAAGCTTGCCATTTCTGCATCGCGGCAAAGTCAGGGATATCTATGCCGTCGATGACGATAAGCTACTGATCATTCAAACCGATCGCTTATCGGCATTTGATGTGATTTTACCGACTGCGGTTCCGGGGAAGGGAAAGCTGCTGACGGCACTGTCCGATTTCTGGTTCAAAAAACTGGCACATATCCTTCCCAATCACTTGACCGGCATTTTGCCGGAATCGGTCGTGGCCGAGGATGAGCGTGAACAGGTGCGGGAGCGCGCATTTGTCATCCGGCGCTTGAAACCGTTACCGATTGAAGCAATTGTGCGCGGCTATGTAGTTGGATCAGGATGGAAGGATTACCAAAAAACCGGAGCGATTTGCGGGATTCAACTGCCCGCAGGATTGAAACTGGCTGAAAAACTGCCCGCTGGTGCAATTTTCACCCCCTCGACCAAGGCGCCAGCCGGTGCACACGACGAAAACATTTCCTTAACGCAAGTGGAAGCCCAATTAGGCAAAGCGCTGACCGCGAAAGTCAGCGAAAAAGCCATCCGGCTCTACACCGAAGCAGCAGATTACGCCGCACAACGTGGCATCATCATTGCTGATACCAAATTTGAATTTGGATTGGATGATGCCGGTGAACTGTATCTGATCGATGAAGTACTGACACCGGATTCATCACGATTCTGGCCAGCCGATCAGTATAGGGCAGGGCAGAACCCGCCCAGTTTTGATAAACAGTTCGTGCGTGACTGGCTGGAGCAACAGGATTGGAACAAAAAGGCTCCCGCGCCTGAATTGCCGAAAGATATTTTGCGACAGACGATGGAGAAGTATCAGGAAGCTTTGCGGTTGTTGGTGGGAAATTTCACGTGATGAAACGATTATTCAACTACCGCAGGCTCAACATAAACTGGAGCATCCTGATTCTACAAACAAATAACTATCAAGTCATCAATCACCGATTCTAAAATCAAAGTTGATCCAGTGGACTGATAACGCCTTTTCCGCCTTTATTTAAAACATGCGTATAAATCATGGTGGTGGAAACATCCTTGTGACCCAATAATTCCTGTACGGTACGAATATCGTAGCCGGTCTGTAACAAATGGGTTGCAAAACTATGCCGCAGGGTGTGGCAACTGGCCGGTTCATGAATTTCTGCGGATCGTACAGCTTGCTTGATGGCGCGTTGTAGCGTTTGCTCGTCAATATAGTGACGGCGTTCCTTGCCTGAATAGGGATCAATGGAACGTTTGCTCGCTGGAAAGACATACTGCCAACCCCATTCCCTGCCAGCATTGGGATATTTCTGAGCCAGAGCGAACGGCAAGTAAACATCGCCAAACCCCTCTTGCAAATCCTGGGCATGCAATGCTTTGACTTTTTCCAGGTGTGACTGTAGCGTCGTAACCAGTGAAGCAGGCAACATGGTAACCCGGTCCTTACCGCCTTTACCTTCCCGCACAATAATTTCATGGCGGGAGAATTCCACATCTTTGACACGCAAGCGTGCGCACTCCATGAGACGCAAACCTGCTCCGTAGAGCAGGCTGGCCATTAACCAGGATCGTCCTTGCAACTGATTCAGCATTTTTTGCACTTCCAATACTGTCAGTACCACCGGTAAACGTGCCGGACGTTTGGCACGTTCCATGGAATCCAGCCATGCGAGTTCACGACCTAATACTTCCTTGTACAAAAACAGCAGTGCGCATAATGCCTGATTTTGAGTCGATGCAGCGACATTGCGTTTAACCGCCAGATACGTCAGAAAAGCTTCAATTTCCTTTTCCCCCATCGTATCCGGATGTTGCTTATTGTGGAAAAAGATAAAACGCTTTATCCAGGCAATATAAGATTGCTCGGTACGATAGCTGTAATGCTTTAACCTGAGTTTGTCCCGTACTTGGTCCAAAAGCCGGGGTTTGTTTTCTATGGGTTTACTCATCATGATTGTGGATCTAAAAAAGTCTGGTACGATGACAGCTAAATCGGTCAATTAGCTTAAAACATAAGGGAATGGCATGAACAATACAGTATTAGATCTCATTTTTGACGTATTATATTACGTCATTTCGGACGTCTAATTGTAGTTCGGCCTCACCAAGACGGAGGGAATCTATGGGAGCCATTGCAGAGGCGATTATGGCCTACGCGCAACCGCTGATCGATCAAACTGACGGTTCGTTGGACCAATTGAACCGCGCGCTTGCCCTTGGCCAGCTTTGTTGGAATCTGGCTTTGTTGCCGGAAGAAGAACGTGACAAGGTGCTCGGTGAGACGCGGCCGACCCTGAAGATGGAGGACGACGAGTTCGAAGCATTTCGGTGCTCCGTCGTCGGCCCAATGATCCGTCGGCACGAAGAGATGTTTCCGCGTATGCACGGATTGGACTCGATGGGGCATTCAAAAGGGACAGCTGCGTCGCAGACGCGCCCGGCAACACTGGCGCGCACTAAAAAGTACCCGGGGACCGGGCGCAATGCGCCGTGCCCCTGCAACAGCGGGAGAAAGTACAAGCTGTGTTGCGGACGATGACCGCATCCCGTTGTAGCCTTGGCCTTGGAAGACCGGGCCGAACCAGGGGTTGCACTTTACGCCGCTATTCGCGCCGAAAGTGAACCCTGACGTTAGGCCTCATACCATGCCATTCCGGACCATCGAGCTTCCTTCACTAGAAGCCTTCCTCAGCATCGCCGTGGCGCCCATTGAAAGCGTCGTAATCTATCGAGGCGTGTCGGATGCGAGCTACGATCTTCTGCCCTCAGTCGGCCGATGGAAAGGCCCGGAAGCCTCGCGAATCCACTTCCTTGGAAAAAGGGGACGCTACCCTATATTATTGATTTTCTCGCTGATCGATGTGATGCGGTATCCCGGCAAATACGGTTCTGCTTAGTCTTGGTATACATTAATTACAGCCGAATTCAAGAAAGGGTATCGTCCCTGAGGTATCCCCACAAAATATCATTAAGAAACAATGTACTGCTGGACGGAATTCGGATAAAAATAAGATCAATCTGGTCTGAGCATAAAATTTCTCTCTAAAATAATAACCTGGAAGGATAAATTTATGTCGATTATTGATTTGCTGCATAACTTATTGAAAGGAAAACTTCCCAGCATTCATGCTACCCGTCTCCAAGCTCTGATGGCTGCTGTTCAGGCTGGTTTAAAAGGAGCGTCTGTATCGATTACGCAGCTCGGGCGGTCGCTTTCCGGACCTGCCTATATCAAACACAAAATCAAACGTATGGATCGCTTAGCCGGCAATTACCATCTCAACACCGAACGCATGGAGATATACGGTGCTATGAGCCAATGGCTATTGCAATCCCTACCCATGCCCTTGATCCTTATCGACTGGTCGCCCCTGACAACAGATCAGCATCAGCAACTCTTACGAGGGGCTCTGCCTACGGGAGGGCGTTCCGTTACCTTGTACGAAGAAATTCATCCCGTTAAAAAACTGGGCAACCGTCGGATACAGCAGCGATTTCTTAGGAGTTTGCAAGCATTGCTACCCGCCAATGTAGTGCCTCTCATCGTTGCTGATTCTGGATTTCGCACGCCATTCTTTCGCGAAGTTGAAAATCTGGGCTGGCATTGGCTCGGGCGAATCCGCAATCGCGATTTCATTGCCTGGGTCAACCGGCCTAACGATTGGCTGGCGGCAAAGTCACTCTACGCTAAAGCCACTCGAAAACCCAAGTACTTAGGCTCGGCCCGTTGGGTACGTAGCCATCCGCTAAACGGTGAGCGGGTGACTTTTTATAGACCCGCTAAAGGTCGTAAACAGCTGACCGCCCAACATCATCCAAGCAAATCCAGTGCCAGTCGTAAACATGCCAAACGCGAAAAAGAGCCTTGGCTTCTGGTTGTATCGCCCTCGCTAAAAGCGTTTTCTGCAGTGCGGGTCGTGGATTATTATCGAAGCCGTATGCAAATTGAGGAAGGCTTGCGAGACACCAAAAGTACGCATTATGGTTTGGATTTTACCAGCGAAAGCCGGATTGAAGCCGAACGCCGAGCCAACCTTTTGTTAATTGCCGCGCTCATCATTTTTGCGCTTTGGCTTACGGGGATATGTTTAAAAGGTACTGATATCGAGCGACACATCAAGGTCAACAGCGACCAAGGTCGTTCACCCTATTCAGTTATTTTTCTCGCCAGAATAGCTTGCAGCTATGTCGTTTTTGAGTTATCCGCCTCAATGTTGGAGCAGGCGCAAGCCCTTTTAGTAGATTACTTCGATTCATTGGAGGGAGGGTAAATTCGTGGGGATACCTCAGACTCTGACCCCGTTATTTAAACTGGACCAATCCGGTTGCGAAAGATCGCCTTCGATTGATCGAATCACCGGTTAACCCACTTTCGAACTTTCAGCTGCTTCAATATCCCAACAGTGTCAGGCATACACTGGGGGAAAACACGCTGGGTGCGATTCAAACTGAGGCGGAGTAATCTATCCAGCTTACCCACTAATTTGATAAGAGG
>CXWL01059549.1_pt1 | contig 14742 bp, 16 predicted proteins | sample 590931 | NCBI WGS metagenome assembly CXWL01 (sample SAMEA3498368, study PRJEB10139) | groundwater metagenome | biome: water well; material: biofilm material | place: Germany | collected 2015-04-27 | reverse complement strand
CGCTTGTGGGCTCACTCGCGCCGACAGGGGTTCCGGATACCATTGCCTATCTCACAGAAGAAGAGTTGAGTCTAGCCGCAAGAGATCTCGAAGACATCGGCTACGATCCTCAGTCGTTCATGATTGCATTGACCGCGCCCCCGGGCCCTGTGGATTATTTTCATTGCCTTATCCGACCTCGCTGATTTTCCGAGGTAAAGTGGCCGGATAGCTGAATTTCTCCGCTTGACTCAGTTCTTGTTCTTCTATAGCCTTTAGGACCTTCTCCTCGTAAGAGGAAGGCTCCCACTGTGCGTGTCGCTCAACGCCGCTGGACAAGTGGGCGTGGGTGGGGCAACAAGAGAAAGCGAGTAATCGATGTTTGGATCGTTCGGGTGGATGGAGTTGATGCTGATTCTGATCATTGTGTTGATCATTTTCGGCGCCGGTAAGATTCCGCAGTTGGGTGAGGGGCTTGGGAAGGCCATAAAAGGATTTAAGAAGAGCGTCAACGAAGCCGATGCGATCGATGTGACGCCTCCTCCTTCCGAGACGCCTGACGCGCCACCGTCTCAGGTTGCGCAGACACAGGCTGCCCCAACGGCTGCGGCTCCGGCTCAACCGGTGAAGCAGGTCAAGCAAGGGTAGAACGTCGTGAACAGTGATGTGTGATGCGTGATGAGAGAGGGATCTCGAAAGCGATCACTCATCACAGATCATTCTTCACTGGGTTGCAACATGTTCGGATTGGGCATCGGCGAAGTTCTCATTATTTTGGTGGTCGCATTCTTGCTGTTCGGCCCCAAACAGCTGCCTGAAGTCGCTCGCCAGGTTGGGAAAGCGGTCAAGGGGTTCAAGGATACGGCGGAAGATTTGCGGAAATCGGTGGAGCCGGAGCTCAACATGATCCAGCAGGAAGTAAAGATGGTGGAGCAGGATTTTCAGGCCTCGCTCAAGGACGTGGAAGAGCAGGTCAATGCCGTGACCGCGCCGGTAGAGAAACAGATTGATTCGAAGGGGTCGAATAATCAGGCGTAAGATGATTGGCGGGAATAGCAGGACGGGCAATCTCTAGGTTGATCGCCGTCTACGCCCGAGAAATCCAGCCGAGCTTACCGTGAAGTCGTCACGCTACTCCCTATGAAACGTATACGGTTCGAGGTTCACGGAAGCGCACTCTTCAGCCGACCGCGTCACATTGGTCCGATGTTGCCGTTCCTCCAGTTTGGCATTGACCGTCATTCCTGCCCTCGTTCTGGTCACCTCGATTAGTTGTGCCACCTCATGATTCACCAACAATCGCTCCCTCCCATTCACAGGAGCATCGTATGAGCGTCATCAGACAGATAAAATGGGTCAGTCTCTTGACCTTATGCGGAGTCGCTGTGATGGTAGCGGAGATGTCATTCACGATGCCGACAGCGCACGCTGCGTTTGAATTGCCGGAAGGGGAGCGAATCACGCACCTCCCGGTCGTTCCTCGCTCGATTCCGAACAAGGAAGAATACGAACTCTACGATCCGAAGATCGGAAAGAGTTTCGACCTCTCAAAATTCTGGATACGAGCCGATCTGCGCGTGCGGCCGATCATGCGGAACAACGTCTGTTTCGGCAGCACGATCGTCGGGAACGGCACCTGTAACAACCCGAATCCCGGTACCACGCCGAACGGGACGCCTGGCCAAGCCAACGACTTCTATGCGCAACAGTTAACGCGGTTGGGTATCGGGTATGATCTCTCGCCGGACGTGAATTTCTACATGGAGCTACAAGACTCGAGGACCTGGGGCGGAAACGGCGCCAATGGCAGAGAAGGCACCCTAGACGATGCGAGGAACCATAACGGCTGTTCGACAGCCAATGGCGGAGGCAATTGCGGTACCTTGGGGGTCCGTGCTGCGTACATGTTGATTCGAAACTTCGCCGGGTTTCAAGGTCTGAGCGTGAAGGCCGGCCGGCAATATGTGGTGTTCGGCAACCAATCCCTGTTCGGCGCCTTCGACTGGTCCAATACAGGAATTTCCCATGACGGTGTGATGTTGCAATACAGCACCAAGGCCTGGGATACCTACGCTGGTTGGTTCCGCACCTCTGAGTCCGATCTCGGTCAAGCCGTGCCCGTCGGCGCGTTGAACCCGGGCATCGGCCCAAGCCCCTTCAATAACGGCAATGCGAACCTAGATTCCGACATGCTTATTTTCTACAACCAGATCAAGTCGGTGCCGGGATTCATCATCGAGCCCTACTACGTCCTCTATTCCAACCGGTACAATTCGCTGGACAACCGGAGCCAAGGTCTCGGCACGCCGAGGCACTCGAACCAGACCCGTCATATCGTCGGAGGCCGGATCGAGATGCGCAAGGGCAACTTCGACGTGATGAACGAAACAGTCTACCAGTTCGGTCAGATGGGTGACACCGGTGGGCTCAATGGCGCAGGCTATGGCAACCAAAAGTATCTCCACATCAATGCATGGGCGACCAGAAACTGGATCGGCTACACGCAGTATGAGTGGGCCTGGAAGCCGCGCTTGGCCTTGAACTTCGACTATTCATCGGGTGATGGCCGGGCGAACTGCACGATCGGTGGCAACACGGATTGCAAAACTGCCAATACGTTCGAGAATCTGTATCCGACCAACCACATTCATATGGGTTATATGGATGTCCAAGGCTGGAAAAACATGATGGCCTTCTCAGTGAACTTACAATTCCGCCCAACCAGGGATGACCACGTTGAAGTATGGGCATCCAGGTTGAATCTCGCCAACACGAAGGACAACTGGTATCGTGCCACACAGGGTGTCTATGTCTTTTCAAGGACGGATAATAATAAGAGGCATGTCGGCGACGAAATAGATGTGGCCTGGACGCATCTGTTTATGGACGGCAAGTTGTCTTTTCAGGCGGTCTATGGGCACATGTTTGCCGGGGCCTATATCAAGGAGAACCTGGGCACCAACGCTGATCAAGATTGGGCGTATCTTCAGCTCTGGATCAATTTCTAGACAGGATGCTGAAAAACTCCGCCAGCTTCGTTCTCGCATCGCTCAGAGGCTCGACGTACCGAAGCGTACGCCTCGCCTCTTTGCTCGCTGCGGCCTTGCTGGACAGCCTTTTTGAGCATCCTGCGTAGCGTCAGCTCGTCCCATCGCCTATCTACCGTTCAAAATCCTAGCTCAACTCCCGTACTCGCACGGCTCGATTTATACAGCTCTTTGGCTGTATCCTCTCCATTGGTTTAAAAACAAAACAATTCGGACGGAGGACACTTGGCATCTATAGATGACAAAATTGAAGCTTTACGCAACGACACATCTGTGATTCTCGATGAGATGAAGCCAGTCATCGACAGTGCAGCCCAATATAAATGGGCTCAATCAGTGGGATATCTTCCGCTCACCAGACGGGCAATACTTTGCCGACAGTATGAATGTTTGCAGTGCATTTCCCATCTGGTTGAGTCTGGGCGTGGATATGCTGCTGTCCCCCTGCTCCGACCAGCGTGCGAGGAGTTAATCTGGGCGAAGTACCTTGCGACCATTGACAAGGGCTCTGCCAATGAACTTCTGCTTTGCATTGCACAAAAGGAGATACACGACAGCCTCGTAGCACAAGACGGCTACCTTGGAAGAGCCGCAACTAAAGAGGCTGGCTTACTTATTCCCCTTGAGCGGCTCACTCACCATCTCCCTGAGATACGGCGCAGACTAGGCATACTTGGAAACAAGCTTCGCTGGCCGAAGAAATTTATCGAGAAAGGCGCTGTCCCATCGATAGCGTGGTTGGCGAAAGAAACCGGAAACACCAAGATGTACAATTTTCTATACCACGCAGCGTCCCGCTACGTGCACTTTAGTATGGGGGAGCTACTAAGAAGAGCGTGGGGCACTCCAGCAGAGCTAACAATACGATCTGCCAATTTTGGAGAGTACTGGAGTTCCTTTGCGCTGGCCTGGGGCTTAAGATTACTCAGCGACACTTATCTTGTTATGCACGAGTACCTTGAGGCCGACGGCGTGATAGATCCTGACGCAGGTGATGGAAGTAAAATTCTAGATGCGTACAAGAGAATTGCCGAGTTTGGCTTGGTTCCCATCATCACTAGAGCGGAACTAAACTGGAAGGAGTAGTTCAAAATCTGTTGATTTTAGATCACTACAACGCTCGGCTTACAGCATCGGAAGATCAGGGTGTTATATCGCTCTCAACGAGGGGTTTATGACCGGAGGGTTCAGAAGCACGCCCCGTGATCCACGGGCACAGCAAACTTAATCCTTATGTGTTGAGATGGTCTGATCGTGAGGATGCGATGTGGTTAACGGGTGCCTAAGTGAATACTCCATCTGACAAGCGACGATCGATTGACAAATTACGGGATGGGGCAGCCTCGTTAGAGATAATGACGCCTGGTGATGACAGTGCAATATTGGAGATGATTTCGACCGGCGACCGGCTATTGGTGGTTAAAGGCAAGGGAATCTACGAGGTCAAGCTGGCCGACGAAGTAGATCCCAAGAGAACGAACATCAATGTGCCTAACACAATTCAGAGAGTTCTTCCCTACGGAGCGGATGATCCCTGGGTGGGTGCAGTTTTGTTGACAGGGCATCATCTATTCTCTAACTCCTGTTCTCCGAGCATTGTCGCCGGTAATTCAGCGTTCGGACTACTGCTCGAAATTGCCGAAGATATCGCGGGAGCCGACCAATTGGTGAAGAACTATCGCGAGGCAGAAGGTGCTGCAACAGAGTTACTTGACCCAAAGATTCGAAAAGACCGCTCTGTTGTTGTACCAGCTATCGGGAATATCGAATCAAGGTGCAACGAGTTCCTACAGAGATCAGACCATGCGCTTCGAAAGCTATTCAGACTCGTCCAGATGTTTTATCCGGATGTCGGTTCTGGTGGGTGGGAAGGGCTAAAGAAGAAGATCGATGGCGGGCCGCAAGACATTGATAATTTCCCACAGTTCTTAGCTAAAGCGGTTCCATTCCTGCAACTGATCCGCAATGCGCGGAATTGTGTTGAACATCCGAGGCCAGAGCAGAGACTGGTCGTCGCAGATTTCAGCCTAGATCCAATGAATGTCATGCTCTCACCTATGGTTGAAATCATCCACCCCAAAACGCCCCTCAATAGGGTGCCCGTGGGTACATTCTTCCCGCAGATTCTCCAGGAAATCGTGAGCCTTGTGGAACTGATGGTTGTTTTTCTCTGCGCCAGACATGTGAGGCCGGTTGGAGGTTTTCCTGTCCAAGTGATCGAGCTCCCGCCACAGCAACGGAAATCCACACATGTCCGGTACGGATACGGTACGGTAATTGGAGACCAAATCGTCCCTATGTCGTAGCTAGAAGAATATGAGTATGAAAAATTGTGCTCAAGCCCACCTCATCCCACCCCACTCAGGCCTATTCCAGCCAAAGTTCGAGTTTCCCGCAAACCGGGCGGGAGTGGGACTGAGTGAGTTGGAATAGACTGGAGGAGGGTCGTGACAACGCTTTCCTAAACCGCTTGTACTGCGACTGGCCTGTCCCCCAACCATCTCTCTCTCTCTGAGACGAACCTAGCCCGCATTATTCATGACAGTTCATCGCGAAATCGCGCAGTCGCGTGGCGAGACGGGCATGCGGAGCCGTGAGCTCCCGAGGCGTACTTGAACAGTACGTCGAGGGAGTAAGCGGCGAGCCTGCCAGCCGAAGGCGCGTCGCAGCAGCGAATCCGCGATTGCAGCAGAAGTATTCATGAATAAGGCGGGCGAAGGGTCGAGAGTTGATCTTCCCATCTCGGCTCGTTCGACTTGCCCACGGTGAGTCGGTCCTCTATACTCCCCTCGCGTCCATGCTCTCCAACCGTCCATCGTTTCTATGATCTCACCGTGGATGATCTGACCAGACAACTCAACGACCAGTTCGGCTTCGAAAAGTTTCGACCTGGCCAGGAGGAGGTTGTGCGGGCCGTATTGGCTGGGCGCGATGCGATGGCGGTCATGCCGACCGGACAAGGCAAATCGCTCTGCTACCAATTGCCCGCGACTCTCCTGCCCGGGTTGACCCTGGTCATCTCTCCGCTCATCGCGCTCATGCAAGATCAAGTAGCGAGCTTGAAGCAGCGAAAGATCGCGGCAGCGGCGTTTCACTCAGGCCTCACGGGTGCTGAAAAACACCGCGTGATTCAAGATCTCAATCAGAAGCGGCTTCAGTTGCTCTATCTGGCTCCTGAACGGATGCAGCATGAGGGGTTTCTTCAGCTCTTGCGTTCACTCTGGGTGTCGTTGTTGGTGGTCGATGAAGCGCATTGCATTTCCCAGTGGGGCCACGATTTCAGGCCAGACTATCTCAAAATTGGCCGCCTCCGTCAGGAACTCACGAACCCTCCTTGTCTGGCCTTGACTGCCACTGCCACAGCCCGTGTTCAAACGGATCTGTGCACACGATTGTCGCTCCGTGATCCGTTCAAGCTGGTTGCCGGATTCCGTCGGGCGAATCTTGCGTTGTCTGTTCGTCTCTGCCAGTCCCGCCAGGAAAAACTGGGAGTGTTGGAGCGGCTGGTCGGTGATACGGAGAGGGGCACAATTCTGGTCTATTGTGCGACGCGCCGGGCAGTGGAGGAGGTTGCGGAATGGCTGGAACGGTCTCATCAGTCTGTTGGCTATTACCATGCTGGTCTTTCAGATGAGGAGCGGCAGCTCGTGCATGACGATTTTCGCCGAGGGACCGTGAGGATTTTGGCTGCGACGAATGCCTTCGGTATGGGTATCGATAAGTCGGATGTCCGGCTGGTGGTCCATTTCGATATTCCAGGAAGCGTGGAAGCCTACTATCAAGAAGTCGGGCGGGCTGGTCGCGACGGACGACCCGCGGCCTGCTGCTTGCTGTTTCATGAACGGGATCTGGCTACGCAGGAATATTTCATTCAGCAGGCATCACAAGACCTCGAAGGTATCGAACGCGCCAAGCGGATGAAGACGCTCCTACAAGAAATGTTGAGCTATGTTTCGGTATCGACCTGCCGGCAACTTGCGATTCTTGACTACTTCAGCGATGAGGCTGAGCGGGCTTTGGGTCCATGCGGTCTCTGTGACCGTTGTGTCGTGCCTGCGCCGCAGCTGAGTCGAGAGGTCTCCCACGACGATGCCGCATTCACGAAGGCTATTTTGGAGACTGTGTCCTGGTGTCGAGGTCGGTTCGGTGTGAGTCGAATCGTCGACATTCTCCGCGGAAGCCGTTCGAAAGCGATGCAGACGTATGGCGCAGAAGAGTGTCCGACATACGGAATGTGTCGCACACGCTCGAAGCAGTCTATGACAGGTCTGGTGAAGGACCTGATCGACTCGGCCTATCTTCAGGTCGAAGGCACGGAGTATCCCACGCTCGATGTGACAGGCAAGGGGCGTGAGATCTTGCAAGGAATTAGAGCAGTCACGTTGAAGCAGGCGGAAGAGCCACAGTCCAATTCATCGGCAATGGAGTCGTCCCATGGAAGGGCCTCCTCTGTTGTTGCTATCCGAGCGTCGCCGGCGGACCCACAGCTCTTTGAACGGCTCCGGCAGCTTCGCACAGAGCTTGCCGAGGAAGAGGGCGTCTCAGCCTTTTTGATTTTTCATGACAAAACATTGAAGGCCATTGCCGTCCACAAGCCCGTGACGCCAGCCGCCCTGATGGAGATTCCCGGCATCGGCCCGCTGAAGGCAGAGCGATATGGCCGGCGTGTACTGGAAGTGGTGAATGGGGAATAGTAGCTGTCAGCGATCAGCCTTCTTCACCCCTCCTTCGTAAGGAGGGGTGAGGGGAGGTCGATCCTGAGACAATCTGCCGACTAAATCTTCCAGAACCCCGTCCAGGTTCTTCAAAATATCGTCGTTGATGTATCGAATCACATGCAGGCCGAGGGACTGAAAGTATCTGTCACGCAGCTGATCCTTCAGTATCTGATCAGCATCGGCATGACTGGCGCCGTCTACTTCAATGACGAGAGACCGTTCCGGGCAATAGAAGTCCACAATGTATGGCCCAATGCCATGTTGCCGACGGAACTTGAGCCCCTGAAGTTGTCGTGCTCGTAGTCTTGACCACAGCCGCGTTTCCGGGCCGGTCATGTTAGACCGGAGCCGGCGTTTAAGATCGAGATGGCTGGCTTGTCCTCGTGTGGCCCTGGGCATGATCCTCTACCTCTCCTAGCCTTATGAATCTCTACCCCACCTAACCTCCCCTTACAAAGGGGAGGTAGTTTTATGAGGAGCTGACAGCTGACAGCTGAAAGCTGATTGCTGAAGGCTGACCGCTACGTGAGATTCCCTGCCTGTGCGAAACGTTCTTGCAGCTCTCCGTAAGTCTTCGTTACAGGAAACTGAGGGAATTCCTTGGGAAGATGATCCGGCGGACAGAAGAAGAATCCCGCGTGGGCCTCTCCAAGCATGGCGGTGTCGTTATAAGCATCGCCGGCGGCTAGAACATGAAAGTTAAGTGATTTCAGCGCCGCCACCGAGTGTTTTTTTTGATTTGGCATCCGCATGTGGAAACTCACGATGCGGCCGGCGTGATCGATCTCCAACTGGTTGCAAAAGATGGTCGGAAATCCTAGTTGGCGCATCAGTGGGTGGGCAAATTGATAGAACGTATCGGACAAGATAATCATTTGGCATCGTTCTCGGAGCCAGGCGACACAGTCGACGGCCCCTTCCAGTGGACCCATCTTATCGATGACGCTCTGGATATCATGAATGGTGAGCTTGTGTTGATCCAGGATGGCCAGGCGCCTGGTCATCAAGGCATCGTAATCCGGCATCTCGCGGGTGGTGATTTTCAATTCTTCAATGCCGGTCTTGAGTGCGACGTTGATCCAGATCTCCGGCACCAACACCCCTTCGAGATCTAAACAGACGATGACGGGTTTTTGCATTCGCGGTTCTCCTTTGGGGTCATGTGCAATGCCAATGTGACAAGTGATGAGTGATCTGTGATGGGTGATGAGTGGACGACGATTGGGTTAAAACTTAATGGCTCATCACTCATCACTCATCACTTCTTCTGAAACGCCTGGCTGAGAAACCGCCACATGTTGTCGAGGACTTGGTCTAAGAGGGATGAGCCGGGCCAAGTCCGTTGAGACTCCTCTTCATGTCGCTCCGCCCACTCTAAGGCCATCGGGAGCGGGATGAGTCGGGGCGGAGAGTTGTTTAAGGCGCCCCAGGTCAGCCCTAGGATGGAGCTCATTCGCATCGAAATCGGCAGGGGCGTGACCGGGTTCTGCACCAGATCCTGACAGAGTTCCGCTGGTGAGGTGACGAGAAGCTCTCGACAGGCGGCCGGCCGTGCCTCGTAAATCGAACACAACTCGTTCTCTAAATAGGGACACGCAATTCTCAGGGCATAATAAGACTGATTGATCGGATCGAGTTCTTCATCCGGTACCTGCTTGGAGGCCTCTGCAACGTCGCTCATCCGATCCCACAAACCAGCTTGCTTCATGCAATCTTTCGTGTCGTTGAGGCGGTTGAGCAGTTGGGTTTGTCGATCTGTCGGTAATTGTTCTACATGCTCTCGCAATGCGAACGCTTCCGGCGCAGAGAGCGGAACCAGCATGCGACAACAGGCGGCGCAACCCTTTCGGCAGGAAATGGTCTGGCCGGTTTCGGTGGCTTGTTGGATCTCCAACTCTGCGGCTTCATCTCCCAGGCGGCGTGTGAGTGGGACAATCGCGGTAATGGGGATAAGTCCAGTCGGCACATCAATGGCCGTGGTCAGGCGCCCGGCGGGGGTATTCAGTGCTACCTCAAATCGTTCAACCATCACAATCCTGTGCCTCGTTCTGCTGTTTGGTCGGCATCATAGAGTAGGCGGGACATGTGAGACAAGCAAGAGTGGCGCGATCCGAAAGTCGGATTTCGAAGCGTGCTTGTTCCGGACGCGCGGCGGTTCTTGTTCCGATTCTGATATAGCCGCATAATGCGGGCAAAGGAGAACAGCATGGCATTGTCCGGTCATGTGGTGGGCTTGCTCAAAGAATACATGCGGGATCTGGTTGAACAGGCGAAGCAGGAAGCGGCGACTCATGCCTCTTTTGGTTTTGCCACTACGCCCTATGGGTCGGATCAGGCGCTGTCCGATTTATTGGCGCTACTAGACGATCGTATCGAATCTGAAGGGATGCAAGTTGGATTGCCGGACGGGTTTCTCCATCAAATGTGGGGGCTGTGTAACGATGCCCGCATCCAGGTGGCAGAACGTGTGTGGATGGAAATCAATAGCAGTGACCAGGTACCGTCGAAGGATACAGTTCGGGCGTTGACGTATCGTGCGTTGCTCGCGGTGCTCGACTCGTCGGGCTAAAGTTTTCCCGCCAGCCAATAGATCACGATACCAGCCACTTCCGATGCAACTTCCCGGGTTTGTTGTAGTGAGGTATCGTTTGGCAAGACATCAAAGGGGTCGAGGTTGTCCCAGTTTTCTCTCGGTAGGTTCTGCGACGCATAATCGCAGGGGGCGGGCGTCACGCGGAAGCCTTGCTTCGTGAACAATGGGACAGCGCGTGGCAGATGGCTGGCTGAACTGACAAGGAGAATCGAGGCGGGTCCAATCAGACGCTTGGTCCCAGTCGCGTTCTCGTAGGTGTTTCGGGCTTCGGTATCGATCTTTGTGGCGGACTCGGGAACACCGAGGCGAATCGCCCATCGTTTCATTTCGATTGCTTCCTGAGGGCCGGGGCCAAAGATCCGAGCATCGCCTCCCGTTAGCACCAGGGTGGGGGCATAGCCCTGCTGGTAGAGGTCCACGCCACATGTTGTTCGATTTCTGGAATAGGAAGAGGGCTCGGTGGTTGGTCGAAGCGAGCCTTTTTCGTCAACGCCTCCCCCCAATACCACGATGGCATCGAAACGGTCCGTCGGCGCCAGCTGCGGGGGGTGGTACCAGGATTCGAGCAAGCCGATCAGCGGGGTGGCAATCAACGGGCTGGATAGTGCCACGAGGAGAAGGAGAGAGGACAAGAGAAGTTTGCGCACCCACCGTAAGCGCGTTGGAGAGAACGGGAAGAGGGCCAAGACTGTTGCGATTCCAAGGAGCAGTACCACCCACGTGAGTGGGTAGAGGCCGTACTTGACGAACTTATAGAGACCGAAGAAGAATGGCGTCAGCTCCATCGGCAAATCTCAATTGAACAGGGGCATTGCCGATAGCATACATGGAGTGGTGCAAATGACCAAGCAGAGAGGGGTAACGTGATGACACAATGGCGTCGTTATTGGTTGATGAAGTCGGAACCTCGCGTGTTTTCGATCGAGGATCTCGCTCAGTCTCCCAAACAGACAACCTGTTGGGATGGGGTGCGGAACTATCAGGCGCGCAACTTCATGCGTGCAATGGCCGCCGGCGACCACGTGCTTTTTTATCACAGTAATGCTGAGCCGCCTGCTGTGGTGGGAGTTGCGGAAGTTGTGCGGACCGCTTATCCCGATGCGACGCAGTTCGACAAGACCAGTCACCACTATGACCCAGGCAGCATTCCTTCCGCTCCACGGTGGGACATGGTGGATATTCAGTATCGTCAGACATTCAAGACGAGTCTGTCACTCGACCAACTGAGGCTGGAACCCAAGCTGAAAGGCATGGTCTTGCTGCAAAAAGGCTCCCGCCTCTCGGTTCAGCCGGTGACCGAAGCGGAATGGACTGTGGTGTGCAAACTCGCCGGAGCTAAGATCAGCTAACGGCGCAACGAGTGCGGGTTCGCTGATTGAATGGTTTCCAAGTCTGAGGCGGTGGGGAAATACATCGGCAGGTTGCTCAAAAAGTTCGTCCAGCGAGGCCCGAGGCGAGTCGAAACCGGAGGTGTACCCTCAGGGGTACATTGAGGATTTCGATGAGCCGAGAACGAAGCTGGCGGACTTTTTCAGCATCCTGCTATGTTTTGGCTTTGCCGTTATCTAAGTGCCGATGCTGCCAGTCGAGCCAGGCATGGCCAAGTTCGTGGGCCAGGATATAGCGTCGTCTGGTCATGGGCAAGCGCTTACGAAGATAAATAGTTTTTGTGTCGTCATCCCAGATACCATCGGCATTCGGGTCCCGACGGTCCATGTCGGTATCGGACAGTTGACGCACTGAGATCCGGTATCCGAAAGGAAGTATGACTCGAGAAGGCATGCGTAACATCACTGTTGCTCCTGGTAGTTAATCAGGATAACACAAAGCCCGGGTCTGCTTCACAGTATGTATATTCATTTAAAACAACAAGTTGGACAATTTTTAGTACTAAGTCCGGCGCCTTCTTTGGCCTACCCTCGTCGNNTGGCCTACCCTCGTCGAAATCACTAGCGTATTTCCGGTTGGGGGAGTCCTTAATCCGGTTCAGCGATGCCGGTATCTTATAAGTGACAGAGCGATTTTCGTCGACAGTCGGCGTGTGAGACCCCACCACCATTTGTGCTGGCAATAAGATATCCATGGTTGTGACAGGCATACGAACCATCGAAGTGTTCACGAGGTACAATTGTCTATTGTCTAGCCGCATCCTGCCAGGACAGGAGTATACTAATGGCACATGAGGCCTGCCATGCACCGTGTACTCGTCTTGGGCGCTGGAAAGATCGGATCTTTAGTTGCCTGCCTCTTAGCAGAGAGCGGCGACTACGAGGTCTGTCTCGGTGACATCAGCCTCGATGCCTCCAAGCGGCTCGTCGAGGACCTTGGTCTCTCGCGAGTCACGCCCCTGCTCCTTGATGTCCGACATCCCGACACCATCAGCGCATATGTGAAGGCGCATCGATTCGATGCGGTCCTATCGAGTCTCCCATATTTCTGCAACCCCGTTGTCGCCGGATTGGCTCGGGAACACCGGCTTCATTATTTTGACCTGACGGAGGATGTCGAAGTTACCAATCAGGTCAAAGTCCTGAGTGCCGATTCGCCTCAAGCCTTCGTGCCGCAATGTGGTTTGGCTCCTGGGTTCATCAGTATCGCAGCGCACGATTTGATCACCCATTTCGATACAGTGGATACGGTCAAAATGCGGGTCGGTGCCTTGCCGGTTCATCCGAGTAATGCCCTCAAGTATTCACTGACGTGGTCCACCGATGGGTTGATCAACGAGTACGGCAACATCTGTTACGGAATTGAAGGGGGAGAGAAGGTGCCCCTCCTACCCCTCGAAGGGTATGAGACGATCGAGGTGGATGGACTTTTGTACGAAGCGTTCAACACGTCAGGCGGATTGGGGACGTTGGCAGATACCTATGCGGGAAAAGTCAGGACCATGAATTACAAGACGCTGCGGTATCCTGGCCATTGCGAGAAAATTCACCTATTGATGAACGATCTCAAGTTGAATGAGGACCGTGAGACACTCAAGCGAATCCTGGAACGGGCAGTTCCCCAAACACTGCAGGATGTCGTGCTGATCTATACCTCTGTCACGGGGATGCGGGGCGGCGCGTTGTTCGAAGAGAACTACGTGAAGAAGATCTATCCTCAATGTGTGAAAGGGAAGCTGTGGTCTGCCATTCAAATGACGACCGCCTCGAGCCTCTGCGCCGTGGCTGACCTCGTGCTCGCGGCGCCCAACCAGTACAAGGGATTCGTGACCCAAGAGTCGTTTCCATTGCAAGACGTGCTGAAGAATCGGTTTGGAGCCTGTTACCGATGATGCCCATCGCGGGAATTCTCAAGGGACTGGGCTTGAGCGCCATCAACAGCGGTGGCAGTACCGGGATCCATTGGTGGGCCTCCGGCGAGAACACATCGCTGCTGGAATCCGTGAATCCGGCGACCGGCGAGACGATTGCGCATATTCGCACCTGTTCAACTGATGACTATGAGCACATTGTGCGGGAGTCTGCGGTGGCATTCCAGCAATGGCGACTTGTCCCGGCTCCCAAGCGGGGAGAACTCATCCGGTTGCTTGGCGCATCATTGCGGGAACATAAAGATTCGCTTGGTTCGTTGGTGTCGCTCGAAGTCGGCAAGATCAAAGCGGAGGGGGATGGCGAAGTTCAGGAAATGATCGATATGGCGGACTTTGCCGTGGGCCAGTCCCGCATGTTGTATGGATCGACGATGCATTCCGAACGGGTACAGCATCGTATGGCGGAGCAATGGCATCCGCTCGGGCCGGTCGGGGTGATTACCGCCTTCAATTTCCCCGTCGCGGTGTGGGCCTGGAACGCGTTCCTGGCTGCAATTGCTGGAGACACGGTGGTCTGGAAGCCTTCGCCAAAAGCGCCGCTCTGTGCGATCGCGGTGCAGCACCTCTGCAACCGCGTGATGGAGCAACAGGGTTATCGGGGAATCTTCTCGCTAATCGTGACGGCAGAAAAGACCGTCGCTGAGACGTTAGTCCAGGATGGTCGATTGCCGTTGATTTCGTTCACAGGATCTGTGCCGGTCGGTCGAGCAGTGGCCACGACTGTGGCGCAACGGTTGGGGCGGACGCTCTTGGAACTGAGCGGGAATAACGCGATTATCGTGGATCAGACGGCGGACCTCTCCTTGGCGATTCGCGCGATCGTGTTCGGTGCGGTCGGTACCGCCGGTCAACGTTGCACGACGACCAGACGGCTGTTCGTCCACGAGTCTCGTTACGATGAGGTGGTGACGAAATTAATCTCGGCATACAAACAGATCCGCATCGGCGATCCATTGGAGCCGGGCGTGCTCTTGGGTCCGTTGATCGATCGAGCTGCGGTTGAGACCTATCGGAAAGCGATCGAAGAGGTGAAACAGGCGGGGGGGGCAGTCCTCTATGGGGGGCAGGTGCTGGATCGGCCCGGCT
>CXWL01011047.1_pt1 | contig 14743 bp, 14 predicted proteins | sample 590931 | NCBI WGS metagenome assembly CXWL01 (sample SAMEA3498368, study PRJEB10139) | groundwater metagenome | biome: water well; material: biofilm material | place: Germany | collected 2015-04-27 | reverse complement strand
TAGTATTCTTGGGTCTGGGGCATCGCCGTGTGCTCCATAAACGACACGCCGCGCCCTTTAATCGTGTCTGCGATAATCGCTCTGGGCTTCCCCCCCAAATTAGGCACGGTAAACGCCTTCTCAAGAGAGGTCACATCATGACCATTACACCGGACCACATCCCAGCCGAATGCGTTGAACTTTGCTTCAAGATCACCCAGACCACTGACATTGGCAACATAGGTATCTGATTGAATCTTGTTATGATCAACAATAACCGTCAGACGACCGTCCCGCCGTCGCGAGGCGCTGATGAGCGACTCCCAGAACTGCCCTTCCTGCAATTCACCGTCTCCGGTGAGAACAAAGACTCTGCCTTGGGACCGGCCCACGAACTTGTCGGCAAAGAGAAATCCTTTTGCCTTGGATACACCCATCCCCAGAGAGCCTGTATTTGTGTACGCTCCAGGAGTCCGTACGTCCGGATGGCCGGGCAAACCGCCGAGGCGCCGCAACCCGTGAATTTTCTCGAACGGGATAATTCCCAATGCAGCCTGAGTCGCATATAAACCGGGACTGTCGTGCCCCTTGGAAGAATAGTATCGATCCTCCGGCTGCAACACGTTCAGGTACAGCCACGTCACGATATCAAGACTGGAGAAACTGCTCCCCAAATGCCCGGAGCCGGCACGCGCGACCATATACAACGCGTTAAAACGCGCCATCTGGGCGAACAACTCGGCTTTCTGCTTCGGCGGAGCAGATGCTTGCAGAACGATATCAAACGCAGCCCTCTCAAAGTAGGACAGCTCGATACCTGCCGTCGCTGATTCAACCGCCTCCGACACACTATGAGTGACTTGTTCGCCCATGCTTAACTCCTGGAAATCACACGCTGCAACTGCCGACGCCGCGTCACCACATACTCACTACCGCTTTGACTGGGGCAATGACCGCAGAAGGTGCTCGACCAAATAAAAATCCATTTCGTTATCGATATCGACCGCGCGATTCTGAGGAATGATATGGGGTCGCACAAGATCCCCCGTCAAAGAATTCGTATCAAAGATAACCCGTCGCCGACATCCGATAATGTTGGCGCGAAAGTACGCCTTTTCATACCCCTGCCTGGCAATTGGAGTGACCTCGCGTCCGGATTCAGAAAAATAGGAGACAAGCTTCTTGCCGCCGTCTCCGTCCTCGACGAGCTTGAGCGCTTTCATGGGATGTTGGCGCGCTTCGGCAATCGCTACGGCCGAATCCGCTTTCGGATCGTCAAGAAGTGTGCGGATGACGGCGTCGATGTCCTGCGTTGATTGCAATGGAACCGTTGCCATCATGCGAACCACGATGTCCGGACGATATCCCTCATTCCGTTCCAGCCACTCCACCATATGCTTCACATATTCATATTCCGGAGAGTCGTCGGCAGCGAGTCCCGCCGGACGAAGATACGGAACATCCGCACCGTATGACTTGGCAATCGCTGCATACGCTTCAGAATCGGTTGAAACAACCGTGCGATTCAGGTACTTCGACTTACTCGCAGCATCAAGAATCCACCCGACGAGAGGCTTTCCCGCCAACGGACGAATATTCTTGTCAGGAACTCCTTTCGAGCCCGACCGTATGCCAACGATCCCCATGATGTTTAAGGGCGCATTCACAGAATCCATCACGACACACTACGCTCGCCGACAATCGCAGCATGGCGGGAACGCGCGGCGATCATCTCATACAGTCGCACATGTGCCGGAACTGCAATGCCATACGAATTCGCCAGGCGTATGACCCCTCCCGTAATCGACTCCACCTCAGACGAATGGCTCGCGGCAATATCCCGTTGGAGCGACGTCGTGAGCCTGGACGGAAACGAATCGATTTGGGCGATCACCTTCCCGGGATCGATGTCCACCCCGTCATGGGAAGCCACCGACGCCGCTTCACAGACGGTTTCCTCCAGCAGCAATCTCTTTCCAGGATCAGAGCGAATGGCCCCCAGGGGCTCTTGAAACGCGGCGGTTAAAGATGCGACGGCGCTCAGTCGAACGAGCTTCCCCCAGATCACCTCAGCCTCAGTTCGATGCACGAACGTCGGGATCCCCGCTTTTTGAATCATCTTCGCGACACAATCCAAATCGCTCGGCGCGACATCGTTGTCAGATGCGATATCGATATGCGGGTAGCCTTTCGAATGATGGCGAATGCGTCCATCCTCCTCCCGAATAGCCTCGACCAAGCCAATCGTACCGACCGCGACACAAGACCCGAGACGTGCTCGAATAACCTCCCGATGGCCGACGCCGTTCAACAAGGGAACCACCACCGCATTTCCCACTTGACCGACAGCGAGCCGTCCTATCGCGTTCGATAAGTGCGGAGATTTGACCGTAATAAAGAGAACATCGACCGGACCAACGAGCTCTTCGCTCGCCCGTGGTTGGGCAGTAAAATTTCCATAGACAGGGCTCTCGACATGAATTCCATCCTTTTGGATTGCACGGACGGATTCTTGTCGCCCAATGCACAACACCTCATATCCGGCCTTCCAACACAACGCCGCGAGCAGACCACCGACCGCTCCGGGTCCGAGCACGGCAACACGTTCGCACGCTTTCATCTGGGCCATTTATGTTTAGCCAAAGTCTTTTCGTTCACATCCGCGCCCCAGCCGGACCTCGTCGGCACGTTCAGGTATCCATTTTCGACTTCAGGGGAGTGGGTGAATAGCTCATCCCGCCACGGCACGTCATCCACGTCAATTTCCGCAAGCCGAAGATTCGGCACCAGCGCGCAAAATTGCATGCTGATAAACGTCGACAAATGCCCGTTATAATTATGCGGACACACATTCATTTCATAGAGTTCCGCCATGTCGGCGATTTTCCTGGAACCGGAGAATCCGTTCCAAATCACATCTATGGATGCGATATCCATGGCATGACTCACAAAAAACGGGCGGTATTGGCGCAGCCCGTACAGATTCTCGCAAGATGCGACAGGCGTCCGCACGGACTCTTTGATCTGGCGCAGCGCTTCGGGGTCGTAGGAATCAATCTCGAGCCACAAGAGATTGTATTGTTCGAGCGCTCGCCCGATTTTAATATAGCCTTCTGTCTTGAAGTTGAAATTCAGATCGAGGGCAATGTCGATCTGATCCCCCACTGCGTCCCGTAACGCCCCAACCCACCGATCAACCGCCGACAGAATACCGCGATCGGCATTCAGCTCGGGACCGCCCGGACTCTTGAAAAACCCCGGCATGAAAACATGCGGGCTCTCGCCGAGAATCGCAATATTCGTCTTGAGTGCCTTGTAGCCAGACGCACGTACCTCCGCACCAAATGCCTTCACATCCTCGAGCGATCTAATTGCGGGTTTTCTTACCAAATCCCAGGCGCGAACACGTGACGTTCCGCAATGAGACCAATAGAGCGGAATTTTCTCGCGCACCGGCCCGCCAAAAAGTTCGTAGACGGGGACGCCCAAGGCCTTGGCTTTGATATCCCACAAGGCATTTTCGATTCCGCCTATTGCCTTCTGGATGACTGAACCGGGACTTTGGCGCGTACGAGAATGCATGTCCGAACAGAGTCTTTCGATTTTCCCCGGATCCTGCCCGACCAACAAAGGCGATAGATCTTTAACAACTCCCTCCATCCCCAGAGGGGAGCCGTGCGAATCGGTACATTCACTCCATCCAATGAGCCCGTCATTCGTCGTAATCTTGACGAACGACCACGGCCGCCAACCGGCATCTGCATGCAACATTTCGACTTTATCTATTTTCACGGCAGGCCTTACAATCTTCACCCCAGAAGGGAATCATTATTGAGCCTCACTTAGATCAATGCGTCGCGAACCAAGAATGAAATATTCTTGAGTTCACTGTAGACGTCCAACGCTTCAACTCCAGGCTCTCGGGTGCCGTTTCCGGATGCACGAAATCCCCCGAACGGCATATGCGGTTCGCTGCCAAATGTTCCAATGTTGATATTGACCACGCCCGCCCTTACACGTTGGGCGAACCACATAGCCCGGTCGACATTCCTGGTGTGAATGGCAGCTGTCAAACCATATTCTGAGGCGTTTGCAACCTGCAGTGCATGCGCCAAGTCACGCACCCGCTGCATACTCGCGACCGGGCCGAACATTTCACGGCTGCACATTTCGGCGTCATCAGGCAGGCCGTCTATCAGTGTCGGCTCGATGTAAAATCCGTTCCTCAGTTTTTCCGCACCGGGTACCTTGCCTCCACACAGCACTCTTCCACCGGCCTGTCTCGCCCGCTCAATCGCCGCAAGAATCTTCGATCGCTGCTGAGCCGTGATAACCGGGCCGAGATCGCATCCTTGATCGACTCCAAGCTTGAGCGACGTCGCCTTGGCAACGAGTTTCTCGACGAACGCCTCATATATGCCCTCGAATATAAGAATACGGCTCCCGGCGGCGCATCGCTGCCCCGCGTTGCTAAAAGCCGACAGACTGGCCCAATGTACGGCCATATCGAGATCCGCATCATCACAGACGACAAACGGGTTTTTCCCACCCAACTCCAAGGAGATTCGAGCTAACCGCCGTCCGCCGACTTCAGCGATCCAGCGCCCGACAGCAGTCGATCCGGTAAAGCTAATCACCGCCACGCGGGCATCTTCCACAAGCGCTTTGCCGGTTGGATCTCCGCCACCTTGCAGAACGTTCAGCACTCCATCCGGCAATCCAGCAAGTTTTCCAAGCTTCGCCACAGCGACAGCAAGCTCCGGCGCATCTTCCGAGGCCTTCAGCACTGCGGTGTTGCCGCAAATTAGGGCGGGAAAGACCTTCCAGGCAATATTTGCGAGGGGCGTATTGGCCGGGACAATCAGTCCCGCAACCCCGCGCGGCTGTCTTACAGTGTGACTGTACTTACCCGGAGTTCCTGATGTCAGCGAACGGGAATATAGCCTCATGCCTTCGCCGGCAAAGTACTCGCCCTGGGCTAGTGCGGCATGAACTTCCCCTCGCGCGTCCTGCGGCGGCTTGGCGGTTTCCCGCACGATAATTTCGATCAGTTCTTGCTGGCGCTCCCGCAAGAGCCTGACCCAGGCACTCAATATGCCACCCCGGCCGACCGGCGTTAATTCAGACCACGCAGGGAAAGCAGCTTCGGCCGCAGTGACCGCTTGCCGAACGTCCTCGGGTGACGACGCGATACACTCTGAATCAACCAGCCCGGTGTGGGGGTTCGTCTTCTTGAGGCGGATCCCACTCGTCGCCGGCGACTCTTTTCCATCAACCCAATTGTAAATCTGCCGAGTATCCATTAAATCGCTGTCCAACCCCCATCCATGGTGAGTTGCGCACCGGTCATGTACGTGGAAGCCTGGCTGGCAAGAAAGAGAACCGCGCCGCAGTACTCATCTTTCGCTGCCATCCTTCCTATGGGTATGCGCGCACAATAGGCCTTCATGAACTCTGCATCCTGTCCGTTCTCAACTCCAGCAAGCACAAGTGTGTTCACACGGACACCGCTCTTTGCCCAATACACGGCAAGATAGCGTGTTAAATTGAGCAACGCTGATTTGGAAACCGCATAGGCCGCCGGCTTATAAAACACCTCGCCGCGTTGACGGCGATATTCATAGATGCTTTGGTCGGGAGACACGACGCCATAGATGGACGAGACGTTCACGATTGACCCGCGCCGATTAGCGGCCATCGCGGCCCCGAAGACTTTTGAGGCGAGATACACACCTTTGACATTGACATCCATGATGCGGTCCCAAGAAGCATCCGGATACTCCTCAAAAGGCCCCGTTTCCTCTATGGGCGCGCTCGGAGGAGAATCTATCGCGGCATTGTTGATCAGCACCGTAGGCGCTCCAAACAACTGACGAACCATCAACAACGCGCTTTGCAAACTCCCCGCTTGGGTTACATCACATGAACAAAATGCAAACCGTCCTTCGAATTGAGAAGTCAGCGCACCAACACAAGGAGAGGCCGTCAGATCCAGGCCGATGACCCGCGCATTCTCCTTCAAGAACGCACTCGCATATTGAAAGCCCAACTGGCCAGATACGCCTGTGATGACAACGGTCTCTTGCGCCACGGAGAAAATGGAATCCGGCATCAGCATCGCTCCTGCATGCTCATCATCTCGCTCACACGCGTAACAGAAAACGGGACATCCCTGCGAACTCATTGATACCGGCATGAACCGGCCACTGTCTATTCGAGGCTGTCGAGAAGAATAAAATCATCTTCGGCTAGCGCAACACGAAGACTCTTTCCCAGAACACGTTCGAGCTCAAAAGGAGGGAGTCCGCCGCTTGGAGACTTAATCGCCACATCTTTTTCCGTTAACCTGTGGCCCGGGGACAAATTTCTCGAGGCCACAAGAGATTTACTCATTTTCTTGAGTGGCTTCTTTTCACTCTCCAAAACCCACTTCTTGCCATCGCCCAGCATGACGGGAATTCTGTTCAAGTTTCTGATCATTTTCCTCAGCCCTTCAGGCTCCAAAGAAAATGAGTGATCGCTCCCTCTGAACGCTCGATTGAGCGTGAAGTGCTTTTCAAATACACGCGCGCCCAGCATGTATGCGATAGAAGCCGCGTCTATGCCGTTTTCATGGTCGGAAAGGCCGATCACCTGCTTGGGAAACTCGGCCATCAGCGACGGGATAACGCTCAGATTCATGTCTTGCGCATCAACCGGATAGGCGGCCGTGCAGTGCAGAATCGTGAGCAGCGGGTTCAGATCGAGAATCGCGCTGCAGGCCCGGCGAATGTCAGCCATCGTTCCACCGCCGGTGCTGAGAAAAATCGGCTTCCCTAACTTTGCGATATATTTCTGCAATGGAATATTGTTCAGGTCCGCCGAAGCAATCTTGTAGGCGGGCATGGATAGCTCTGCCAGGAACTCCACACTTTCAAAGTCAAACGGCGTCGCAAAGAACATAAGTCCCAGTTCTTTCGCGTAACCCTGCAGCTCAACGTACTCCTCTCGCTTGAACTCCAATGCCTCGCGGTGTTCACCGTAGGTTGCCCCGTAACTGTTTTCATTGTCATACGGCTGGTTATACAGCGCCTTTGTGAATAGGGTCCGGTTATTTCTCTTCTGGAGCTTGACGGCATCGGCCCCCGCATTCTTGGCTGCCAGAAACATTGCCCGCGCCATATCGAGTGAGCCCTGATGATTATGACCGATCTCTGCGATCACAAAGACGTCATTGGCCCCTTGATAGCGCTCCATTTCATAGCTCATGCGACGCACCTCCTGACACAAACCCGGATGAATTCAAAATGAACGTCACGTTAACCGGAGGACGCTTTGACATGCCTAAAACTATCAAACGTCACTCTTCCACTCTGTCGAGAGAACCGATGAAGACACGCCTGCATCGATTGATTCACCCCATCCCTGTTTACCCAATTCACACCGCCGCATACCCGCCACAGTATGACAAGCCAACAACTGGGCAAGTGTCATTCGTTTGGACCGGCCCCACCGAGCGCTTTTTCGACAACATGCGTCCGAACCAACATTTCACGAGGGACACCTTCCTTCACCACTCTTCCCATCTCGATCTCGTATAATCGATCGCACTGTTCAACTGTAGACAGCCGGTGCGCCACAATGATGATGGTCTTCCCGCCCTTCAGTGCAGACACAGCCCGCATCACCGCACCTTCTGTGGCCGTATCGAGAGAAGACGTGGCTTCATCCAGCACAAGGACCGATGGGCTGTGATACAGCGCACGGGCGATGCCGATTCGTTGCCGCTCGCCGCCCGACAGACAGACGCCTCGCTCCCCAACCATTGTATCGAGGCCCCCCGGCAGATCATTGATAAATTGTTCGAGTTGAGCGGCACGGACGGCCCGCACCACGGCAGGTTCGTCGATCTTGTCCGGAGGCAAACCAAATGCAATATTCCGTCGAAGCGTGTCATCGGTCAGATAAATGGACTGCGGAACATAGCCGATCTGGTCCTGCCATCCTCGCAAGTTTGTTTGAATGTCACAACCGTCGACTTTTACAGCTCCGCTAATGGGAGTGAGCAAACCCAGAAGAATGTCCACCAAAGTGCTCTTCCCCGCGCCGCTGCCGCCAATAAAACCAACCGCGGCTCCTCGCGGTATGACCAGGCTGATATCACTCATGGCCTGAACTTCGACCGAAGGATAACGGAAGCTGACACGGTCGATTTCGAGCGTATGGCCAAACGGCATCGGCACACACTGACGCACAGCAGGAGCGGTGCGCAGCAGGTTGAGCTGATTGTGGATAGCCTCGATCGCCGGCAAGGAAAAGAGCACGCTTTGAATCCCGCTGAGCACACGATTGGTCGATGGCATGACACGAAACGCGGCGACAGCAAAGAGGCCCAATGTAGGCAACACCCCATCGATTCCCTTGCCGCGACCAAGCATCACCAGGACTAAAGCCGCGAGCCCCATCACAGCCAAGAGTTCCAGCCAGAGCCTTGGTAATGCTTGAAGTGTCGCTTGACGCTCGGCAAGCCGCGCACTGCGTGCGTTGTGTTGCCGGTATTGAGATGAGAAATCGCCCTCGCGCCCGAGCAGCTTCACTTCTTTGGCGCCGCCCAACCCCTGCTGCAGGTGCTGAATGCGCAACCCCTCATGATGCTGACGCTCCTGCCCCCAGCGCAGAATACGTTTGCGGGTAAGTCGATTGAACCCCCAGCCTGCCAGGCTAAAGGTTATCAGCACCATGATCGCCCCAAGAGGTTCGACCAGCAGCAGCACCGCCGAGACGCCGACCATCACGAGAAGCTCCGCGATCAACGCGAGGCCATGTTTGAATACCCCTATAACGTCGTTTACCTGACCGACCGCATTGTGGATCAACTGAGCAGAGTTGTGTTGGAGATGAAACGTATAGGGCTCGCGCAAATAGCCATCAAAGAGCCGCTGAGAGAGATCGGCTTGTAGGCCATAGACAAACCGTGCTTGCCTCCAGGCGAGAAACCCTAAGAATAGCGCCTTGACCGCATTGACCCCCACCAGCGTTACAATCCCAACCACAATCAGCTTCTCCTGGCTCATAGTCCCGAGACTCTCGAGCCAGGGCGTCAAGATCGGATACCGAGTGACCGAACTACTCTGCATCATCAAACTCAGAGCCGGGATGATCAAACCGATCCCCAACATCTCCATCACCATCCCAATCAGCATCATGCCCAATAGTATCGCGGCCACGCGACGCTGTTGGGAAGTGAGGAGGCCCCAGAGTTTCAGGGAAGAGTTCATTTAAGCCAAGCGACGAATCAATTGTCTGCGAAAATGTGCCGTTCAAACTGCTCGCCAGTTTGTCCCGCGAGTTCGACACTCACCACCATCATCATGCTGTCAGTATTCTCAATGGGCACAAGAAGAACATGTCAGGTAGCAATACCGCCTCCAACCTCACGGTCTTGGTGAAACCCCTAACGCCGTATGCCCTCGATGTTGCCATCTCTCCCATCACGCGGGCACCACATCCATCGCATCGATCTCCACTGCCGCCGCCTGCTGAATCAATCGAACACCGATGACCAATCGATGGCGCTTATCTTTTCGCATGAGAATCCCGTGCGCGCCTTGCAATGGCCCTCGTACCACCTCCACCGCCATACCTTCGTGAAGATACGGATGTGAGTCGTAGGGAAGCACACTGTTCACAAGCATTCGCAATGCGTCGATCTCTGCATCTGGAATCGGCTCGGGACGGTTTCCACTCCCCACAACTTCGACCACGCCGGAAATCTTCTGCACGGGAAGCCTATCCTGCTGCGAAAACCTTACGAAGCAGTACCCTGAAAACAGCGGGACCTCGATCTCCTTCTTGCGATCCTTCCACTGACTGAGCCGCCTGACGGTCGGCAGCAACGGTTCAATCCCCTGCTTTTCCAGCTGATCCCGCACCAGCTTCTCGTGGCGCGACTTCGTCCGAAGCGCATACCACTGAGATTGGGATGAGGCCTCACACACAGCTTCGCCCTCTCACTTACAGTGAACACCAAAAACGACCTGAACTTACGGCCTACTCAGACCGTTGGTCCGAGCGCGAGCACCTTGCCGTTCGGAACCTGGTACTGCGCCAGCATTTCACCGTGTTCATGCGACCGATCAAGATCGGCAAGCACCACTGCGTCGAACTCCCACTCTTTCAACACACTCGGATGCGAGACGGGATATGAGAGAAACGTTCCAGCCGTCCCGTCACTCACGAACCCCACTAACTCCATGTCCATCTCCCGCAAAGAGAGATAGGCCATTTCAGCAAATTCGCTCGTGCCAAAGATCACAATCCGCCGGCCTCCCACCACAGTGATCCGAGACAGAACATCGCGCAATCGCGCGCGCATGTCGCGATAGTGAGACAGGGAGTACTGCATATAGAGGTAGGTGAGCCGGGACTTCTCGGCAAATCCTTGAGGCGTCAGCAGATAGCGAATCCGGTGAGACGGGATAGTCGTGACCTTGACATATCCCTTTCTCGCCAGTCGCTTCACGTACAGATTCGTGAGACCAAGTGCCACGCCTAATTTAATGGCAAGGGACCGTTGCGTGACCGCACCGTCCCGCTCCAACTCCGTGAGCAGAATAAGGTCTCGTTGTCCCTGAAGATTCATCTCATTTAGAGGCTCCACGGAAAAACGTTCAGGATATGAACACAATTAGGAGAGGGAGTCAAGAAAGAATTCCACAATAGGTAGGGATATCAACACTCTAGGGAAAGATTGGCTAAGTCGATGACGCCTAGATGTGGTGGATCGTTAACGGCTGGGCGGACTGAACAACAGCGTCGAGTCGAGCGGCGACATTTTCAACGGTAAATCGATCAAGACAATCCCAATAAGGGCACGCTTCGCCGATACACTTCTCACAGGTCGGTACATCCGGACGAAGCAGTACGCCACGCCCCAGAGGTTTCCAGCGGGTCGGCAAATTGTTTCGGCGCGGATCAAACAGACTGACCGTGGGAACATTCAGCGCGGCAGCGAGATGAGCTGGACCGGTCGCACTGGACACTACCACCTGCGCAGCCGCGATCACCGCCATCAATTCCCGAATGGTAAGTTGTCCCATGAGGTTATTGACCCTGGGGTGAAGCACCACACCGTCCAATGCCTCGCTCCGGAATTGATCGCGCTCGGCCTGGCTACCCGTCAACACCACCGCATACCCTTGTTGAACCAACGTCTGGGCAAGATCCCGATACTGTGCCGGTCGCCAATGCCGGGCCGACACACCGCCGGGATGAATGACGACTCGCGGCAATGTAGGGCCGCTCCATCGGCGTTCCCCATCGGTCCGCTCAACATCAGTCAGTCGCAATGCAGGCGTTGCCACAGGTAACGGCGTCAGCCGAAGACCTTTGAGCATCTCCACATTGCATTCGGACTCATGCTTTTGAAAACTGCTTCTGTGCTCATAAATCCAGCGATTCGCCAGCACACTCTGCCATCGAAAGCCCGTTGCCACGCGGAGCGGAATGCCGGCCCGCCACGCCGCCCACATCAAGCGGCGAAACGGTTTGAGAAAAATGGCCGCATCAATCCCACCGGAAAAAGCCTGCATCATGTCGGGGATCGAGGCCTGCAAGGACACCGTTCGCACATAATCGATATCGGGATGATGCTCTAAGATCGGCGCCGCCACGGGATTCGCCAGCACGCCGATGCGAACTCCGGGCATCAATTGTCGCAATTGCGCCGCAACCGGAAGCGAGAGCACCAGATCGCCGATCCCGTCGGGACGCACGATCAGCACATTCATCGTGACACCGTACGGCAGGATTGCTGCGCCACCACAGCCGCCACGACCTGTTCAGAAGTAATCGATTCGAGACATTCCATCGGCACCGCATTGCGGCAGACGCGACTGAAGCAGGGACGACAAGGCAGGTCATGAGTCAATACGGTATGCCCTGCTCCGTAAGGACCGGTACGCACCGCGCTGGTGGGCCCGAAGATCGACACCACCGGCCTGCCCACTGCCGCGGCCACATGCATCGGCCCTGAATCGTTCGTGATCAACACACAGGCTTTCGACAACAGGGCCGGCAACAATCCAATCGGCGTCTCGCCGGTCAGATCGACAACCGGACAAGCCGTCAGACTNNCGCAGCGCCGTGACATCCTGCGACGGCAGTCTGAATCGGGAATTGCGGCCCGGCGTCAACCGACACGCCTAGCTCCTTCGCAATCAGCAGATACCGATCCACCGCGTGCATCTCAGTCGTCGGCACAGCCACCCGGTGCGAATACAACCACGGACTCCCTTCACGCCCGTTGGCAAACCCCACTCAGTTGAGCGCATCCGGTCATCCGAGCCACCAGCGCACTTCGTAAAAGTCCTTGGAGATCGACAACCAGATCGAATCGCTGCGCCCTCAGCGCCAGAGCCTGACCGACCCACGACGCCAGAGTAGGATCGACCGGCCACACGGCATCGACTCCTTCGATTCTCTGCACGATCTCAGCCCATTGGCGCTTCACCAGCCAGGTCAGATGCGCTGACGGCCAGCGCCGCTTAAACGCAGCGACCACCGGCATGGCATGGACGATGTCGCCGAGCGAGCTCGGCTTGATCAGAAGAATTCGTCGAGGTTCAGCCATCGATATCATTTACGATGTCCCCTCGCCGACAGATATTCCCTGCGCCTGCGCCCCGGCATCGGCCAGGATCCACGTCACCGCCTCATCAAGTGACGATACGAGTACTGCCGCATTGTCGCCTGATTCCGGCTGGGCTCCTGCCCCATGCTCGCTGGTTGTGACCCACACACGTTTCGCCCCCACCCGTTTGGCCAGCTCCATATCCTTCGCATGATCCCCGATGAGATACGATCGGGACAGATCGACTCCTCGTTCACGCACGGCCTGGTCAACCATCCCTGTCTCAGGCTTCCGGCAGCGGCAGTGGTCGTCCGGATGATGCGGACACACATAGATCGCATCCAACGATACCCCCGCGGCCTGCAGCAATCGCCGAAGCTTCGCATGAATCGCATCAAGGTCTGCGGAAGAAAACAACCCACGCCCGACTCCCGATTGATTCGTCACCACCACCAGTCGAGCTCCCGCGCGCGTCAGTCTGGCAAGTGCTGCGGCGACACCGGGAAACAATTCGAACCGGTCGGGAGAGCCGATGTAGCCGGGATCAGGGTTCAGCGTCCCGTCACGATCAAGAAAAACGGTGACTCCCTGCAAGGGAGAGTGATTCGTAACGGGTACCAGGTGATGAGCGCCCGCCGGTGGCTCATGGCTGAGCGCCGATTGTTGAACGCTATGCGCCAGTTGCCCGACCGCCGCCTGCGTCACCATCTCCACCGTCACGCCGGTCATACAACGATGATCGATGGGGCACTCCCGCAACAGACAGGGCGCACAGTCGACCGGCTGCCGGACAATCGACGCCTCCTGCCCGTATGGCGCCGTGGTTTTCCAATCGGTGGGACCGAAGACTGCCACCACCGGCACTGCAAACGCCGCCGCCATGTGCATCGGTCCTGTGTCGTTGGTCAGGAGAATGGTACAGCGCTTTGTCACGGCCATCAGTTCACGGATATTCGTCCGTCCCGACAACACGACCGATCGCACCGTGAGACGTTCCGCGACCGAATAGCCCAACTCCTCTTCCCCTTTGGCACCGAGAATCACGACGGAGACCGGCCGTCCCTGTTGCTGTTCGATCTGGCGGCTTACCCGTAGCGCAGCTTCCGCATACCGTTCCGGCAGCCAGCGCTTGGCACTTCCATAGGTCGAACCGGGATTCACGCCGATAATCAGATCGTCCGGCCCTACGCCAAGATCCCCCAACCGTTCATCCATCGCACGTGTTTCGTCATCAGAGACAGCCAGCATAGGGACGGACGGCGAACCGGTCACGCCGAGCGGCTTCAACAGGTCCCAATAATAGTGTACTTGATGCACGAGCGTGGCGCGATCGGGACGCGCGACGGGATCGGTCAGCAGGAACGCGCGCCCGTCGGTGACGTACCCATAACGGCGGCGAATACCCGCAAGCCAGGTGATCAACGCCGCCTCAAACGCATTTTGGAACAACACCGCCAGATCGAACTGATGTCGGCGCAGCAGGCCCGCCAGCGCCCATTTCCCGGACAACCCCGCATGAATCCCACGATCAGCGTAGACCAACCGGCGATCGATGCCCGTATACCCAATAAATAGCTCGGCAATGGCCGGCTTCGCGAGCAACGTGATCTCCGCATTGGGGAAGAGCGATCGCAGCCCGCGCAGAGCCGGCTCGCACATCACGGCATCGCCGATCCAATTCGGCGCCCGGACCAGAATCCGCGCAGGCAATTCGTTACGCACACACATCTCCCTGAGGCTTAGGCGTATTGGAGAAATCGCACAACAAGCGATGGAGCGCATCCTGGCCGCGCGTGACATCCGCCCGCAGCCGCAAGGCCCACCAGGAATCGTCAGGCATCAACAATGGTACGAGCTTCCCTGCATCTTTTTCGGTCGTGAGCACGATCTCCGCGTTCGATCGTTTTACCTGAGCACGAATACGATCAAGGTCCTCGCTCCGATAGGCGTGATGATCAGCGAACGCGGTTTCACCAAGTGCCTGCACACCGTTCTCCATGGCCAGCCGGCGGAAGGACTCGCTGTTGCCGATCCCACTGACCAGCCAGGCTTTCTTTCCCACACACCAGTCCGCCGCATGCCGCACGCCGGTCGTGACCGACACCACGTCGTCTGGTCTGAAGATCACCTCTGCCTGAACCGGAGTTCCCGTCA
>CXWL01025316.1_pt1 | contig 14746 bp, 21 predicted proteins | sample 590931 | NCBI WGS metagenome assembly CXWL01 (sample SAMEA3498368, study PRJEB10139) | groundwater metagenome | biome: water well; material: biofilm material | place: Germany | collected 2015-04-27 | reverse complement strand
GCAAGGGCGTGGGTTCTCGATGCCGGATCTGACCAAGGCCTTAGAGGGAACCGGCCACATGGCCGTGAAAGATGGAAAGATCGAAGGGGTGAATCTTCTCCAGGAAGTGGTCTCGGCCCTCAACGTGACCGGTATTTCCCTCGGCGATGCGAAGGCCACGGCCTTTTCAACGATCGAGACGGATCTCGCCATCAAGCAAGGGGTGCTCAATGTGCAGCGGCTCTTAATGGATAGCCATGATTTCCAAGCGACCGGCGGAGGCACGATTGGGTTTGATCAGCGACTGAATCTTGCCGTGAATCTCAACCTCTCCCAAGAGGTGAGCCGAAAGATTGCGGCCGCATCGCCCGTCGTCAAAATTGCCTTAAAAGACGGCCGATTGAGTCTCCCGCTCACGATTACCGGAACGGCTCAAGCTCCCTCGTACGGAGTGGATGTCAAGGGCCTCACCGGGAAAGTGCAGGAGCAGGTCAAGAAGAAGGTCGAAGAAGCTGTCGGTGGGCTGCTCAAAGGGACGACCAAGCCCGAGGACCTCCAGAAAGAGGGGAAAGAGCTGCTCAAAGGATTATTCGGTCGATAAGGAACTATCTCTATGAATATTCTGGATACGCTCACTCAATATGCCGTGCAGNNCGGCATCCTCATCGGTGGAATGATGGCGTCTCGTGGGGCCGCCAATTTTACCCAACAGGCGCTCGAAAAACAGACCCTTGAGCCACCGGTGCGTCTGCTCCTGGTGCGTATCGTGAAAATCGTCGGCATACTGTTTACGGCGATGATCGCGCTCCAAACACTGGGCGTGCCCATCGCTCCGCTGCTCGCCGGTGTCGGTGTCGCCGGTGTCGGTGTTGGGTTGGCCTTGCAGGGTGTCTTGAGCAACGTGATGGCCGGACTGTCGATTATCTTCAGCAAACCCTATAAGGTCGGCGAACATATCTCGCTGCTCGGAGTCCACGGGGATGTCGTGGTCATCGACATCTTCACGACGACGCTGATGCACGCGGACCGATCTCGCGTCCTCATTCCCAATCGAAAAATTGTCGGAGAAATCCTGCACAACTTTGGAACAATCCGTCAGATGCATTTGACCATTCCCGTGTCACCGAACGCGAATCTCGATGAGGCCCTGGCTCAAGTTCGGGATGTCCTCAATCGGCATCCATCGGTCCTGAAAGACCCGGTTCCTTCAGTGGGAGTATCATCCCTCGGGGAGTCGTCACTGACCGTGGCTATTGCCGCCGAGCCTTGGACAGCCGTGGCGGACTACAGCTCGACGCGGAGCGAGTTGAATAAATTGATTCTTCAACGATTTCAAGAACGGGAGATTACGCTACCCTCCGCAAGTCTTACCGTCCATGTGGTGAACAACTAAAAACTCCGGTTTTCACAACGGCACTCCTTTTCTCGGGCGTTCTACAGCGCGACACTTTCAGTCTTGTTGATGGCGCTTCCCAGTGCTAGGATAACCGCTCCGTTGATCGCGATTGCGATATATGGAGAGGGACGAACTTTTTGCGGCCGTCTGATCGAACGGCGGCCGATCCGACGGCTGGACGCAGAGCAACGAGGCGTATGTCGTTACCGGGCTTGTTACCCCGTGATCACGAGATGAGGTGAAGCGATGACTGCATCACGTTCCGCGGATCAGCCCCTGATCGCTCGTGAAGACCCAGCGACAGCCCCTGATCGAGTCGGTGGGCTACCATACCCTGACGATCGATCCGCAAGCGGGAATCTCGACAAGATTCGCGATATTCTCTTTGGCGCACAAGCCCGAGAACATGACCGTCGGTTTGCACAACTTGAACAACATTTAATCCGTGAAGTCTCTGATCTCCGCAATGATCTCAAGCGGCGTTTTGAGAGTCTTGAGCTTTACATCAAGAAAGAAGTTGAGGCGCTCACGAGCCGATTGGTCAAGGAGCAGGAAGTCAGAGGGGAATCCGTCACGAACCTGACACAGGACCTCACCCAACTGGCTGCAACCCTTGAGAATAACGCACGTCTGCTGGATATGCAGGCGACTCAAGCGCAAGCGCATGTTCTCCAGCAGCTGACAGAACGGACGAGTGAGCTGGCGACCGACGTTCGTGCTCGACATGCCGAAGCGATGTCGGCACTCAACCAGGCAGTCTATGATCTCCGTGCGGAAAAGACGGATCGCGCCACGCTCGCAGCCATTTTATTGGAGGCCTCTCAACAGCTATCCAGTAATGAGGCGGTCTCCGGTCGCGGCTGAGCCGAACAACTGTGGGCCGTGCGGCAGTCTTGTCGTGATCTATCGAGTCTATGACGGTTGAGTTGCCCCATGTCTACCGATCCACACAGGCTTCATCGCGATGCTCCATCTTCTGAAGGACTCACATCCGTAGACGAAGACTGGACGCAGCTACGCACTCTTTTACTCTCTCCGGAGCAGACGCAACTCGACGAACTCCGTGATCGGCTCGATAAGCGAGGGATTCAGCCTCGCGAGATCAGTCGCGTGCTCCCCGAGGCATTTGCCCTTCGTGGAGAGAGAGATCAACAGGTGTCGAATGTCCTGACACCCTATGTCGAACATGGATTTGTTGCGGCCGTGCGAAAGTCGCCGCAGGCGATCGTCGATGCCATTGCCCCGATCATGGGCCCGGCGATCAGGCAGGCCATCGCGCGTGCCCTCCAGGGCATGACGCAGTCCTTCAACCGCTTGTTGGATGAAAGTCTGACCGTGCGAGGTCTTCGCTGGCGGTTGGAAGCCTGGCGGACAGGCCGACCCTTCGCGGAGGTCGTGCTGCTCCATACACTTCGCTATCGCGTGGAACAGGTGTTTCTCATCCATCGTGAGACGGGACTTCTGCTACAGCACGTGGCCGCTGATACGGCCGTCGTCCACGACCAGAATGCGGTTTCCGGCATGTTGACGGCGATTCAAGCCTACGTGCGGGATTCGTTCGGGGCTACCCTGGACCAAACCCTCGACAGCTTTCACGTTGGGGAATGGACGGTGTGGATCGAACAAGCATCTCAAGCGTATGTGGCAGCGGTGATTCGAGGCGCTCCTCCTGTTACGCTCAGAGAAGACCTTCGAGATGCGCTCGATCAGATCCATGCTGAGCATGCCGATGCGCTGGCTACCTTTGATGGGAACGCGGCACCGTTTAAGCCGACACAGACTCACCTCGATGGCTGTTTGCAAGCTCATTACGAATCGTCACGGCGACACGGCAAGCTCAAGGTGTGGATTCTTCTCGGTCTCATCCTGCTTGTGTCGGCTTGGGTGGGATGGATGACGTACCAGACTCACACACGCTGGTCCACTCTCCTCACAGCGCTACGGGCCGAACCGGGCATCGTCGTCACTGTCGCGAGATCGACGTGGGGCAACTATCACCTCGAGGGGTTGCGAGACCCCTTGGCTAAAGATCCTTCGGCAATGGTGATCGAGGCTGGCCTTGCCCCCTCGATGGTCACGGCTGTGTGGGCTCCCTATTATGCGCTGGCTCCTCAACTCGTCATGATCAGAGCGCAATCGGTCTTACAGCCTCCGAGCACCGTTAAGTTACAGATCGACGGCGAGACACTGGTTGCGACCGGATCTGTTTCGAGCGAGTGGGCGAGAGAGACCAGACGTTTGGCGACACTCGTTCCGGGAATCTCCCACTATCATGACGAAGGGCTCGTCACGAGCTCCATTCAGGATCTTCTTGAGCGGATCAATCGAACCGTGGTTCGTTTCGGCCCTGGTTCATCAACCGTGGAACCATCGGAACGGCCCGCTCTGCGCGCGATCGGGGCTGCCTTACGAGGCCTGGATGAAGCGGCCACCCAAACGGGCCGACGTGTGGTGCTCGAAGTGCGTGGATCGGCCGACCCAACCGGTCCGGCAACGCGCAACATACAGTTGAGCTGGGAACGAGCCGAGGCCGTTCTCGCCTCCATCGGACGTGACCAGATCAGCGGACGTACTGCCGTCATCACCGACATCGTGCGCGCGACAAAGCCGAGCGGGTCGCAGGGGGACGCCGGTAGCCAACGGATCGTCACCTTGCGCGCGTCCCTCATGGCGGTGGGAAGCGAACCGATTCGTCCATGATTCAGAAGAAGATCTGCATGCTGGGTGGATTTGCCGTGGGAAAGACAAGCCTTGTGCGGAGATACGTCAGCAACGTCTTTTCGGATCACTACCACACGACGATCGGCGTGACCGTGGAGAAAAAGAATGTTACGGTGGATGCCCAAGACGTCATGTTGGTGCTGTGGGACCTTTACGGAGAAGACGAGTTGCAACGCGTGCGTGAGTCGTATCTTCGCGGCTCATCTGGTTATATCTTGGTCATGGACGGCACCAGAAAAACCACCGTGGACACGGCGCTCGCGCTGCAACAGGCCGCCGCTCGAACGATAGGAGCGGTTCCGTTTGTCTCGATCATCAACAAAGCGGATGTTCGATCGGAGTGGGAAATCGATGAGCGTACGATCGATCAATTGCGCGAACGAGACTGGACTGTCCTCTTCGGCAGCGCCAAACTCGGACAAGGGGTCGAAGAGCTCTTTGCGCAGCTTGCAACTCAGATTGTGAATGCCCCCGTGCTTCCGCGTGAGTGACATGAACAGTTGGAACCCCGATTGTGCGCTGGTCGACGATCCCCTGTTTAATCGTGTTCTGTCGGTGCTCAATGTAGCAGTCCTTGAGCGGAGCGACAGCGGGGACGCCTTTCATCTTCGTGGGCTGCCGCCCGAATGGTGGTGTCAGTGGGTCGGACTGACGGAATCCTCCGTCGTGAACCTCCTCCAATGGTCGCCGTTTTTGCAGGATTATGTGGCCGATCATCACCCTGCTTGGGGCGACGCGCCTGGCACGATTGAGAAATCAGGCCCATGGACGGAACCTGATCGACAGGGCGGCACTATGACACTGGAGGCCACCGTGCTGTTGATTGGGTCCAAGAAGTTGTTACTCATTGAGCGTCTGGGTTCCGGCTTCGAGGAGATGGGGGCCATCGTTCAGCGGGCTCGGGAACGCATGCTGGCCGAAGAACGTACCGCGAAGTCCTACCGTAAGACGGAGACACGCTTGATCAGTGAGCTTGAAGCCAGCGAGCGCACAAAGGACGATGCGCTGGCTCTGCTTCAGCACCTCGGGCTCGCCGCATTGGTTCTCGATGAACGCGGGCACATTACGTTCGCCAGTGATCGCGGTCTTGAGATCCTGGGAATGACAGCCGACGCTGTGATCGGCCAGGAATGGGAGCAAGCACTCCCTCTTCACAAGCAAGATCGTGTGGCGATTCGGGAGCTGATCGATACCGCCTCGGACCGACGGAAGACTTGTGTCGTGTGCATCGAAGGACCTCGCCCCTGTTGGGTTGAGATAGAAGTCCACGGAGATCCGCGCCACCCCGGTCGGCATATCGCCATCGTGCATGACCGCACCGAGCTTCACACGCTCCGTCAGGCGCTCAGCGAGCAGGCCTCGTTCCATGATCTTGTGGGCAAGAGTCGCGCAATGCTTCGAACGTACCAACTCGTTCGAGATGTGGCGCAGGTGGAGACGACGGTCTTGATCGAAGGGGAGACCGGAACAGGAAAAGAATTGATCGCTCGAGCCATCCATTTCTCCAGTGCCAGAATGCATAAGCCGTTCATTGCCGTCAATTGCGCGGGATTAACCGACTCAATCCTCACGAGCCAACTGTTCGGCCACAAGCGTGGGGCTTTTACAGGGGCCGTGACTGACCAGCAGGGACTCTTCGAGGCGGCGGAAGGCGGAACGTTGTTCCTCGATGAAATCGGAGATGTCCCGCCACCGGTCCAAACGGCTCTTTTGCGGGTGTTACAGGAAAAGGAGATCACGAGACTGGGAGAGGCCAGGCCTCGAAAAGTCGATGTGCGCGTGGTGGCGGCCACGCATCATAACTTGAGTGAAGACGTCATTCGGGGATCGTTTCGAGCGGATCTTCTCTACCGAATTCGTGTCGCCAGAATCCAACTTCCCCCGTTACGTGAACGCCGCGAGGACATCCCTCTCCTCGCCCATTCGTTCCTGAGTCAACTCAGTCCCGCCACCGGAAAGACCGTTGATGACCTAAGTCCGGACACCCTCCGGCTTCTCATGAGTCACGCATGGCCCGGTAATGTGCGTGAACTGAAGAGTGCCATCGAATTCGCGGTGATCAGCTGCAAAGGCAGAGACATTCTTCCCACGGATCTCCCACCGGAAATAGCGGTCGTGACGGTTGCCCCTCGCCCCTCCACATGGATTCCGTTATCGGGCCAGGACGAGAAATCTAAACTGCTTGCCGCCCTCTCCGAGGCAAAGGGTAATCGGACCGAAGCCGCCAAACGGCTGGGCATCAGCCGAGCGACGTTCTATCGCCGCCTGGTCGATCTCAATATTCATCCTCGCTAAATGGATGAGCACGACTAGACTGCCTCCCTCACGAATGTGAGGCAAGCCCTGTGCTCTTCCTCGATCGTGCAGACCTATCCTCTTCCACTTCCGTAGCTCCAACGAATTCGAGCATCGTAACTGTCTCATGCAATCGTTTGCCTGTCTCATGAGACACATCGTTGTCTCAGGATGAAACGAACCACTTGACCTCCGCCATTCAGGCATTCGATGGAACCCTCTGGATTGTCTATCACAATTCATTTCTTCGGGCCGTGGTACGAGGATTGCTTTGTACTCGACAGTGCCATGAGGGGAGCGGCGTCATTCAACGTCATCCCCCGACAATTTCGCGATTATCCTGGAAAATAGCATTTTCAGAGGACAGACCTATGACCGCTGTCGCTCCATAGTACATACGGTCGTTCGTCTTGGTTAAGGAGGCTCCATGACTGGTGCCAGCACAGTCGTCCCATCACTCACCATCGCCATTATTAGCAGTCATTATGTCGTACAGCTCGCATTGCAGGAGATTTTCAGAAGTAGCAAAACCCTTCAGATAGTCGGGCAACCGCACCAGCGGATGACGCCTGACGCGCTACTCTCAGAGAAACGCCCGGATGTGGTCATCCTTGATATGGAGACCGAACGAGACACCATCGGCAGTATCAGCCTGATTAGGGCGTCGGCCCCGAAAAGCAAAATCGTTTTATTGAGCGGGTTCGAGGACAAGGAACGCATGCGCGAGGCATTTGAATGCGGCGCCGATGGTGTGATCTTAAAGGTCCAACCGCCTGAAGTCGTGCTCGCTGTGATCAGGGCGCTCTATCACCCAGCTGACAACCATGTCTATACCGAACGCAAGGGACTGTTCTTGGAGGATCTGAAAGGAACTTTCGAGAAGACAGCCGAGATCGAAGCACAACGACCTGTATGGCTCGGCGCATTGACCGAGCGCGAACGGGAAGTTACGACATTGGTCGGTCAGGGACTCTCGAATAAAGAGATCGCTTATCAACTGTCTATTGCTGATAGTACGGTACGCCATCATCTGACCAACATTTTCGACAAGGTCGGTGTTCCCAATCGACAGAAACTCCTGATTCACACGCATCATGTTCAGTTCACTCCTGGTTAGCCGGACGATTCATGCGCACTTCTACTGCAATGGCCAATTCATCGTTTCGACCGTGGAGCAAAGGTTGTCCTTGCACTCAACAGAGTCATGAGGGAGTCGCCCGTATTCAGGGTGCGTTCTCCTAAGCTCTTACCGGCGACCGCTGGAGAGAGGACGGCGAAATGAATGCACAAGGACTTCTCGTTGAAGGTCCAAAAGGAGAGAAGTTTTTGCTGACCACCGAACCTCATTTGGAAATGAAGACTCATCGGTTGGTTGTGATGCAACGACTCAACGGCAAGTGGGAACACATGAAAGAAATTCAGGAACTGGCCTGTCGAGAAGCACTGATCGGCGCATTCGTCGATTTGTTGGTGGACATCTGCAGAGTGTTGAATTCCTTTGACTCAGATCGGATCGTTGCGATGGCTCCAACGTCGGGTCGATCTCGTCCACGCCGCGCGTTCCCTCTCAAAGTCCAGAAGGGCCTGTAACGAGGATGTATCCAACGACCTAACTCGGAGGAGACCTGCGATGCGGTGTAAACGATGTGCTGGATTGATGATTGTGGAACTAGGGGCGGATGGAGACCTCTCAGCGCAAGCGGCAGGGCAGGGCGTGTTGCGCTGTGTGAATTGCGGGGCGATGGTGAATATAAGGATGCTTAGAAATATTGCGGCTCAATATACCGAAGGGCTCGCACCTGCCAGGCAATCCGTTCCGAGGCGTCGCCACACGAACCGCCAGCTTACCATGAGGGAGGACGTATGAGAAAAGCGAGAAGGGGTAGGGGCGTATCGTGCCCGATAAAAATCCCAATGGCGCTAATGGTATGGGCAGATATCACCTGTGTCTGTATATGAAACGGTCCATCTGTCGATTCCGATGGGCGACATGTTTCTTCTGGGCTGAGCACAGCTGAGTTCCGGCACTTTCAGGAAACAGGGATGACCCGATGGACACATTCACGGAAAGACGAGAACCGATTCGTGTGTTGCTGATCGACGACTCCATTCTGACTCTCCAAGGGCTCAGGGTCTTCCTTCCCACGAGTCGCCACATCGAAATTCAGGGCATTGCTCGTACTCCGACCGAAGCCTTCCACGCGATACGGGCTCACCAGCCAAATATAGTGATGTTAGAGGCTCGCGTGGTGGCCACTCGCTTACAGGGAATCTACCAGCGTTTGAAGATATCCAGGCGATCCGAAGCGGCACGCTACTATGTCCAGTTGGAAAAGGATCAGCATGGGCTTGAAGGCGTTTTTCACCAGAACTAAAAACGTATCAGCCCTGTAGAGAGACGATCTGGTGATCGTGAGGCCGGACCGTCTCAACCATGAATCGCTACTCCATGGCCGGTCATCGCTCAGAGTCCCTAGGCAAGGATGGCGCCACGCCATGGCTTCCCTCAGTATGTGAAGATGGAGGAAGTCTATGCCGAGTGTGCAGGGCCCAATCTATTGCAGTATCATAGGAAACTAGGTATATACCCAATGGCGACTTGCTCGACCGAACTACTTAGCTACACGAAGGAGGCTAGATGAAGTCACTCATGCTGCTTGGCGCGGTCTTGTCTCTCGGTGTCATGGCAACATCGGTTTGCGCCGATGATGGAGCGCCTGGGACAACGCCGAATCGTGATGTCGTGACATTGAAAGATGGCAGTATCATCTACGGCGACGTCGTGGAAATGTCGGGCGGAGTCTTACAGATTAAGAATGCCTTGGCGGGAGACGTCATCAAGGTAAAGTGGGCGGAAGTGAGCAAGTTGGCTGTCTCCCATTCCCTTCCTTTTCACCTAAAGGAGGGGACCGTGCTTGTCGGGACAGCCGAAGAGGGAGATCCTGGAATGCTCAGGCTGAAGGCGGGTCCAACCGGCAGCATTATGACGGTTCCGATGGATACCGTGACCCAAATGAATCCAGTGATTCAGGCGCCGGTTGTGTATACAGGAAGTCTCAACGCGGGCTACTCACAGTCTGTCGGGAATAGTCATCTTCGGAATGTCAGCATTCTAGGCGATCTTGTGGCACGCAGTGAGCAGCTCCGGCTGACTCTCTTGGGCCGCTACGTCAATGGAGACAACAACGGCAGCTTACAGGTCAGGAATGCCCGCGGCACGATCAAGTTGGACTTCTTTATCACGAAGCGGTTGTTTTGGTATGCCTCGGCCTATGTCGAAAATGATTTTCTCCAAAACCTCAAACTGAGGACAGCGATCTCCACCGGTCCAGGGTATCAGTTTCTTGAGCGTGGAGATCTGGACGGTATTTTTAAGGATATGACCTTCTACGCCGAAGCCGGTCCAACATATTTTAACGAGGACTACCGGGATAATAGCATCACTGCTGATCGGGGAAGCTTTCGGGCACGCGTGGCCATGAAATGGGATTGGCCGCTGCTCGATGGTCGGGTCACGCTGTACCATTACAATGAGATCTTCCCCTCGGTCCAGAACGCGTCGGATTTCTTCTTCACGATGGATAACGGAGTCCGCATGAAGATTTTGGCTGGTCTGGCGAGCGGGTTCCAGGTGACCACCCGGTATAATAATCGGCCGCCCGCCGGCACGGGCGATACCGATAATTTGTACTTGCTCACGCTGGGGTATGCGTTCGACAGCACGCGCAAGCGATAGGCTGGGTACCGATCATTCTGAGTGCTGTGTGGAGGGAGGCGGAATGCCATGCTGAAAGAGTTCAAAGAGTTTGCCATGAAGGGGAATGTCCTCGACATGGCGATCGGCGTCATCATCGGTGGAGCATTCGGAAAAATCGTGTCGTCCCTAGTCAGCGACGTCCTCATGCCTCCGATCGGGTTGCTGATGGGCAAGGTGGATTTTTCTAGCCTATTCATTGATCTGTCAAGGACATCACCGCCATCCTTAACCGCGGCGAAAGCTGCGGGGGCTCCAACGCTGAACTATGGCGTGTTTTTGCAGAGCGTGTTCGACTTCATTATTGTCGCGTTCGTCATCTTCATGTTGGTCAAGCAGGTGAACCGGTTTAAGAAAGAAACGCCTGCGGCCCCACCTCCCGCTCCGCCGGCGCCTACTAATGAGGAGAAGCTGTTGACGGAAATACGTGATCTACTCAAGCACCGCCAATGAAGATTGCAGTATAACCAGCAATACGGCGTGGAAGAGCGGTGATTCCATTCCTGCTGCTATATGGATACGAAGGAGGTCCTCATGCGATTAGGTAAAGGCGTCCTACTGATGACTGGACTTGTCGCCCTGGTAGGGTGTTCTTCTCTGAAGCATTCTGACGGCTATATTAAGCAGCCGACCGTCTGTATCGATAAAAAATGGTACGGGTATCACCAAGGCGCTGGGTGTCCCTCCACCACAAAAGTTGTGGCACCCGATGCATCACAGGAAATGGCCACCCGTCTCGCGGCTCTGGAACGAGATCGGTCACGATTAGCCGAGGAACTGGAAGCGGCGCGACGACAAAATGGAGCCCTCAGCAGCCGTGTCAGTGAATTAGAACGACAACTCGCCGACCGTGATCGGGAAATTGCCGCGCTTCGTTCTGGAGCCGGTGACAATGCGGCCTTCGCAGGTCAGCTTTCGGCTGCACAGAGTGAGAAAGATCGGCTTGCAGCGGAACTGGCTGCGGCGAGGCAACACAACGAGGATCATGACCGGTTGGCGGCGGAGTCGGAGTCACAGTTAGCAGCGCTGAAGCAACGCAACTCCGACCTTGAGTCCCAATTGGCCGATCGTGACAAGGAGCTCGCTGGTCTTCGTGGCGACCTCTCCACAGAGATGGCGAAATTGAAGCAGGCGGAGCGCGGATTGATCAGGGCGCTCAAGCCGCAAATCGATGAAAAAAATATCACCGTTGATCTGAATAACGAGCGATTGCTTATCAACCTGGCTTCCGGCTACCTCTTCGGGTCTGGCGAAGACCAGCTCAAGCCTGCCGGAGCCGATGCGCTTAAGCAGGTCGGATCCATCCTCAAGGATTTCCCGGAGTATAAAGTTCATGTTGAAGGCCATACCGACAATCGGCCGATTCTCGGCGCACTGAAAAAGAAGTTCCCGTCCAACAAGGAGTTGTCCGAAGCACGAGCCACGAACGCCGCGCAAGCATTGGCGGACGGGGGGCTCTCCGGCGTCCATGCCATGGGAGCCGCTGATACGAAGCCGGTGATGCCGAATGTCACCACCGAGGGGCGGGCGAAGAACCGCCGGGTAGAAATCAGCGTCGTGAAGTAGCTGGCAATGTGCGGGAGGTAGCCGCGACATGGTTGGGGCTCCTCCTGCGATCACCGGTGATTTGGGTGAGGGGAGATTGCAATGAAACTGAAAACGGCTCAAGTGAGCGCAGCGTTGACGGTGTTCATGCTCGGCCTTACCACGTCAGCATGGGCTGTCGACATGGGTGCCATGAAGCAGAAGGTTGAGATCGTGAAAGGTCAAGCGGAAAACGTGAAAACAGAGGGTGGTGAGACCGCACAAAGCGCCAAGGATCTGAAGGCGCAAGATGCGATGAAAAACGCGGGAGAAGCGAAGGACGAGGGGAAGAAACTCAAAGATGCCGTTATGGGTAAATAAGGTGCGACGCAGTTCCTCCTGACTCTAGGTCGGCGCGTCATAGACGCGCCGACCCTTCCGCCTCCTCACGTACAGGAAAATCATTTTTGTTCTTGCTGCTCACATAGACTCTCTGAGAGCCCTCGTGAGGTCGATGGTGTGAGGGTTGCATGGATCCAGCAGTGCGCGGGCTGTGCAGCCTGCTAGAGACCAAGCTCAGACAGCCCAGAGTGACCGTCGGGTCGGCGACCGAGTGGCTAAAGGAACTTGCGATTGTTCTCCGAGATCGGCACGTCATTCATGCTCGCGATTGAGGACGGCTCTCGCGAGAGTACCGAGAGCTGGTTGACGGTGCTGCGGGATCTCAAGGCACGGGGCATGCGGGCGCCAGCCGTGGCCATTGGCGACGGGGGGCTTGGGTTCTGGGCGGCGATCCGCGAGGTCTGGCCAAAGACGCGAGAGCAGTGGTGCTGGGTGCACCGCATTGCGAACGTCCTCGATACACGCCCCACCCGGCTTCAGCCCCAGGCGAAGCCGGCCTTGCACGAGATGATGGATGCGGAAACTCGACCCACCTGCGAGTAGGCAATCCACCGGCTCACGCAGGACTATGAGGCAACGTATCCGAAAGCCGCGAAGTCCCTGGTCACCGATGTTGCCCGGCTGCGAACCCACTTCGATTGCCCCACCGCGCACTGGAAACATATTCGGACGACTCAACCCAATTGAGTCGACATTCGCCACGGTGAAACGCCGGACACGGGTCACCGCGGGGGCTGGCTCGCGAGCGGCAGGACTGACGATGGCGTTCAAGCTGCTGGAGGCTGCACGACGCACCTGGCGTCGGCTCGACGCGCACGACCTGCTGCCGCTCGTTCGCGCAGGCGTGGTCTTCACGGATGGGCAGTCAGTGAAACAAACGGGATCACGAGCAGAGAAGAACTCGGGAAGGGTCGCCGCTTGACCACCCTAATCCATAACTCTTGATAAGATCTCTTCAACTGTTCGAGGAGCGATATGAAGGTCGGCTAGTAGCCTCATGAAGCCGCAGAGGTGCGTTCACTGGCAAGCCAGGCCCCATACTTCGCGGCCTGGTACACGGCATCCACCTCAAGCTCCGGATACTCCCGCACGATATCCATGGCTGTATAGCCATCGCCCAACAGTTTCAGTGCAAAATCGACGGTGATGCGAAGGCCCCGCACCGTGGCTTTTCCATCGCAGACACCTGGGTCAATCTGTATCCGATCAAGCGCCATGCGTCTAGCCTAACTGTCCGTCACCTATTGGTGTAAGAGAATCGGCCCTACCGGTCAAGCTCAAGTAGGAATGATCGGTTTATGGTCCGGTCCCCGCTGGGGGGTGTCGTTGTTCCCGCCCTTTTATCTGCTCTAACACGATTGCTATGCCAGGATGTCGAGAGTTGATTGGTCCAGGCTTGCCGTTGAAGTATGTGAGCAGGGCGTTGTTGAAGATGGTGTTGTCGGTGGCAGCAGTCAGAAACAAAGTCATGCAGGACCAGAATCTCAGATTGTCGGGGTAGGGGAAGATCTCGTCAGCGCTACGACCGTTCGTGGCGAGAACAAGCTGGGTACAGGCTTTGAGCCGGGGCCTAGGGTAGGTGTTGCAGGCAGGCCTTGGCCTCGTCGAGTGAGCCAATGGCGAACTGCTGTGCCATTCCACTGTGACCAAGTCCGGTGATCTGCGGAAAGATGAACCAGATCCAATGACTGACCTTTCTTCCGGCCCGCAGCTCATCGAGGACTGTGTCGTAGACGGACTCTTGTGCGTCAAGAAAGCGGTGGAGGTGGTAAGCATCGGTCGTAAACTATCCGCGGCCAAGTACATTCTTCTCAGGACGATATCATGCCTGGCACTGTTGGATTGCAAGGCCGGACACTCCTACTCGGCCAGGCCGGCGCTCCTTCCTGGCCGACTCGCCAGTGTGTGATTGACAGCTCAGCGTCATCTTGTATATGGTTGCCATATACAAGATAAGGCGTGAGATGACGCGACTGCCGGGCGTGGAAGGGTTTAATTGGGACGAGGCAAATCTTGCCAAGAATTGGGAGAAGCACCGGGTTACTCCGTGGGAATGCGAGCAGGTTTTCTTCAATCTGCCGCTGGTGATCGCCGATGACCTCGCCCATTCTACGATGGAGCCTCGATATTACGTGCTGGGACAGACTGATGCCGGACGCCGCTTGTTTATGGTCTTCACCATCCGTCGACGGCGCATCCGCATTATTTCAGCCAGAGATATGAGTCCCAAGGAGCGGAGGACCTATCATGACCAAACTCAAAAAAAGACCGACGTTCAAGAGTGAGAAACAGGAAGCTGAGTTTTGGGCGTCACACGACTCAACGGAGTATGTCGACTACTCCAAGAGTCGTCGGATGGTGTTTCCCCGGTTGAAGCCGTCCACCGAGACGATCTCGCTTCGTCTGCCGAAATCCCTCTTGGATCAACTCAAGACGATCGCGAACAAACGCGACGTCCCGTATCAGACACTGCTCAAGCTCTTCGTGCTCGAACGCGTCCAGGCCGAGTTGCATCACAAACCCGCCAAAGCTTCTTAGGGCGCTCCTGATCACCACGATCCCGAGAAACGGGGTTGAACGTGATGAGTGGGGTGGGTCAGCGCGAAAGGGGGCCTAGGAGCCTGTCCGAGTAATCCTCAATTTTAGCCTGGACAGTCAGAACGCAGTGTGGTTTC
>CXWL01024650.1_pt1 | contig 14749 bp, 12 predicted proteins | sample 590931 | NCBI WGS metagenome assembly CXWL01 (sample SAMEA3498368, study PRJEB10139) | groundwater metagenome | biome: water well; material: biofilm material | place: Germany | collected 2015-04-27 | reverse complement strand
AAAGAGCCTTAATCAGTAGGGTTCTTGAGCGATTTAAGAGTCTTCAACTGAGGAATTTAGGATTAATCAAGCTTCGGCGGCGTGATGGCAGCTCCAAAACTTGCTTGTCATAGTAAGAAATGCTCATTTATTAAGCATAAACTGCGCTTTTTTGCCTGTTTTTGCCTTGCATCGGCTGCCCTGAAAACGTTTTTCAACGGCCTGTTAACCAGTGCTTCGATCAGGATGGATGTGGATGACATAATTGCACTGATGTTATAAAACGAACTAAAAATAGTGACGAGAAATTACTATTTGTGTTGTATTTTTTAATGATAAGCCGATTTACTCCCTTGTTCGCGTTGACCCCTTAAGCGATTCAGTGTTAGAGTTCTGTCCATGTGGTGGCTAGGGTCTTTTGTAGTTTTTAGTTTTTGTATCTTTTCATTGTGTTATTTAGAGAGGGGGGGAGTAATGGAATATCAATCGCTATACAAGAAACAAATGTTTCACGCTGTGGCTGGTGGGTTACTGTTGATCGGCATGAGTTCATCGGGTGTTCATGCAAACACTGTCACGACTAACAAAGATAGTGGCGGCAACAGTTTTATGAATTTACTTAAAAACAGCGGCGTTAAGTTTGGCGGCTGGGTTCACGGCGGCGCGACTTTCAATCCAAGTCAAACCGATGGTTTTAACGGTCCGGTTACTTTTGCTGATCAGGCGAATAGAGTTCAAATGAATCAGTTGAACATCTTTATGGAGCGTGCGGTAAAAACAGAAGGCAAAGGTTGGGATGTCGGTTTTCGTGCTGATTTCATGTTCGGTACTGATGCTATCTTTACCCAAGCCTATGGTAACCCGGCGTTTGATCCCAACACAGGCAGGGCTTTGCCTGATCGGGGTAATTGGGATCTTGGAATATGCTGTAACTCCAGTCGCACATACGGCATCGCAATTCCACAAGCTTTTGCAGAAGTTTATGTGCCAATTGGCAATGGGCTCAATGTGAAAGCGGGCCATTTTTATACACCGATTGGCTATGAAACAGTTCCTGCTCCTAACAATTTCTTCTATACCCATGCATACACGATGCAGTATGGAGAACCTTTTACCCATACCGGTGTATTGAGTAATTATTCGGTGAATAAGAATTTTACCGCGATGGCTGGTGCAATCGGCGGTAGTGGAACCGGTGGCTGGGATGGTAATTTTGATAGGCAGATGGGAAATTGGGGCGGGATTGGCGGCGTTACCTGGACCAGTGATGATAAAAAAAGCTCGCTGAATGTTGCAGGTACCGGTAGTACGGCTTCCACACGCAGCAATAATTTCTGGGGTATGTATAGCATCGTGCTGAAACATATGTTTACAGATAAGACTCATTTTATCTTGCAACATGACCATGGTTTTGCAGATGGCGTATTGACAGCTAAAGGCGTGACGAATGCCGAGTGGTATGGCGTTAACTCGCATGCGTATTATGATCTGACGCCGGATCTATCGATCGGTGTTCGCGGTGAATGGTTTCGCGATAGAGACGGCTTTCGTGTTTTCTCGCCAGGACGGGTAAGCGCAGCGACGAATCATCTTGGAAACAGTTATGCGCTGGGTGGTGCAACCTCACTGGCCACCGGTACTCCTGCAGATTATTATGCAGTGACCTTGGGCGCAAACTGGAAAGCAGCTAGAACATTAAATCTTGGCTGGCAGGGGTTAAGAAATCTGAATATTCGCCCCAATATTCGTTACGACAGAGTTGATGCGCTTCATGCCGCTGCATATCGACCATTTGGCGGTAATAAAGATCAAATTTTATTCTCACTGGATGCGATACTGCCTTTCTGAGTTTTGACCAGCCTATGAATTTATTGATGAAACATGAAGAAAAAATGCGCCTGCGGGCGCATTTTTTTATTCCGCAATCTCTAATCTGCTCTGTTGCCGTAATTGCAGCAATAAATTATTCAAGTCTTCTGGTGCATCAGCTTCCCATCCAAGGATTTGTTCCGTTTGCGGGTGAGTCAATGCAAGTTTCTGAGCATGCAGGGCTTGCCGGGGAAAGCTAACCAATAACTGTCTGATAATTTGTCCTGTTTTTCCGGGTTTGCCGCCATAAACCGGATCACCAGCCAATGAATGTCCAATGGAACTCAAGTGCACCCGGATTTGATGTGTGCGCCCGGTTTCAAGGCTACACTGCAGTAATGTGCAACCTGTAAAGTTTTCGATAACCTGATAGTGCGTGCGTGCTGACTTGCCTTTTGTTGTAACGGCCATTTTCGTGCGATGTATCGGATGACGGCCTATCGGCGCATCAACACTGCCAGCTTGCGTAACCTCTCCTAGAACCAATGCCAGATAGTCGCGTTTTACAGTATGTTGCTGTAGTTGGCGTACAAGGTTTGTTTGTGCTTCTATTGTTTTTGCAACGACAAGTAAACCGCTGGTGTCTTTGTCCAGACGATGAACTATACCGGCGCGTGGTACAACCTCCAATTGTGGCGCATGATGCAGTAGGGCATTTAACAAAGTGCCCTGCCAGTTGCCATTCCCCGGATGGGTGACCAAACCGGCCGGTTTATTGACAATGATGATTGCATCATCTTCGTGAATAATGTTCAGATTGATATCTTCAGCTACATGCGTTGATTCAACGATAGTATCCTGAGGGGAAATCTGAATAAGCTCATTGCCCCATACTTTTTGTTTTATCGTGGTGATCTGGCCATCCAGTATGACCCGATTCTCAGCAATCCAAGTTTGCAAGCGGCTGCGTGACCAGTTGGGTAGAAGCTTCGCCAAGGCTTGATCAAGGCGCAGTCCTGCATAATCCGCAGGAATCGTTAACGCAATGACGCTATGCGCCGGTTCGTTGCGTACTAGCGGTAGTGGCTTTACGCTATAATCGCAAGATGTATCTTTGTTTTTTACGGAATTCGTCATGTTACGTAGTTTAGCTTTATTTCTGGTGTTATGGTTATCAGCGTGCGGTTTATTGCCGGATCGCACCGAAGATCAACAGGATTGGTCTGCTAATAAGTTCTACAGTGAAGCAAAAGATAAATTAAATGATGGCAATTATGCTGCAGCCATCAAACTTTATGAATCACTGGAAGCGCGCTATCCATATGGCCGAATAGCACAACAAGCGCAGCTGGAAATTGCCTATGCGCATTATAAAAATGAAGAACCGGCTTCTGCAATCGCTGCGACGGATCGATTTGTTAAATTGCATCCTAATCATGTGAATGTTGATTATGCATATTATATCAAGGGATTATCAAGTTTTAATGATAATTGGGGTATGATGGGTTTCTTGATGAAAGGCCCGATCAAACAGGACATGAGTGAGCGTGATTCTAAAGCATCGCGAGAGTCATTTGAAAATTTCAAAGAATTAGTGACAAGATTCCCCGAGAGCAAATACGCAGCCGATGCCAGGCAACGTATGGCCTATTTGCTGAATGCGGTTGCTATGAGCGAAATTCATATTGCACGTTACTATATGAAACGCAAGGCTTATGTTGCGGCAGCCAACCGGGCGCAAAATGCAGTCAAGGAATATCCTCGTACACCGGCGACTGAAGAGGCCTTGTATATTATGATTAAAGCCTATGAAGCACTGGAAATGTATGATTTGCGGGATGACGCGGAGCGCGTGATGCGAATCAATTTTCCTGACAGCCATTTCCTTGCGGAATTGCCGGAGGTAGGCGCTAAGGCTTGGTGGCAGTTCTGGAGATAACCTGAGCGCGTCAGTGGATGTTTTAGTTATTCTTGATGATCTTTCAAGTGAATAGCCAGTACATCACATTCTGCATGATATAAAACCCCCTTGGCTGTTGAACCCATCAGCATGGCAAGTCCATGGCGCCCATGTGAACCCACAACAATCAGATCAATTTGTTCTTGTGCAGCAAGCTGGGTGATTTCCTGTTGTGGTTCACCCCAGATCATCCAGCGGCGTTCTGGTAAGATATCCAGTTGATTACTTATTTGAATTAATTTATTTTTTTCTGTTTCCAGTAAATCATACGATGAATCATCATTCAGTGGAATTACCATGCCATAAGGTGTGTCAGGCATAGGAATATTATCCAGAACATGGATGATATGGAGACGTGCATTAAATTGCTCTGCCAGAGATTTTGCCCGTTGCGCCACATAATGGCCATAATCGGAGAAATCGACGGCGAGTAGGATATTCTGGTAGTTATTCATATTGAGCTCCTTGTTGCGCAAGCAGAAATGTGGATTTTAAGACAGATCAAACAATACAAGTGACTTTATCACATCCTCGTTTTTGGGGCGGAGCAATGCCTGTGTTCGCTAGTCGAAAGCCATCAGTCAACATTTTGGCGCAGATACTGCGACAGAAAAGCGCTAATACGTTGTTCATATTCTCTACCGGCATAAGCATGCATATTGAAATGTCTGGCGCCAGGAACAATCCATAGCTCCTTAGGGGCTCTGGCGGCAGCGTAGAGACGTTCGGTTTCCAGTTGCGTTGTGTGCGCATCATCTGTTCCGGAAATTATCAATAATGGTGCATTAAGATTATTGATTCGAGTGATAGGGCTTAATGCATCGGTAGAAGTATCCAGGTAAAGAGATAATTGCGACAGCATGAGCGGTAAAAGCACCGATCCATAGTTTCCAAAATGAAGCTTCAAACGATTATCAACTGCCTCTTCAATAGTGGGATGTAATGATTCCAGGATAACCGCATTCAGCTTTAAATCGTGTTTGGCGAGTACGATGGCTGCGGCGCCCAGAGAAACACCGATCGCGCCAATTCGCTCCGCAGGGAAAGTTTTTCTCAGAAAAGCGATTGACGTTTCAATATTCTCAGATTCCCTCAAACCAAAAGTAATTTTTTCCCCGGCAGTTTCGCCATGCGCTTGTAAATCAATGAATAGAGCGCTATAACCCTGGTCTCTCAGGAATCTTGCCCGGCTCAGCATTTCAAGCCGGTTACTGCGCATCGAATGCGCCAGCAATACAACGCCGCCGCCGGGTTGTCCATGAACTAGCCAGCCATGTACGGTGGATTCATTCGGAGCAGGAATCTGTACCGATTCAACCGGAAAATCTGCAGAGAGTGTTCCTACTGCCGTGGGGGCCGGTGCAGTCAAGAGTGCGCCAATGGCAAAGATGCCGAGCGTGATTGCGATGATGAAAGCCAGAATCTGAATAGCTATTTTATGTAACATGACTACGGATGAATTGTTTAACAGGTAAAATGATTAAGTAACCGGGTTTTAGGTGTTTGATCGCGGGATTGAGTTTCAACTCTTTTAATTAGAATGAACGGGTAATTGTACTGGCTGCATTCAATCCGTCGAGCAGATGAAACTTTTTGCTGTTTGGGCGGGTAGTGAAGACCCAGAATGATAGAGAAATACTTCGCATCTTATATTGCCGGATGTCGTGATGTCAGATGTGGATGGTATAACAAGACAGATCACTTTGGGAAAATTCCACAAGCTGATGAGATGTTCCTGTTATATTGATGATTAACCGGGTGCGATTGGATTAAGTTACATATGCCATGAATCTGGATACATTGACTGTTATCGCAAAACCATTTGATCTCAGGAAGCAAATCACTGAAATCGAACAACATTGGGCACTAAATTATGGAAAATAGAGTACACAACGAATTTCAGGAAAAAATGTGCTTGTTGGTTACTTCGTTTGCAGAGGAATTGCCGGACAGAATCAATGAAATAGAAGTGATATGGAATAGACTGCGGACTGGCTGGGATGCGACTGTTTTGCAGGAACTTCATCGCGCTGTGCATAATCTGGTTGGTACGGGCAAGACATTTGGTTTTCCGCAGTTGAGTGATGAAGCGCATGCACTGGAGCAAATCCTCAAGAACTTAATGCAGAAAGCAGCTTCAGCGGATGATCTGCAGCTAAACCGGATCTTGCAGCAGATACTTGAGCTGAAGAAAATTTCTGCTGAGAAGAAATCCAGTGTTGCAAACGATATCACTCAGACGATAGCGAATGAGGATGCATTTTTTTCAAACCCGCATCCATCCAATCTGATATTTGTGGTGGACGATGATGTGGAGGCAGCGCAGGAACTTGCGTTGCAATTGCGCTATTACGGCTATGAAGTGGAGGTGTTTAATCATTTAGACAAATTCCGGGTAGCCATCAAAGATAAACCTCATGCCATTATTCTTATGGAAACGGAGTTCCCAGAGGACGAAATGGGGGGTATCCATGTTATGGAAGAGATTCAACGGGAATTGACGCAACCTGCACAAGTCATTTTTATTTCAGTGCATGATAATATGGATTACCGGCTGGGAGCAGTTCGAGCCGGTAGTGTTGCGTATTTTACAAAACCATTCAATCCTGTTGAGTTAATTGGCCAGCTTGATTTAATAACAGCATCGCAGATTCAGGATTCTTTTCGCATATTGATGGTAGATGACAGTCCAACGGTACTTTCCTACCATGCTGCGATACTGGAGCAGGCCGGAATGGTTGTGAAGGCAGTAACAGAATCCATGAATCTGATGGAAATACTGAGTGATTTTAATCCGGATCTGATCCTGATGGATCTGTATATGCCAGGCTGTAATGGTATTGAACTGGCAAAAGTTATCCGGCAAATGGATGGTTTTGTCAGTACGCCTATTGTTTATCTTTCTTCCGAGAATGATTTTAACACGCAATTTGAAGCAATGAGTCTGAGCGGCGACGATTTCCTGGTTAGACCCACTGATCCCGGGCACCTGGTTTCAGCGGTCACATCGCGTGTGATGCGCGCACGTTCTTTACGCTCTTTGATGGTGCATGACGGTTTGACAAGCCTGCTCAATCATACGGCGCTTAAGGAAGAGTTAGTGCGTGAGGTCGTGCGTTCCATCCGATTGGACACTCCGATGTCGTTTGCCCTGGTGGATATCGACTTCTTTACGAGAATCAATAATCGATATGGGCATGCTGCGGGTGACCGTGTGATCAAGAGCCTGTCAAGGCTGTTAAAACAGCGTTTGCGCGGAACAGATATTATCGGGCGTTACGGTGGAGAAGAATTCGCTGTTATCATGAATGATACCGATGCTGCATCGGCTGCGAAAGTGATTGATGAGATTCGCAATGTGTTTTCGCGTCTACTGCATCTGAGTCAGGATGAGGAGTTCTCGGTCAGCTTTAGTTGCGGGATAGCGGATCTTGCTCATTTTCCGGATGCTGCAAGTCTGAGCGAAGCTGCAGATAAAGCGCTTTTTCAGGCTAAACAGAGAGGGCGCAATAAAGTTGTTGTTAATACAGATGATTGAATGCGCTTAACCAGCCTATTGAAGCGCGTTTGAATCGCTTACGGTTTGGTGGGGTCATCGCTTCGGGTGCGTAGCAGACGAGGTGGATGAGTACCGGTGTTTGTTGCGAATTGTTGCTTGCTGAAAGCAGCGCGTGATTGCGGATCAGGATCAATTGCCTTGAGTGCTTCTATTACGGCAACACGCGGTGCCAGACCGGCAGCGTTGGCCACTTGAATGGAAAGCCCGGGGCGTGCGTTGAGTTCAATAATCATGGGACCTTGGTCTCTGTCCAGCACAATATCCACACCCAGATATCCCAAACCGGTCATTTCATAGCAAGCGGCAGCCAATTGCAAGAGTTTGTCCCAGTGAGGAATGACTAATTCCGAGAAAGTCTTGTGCGTATCCGGGTGCTGTAAGACCGGTTCACCATATTGCACAGCATGTAACGCATGACCTGTTCCCATGTCGATTCCAACACCCACCGCACCCTGATGCAAATTCGCCTTACCATCGGAAGCATGAGTTGTGAGCCGTAGCATCGCCATAATGGGATAGCCGCGGAGTACAATAATGCGCAGATCAGGAATGCCTTCATAGCTATAGTCAGAAAACACCGGATCAAGTTGTATCAACGACTCAATCATGACGTTATCGGGTTTACCGCCTAAGCTATGGAGACCGCTCAGAATATTGGAAACATGCCGTTCGATATCCGCCAGCTGCATCGCATCTCCACTGGGTTTGAAGTAGAAATTATGATCATGCTCGGTAATTACCAGGATACCTTTTCCGCCACTGCCCTTGACCGGTTTTATGACGAACTGGGCGTGCGGATGGAGTATTTTTTTAAGCAGTTTGACATCATGCTGATATTCCACTGTGCCGAGTAATTTGGGCACGGCAATACCAGCTTTTTGTGCTAGCAATTTGGTTTTTAGTTTGTCATCAACAAGCGGGTATAAATGGCGTGGATTGTAGCGGGAAATCAAACCGAAATTTCTTTGATTCATCCCGATGATGCCAAAACTCCTGAGTTTCTTAACGCTTGCCAGTAACATTGCGTCTTTCCAGAGCATGGAAACGATACAGCTCGGATAACCGGTAGCCGGTATATTGTCCAAGAATTAGGATGAATGCCAGATTGACCAGCATCAGTTCGGGAAAGTTAAAAGTTAGATATTCAATCGTCCGGTTAGTCATAAACAAATAAGCAATAACCGCTGTTAGCAGGCTACCGCCACCCTGGATAAAGACTTCTCTGGGACCATCCTCTTCCCACAGAACCGACATACGTTCAATGGTCCATGACAAGATGATCATCGGGAAAAAAGTTACCGTCATGGCCTGATCAATCCCGAGCTTATTACTGATGATACTGATACTCGCCATAATTGCGATCACCACAATGATCACCGCCGAGATACGCGCTACAAACAGTAAGTTTAAGCGTGATAAGTAAGATCGGATCAGTAGCCCTGTGCCAACGACAGTCAGAAAGATGATGATGCCAGTTAGTAAGGTGGTTTGAATCAATGCTAATGCGATCAGTATCGGCATAAATGTGCCGGAAGTCCGTATTCCGATCAATAGGCGCATAATGACCACAATCAATGCGCCAATCGGTAATAATAAGATCATTTTGAATGCATTTTGTTGTTCAATCGGTAAGCTGTATATAGAGAAATCGATGATCCCGGCTTGCTTATTGATGCTGTCGCGCACAGCAAGATTTCTGGTTGATTGGGTGCTTTTTATGATGGAGAAGGAGATTTTCGAGTTTTTTCCCCCGATGACATCCAGCAGAGATTGATCGCCACGTTGCCAGATTAGAAAATTCTTGGGTTTGCCGCTTTCTCCGGAATTCTGATTAAACAAAAGCCATTGACCGCCTATATAAACTTCCACAAAATTGGTAAGTGACAATCTTTTTCGGCCCTCATTCAGATAGAGTCCACGAACAATATGCGCACTAATACCTTCTGATGCCAGTAAATGGATGATTAATTGGGTTTTATAATCTTCGCTGGATTGGTCATTGAGGAGCAAGCGTTGATTCTGATCAGGGGTATTGGAGTTTAAAGTTCTGATCAGCTCACGGGTAAAGATTTCAGTATTAGCCGATTTGCTGCGAACTTGATCTAATAATGTGATGGCTGCAGTCTTAAGTACCCCATCAAATTCAGGTTTTTCCGGTTCCGCGGGAAGATCTGCTGCTGAAATGGGTGGTTGAATAGATTGGTCAGTTTCATACATGCTCAAGCGGTAATAAGCTGTTTGAGGCCCTGATGCCGTTCTTTTGCTCCATTGCGCGCGCCGTCCTGTTGGAGAAGCTAATTCACTAAACCCATAGCCGGGTGAAGCAAAGTCTTCTTCCATAAAAACAACATTGGGCGTTTGCGGGGGGAGTGCGAACGAGACGATAACGGGATCACCGCGTGCAATAAAGTCGATTTTAGCTTCAATTGTCCAGACTGATTTCTTCTCATCAGGCGATAATGGGAATCCCAAAGCAAAGTGTTTATATAAAATCAGACCTATGCCAAGCCCCAAAATCAGAAAGACTAAAATATAGAGCCTAAGTTTGGCGGACATTACCTTGGATCACCTTGTTTTACTTTATCATTCCTGACAGTCGTATATTTTTTGCTGACATCCACGATGGCGAGATCACGTAATAAGTTGCGTCCTATCAGAACCTGATGTTTGAGTTTGCTGCGATCCACCAGCGTAAAATTTATTTGTTCATCAATGTCGGCGATTACGACACGCATTCTGACCACTGGGCGATTTTGTGATTCTCTATTGTTCAGTTCCTTAACCCGCGCATAACGACGCAAGCGCCTTGTTAGTTCGATCTTTTCTTTTGTTTGTGGATGGAGTAAGTGAAACTTTACATATGGTTTGCCATCCCGTTCAAATTCAACAATATCAAGCGCATTCAGCGATGATGTCTGGGCGCCCGTGTCAATTCGCGCGTTAAATTCCATGCCGGGAGGATCAAGATAGACTTTCTCTGAACGACCTAATAAAGTTCTTGAGTCGGGAGCAAGATGAATTTTCTCAACACCATCGGATACTGTCCGGGTATATCTCACATTTGTTTTGTCCTTTAGGGTATTTTTAGATGGAGTGAGATCGCTCGTTGGATCGCATAAACATTCAGTGGTTTCGGAAGGCGCAGCATTTTCTTCTTTTTTGGCTGTTTGATTATTTTCTAAGGCTTTTTTTTGTTCCAACAGCTCCGCAAATAATGTCACGAGTTCCGATTCTCGAGCATTAATTTCTGCTTCGCGCTGTGATAAATCACTCATTTTTGGATTACAAGCGGAAAGCAAGAGCAGTGCAAGAACAAGAGCTAAACAGTTGCGGAAATTTTTAGCGAGAGGTAATTCCATAAGTATTCTTTTTTGTGCATCGAAGCATTGATAGGGTTTGAAATACTGTCAACTGTAGCTAACCTATTTGTCTTGTGTGAATTATTTCTACAAGTTATTTGAATTCAATAGACAGTGTTTGATTTTTGTAGGTGCAAGCATACCGGTGAATTTCCAGGCAGTGTGAAGTAATCGTGATTTGATAGGTGCCTGGCGCTTCATTTTTGCTATCAAACTTAAATTCAAATTGACCTTCCTGATTGCTCGGATAGGATTGATCGACCGCTATCGTGCCATCGGGCCGAGTCAACTTGAAATTGAGCAAAACGTCGGGAGCTGGCTGCGCATTGTAGTCTACCCGCCCGTGCAGAATAACCGTTTCTCCGATTTTATAGTGGGTTTTAGGGTCGATCAAAACAGGTTTTGAAATATGCGTTGCAAATGAGTTCTGTATCACGCTGCATAAAAGAAGCAGCAATGCGAGTGAAATAATGGAAGTTTTTATTGAGGCCATCATAAAATTTGTAAAAGTAAATTGTGGTCGTATTGTTTGCCGGAATCAGAAACTGGCTCGGAATCTTTCTGAATTTTCCGAGGCATCCGCGTCTATTTCTTTGGTATATAAAGATCTGTGATCGTTCCTTCCGCCATTTCGGCAGCGAACAGCACGGTTTCCGAAAGCGTCGGATGCGGATGAATGGTCAGATTGATATCTTGCATATCCGCACCCATTTCCAGTGCTAAAACCGTTTCAGCGATCAACTCGCCGGCATTGATGCCCACTATGCCGGCACCCAATATACGACGGGTATTTTTATCCAGCAGCAGTTGCGTCAATCCTTCTTCGCGCGCCATGGATATGGCACGGCCGCTGGCAGCCCAGGGGAAGCTAGCTTTCTCATAATCGATACCCTGCTTGATGGCTTCTTTCTCAGTCAGACCCATCCAGGCAATTTCAGGATCGGTATAAGCGACGGAAGGAATGGTGCGGGCATCAAAGATGGCTTTATGCCCGGCAATAATCTCTGCAGCCAATTTGCCTTCATAAGTGGCTTTATGCGCCAGCATCGGTTCACCCACGATATCGCCAATCGCAAAAATATGCGGCAGGTTGGTACGCATTTGCTGATCCACCGGAATAAAACCGCGTTCGTTGACTTGGATGCCGATTTCCTCGGCACCGATAGTGCGGCCATTCGGACGGCGTCCGACGGCCATTAAAATACGGTCGTAGGTTTGCGGTTCCAGTGCATTTTCTCCCTCAAAGGTCACAGTCAATCCGGATTCATTGGCTTCAATCTGAGTCACTTTGGTTTTTAGATAAATCGTTTCGTAGCGTTTCTTGATACGGCGATGCAGCGGCTTGACCAGATCGGGGTCAGCGCCCGGGATCAATTGATCCATCCATTCCACCACGCTGATTTTGCTTCCGAGCGCGGAATAGACCGTGGCCATTTCCAGGCCGATGATACCGCCTCCGATAACCAGCATGTGTTTCGGCACATCTTTTAGTTCAAGCGCTCCGGTCGAATCAATCAAGCGCGGATCATCGTAAGGAAAGCCAGGAATACGGGCGACACTGGAACCGGCTGCGATGATGCACTGCTCGAAAGAAATCGTTTTTTGTCCCTCCGCAGTTTCGACCTGAATCAGATTTGGCGTGGCAAATTTTCCGGTGCCATGGATGATTTCTACCTTGCGTTGTTTCGCCAGTGCTTTCAGGGCCTTGGTCAGTTTGCCGATCACCGATTCTTTCCATGCGCGCAGCTTATCCATATCGATTTGGGGTTTGCCAAAAGCTATACCCTGCGATTCGATATCTTCCGCTTCCGTGATTACTTTAGCTGCATGCAGTAAAGCCTTGGAAGGAATGCAGCCAACATTCAAGCACACGCCACCGAGTGCGGCATAGCGCTCGATTAAAACTACCTTTTTACCCAAATCTGCGGCGCGAAAAGCGGCGGTATATCCTCCGGGGCCGGCGCCAAGCACTACCACATCGGCGTGAATGTCTCCCGATGGAATGGATTGTGGTGATATTGGCGCAGGGGCTGGGGTAACAATGGGAGCAGCAATTGCTTTTTCGCTGGCTCCGGTTGTGGTTTCTGAGTGCGTTGCGGCTGCGGGTTGCTCAGTCACTGCCAAAGTTAGAATAGCCGAACCTTCTGACACTTTGTCACCCACTTTGATTTTGATTTCTTGCACGACACCGGCGTATGGGGAAGGCACTTCCATTGAAGCTTTGTCCGTTTCCAAAGTGATCAGCGAAGTTTCCTTTTCAACCGTATCGCCGGGGGAGACAAGCAATTCAATGACCGGAACATCCTTGAAATCACCGATATCGGGGATCTTTATTTCGACAACTTGCGTCATAACGGCCTTTTGGGGTGGATTGAGTGCCGGGCACTCGTTATATTCAAAAGCAGGTTACTGTCTTAACTGACCGTCGCCCAGCACGATAAATTTTTGACTGGTTAATCCTTCTAGGCCGACCGGACCGCGCGCGTGGATTTTGTCGGTCGAAATGCCGATTTCAGCTCCCAGGCCATATTCAAATCCATCGGCAAAACGCGTCGTGGTATTGACCATCACCGAGCTGGAATCCACTTCACGCAGAAAACGCCGCGCACGCGTATAGTTTTCCGTGACAATCGCATCGGTATGTTGCGAGCCGTATTTCGTGATGTGATCAATCGCTTGATCTAATCCATCAACAATGCGGATGCTCAGAATCGGCGCCAGATATTCTTCGTACCAGTCCTGTTCAGTGGCGGCATTCATTTGCGGAATGATGCCGCATGCTGCTGCATCGCCGCGTAATTCAACACCCTTATCAAAATAAATCTTGCTCAAGGCAGGCAATATTTTCTGTGCAATGCCTTCATGGATCAGCAATGTTTCCATTGTGTTACAAGTGCCATAGCGTTGCGTCTTGGCATTGTCGGCAATTTTGATGGCTTTATCAAAATCCGCCTGATCGTCAATGTATACATGGCATACGCCATCCAGGTGCTTGATCACCGGGATGCGCGCTTCATTGGCAATCCGTTCGATCAATCCCTTGCCGCCGCGCGGCACAATCACATCGACAAAATCTTTCATCGTAATCAATTCCCCCACCGCCGCGCGATCGGTGGTTTCAATCACTTGCACCGCCGTTTCCGGTAAACCGGCCAGTCTTAATCCTTCTTTGACACACGCGGCAATCGCCTGATTGCTATGAATCGCCTCCGATCCGCCGCGCAATATGGCGGCATTTCCCGCTTTCAAACACAAACCCGCGGCATCAGCCGTCACATTCGGGCGTGCTTCATAAATAATGCCGATCACACCCAAAGGCACGCGCATTTTCCCCACCTGTATGCCGGAAGGACGGTAATTCAATCCGCTAATCTCGCCTACCGGATCAGCCAGTGCCGCAATCTGCAACAGCCCTTCCGCCATCGTCGCCACGCCTTTGGCCGACAAAGTTAGACGATCGATCATGGCGGCTTCCAGACCTTTAGCGCGTGTATTGTCCAGATCTTTGGCATTGGCTGCTAATAACAGCTTTTCATCCCGGCGAATGGCATCCGCCATCGCAATCAAAGCACGATTCTTCGCCGCCGTGTCCGCTTTTGCAGTCAAACGCGAAGCCGCGCGTGCTTCCTGGCCGATGGACTGCATGTAACTTTTGATGTCTGTGGTGTTCATGAATTTAGTTTTAATAGGAGAACAATATGAATTGATGCGTAGCACGGAATTATAGTACAAGATGATAGTGATATTGCATGCAGCAGCAAGTATGACGAATGGCAACCCTTTTTTGCTATGACATTACTTTGCATTTTTTCTAGTATATAGATGTTATAGTTGCGGGTATGAAAATAGTACTATATGCCTTTGATTGCTTTCTAGTACTTAAACTAAATCAGGTATTTCCGTCTCAATGCAACTTTTCCGTATATTTGTTTTTCTTTTTGTTGCGAGTGCATCCACTATACTTCCTGCCGAGCAGGATGCTGCAAAACTGTTGTCTACGCCGCTTGAAACAATGCGTTACTCACGCATAAGCACGTCGAATGAGATGAGTGTTTTCATGCATGCGCTTGCCGATCGTTATCC
>CXWL01000741.1_pt1 | contig 14752 bp, 11 predicted proteins | sample 590931 | NCBI WGS metagenome assembly CXWL01 (sample SAMEA3498368, study PRJEB10139) | groundwater metagenome | biome: water well; material: biofilm material | place: Germany | collected 2015-04-27 | reverse complement strand
CCGCGGTGAAGGACTTCCGCTGGAGCCAGGGCCGTCAGAAGACCCCACCGATCTTTCCATGGAGGACGAATTCGAGGAGACGCCCTTCTCGAAATGGATCCTGCCCCTCAGCCTCCTTGCAGCGACAATCTTTACCACCCTCTGGGCCGGGGCCTATCAGGCCTATAAGGGGCCGATCCATGGGCCCGTAGATTTTCTCCTCGAACATTTCGAGACGCTTTGGCGCGGGATTCCCTTTGCCGCCACGTTGTTGGGGATTCTGGTGACCCATGAATGTGGTCACTATGTGCTCTCCCGCATTCACGGGGTGCCGGCTTCACTGCCGCTGTTCATTCCAGGCCCTCCCCATTTTATCGGGACGTTTGGCGCAATCATCCGTCTGCGCGGGCCGATCATGAACCGTCGCGCCCTGTTCGACATTGGTGTGGCCGGCCCGCTTGCCGGCTTTGTTGTCGCAGTCGTGGCGTTGGTCATCGGCCTGAACCTGTCGACGGTGGTGGATCGAACGGCGACCTACGGATTGCAGTTGGGCGAACCCTTGCTCTTACAGTTCATCTCCTGGCTGGTCGTCGGATCGCTTCCTCTTCAGGCCGACATCGTCTTGCACCCCATTGGTTTTGCCGCCTGGTTCGGTCTATTTGTGACATCGCTGAATCTGATTCCCATCGGCCAACTCGACGGCGGGCATGTGGCGTACGCACTGTGGGGCTCCCGCCAACGCACAATCGCCTTTGCCATGGTGCCGCTGTTGATCGTGCTGGGATTCGTGGGCTGGCCTGGCTGGTGGCTCTGGGCCTTCATGTCAGGAATCTGGGGTCTTGGCCATCCGCCGGTGCTCGACCCTTACGAACCGTTAGGCCGAGGGCGGATTGTGGTCGGATGGATTGCGCTCGCCGTGTTTGTGCTCACGTTTGCTCCCGTTCCTTTCTCTTTCCACTAGCAGGCTGCTGAAACAGACGCGCCAGCGTCGTTCTCGCATCGTTTTGATCCTCAACGTACCCCAGAGGGTACGCCTCCGGTCTTCACTCGCTGCGGCCTTGCTGACGGTCTGTTTGAGCAGCCTGCGAAAGACACCATGTAGCGACGTTGATCAATCCAGATATTGTCTTGTCCGATGGCGCACTCGGCCCTACAGTGTGCCTATGGCATCCATAGAGACCTCCATGCTGTCTTGTCCCAAGTGTCAGGCTGACCGGCTAGACGGAGCGACAGAATGTGCGAAGTGCGGAATCATCTTTGCGAAGTATCGTCCGTTTGCCCCATTACAGCGCCAGCCTCTGCTGCGGGACCACTCTCGCTGGGTGGCCTTTGCCAAAGAATGGCTCATTGAATCGGATAGGCCGACCGACTCGATCACGTTCGCCGGGCGAGTTGCGGTATTTCTGTTGTTGCTCTGGTGGGGTCGGGCCTTCATCGTCACGCCACTCGAAACCAACTATACAGGGGAGTCGTTCCTCCATCTGATCAATCTGCCGTTCCATGAGGCGGGCCATCTTCTGTTTATCCCCCTGGGACGGTTCATGACGATCTTGGGTGGAAGTCTCGGCCAGATCCTGATGCCGCTTGTCTGCCTTGGTACCTTTCTCATCAAGACGCGCGATCCCTTCGGCGGGGCAGTGGCGCTCTGGTGGACGGCGGAAAGCTTCATGGATATCGCCCCCTATATTAACGATGCCAGGGATTTGGATCTCATGCTCCTTGGCGGCGTGACGGGAAAAGAAACGGACGGGCACGACTGGAACAATATCCTGACGATGTTGGGCTGGCTGGAGCACGACCACCGCCTGGCTCACCTCGCCTACAACGTCGGCATTCTCCTGATGCTGGTCTCCTTCGCATGGGGAGGGCTACTGCTCCTGAAGCATTACCGACGGCTCTCACCGTAACCAGCTTGCGCGACCGCAGAAACTCTCTTACGATGGACCTCGATCAGGAGGTACGAACATGCGAAGCCTGCGAGCCGTTCGAGCTTGTCTCATCGTATTGGGTATGATGCTGTTGGCCGGTCAGGCCATCGCAGCCGACTCCACTGTTTCCTCTCGATTCACGCTGGTCTTCAACGGTGCCGCTGTGAAGGACAACAGTACTGGTTTAATCTGGGAACAGGAGCCGGATCGGGAGCACGATGTGTGGGGAGCGTCGGTGGCTCGTTGTGCGACGAAAGAAGTCGGTGGACAGAAGGGCTGGCGCGCACCGTCGGTGGACGAACTCAAGACCTTGATCGATGTCTCTCAACATGATCCGGCTTTGTCTGCCGGCCATCCCTTCTCCAACATCAAGTCGGAGATCTACTGGACGGCGACGCCGCACCCCACCGACGACATGGTGGCCTGGCAGATCAGCTTCTTCAGCGGCGAACCGGTGACGGATCAGAAGTCAGGAACCAGGCGCCTGTGGTGCCTGCTGGGGGAGTCCCGCAAGTAACTCGATTATCTTTCACCCACAAAGCAAACCTCTTTAGAGTATCTTGTTCGACTGTAGGCGCTGCTGGCCATATGGGGTTAGCTCGCGTGTAAGTGGCTCTAGTCCAAAGAGCCACGAAGAAACCTCCCCCGCACCTTCCCCGTCAATTCGCACCGTATTTCCGCCACGATTTTCTGCAGGTAGGTAATCATCCTGCACAGCCTTGCTTCCTAGGCGCGTAATCCCCGCGTTCTTCGTGAGCGTCTGCCGTTCATTTTTATATCGTCTTAACAGTCTCTGGGCCCGGTTTAATACCGTCCTGACACGAAGCTTGGTAGATTTCTTTCTACGACAAGGGACGCATCACGAGAGGCTGAGTATCGAGCGGTTAGAGAAAGTGAGGGAGTTTCGATGACATTCGTTGCACTAGGATTGTTGTTAGGGATGGTCGGGCTGCTGTGGGTGATGGTCATAGACATCACTCGGGCGGATCACCAGACCAAGAGACAGAGTCCACGAGCGCAGGTTAGGTCGCTCGCGGAGGCACCACATTGCGGGTCCAAGGCAGCGTAACGGGAAGGCAAGGGGCAGAGGAAGGAAGGTCAGAGGTCATGATGCGGATGATGTGGTGGATGACCAGACTCATGTTGTTTGCGGCAGGAATGATGACGGCTCCAGTGCTCGCACAAGATGCCGTTGGTCTCACATCGGAGGAGCAATCGCGCGACAGTGCGTCGGCTGAAATCGTGGATCACAGCGAGCCGCAACAGCCGGGCCGGCACCATCGACAGAGTATCGAATGAGAAGAAAATTGCTCCAGAAGCTCCGCAGTCTTTACACCGTTTTTACATCCTGCGGTCTATTGTAAATGTAGACAGGTAGAGAACGACACAGTGGACAACATTTCCTTTACCGTCAATTAGGAGCCTACATATGGATCTCATCTATCTGACCATTGCAGCCGTGTTTTTTCTGCTGTCAGGCTGGCTCATCTCGGCGCTGGAGCGACTGTAAGGGAGGTACGGGTATGAATGCGATGTACGTGCTCGGCGGAATTCTGTCATTGGGATTGTTGGTCTATCTCATGGTCGCGTTGCTGAAACCGGAGTGGTTCTGATGACAATCAATGGACTGGTTCAAATCGGACTCTATTTTGTCGTGCTGCTCGCGCTGGTCAAGCCGCTGGGATGGTATATGGCACGGGTGTACGAAGGCCAACCCTGCGGGCTCGACCGGCTGGTGGGCCCTCTTGAGCGGCTGGTGTATCGTCTGTGCGGAGTGCATCACACCGAGGAGATGAATTGGAAGACGTATGCCGTCGCGATACTTCTGTTTAACGGCGCCGGGCTCTTTGCCCTCTATGCATTACAACGGTGGCAGGGAATGCTCCCCTTCAATCCGCAGGGGTTTGGGGCGGTGGCTCCCGATCTCGCGTTCAACACCGCCGCAAGTTTCGTGACCAACACGAACTGGCAGGCTTATGCAGGCGAAGCGACGTTGAGTTATCTGACCCAGATGATCGGGCTCACGGTCCAGAATTTCATGTCTGCGGCGACAGGGATGGCGATTCTGGTCGCGTTGATTCGCGGATTGACGCGCCGGACCTCGGAGACCATCGGGAACTTCTGGGTCGATCTGATCCGCAGCACCCTCTATATCCTGCTACCGTTGTCAGCCATCCTCGCGCTGATTCTCGTCTCGCAGGGGGCGGTTCAGACCTTTGGGTCCTATCACACGGCGACGCTGGCCCAGCCCGTGACGTATGACAAGCCGCTCACCGATGCCGCGGGGCAGGCCATCTTGGACGAGAAGGGCCAACCGAAGACTGAATCAACAACAGGGGTCGAGCAAATCCTGGCCGTCGGGCCAGCCGCATCGCAGGTCGCGATCAAGCATCTGGGGACCAACGGCGGCGGATTCTTTAACGCCAATGCGGCCCATCCGTACGAAAGTCCAACACCCCTGACGGACTTCCTCCTCCTTCTCGCTGAGACCATGATCGCCGCTTCCTTGACCTATACGTTCGGCAAGATGGTCGGCGACCAGCGTCAGGGTTGGGCGCTCCTTGCCGCGATGCTCAGCGTGTTGGCCCTCTTCATTCTGGGGGCCTATTGGGCGGAGTCGGCGGGAAATCCCCGCATGGCCACGTTGGGCATCGATCAGACAGCCAGCAATGAGCAGCCAGGCGGCAATATGGAGGGCAAGGAAGTCCGCTTCGGCGTCGCCCGCTCGGCGCTCTTCGCCACGGCGACGACTGCGACCTCGACCGGCGCCGTGAACTCGATGCACGATTCCTTCACCCCGCTCGGTGGTGTGGTGCCGCTCTTCATGATGCAATTCGGCGAGGTGATTTTGGGAGGAGTCGGCTCCGGCCTCTACGGCATGGTGGTCTTTGCGATCATCGCCGTCTTCGTGGCCGGCTTGATGGTGGGACGCACGCCGGAATATCTGGGCAAGAAGATCGAACCCTATGAGATGAAGATGGCCTCCCTGTTGATTCTGATCATGCCGATGGTGGTCCTCGGTTTCACGGCAGTGGCGTCGGTGACGGGCGTCGGCACCAGCTCGATTTTGAATCCGGGACCCCATGGGTTCAGCGAGATGCTCTATGCCTATAGTTCGATGGGGAATAATAACGGCAGCGCGTTCGGTGGACTGAATGTCAACACACCCTTCTACAACCTCACCGGCGGGATCGCCATGTTGATCTCCCGCTTCTGGTTGGCGATTCCCACGTTGGCCTTGGCCGGCGCGCTGGCGAGGAAGAAACTTGTGCCGGCCGGTCCCGGAACCCTGCCGACCCACACGCCGCTGTTCATCGTGTTACTGATCGGTGTCGTCGTACTCGTGGGAGCCCTGACTTTCGTGCCGGCGCTGGCCCTGGGACCAATCGTAGAACATATCCTGATGGTGAGCCGATAACAGCGCTGGAGTGGAGGATTTTGAGATGACAACGCAAGACAAGAGAAGGCCATTGTTCGATCCTCAGATTATGCGACGAGCGCTGCTGGAATCCGTCTGGAAGCTTCATCCGCGCCACCAAATTCGCAATCCGGTCATGTTCGTGGTCGCGGTCGGGAGTGTGCTGACGACCGTCCTGTTCTTCCAGGCGCTGTTCGGGCAAGGCGAAGCGCCGGTCTGGTTCATCCTCGCTATCTCGCTCTGGCTCTGGTTCACCGTGCTGTTCGCGAACTTTGCCGAAGCGATGGCGGAAGGGCGCGGAAAAGCACAGGCGGAATCGCTGCGCAGTTCCCGGCGTGAAATGAACGCAAAAAAACTGGGCGAGCCTGAGTCCGGCGACCAGTATCTCAGCGTTCCCTCCTCCGTGGTCCCTGCGAGTACCTTGAAGCGGGGAGACGTCGTGTTGGTGGAGGCAGGGGATTTTATCCCCTGCGACGGAGAGGTCATGCAAGGCATCGCCTCGGTGAACGAAAGTGCCATCACCGGTGAAAGCGCCCCCGTCATTCGAGAGAGCGGCGATCGCAGCGCCGTAACTGGCGGCACACGCGTCCTGTCGGACTGGCTGGTCGTACGGATTACGGCCAACCCAGGAGAGACATTTCTGGACCGGATGATTGCGATGGTCGAGGGGGCCAAGCGCCAAAAGACGCCGAATGAGATCGCGCTGAATATTCTGTTGGCAGCGCTGACAGTCATCTTCCTTTTGGCGACGGTGACGTTGTTGCCGTTCTCTCTGTACAGCGTGCAGGCCATGGGGGAGGGGACGCCAGTCACCGTGACGGTGTTGGTGGCACTGCTCGTCTGTCTGATCCCGACGACGATCGGAGGATTGCTCTCCGCAATCGGGATCGCGGGAATGGACAGAATGGTGCAGGCGAACGTCATCGCCATGTCCGGCAAAGCCGTGGAAGCGGCAGGCGACGTGGATGTGTTGCTCCTCGATAAAACCGGCACCATTACATTGGGGAATCGGCAAGCGACCGAGTTCCTTCCGGCCGACGGAGTGAGCGATCAGGCGCTGGCCGATGCGGCCCAGCTCTCGTCGCTGGCTGACGAAACACCGGAGGGGCGTAGCATCGTCGTCCTGGCCAAGGAACAGTATGGATTGCGTGCGCGCGACATTCACGAGCTAGGCGCGACATTCATTCCCTTTACGGCTCAAACGAGGATGAGCGGCGTCAATTTGAACGGGCGGGAAATACGCAAGGGGTCTGATGGCGCAATCGAAGCCTATGTGACGGAACGGGGTGGGCACTTTTCTCCAGCGGTCCGTTTACACGTGGAGACGATTGCGAAGCAGGGGGGTACCCCCCTGGTCGTGGCGGAGGGGCCGAAAGTGCTGGGTGTGATCTACCTGAAAGATATCATCAAGGGCGGGATCAAAGAGCGGTTTGCCGAATTGCGACGGATGGGGATTAAGACCGTCATGATCACCGGCGATAATCCGCAGACTGCGGCGGCCGTGGCTGCGGAGGCTGGTGTGGACGATTTCCTGGCGCAGGCCACGCCGGAAGCCAAACTCAAGCTGATTCGCGAGATGCAGGCCGGCGGCCGTCTTGTGGCGATGACGGGGGATGGCACGAACGATGCTCCGGCCCTCGCTCAGGCAGACGTCGCCGTGGCCATGAATACCGGGACGCAGGCCGCCAAGGAAGCCGGCAATCTGGTCGATCTGGATTCCAACCCGACCAAGCTCATCGAAATTGTGGAAATCGGCAAGCAGCTCTTAATGACCCGCGGCGCGCTCACCACCTTCAGCATTGCCAACGATGTCGCGAAATATTTCGCGATCATTCCCGCGGCCTTCGCCTCGACCTATCCCGCACTCAGCATGCTCAATATTATGGGACTGGCGACGCCGGCCAGTGCCGTATTGTCGGCCGTGATATTTAACGCGCTGATTATCATCGTCCTCATTCCTCTCGCCCTCCGTGGTATCCGGTATCAACCGATCGGCGCCGCGTTGCTGCTTCGCCGGCATCTCCTGGTCTACGGGTTAGGCGGGATCATTGTCCCCTTCGTGGGCATCAAGCTCATCGATATGTTGCTTATCGCTCTGCACTTAGTCTGAGGAGGTATCCATGCGGACCCAACTTCGCCCGGCTTTGCTGATTCTCATTGCCCTGACCCTCATCACCGGGTTCCTCTACCCGCTCGTGATCACGGGGGTCGCACAGGTGCTGTTCCCGAGGCAGGCCAATGGCAGCCTGATCCTGATCGACGGCAAGCCGGTCGGATCTTCGCTGATCGGCCAACCATTCGACGAGCCGAAGTATTTTTGGGGTCGTCCTTCCGCCACGTCACCGTTCCCCTACAACGCAGCCGCCTCGTCCGGGTCCAATCTGGGCCCGACGAATGAGGCGCTGATTAAAGCCGTGCAGACTCGCATCGATGCGCTCAAGGCTGCCGACCAGGACAATCCTCTGCCTCTCCCGGTGGATTTGGTCACCGCCTCGGGGAGCGGTCTCGATCCGCATATCAGTCCTGCGTCTGCGGGGTACCAGGTCGCACGCGTCGCGCGCGTCCGAGGGATGGAAGAAGGCGTCGTCCTCCGATTGGTCTCCCAGCATACGGAAGGGCGTCAGTTGGGGGTGCTAGGAGAAGCCCGGGTAAACGTGTTGGCACTGAACTGGCACTGGATACTCACGTGAAATAGAACCACTCGTACGATCATTCCGGGAACCAACGACCAACTGTGCTTGGACTGTAGTACAACGGCAAGAGCTCTCGTTGACCGATTTCAGCATCTCTTCTACACTGATCCGAATGTTCCAATCCGCATGAACTCCGTGTCACCGTTTGCATACATCTGATGGAAGACCGACGACCAGACCCAGATGTCTTGCTGAAACGCGTGCAGGCTGCAGAGGCCGAGCAGGCGCGCGGCAAGCTGAAAGTATTCTTCGGTGCCACGGCCGGCGTCGGGAAAACGTACGCGATGCTACAGGCCGCGCACGAGCAACGGCCTGAGGGTGTCGATGTCGTCATCGGGTGGGTTGAAACGCATGGCCGTACGGAAACGGAAGCCCTGCTGGAAGGGCTTCCAATTCTGCCCCCACGCGTGGTCGAGCATCGCGGCACGACCTTGCGGGAATTCGATCTTGACGCGGCGCTCGCCCGTCGTCCTCAGCTCATTCTCATGGACGAACTGGCCCACACCAATGCTCCTGGCTCCCGGCATCCGAAACGATGGCAGGATGTGAAGGAACTCTTGAAGGCAGGTATCAATGTTTATACGACCGTCAACGTGCAGCATCTGGAATGTCTGAACGATGTGGTGGCTCAGATCACGGGAGTGCGTGTGAGTGAGACGGTACCGGACTCGGTGCTGGAACAGGCCGATGATGTCGAGTTGATCGATCTTCCTCCGGATGACCTGTTGCAACGTCTGAAAGACGGCAAGGTCTACATGCCGGAGCAGGCGCAACATGCGATCCAGAATTTCTTCCGCAAAGGGAATCTGATCGCGTTGCGCGAATTGGCTCTCCGGCGAACAGCCGAGCGGGTGGACCAGCAGATGGAGGTGTACCGCCGCGACCATGCGGTGGTCCGGACGTGGCCTGCCGCCGAAACCATCATGGTCTGTGTGAATATGAAGCCCCGAGGACCCCGCTTGGTCAGGGCTGCCAGAACGATGGCGACGGGTCTCCATGCAAAATGGATCGCCGTGTATGTGCAAACGCCCAGGCATCTGCGCATGCCTCAAGGCGACCGCGACCGGGTGAACCAGACACTTCGGCTCGCTGAGCTGCTTGGCGCCGAGACGGTGGTGCTGAGCGGAGCCAATGTCGCGCAGGAACTGTTGTCCTATGCCCGCACGAGAAACGTGGCGAAGATCATCGTCGGGAAGCCGGTCCGTGCCAGATGGAAGGAGTGGGTATTCGGTTCGGTGGTGGCGGAGCTCGTGCAACAGAGCGGGGAGACGGACATTTATGTGATCACGGGCGAGGCCGGTGAAAGCCGCCCGTTGGCGACGCAGGTTGTGAAGCGGAGCAGCGAATGGTCATCCTACGGGCTGAGTGTTGTGGGCGTCGCGCTCTCGACCGCCGTCGCGTGGCTGATGTTTCCGTATTTCAGCGTCGCCAATCTCATCATGGTGTATTTGATGGGAGTGGTTCTCGTGGCGATCCGCTATGGACGAGGGCCGTCGGTCCTCGCATCAGTCCTGAGTGTCGCCGCGTTCGACTTCTTCTTTGTTCCTCCGTATTTGTCCTTCGCTGTGTCGGACATTGAATATCTCCTGACGTTTGTCGTCATGTTGGTCGTGGCGCTGACGATCAGCGGACTGGCCGTCCGCACCAAGCAACAGGCTGAGCTGGCTCGTCATCAGGAACGGCGTACGGCGGTTCTCTATGCATTGAGCCGCGATCTCGCCACGCATCGGGGGACGGGCCTGTTGACCCAGCTCGCGGCGAAGCATCTTCGAGAAGTGTTTGACGGCCAGGTCGCGATGTTTCTGTCGGACGCCGACAAACGGGTACAGCTGCAACGAGGTGAGCAACTGCATTTTGAATTTGACCCCAAGGAGTCGGGAGTGGCTCAATGGGTGTTCGAGCACAACGAGCGGGCGGGACTCGGGACCGATACACTTGCGGGCGCCAGTGCCCTCTATCTGCCCCTGGTCGGTTCGGCCGGACCGATCGGGGTTGTGGCGGTGAGGCCGGCAGAGTCCAGCCGACTCTTGGACCCCGATCAGTTGCTCTTGCTCGAATCGCTGGTGAACCAAGTGGCGTTGGCGATCGAACGAACCCGCTTGGCCGAGGAGGCCCAGCAGGCTCACGTGCGGGTGGAAACGGAGCGCATGCGGAACGCCATTCTCAGTTCGGTTTCCCACGACTTGCGGACTCCGCTGGCGACCATTACCGGAGCCGCCAGTAGCTTACTGGACGAACGGGGGCACCTCGAACCTGCCGCCAGGCTGGAGCTCGCCCGATCGATTTATCGGGAGTCGGATCGCCTGGATCGCTTGCTCAAGAATCTGCTCGATATGATGCGCATCGAAGCAGGGGCCGTGCACCTGAACAAAGAATGGCACCCCGTGGATGAGGTTGTTGGTGCGGCCTTGGCCAGGCTGGAGGGGCGGTTGCGCGATCATACCGTCAACACGGCCTTTCCTGCCGATCTGCCGCTGGTGCTTGTCGATGGCGTACTCCTGGAACAGGTGATGATCAATCTTGTGGAGAACGCGGTGAAGTACGCGCCCTCAGGAAGCGAGATCGATCTCTCCGCTTCGGTGAGCGATCATGGTGTGGTTGTCGAGGTCGCAGATCGAGGCCCGGGGATTCCGGTCGGCGAGGAGGCCCGCATCTTCGACAAATTCTATCGTGCTAAACCTGCACGAGAAGGCGGGGTTGGCCTGGGATTGACCATTTGTCGCGGGATCATTGAAGCGCATGGCGGGCGCATCTGGGCTGAAAACCGGCGCGGAGGAGGAGCGGTGTTCCGTTTTGCGATTCCGCTGTTGGAACGTCAGCCGTCTGTCGAATCGGAACAAACCGAAGCGAAGCGGGCCTAATCGATTCTCGGGAAAAAGTTGTGGCCGGGAGGTGCCATCGGAATGTCAGGACAGGAAGTCACAGTGCTCCTCATCGAAGATGAACCCGAGATTCGCCGGTTCCTGAGGACGACGCTGCCTGCGCACGGTTTTCGACTGTATGAGGCCGCGACGGGAAAGGAGGGGCTGGCGGAGGCCCAAGCAAGGAATCCCGATCTCATCCTGCTCGACCTCGGTCTGCCGGATCTGGAGGGAAGCGAAGTCATTTGCCAAGTACGGGAGTGGACTGCCACCCCGATCATCGTACTATCAGCCCGCGATCAGGAACAGGTCAAAGTGGCGGCCCTCGATCTCGGTGCCGACGACTATGTGACGAAGCCGTTCGGGGTCAACGAACTCATCGCACGGATGCGGGCGGCCCTTCGCCATGCCTCCCGATCTGCCACGGACGTCGGCGAGCCGCTGTTTACCCTCGGTGATTTGAAAGTGGATCTCGGGCGGCGACAGGTGTTTGTGTCGGCGAAGGAAGTTCACCTCACCCCGATCGAATACAAGTTGCTCACGACATTGATCCGGTATGCAGGCAGGGTGATGACTCATCGTCAGCTTCTGAAAGAAGTATGGGGCCCGCTACACGTCGAGGAAGGGCATTATCTACGGGTGTATATGCGCCAGCTGAGAAACAAGCTGGAGAAAACCCCTGCCCATCCACGCTATCTGGTGACAGAGCTGGGAGTGGGTTATCGACTCCGGACGGAATGACCACCGCCATTTTCTTTTTCGGCTTCTTACATCGACGTACTCTGTCCTGACCCCTTCTTGATGAACATCGAACATCGTGTGGTGTAGGGTCCGGAATGTTGTTCGGATGGGTGGTTAGGGTCAACTGTGCCGTGATAATTTCTAACCCCACCCCACCGACGACATGGTGGCCTGGCAGATCAGTTTTTCAGCGGCGAACCGGTAACGGACCAGAAGTCAGGAACCAGGCGTCTGTGGTGTCTGTTGGGTGAGTCACGCAAGTAAACAGTTCTCAGCCGACCTCCATGTAGAGCAGCAGGGTCTTGTGCAATTTCGACATTCGATTTTGTTCGGCCAGTTTCACTCATCTCCCATCTCCTTTCATCTCCAAGGTATTTGTGGCCCAGTTCTATGATCGTGGGCCCTGCTTTTGAGAGGCTAGCGATTTCCGTCCGCCGTTGCGTAGAATGTGTTCTTTGCCGAAAGGAGCCGAGTGAGGATTCATACAATCAGAGGCCGCATCGTACTGGCCATTGTTGTGGTCGGCTGTATTCCGCTGCTGACCTGCCTTATTCTCGCCTATGTATCGGGCATGCGATCGCTCCGCGATGTGATCGGCGGGAACTTTCAAACGATTGCGGCGCAGGCGGCGGATCGCGTGACGATGTTGGTGCAAGGAGAAATCCAGCGGGTTCGCCTCCTGGCTTCGGCGCCCTTGCGGGTCCGACAACCGGTAGAACTTGCCAATCGTTCCTATCCCGGGGATCCCTCCAAGGTCATCGCGCTAAACCAAGATCGTGCCCGAGCCTGGGAGCAAGGCACAGACGCGGCCGCGCGCCTCTTGAACACCGAGCTCTCACGATTTTTGTTGGAGACGAAAGTGCGAGATGGGGACAAGATGGTCGGGATTCTCATCACGGATCGCTATGGAGCGTTGGTCGCGGCCACGTCGGAGCCGGACCATTATTTCTTCGGAGATGAGCCTTGGTGGAAGGCGATTCAGAACGGAAGCGGCGAACAGGTCTATCTGAGCGGACTCACGGCCGGGCGTGGAGGCTCCTTTCGGTCTCCGGAAGAGACGATCGATGTAGCAGTGCCCATTTTCGACGACCATCAGCGCATCGTGATCGGCGCGATCAAGGTGTCGTATCGGTTCGATACCCTCTTCGTGATGATCAATCAAATCCGCATCGGTCAGACCGGCCATGCGATGCTGTTCAGCGCCGATGGTCAGCCGCTCATCTGTCCGATCCTTCCCCGTCAGGCCCACCGCATTCCTGCGCCCCTCATGACCATGATCGTGTCCGATGACCCCGGGTGGGGGATCGCCGAGGACGATGGACATGGCGCCCGCGATACCGTGGTCGGCTTTGCGCCGGTCCGGGGCCTGGGCGTTCCCGGCGACACCTGGCATGTCTTTGTCCGGCAACAGCCTGCCGAAAGTTACGCGCCGATCAGGGATCAGCTCCGCAATCTCGCCATCATCGGCTTCGTCATGATCGGACTCTTGTGGGCCATCGGCCGTTATGTGGCGGCCAGAATTGCCCGCCCGATCCAAACCCTGCAGGCAGGGGTCGAGGCGATCAGCCGTGGAACCTATGGGGGACCGCTCGACATTCGAACAGGAGACGAGTTCGAAGAATTGGCGACCGCCGTGCATCGGATGGCGGACAAGCTCAACGCGTCCCATGCCGAGATGGAGGCGTTGAACAACGATTTGACCAGGCGGGTCGAAGAAAAGACCACCGAGGTCACTCGTCATATGAAGCAGCTCCATCTTTCTGAACGCCTGGCGACGCTGGGTAAAGTGGCCAGCGGGATTGCCCATGAGATTAACAATCCCTTAGGCATCATGCTTAACCGGATTGAATGTATTGAAGCAGAAGTATCTGAACTGGAGTTGCCCGCGGAGATGCAGCGCGATTTGCTGGCGATCCGTTCCCAGGCAGACCGGATCAGCCGGATCACGAAGAGCATGTTGGCCCTCTCACATGGTTCCGCCACGACGCTGAAGCCGATCGATCTGAACTGCGTGCTCCGTTCCTGTGTGGACATGGCACGGGAACGGGCTGCCGCTCAGGGGGTCCGCCTTGAATCTGCCTTGTCCCCCGATGTGCCGGCGATCATGGGTGATCGGGATCGGTTGGAAACGGTCGTCCTCAATCTCCTCAACAATGCGATTGATGCCGTGCGGGGATGTGGCCGTGAAGGGGTGGTGACCATTCAGTCTGACCGATTGCGGCGCGAAGGGGAAGAGTGGGTCAGGGTCAAAGTGATCGACAATGGACCTGGTATCCCCGAGGAGATTCTCGGTCACATCTTCGATCCGTTCTTTACGACGAAGGATGTCGGCCAAGGGACGGGGTTGGGATTGTTTTTGAGCTATGGCATTGTGGCGGATCATCGAGGGCGCTTGGAGGTCGCGAACGGCGAGGTCGGCGCCGTGGCGTCTGTAATCCTCCCTGCGCTACAGACCGCGTCCGATGTACCTCAGGAGGCCGGATGGAGACAGGAAAAATATTGATCGTCGATGACGAAGTCGACGCGCTGGATAATTGCCGTCGCATTCTGAGCCGGTTGGGATATGAGTGTTTGACGGAGCACGATCCGATTCGCGCGGTACAGCGGATTCAACAGGAACGGCCCGGACTGGTCCTCACCGACCTGCGCATGCCGGGGCTCGACGGGATCGGCGTGCTGGCGGAAGCGAAACGAGTCGATCCCACCATCAAAGTGGTTCTGCTGACCGCATACGCCACCGTGCAGACAGCCGTGGCTGCGATGCGGCAAGGGGCGATGGATTACATTCTGAAACCCTATACCAGCAACGATCTGGAGGACGTAGCCCAACGGGCTTTTAGAGGGCCGGAGCAGGCAGGAGCGCACGTTCCCTCCTGGAACGATCTCGATCGACGGCCAGACCTATCCGACGGCGCCGGGAAACAGACACTCAGGCTCATGCTGGGGCAAAGCGAAGCCATCCGGGAGGTGAAAGACCTCATCAAAAAAGTGGCTCATACGGACGCCAACATTTTGATTTACGGCGAGAGCGGAACAGGAAAAGAATTGGCGGCTCGCGCGATTCACGACCAAAGTAGCCGGGCGGCCGAGCCTTTTGTGCCGGTGGACTGTGTGGCGTTACCCGATGCCTTG
>CXWL01010190.1_pt1 | contig 14755 bp, 16 predicted proteins | sample 590931 | NCBI WGS metagenome assembly CXWL01 (sample SAMEA3498368, study PRJEB10139) | groundwater metagenome | biome: water well; material: biofilm material | place: Germany | collected 2015-04-27 | reverse complement strand
CAACGAGCACATCACGGATAATTTTATAGAATTGAGCGTCATGCTCGATGATCGAGTTGAGCCGCGAGGCCAGCGGGCCGACGATGCCATAGGCCAAGAACACCCCCAAGAAGGTGCCGACCAGCGCCTTACCGATCATAAGACCAAGGATTTCCGGGGGCTCGCTGATGGCGCCCATGGTCTTCACGATGCCCAACACCGCCGCGACGATGCCCAGAGCCGGCAGCCCGTCGGCCATGCCCTGGAGGGCGTGGGCGGGATGTAGAGCCTCGTGGTGGTGCTTTTCGATCTGCTTTTCCATGGCGTCCTCGACCTGGTGGGGGTCGTCGNNTGGGGGTCGTCGAGGTTCATGGTCATCATGCGCAGGGTGTCGCAGATGAAATCGACTACGAAATGATCTTTGCAGAGTTTGGGGTATTTCTGAAATATCGTGCTTTCGGCGGGTTTCTCAATGTGCGCCTCCAGCGCCACCACGCCCTTGGTCTTCATCAGCTTGGTCAGCTGGAACAGAAGGCCGAGCAGATCGGAATAGTCCTTTTTGCCCCATTTGGGGCCGGACATCACCATACCGACGCCGCCGCCAACCTGCTTCAGGCCGTGCATGTCGTTGGAGATGATCATCGCGCCCACAGCGGCGCCGAAGATCATCATGAATTCCATCGGCGCTGCTTCGATGATGACTTCGAAGTGGCCCCCGGCGAGCATAAAGCCGCCGAACACCATGCCGAACACTACTGCGAGGCCGATAAGGGGAAACATGGTGTGCGCGCGTTAACCAGAGGCATTCTGCCGAGACCGCCTTATGCATGATCAGGCTTAAGGAGGGGTTTCGGGCACAAGGAGGCCTCAGTGTCCGCCTGCAATAATCCTTTGTAGTCATTGACAGCAAAAGCTGCAATGACTACAACACCTCCATGGCAGTAATGACCATTCGTAACTTGGATGAGGCCTCCAAGGCGCGGCTGAGAGTGCGAGCCGCCCAGCACGGCAAGTCGATGGAAGAAGAAGCCCGCGACATTCTGCATGCCGCATTGGCGACGGAGCCGCGCCGCGCGAACGATCTAGGGCGGGTTATCCGGGAGCGCTTTGCGGCTCTCGGAGGGGTCGAACTGCAGCTGCCGGTGCGCGAGCCAGTTCGCAATCCGATCGACTTCGCGGAATGATCGTCCTCGACACTAATGTGATCTCAGAAATGATGCGCCCGAAACCGGCCCCCGCTGTCGTGGCCTGGTTCGCCGGGCAACCGGCGGCTGCGTTATTCACAACCGCGCTCACGCAAGCGGAAATCCTGTACGGCTTGGCGCTCATGCCCGCTGGAAAGAGGCGCGCCGCGCTGCAAGCAGCTGCGAAGGCGCTGTTCGAAGAGGACTTTGCGGGCCGGCTGCTGCCATTCGACAGCGATGCCGCGCCTCATTTCGCCGAGATCGCCGCGGAGCGCAGGAGACTGGGACAACCCATTTCACAAATTGATGCGCAGATCGCCGCGATCACCTGCTCGCGCGCGGGTTCGATCGCAACACGGAACGCGCGCGACTTCGCAGGGTGCGGCCTCGCAATTATCGACCCGTGGGCCTGATGGGCGCTCGGGAGATGTCGTCGCGACTGGCGCATTTCGCCCAACCGCTCTAGCAACGCATGTCCATGAGCGAACGCAGCGCGCGCCCCAAGGGCCAGCACCCCTTCCAACTCCTCTTCATCTCGCTGCTTACCATCGGCGCGGGCAATTCCATGTTGCTCGCAGTGGCGCCGCCGCTGGTGCGCGAATTGGGGCTGCCCGATTCCAGCATCGGTTGGATTTTCTCGCTGTCGGCGCTGATCTGGGTATTTTCGAGCCCCTATTGGGGCAGGCTTTCCGACACGATGGGGCGCAAGCCTGTTATCGCCATCGGACTAGGCGCCTATGCCGTGTCGATGGGTTCGTTCGGCGCAGTCGTCATGCTTGGACTGGCAGGAGCGCTGCAGGGAGCGCTGCTCTTCACCGCCTTGATGCTGGCTCGCGCGATTTTTGGCGCCTTCGGGTCGGCGTCCTCGCCAGCAGCGCAAGCCTATGTCGCCGATCACACCACGCCATTCGAGCGCACCGAGCACTTCGCGACGCTCACCGCTGCCTTTGCGCTCGGCCAGGCCTTTGGCCCCGCGATCTGTGCTGCGCTCGCAGCCAAGTTCGGCTTGGTGTTTCCGATCATGCTGGTGGCTGCCTTTGCGGCCTGCGCATCCTACGCGATTTGGCGGCTGCTGCCAGAAGCGCCGCCTCAAGCGCAAAAGGATCTGCCGTTGACGCGCCACACCGATCCCGGCGGCTTTGCTCAATCGATGAAGCTGGCGCGCGACCCGCGGCTTTCGGCGTATCTCATCTACGGTTTTTCGTTGTCGCTCGTGGCTGGAATTACGGTACAGGTGTTCGGCCTCTTCACTATGGACCGGATGGGGGTGCAGGGAGAGCAAGGGGCTGAACTCACTGCCGCCGGCTTCATGGTCAGCGCACTCGCACTCTTGGCGACGCAGATGGCGATCCTGCCGCGCCTCCGCTTGACCTCACGCCAATTGATGCTTTGGGGCGCGGGACTGATTGGGCTTGGCGTCCTCATCCAAATCATCGCGCCGAGTTTGAGCGCGCTATTGGTGGCGCAAGCTGTGCAGGGCATCGGTTTCGGCCTGGCGCGTCCGGGCTTTTCCGGCGGCGCTTCAGTTGCGGTGCGGCCTGAGGAGCAAGGCGCTTCCGCCGGCTTGGTGGTGGCCGCCAATGGCGCGGGATTTGTGTTTTCGCCGCTGCTCGGGGGCGTGGTCTACGAACAGATCGACCCGACCGCCCCGCTTTGGATCACGCTTGCTTTGCTGGTCGCGATGTTTGTATTCGCGTGGCGCAGCCGGCGTTTGCGCAGCGCGGTGATCGCGGAAGCGCCAAACGATCCGGCCACGCCTTAGCCCGCAGCGTCGCGCGCGGCCTCCAGCACTGTCGTCGTCGCACGTCCGCGCGCTTCCATGCCGCGAGCGCGCTCGAAGGCGCGAATAGCGCTGCGGGTGCGCGAACCGATGCGGCCGTCGGCGCGGCCTGCATTGTAGCCGAGGCGATTGAGCAAACGCTGCAATTCGCGCACGCCCGCGCGCGCAAGCGGACGCGGCGGCGCCGGCGGTTCAACAATGACGCCCGCCCGCACCCGCACCTGTCCGAGCAGCGCTTGTGTTGGGAAACCATCGGCGGGCATGTTTTGGGCCGACTGAAACGCGCGCACGGCGCGGCGTGTACCGGAACCGAACAAGCCGTCGGGCGTACCGGAATCGTATCCCAGACCGTTCAGCAATGTTTGCAGTTCGAGAATCTCTTCGCGGTTGAGCGCGCCGGCCGCGCGCGGCCAATCCGCCACCAGCCCTCCGCGTCCATCGAACGCGCGCGCCAGCAGAGCCACCACCAGCGCGTAGCGGTCTGAATTATTGTAGCGGCGGATCACTCCGAAATTGTGATGCAGCAATAGCGCCGGCCCTTGCGCGCCCGCCGGCAAGAACAATTGCGCCTGCAAACCTCGCACCTCGTCGCCCCAGCGTTGGCCGTCGATGCGCGCGACGCCGCGCTCGCTCCAGTCCGCGACGCTGCGCAACGTCCCATCCGCCAGCGCGTAATCGAAGCGCTCCGGCAGACGCACTTCGTCAAACACCGGCTCGCCGCGCCGCCAGCCGCGATCGGCGAGGTAATTGCCGATCGAAGCCGCGACATCGCCGCGATTGTTCCAAATGTCGCGATGGCCGTCATTGTCCCAATCGACCGCCGTTGTGAGATACACGTCCGGCATGAATTGCGGCTGCCCCAGCGCGCCGGCCCAGGAGGAGCGCAATTGCGTTTCACTCGCCAGCCCGCGCTCGACCATCTCGGTCAGCGCCAGGAGATAGCCTTCGAATTGCGCGCGGCGGCGGCCCTCGAACGCCAAGGTCGCCAGCGCCGCGGCGGCGTCGTAATTCAGTTCCGCGCCGCCATAATTGCTCTCAAGCCCCCAGATGCCGAGGAGGATGCCCGTGGGCACGCCATAGCGCGCCTCGACTTGATCGAGCAGCGAACCAAGCTCGGCTTTCAGCGCGCGACCATCGTTGATGCGCCGCTCGGTGACGCGGTTGGTGACGTAATCCCACACCGGGCTGACGAATTCCGGTTGGCGCTGGTCCAGTTCGACAATGCGATCATCCGGCGCGACCCCGCTCAAGAGCCGCCCCAGCACCGCAGGGTCTCTGCCCCGCGCCACCGCACGGCCCGCGAAATCGTCGCGCCAAGCGTCGAACGCTGCATTGCCGGAGGAAGCAAAGCTCGGCGGCGCCGGCGGCGCCTGCGCGCTGGTAACCGACGGCCCGCAAGCGATGGCCAGGGAAAGCGCTGCGATGGTGATTAGAGCACGCTGCATGGCCGACCCTTCCTCGAGCCCAAGGGCCCCTGGACCGCCGGACGCCGCTACGCCCCCTCCCCGCGAGGGGAGGGCGGCGACCCTTCGGGCTAAGGAAATTGGCGCATGCGGCGCGGGCGAGTTCGGGTATGGACTGGGTGAGGCCGGAGACGCTCCAGGCGCCCCCTCAGTAGAGAGCGTGCGAATTTGGGCGCTGTTCTCGATGAAGTCGGATGTGGTGGTCGCCCGACCGGATCCCCATCAAGCGCGCTGTGCGCCCAGCGGATGGGAAGAACGGCAGCCCACCACCGCGCGCGGCGTCGCGCTTCGACAGCCCCGGATCGAGTCCGGGGGTGACGCCATTCTTCGTCAGCCTGAGCTTGCCGAAGGCGGCGCCTCTGCGGCGCGCTAATGCGGTCGCGTAAGTCGCTGTCGGATGTCTTCTATCTCTTCTTTGATCTTCAATTTCTGGCGTTTCATCGCCGAGAGCCGCGAAGAATCCGCGGACGGCCTTTTGGCCTCATTTTCGATGATCAGGTCTAGATCCCGATGCCGGGCGTCGAGTTCGGCTAGCCGCTGCTCGATTGCCATCGAAGGCGCCTCCTCTGTTTAGGGCGATTCCGATCATGGCGCCGATTTTTTGTGTTGTCTCGTTACATCGACTTTCAGAATTCACATTTTTCGCAGGCGATTGCTTTTCGCAAGTGCAGCAAGGGCACAGAATCGGGCCAGCTTTACAGCACAGGCGGAGCATGGCTTAGCTCGCGCGCTGCGGAGTCGAAGTTTGACCGACGTCGAAGACGAATTCGACATCAACGATACGCCCGAAAAACGCGCCCTGAAGGCGCGTCTGGGCGAGCTGCGCGAGGAGCACCGCGCGCTCGACAACGCCATTGCAGCACTACAGGAGAAATCGGGGGACACGCTTCAGCTCGCCAGGCTAAAGCGCAGCAAGCTGGTGCTGAGGGACCAAATCCAATGGATCGAGGACAGGCTCACGCCCGACATCATCGCCTGAAATTGTGGGCCGCAGGCGCTGCGCTGCTGGCGGCGCCGGCGCAAGCGCTCGCGCAAGATGCGGCTGAGAAAGGCGTCTTCTCCCTCGCGCTCGAAAACGACAGCCTCTCCTCCGGTGGTGATCGCAACTACACATCCGGCATCAAGCTCGCTTATGTTTCGCTCACCGAGAGGGTCCCCTCGTGGCTGCGCGGCTTCGGTGATTTCACGCGCTACCTTTCTGACGAGACGCCGGATTTTTGGGCGGTGTCTCTGGGTCAGTCGATCTTCACGCCCGAAGACATCAGCGCCAATCCGGCGCCGCCCGATCAGCACCCCTATGCTGGCTGGCTCTACGTTCAGGTGATGCTCGGCGTTGAGGACGAGGGCGGACCTGACGGGACCGGGCGCCATCTCGACACTTACGAATTTGAATTCGGCATGGTCGGGCCGTCGGCTCTGGGTGAGCAAGCGCAACGCGGCATCCACCAGGCGCTCAGCGCGCCCGACCCGCAAGGCTGGGACAGCCAGCTGCGCGACGAATTCGCCTTCGCGCTCTCGTTCGATAGGCGCTGGCGCGCATTGGAAATGTTCAGCGATGTGGTTCCTGGCGGCATCGAGGCGGACCTCACGCCAAGCGCCGGCGCCACGCTCGGCACGTTGCGCGACGAAATTCGGCTCGGGCTCACGGTGCGCGTTGGCCAAAACATTGGCGACGATTATGGTCCGCCGCGGGTGCGACCGTCATTGTCCGGCGTGGAGCATTTTCGCGGCGGGCCGTTGGCGTGGAGCCTCTTCGCGGGCGTGCAGGGACGCGCAGTGGCGCACAATCTATTCTTGGACGGCAACACGTTCCGCGATTCCGCTTCGGTGGAGCGCACGCCCTACGTGGCCGATTTTCAAACCGGGTTCACCCTCAGCGCTGGAGATTGGCGCCTCGCCTACACTTATGTGTGGCGTACCGAAGAATTCGAGACGCAGCCCACGCGCCAGGATTTTGGGGCGCTGGCAATTTCGGTGCGGCTGTAACAGTCAACGCAAAACAAAAGCGCCGCGGGTTTTGAAGCCGCGGCGCTTGCAGTTCTCTTGAGGGGGAGTTTCTTGTTACATCGCCATGCGCAGCATACGGCGCAATTCGTCTGGCTCGCTGGCGCGGCGCTTCCGGGCCTGGCTTGGTTGGTACACGAGACGCGCATGATCCTGGCAATAAGGTCCGCTGCACGACGCCCGCCCACAGAATGCGAAATTGGCGTCGGTCGGATCGCCGATTGGGTATTTGCACATGTTTTCGTTCAAAGTCAGCACCGAGGCGGCCTTGCCGTCCTCGAGCCGCAGCGGTTCCAGATCGGGAATGACCACGCTCGGCAGGCTCGATGCGGGCCTCATCCGCGGCGCGGTCGGGCTCACAATCCGCGGGCGCGCAACGCGCACCGGGCGCTTGGCCGGCCGCGAAGGCGTGGCGCGCCCGGCGAGGCCAAGGCGGTGGACCTTTCCGATAACAGCGTTGCGAGTGACCCCGCCCAATTGTTTGGCGATTTGACTGGCGGACAGCCCCTCTGTCCACAATTTGCGCAACAAAGTTACGCGTTCATCGTTCCAACCCATAGCAAGCCCCTTTGCCCTGGCCCGCCTCTCAGCGGGAATGGACACACTCTCGCCCAAAAAGGGAGAAAGTCAATCTATGGGGCATTAGAGGTTACCGAGCCGCTATAGGTGGTAGTTTTCCACCGTCCTAGCCGAATCACTCACAGCTTATTCCAGGGGCTTTCTGCGCCGAATCTTCGCAATAATGTCGCATAAACCGGCGCTTAGGTTGATACTCGGAGCGCCTCCCGCGAAACAGCGTTAACGATTTATGAAAGTCCATTTCCCGATGGAATCGCGTGTTGAAACCGTCACACTCGCTAGCCGAAAGTATGGAGCGGTCAATTGGCTTGGCCTGCACACGCTGATCCAGCGCGAGGTCCAGCGCTTTTTGAAGGTCGGCGCACAGACCGTTTTTGCGCCTTTGATCCAGACGCTCCTGTTCATGATGGTGTTCACCTTGGTGCGGGGGGGCGATTGGCCAGGGACCGATCGCGCCTACGCCGATGGGCTGGCGGCGGGCCTGGTCATGATGTCGATCCTGTCCAACGCATTTCAGAATTCCTCTTCCTCGATTGTCATCGCCAAGGTGCAGGGCAATTCGGTGGACTTCCTGATGCCGCCGCTCTCGGCGCTCGAACTCACCATCGCTTTCATCGTCGGCGCCGCCGCGCGTGGCATGTTGGTGGGGCTGGCGAGCATTATCGCGGTGTCGTGGCTTGCCAATGTCATGCCGGCGCATCCGCTCGTCGCGCTCTATTATGCGCTGGTGGCCTCGGTGATTTTCGGCGCCATCGGTTTGCTCGGCGGCATCTGGGCCGACAAGTTCGACCATCTCGCGGCACTGACGAACTTCATCATCGTGCCGCTGACATTCCTCTCCGGCACGTTCTATTCCACCGCGATCCTGCCCGAACCGATCCGCACTATCTCGCACTACAACCCGGTATTCTCGCTGATTGACGGCTTCCGCTACGGCTTCATCGGCCACGCCGACGCGCCGCTGCTGCTCGGCGCAGCGATCACCGGCGGCCTGGCGCTGGCGCTGACCTGGTGCTGCTGGGCGATGATTAGGAGCGGGTACAGGTTGCGGAGTTAGCCGACATGCATGGCCGCTGATCGCGTGGCTCATATTTGCAGCGCTCGTGTGGCTAAGCGGCGAGTGGGAGAGTGCAAGCTACGCCATCGGCTGGACTCTCAATGTGGCTGTTCTCGGCGTTGGCTTCATGATTGCGGCCGCCGCCCCAACCGCGCTCATAGCGGCGGCGGCAACGTCCATTCAAGAACGGCGCGTTCGAAGGCGTGGGTGGCGTTGAACAGCACGGTTGCAGATCGACTGAAACAAAGGCGCCTTGTGCGCTTACTTCCGCCCCAGCTTCGCCTGCTTGCGCAGCGCCGCGTTGATGCGGCTTTGCCAGCCGGGGCCGGCTTGCTTGAAGTGCTCGATCACGTCGGGGTCGAGGCGGATGCTGACGGCTTGCTTGGGGGATTCCGAAAGCGGGCGGCCCAGTGCTTTTCGCCAAACCGCTTTCTCCTTTTCATCAGACGGCCGAAGCCGTTGGATCATCTCGCACGTCATCGGCAAATCGTCGGGATCGAAATCCGCCTGCTCCTCACTTACCCCCGGCGGCGAAGTACGCGGCGCGCTCTTGCGCGCTCGCTTTGCGGAGACTGATGAAGCGGACCGTTTCTTCGTTCGGCTCGGTGAAGACGATGGCATGCAGTGTTCTCCGAATCCTGCCCAACGCAAAAATTCGCGTCTCGCCATAATCGAAGCGCAAATCTTCCGTTCGAGTTGCGCCTTTGAAGTCAAACCATTGCGCATCCGCGAACGAAACGCCATGCTTGCGCCAGTTCGCGGCGGCCTTGGCTTCGTTCCACTCGAATCCGGGCGGCGGCTTTGGCGTTTATTGTATATACATCAATTGCGCGCACGTCAAGCGCTGAAGCCGCGCCTTTGAGCAACGCCTCAAATCACAACCGTCATTCCGGGATCGCGGAGCGATACCCGGAACCCAGGGCAACAAGCACAACGCCCTACGATACCCCTGGGTTCCGGATCGCGCTGCGCGCGTCCGGAATGACGGAGCATATTTTCGCGAGAGAAGTTCACCCCAACGCCCCCGCCAACTTCGGCAGAAAAACATCCATGCGATAGTCTACGTCCATGTGATCGTCGTCGAATTCGTCGTACGTATGCGCGATCCCCGCGGCCGCGAGCTTCTTCGCAAACCTCCGCATGCCGTATTGGATTCGGAAATTATCGTGGTTTCCGCAATCCAAGTACAACAATTTGAGCCCGCGCAGATGCTCGCCCAAAGTGTCGAACATCGTCACCGGATCGTGCGCGAGCCAATTGTTCCAGCGTTCGGGGATGAGTTTACCGGTGTAGGGATCAAGCGGCAGGCGCATGTTCAGATATTGCGTCGGATCGGGATCGTAGAAAGCGCCCTGCGCGCAATCCATGAGCGCGACGGATTCCTTGAAGCTCATCTTCTTCTTGGCGGTCAGCGCGCGCCAAGCCTTCTCGATCGAGTAATCATATTTACGCAGAACATCCAAATCCTCGAACAGCGCTGGAATATAGAGCGCATCGAACCCCATATCGCCGGAATTGATCGAAAGCGCATCCCAGAAGCCGGGCCGATTCATGCCGTGCCAAGCGGCGCCGTATCCGCCTGAGCTCTTGCCGAAGACGCCACGCCTGCCCTGCCCGCCGCAACCAAACTTCGCTTCCACGAACGGTACGATCTCGTCGCAGAGATAATCGGCGTAACGGCCCGTACCGATGGAGTTGAGATACTGGTTGCCGTAGAGTTTGGTGAAGCAATCGGGAAACGCCACCACGCAGCGGGCCATGCCTTCGTGCGTGAGACGGTCCAGCCGCTCTGGCACGTTTTCGGAAAACGGCTGCCAATTGGCGTGGGCGAGCGCCGAGGAGGAATAGCCCTTCAAGTCCACCAGCAGCGGCAGCTTCTCGCCGGCCTTCCAGCCGGGCGGCGTCCACACATAAAGCTCGCGCTCAATGGGATCGCCCAGTGAATTGCCCTCCAGGACAACGGATTTGTGAACCAGCCGATGCAGTTCGCCGCGGGGGATGGTGTGGTCTTTTCGCATGAAAAACGTGATGATGCGTCCCGCTTGACCTGGCAAGCGCGCCGGCTCAGAAACCCGCCTTCCCCGAACAGGACCTTCGCCCCATGAAAGCCGCAGAAAGCCATATCCTCCCCGTCTATTCCCCGCCGGAGCAGACTTTCGTGCGCGGCGAGGGCTGTTGGATCTGGGACGACAAGGGCGAGAAATATCTCGATTGCATCGCCGGCATCGCTGTGAACGCGCTCGGCCATGCCGCGCCGGTATTGCAGAAGGCGCTGACCGAACAGGCGGCCAAGCTTTGGCACACGTCGAACATGTTCAAGGTGAAGGGTCAGGAAGAGCTGGCGGAAAAATACGTGCGCGATTGTTTCGCTGACGTGGTGTTCTTCACCAATAGCGGCACCGAGGCGATCGAGGGCGCGCTGAAGACCGCGCGCAAATATCACACCGCCAACAACGCCCCCGAGCGCGTCGAGATCATTGGCTTCCAAGGCTCATTCCACGGCCGCTCCTACGCCGCGATCAACGCGTCAGGAAATCCGAGCTATCTCGACGGTTTCGGGCCGCGTCTGCCCGGCTTCATCCAGGCGCCGTGGGGCGATCTCGATGCGCTGAAGAAATTGGTGGGGCCGACAACGGCGGCGGTCATCATCGAGCCGGTGCAAGGCGAAGGCGGCGTGCGCGCGGTGAGCGATGAATATCTTCGCGACCTACGCAAGCTCGCTGATGAAACTGGATTCCTGCTTATCTTCGACGAAGTGCAGTCAGGCGCCGGGCGCACGGGCAAAATGTGGGCGCACCAATGGGCAGGCGTGACGCCGGACATCATGGCCGTGGCCAAGGGCGTCGGCGGAGGCTTCCCGATGGGTGCGTTCATGGCGACCAAGAACGCCGCCAAGGGCATGGTCAAAGGCGTGCATGGGACAACGTTCGGCGGCAATCCGCTCGCCATGGCCGTGGGCAACGCGTGTTACGATGAATTGGCGAAGCCCGCGCTGATGGAACACGTCAACAAGGTCGCGAACCATCTTACGCAGGGGTTGGAGAGTCTGAAGGACCGCCATCCGGATCTGGTTGTCGCCGTCACCGGCCGCGGGCTTTTGCGCGGCTTGAAACTGAAGATCGATCCCAAGCCCGTCCAGGGCGTGATGCGCGATCGCAAGGTGCTGGTGGGGGTCGCTGGCGACAACGTACTTCGCCTAGCCCCGCCGCTAATCATCGACGAAACGCAAGTGAGCCAAGCGGTCGACGCCATCGATGCAGTGCTGGCGGCGCAAGCCGTGCAGGCGAGCGCGTGAGCGCACCCCGCCATTTCCTCGACCTCTCGGCGCTTTCATACGAAGAGCTGCGCGCGATCTTGGACGAAGCGCACGCGCGCAAGGCGTTGCGCTTGGATTGGCCGAAGGCGCAGCCAGATGATGACGCGCCACTCGCCCATCACGCGCTAGCGATGATTTTTCAAAAGAATTCGACACGCACGCGCGTCTCCTTCGAAATCGCCATGACTCAACTGGGCGGGCGCGCTGTCGTTCTAAGCGCCGCCGACACCCAACTTGGGCGCGGAGAAACCATGGAAGACACCGCGCGCGTGCTTTCGCGTATGGTCGATTGCATCATGATGCGCGCCAATCGCCACGACGATTTGCTCAATTTCGCACACGCCGCTGACGTGCCGGTAGTCAACGGACTCACTGACCTTTCCCACCCCTGCCAGATCGTCGCCGACATCATGACCATTGAAGAATGGGCGGGCGACATCGCCGGCAAAACCATCGCCTGGCTGGGCGATGGTAACAATGTATGTATGTCCTACGTGCACGCCGCAGAGAAGCTCGGCTTCAAACTACGCATCTCTACCCCGGCGAACTATGCTCCGAGCGCGCAAGAGATTGCAGCGGCGAAGGCTGCAGGAGCCGACATCGAATTAAGCACAGGAGCCACGGAGGCGGTCGCCGGCGCCGACGTCGTTGTCACTGACACCTGGGTGTCGATGGGGGATTCCGACAGGGATGAACGTATGGCTGCGTTTCCTCCCTATTCCGTCACCGAGGCGATGATGGCGCGCGCCAGTAAGCAGGCGCTGTTCCTGCATTGCTTGCCCGCGCACCGTGGCGAGGAAGTCGCCGGCGCCGTCATCGACGGCCCGCAAAGCGCGGTCTGGGACGAGGCGGAAAACCGTGTGCACGCGCAAAAGGCGGTGCTGATGTGGTGCCTGGGGAAACTGTGACCTGTTCGCAGCTGTCGCCCGGCGGTCGCAACGCGTTTGATCTAAACGGAAGCACTCCCGCTGTGCGAGATCTGCCGGAAACGAATTCCCGCTTGATTGTGATAGAATGGGAAAAGCAGTGAATCTCCCGAATTTCCTCACTCTATTCCGCATTGCGATGGGACCCACGATTGCTGGGATCATCCTTTGGGCTTCACAGGAGACCTATTCAGACCGCGCGTTGACGGGGCTCCTGTATGTGGCGGCGCTGTTTGCATTTGGTCTGGCCGCGGCCAGCGACTGGCTCGACGGTTGGCTTGCGCGTAAATTGGGCGCGGTGACGCCGCTTGGCGCGGCGCTCGATCATGCCGCCGACAAGGTGCTGATCACGTGCGTGCTGGTGGCGCTCGCCTACGCCGCGCTGCCCATGCCGCTGGTCGCAGCGGCGGTCGTTATTCTCGGCCGCGACGTTGCGGTGGCAGGCGTCCGGGAGGCGCTTGGCGCCAGGGGCGAGACCCTGCCGGTGAGCAGGCTTGGAAAATGGAAAGCCGTGGCCGAGATGGCGGGCGTCGGCGCGTTCTTGGCGTTTAAAGCTGCGGCGTTGTGCAATCTATCGGCTGAACTCGTGATCGGGTTGGATCGCGCGGCGCAAGTTCTGCTTTGGGCCGCAGCCGCGCTCGCGCTTGTGAGCGGCGCCGATTACGCTGCAAAGCTGGTCAGTCGGGACGGCCGAACTCGATAATGTTCAAAAGCAGCATCACGACAACAAAAGCGCCGATCGCCATCAAAGCAGCCATTGCAATCCCCTTAGATTCGCCAACTTGGGCTGGGTATAGCCGCTCGCCCCAAGCCGCGCCAGGGTCGCCTCCCAATTCACATGCGGGCGTTCGGCCGCACACAACCGATCAAACGTGCTGGACGACGCTCAACAGGTTCAAGTCAGGGTCGTGGAACCAGGCCACCTTGGTTCCATCCGGCGCGGACCATATGCCTTTGGCGTCCTGCACGAAAAACGGGTAGCGCGCGAACACCACGCCCTTGGCCGTCAGCCCATCCACGACCTTGCCGATGTCGTCGACAGCGAACGCAAGCACCGCATATTGAGCCGGCGCGACGGCTGGAACCCGCGACACCCGCACGCGTGCGTTTTTGCCCTCGAAGATCATGGCAAACGTATCGTCAGCGATGAATTTGAGCCCGAGCACGCCTTCGTAAAACACTTTGGCGGCATCGGATTTCGTTGTGCCGACGAGAGCGGTGATGGCGGCGGATGCGAGCATGGAACCTCCTGACCGCCAGCGTTCTCGTCGGCGCGCCTAGCTGCCTAACACAAGCGAAAACCAGCGGCGACACGCCGAAGCCCTCACGCCCCCTGTGGCGCAGCCCCGCCCCACGCGCCGCCGCGCACGGGCTCGTCGTCCTCGTCCGTCACCGGCAGCGCCGGCGTTGGCGCGGACGGGGTTTGTGGCGCGTCGTCGGGACGATCGAGCTTTTCGCCGGCCAGCACCTTGGTGATTTCCTCGCCGCTCAGAGATTCGTACTCCAGCAGCGCTTCGGCGAGGCGGCGATGCGCGTCAGCCTTCTCTGTCAGCAAACGCTTCGCTTCGGCGTAAGCATTGTCCACCAGACGTTTTACCTCGGCGTCGATTTTCTGCGCGGTGGCTTCTGCAACGCTCTGCGTGCGGTTGACCTGCATGCCGAGGAAGACCTCGTCATTGTTGTCGCCATAGGCGACCAGGCCCAGCTCATCGGAATAGCCCCAACGCGTGACCATGTTGCGCGCGAGGTTCGTGGCGACGCGAATGTCCGAGGATGCTCCGGACGTCACTTTGTCCTTGCCGAAATGCAACTCCTCGGCGACCCGTCCGCCCATCAGGATGGCGAGGCGCGATGTCATCTGCGTGAAATTCATCGAGTATTTGTCGCCCTCGGGCAATTGCATCACCATGCCCAGCGCGCGGCCGCGCGGGATGATGGTGGCTTTGTGCACCGGGTCGCTCTCGGGAACGTTCAGCGCGACGATGGCGTGGCCCGCTTCATGCCAGGCGGTGAGCTGCTTTTCGCTTTCGCTCATCACCAGCGAGCGCCGCTCGGCGCCCATCATCACTTTGTCCTTGGCGTCCTCGAAGTCGGTGTTTGTCACCACGCGCTTGCCGCGCCGCGCCGCCAGCAGCGCTGCTTCGTTGACGAGGTTTGCGAGATCGGCGCCGGAGAAACCAGGCGTGCCGCGTGCGATCGCCTTGAGGTCCACGCCCTGCGCCACCGGCACGTTGCGCGTGTGCACGCGGAGAATTTTTTCACGCCCGCCAACATCGGGGTTGGGCACCACGATTTGGCGGTCGAAGCGGCCTGGGCGCAACAACGCTGGATCGAGCACGTCAGGGCGGTTGGTGGCGGCGATCAGGATGATGCCTTCATTGGCCTCGAAACCGTCCATCTCGACCAGCAATTGGTTGAGCGTCTGCTCGCGTTCATCGTTGCCGCCGCCGAGCCCAGCGCCGCGATG
>CXWL01027837.1_pt1 | contig 14757 bp, 14 predicted proteins | sample 590931 | NCBI WGS metagenome assembly CXWL01 (sample SAMEA3498368, study PRJEB10139) | groundwater metagenome | biome: water well; material: biofilm material | place: Germany | collected 2015-04-27 | reverse complement strand
TAAGCGGACATTTTCGCTGAGCAACGACAAGTGCGACCTCTAGCGGTGTGCGACCGGCCGTTTTCGCGCTAGAGCTTCTCGCACATGCGTCTTTTCGCCATCGGTGACCCGCACCTGCCTTCGACGCGCAACAAAGACATGGACCGCTTCGGGTGGAATCAACACCCCGCCCCGCTTGGCCGCGCCTGGGACGCGCTGGTAAAACCAGAAGACGCCATCATCGTCGCCGGCGACATCTCGTGGGCCACCCGTTCCACCGAAGTGCTCGCCGACCTGAAGTGGCTCGATGATCGGCCCGGCAAGAAAGTGTTGCTGCGCGGCAATCACGATTTCTGGTGGGGCGATTCGACATCGAAGTTGAAGAAGCTCTTCCAGCCCTTTCCTTCCCTCGTGGGCTTTCTACAGAACTGCGCGGTGCAGGTTGGCCCCTACGTCATCGCCGGCACTCGGCTGTGGAGCACTCCCGAAGCGCCGCCGATGCCCGGCGGGGAAATGGGCGATGAACCGGTGAAGACCGACTACGTGGAACGCGAAACACGGCGGCTCTCGCTTTCCATCGATGACGCGAAGAAGAAAGAGTCCGCCAGCGCAACACCGTGCGTGCGCATTTGCGCGGTGCACTTTCCTCCGCGCTATTCGAACGGTCTCGACACCGCGTTCAGCACCACGCTTGAAGCGTGGTCGCCCAAAATCTGCGTCTACGGGCACCTTCACGGGCCCGGTATCGGAGCGGGCTTCGTCGGAGAAAAGAACGGCGTGCATTATGTGCTCGCGTCGTGCGACGCAGCGGGGTTTTCGCCGGTGTTGCTGCACGACGCCGGCTGATTCAAAGCAGCCGCCGCTGCAATGAAGTGATCCGCCTCTAACTACTTCGCCGGAACCGCGGGCGCCGAAGGCCGGGGAACGTTGTGCCGCGCCACCTGCTGCTGCACCAAGTTGGCGAGCAACAAGTTCACCAGGCCGCCGCTACCGCCGCCGCGGTCTCCGTCTCCTCCGCTCGTCACCATCACGTCGGGAGTGATTTTCAGACCAGCCGCGCTAATCGCCTTCACCACTTCGACCCGGTATTTCTTCAAATCTTCACGCACCGCTTCTTCCGCTCCCGCCTGTTCCACGGCGCGGTTTTGCTGGTACGAAATCGCGGGCGACTTCGAGACCTGGGCGCGGAAAATACCGTCGATTTGCGGGTGAATCACATTGCGCTCCAAATCTTCGATGGAGCCCAAGTTCACGAAATCGACGCGCTTGAGCACGCTGACGAACGGCCACGCCACGAAGTGCAGGCCGGGGTTCAGATACTCGGCTTGAATGCCCACCTCGCCATGGGTGGCGAAGACGCGCCCGGCCACCAGCTCTTTGCCCAGGTAACGCCGTTCAGTGATGGCGATTTGCGTAGGGCCGACGTTAACCAGCCAACGCGAGACCAACCAGAAGAGGAAGATGAGCCCCACCAACCCGGCGACCGGGTACATCCAAAACTCCGTCATCTCGCGACCCCCAACTTTGCGATGCTTGAAGAGGCCGGCTTACTTAGGCCAAGCCCCCTGCGACAGCTACGTAAGCGTGTACGCGGCCGCCGGCGAGCGATTGCCCAGGCACCCAAGGTAGACTCCTGCGCCGGACCTGCTCACCCGTGCCCTGGCCTCTCTTCCCCGACGCTCCCACCCACCAGCCCGACGAGCTGTACCGGGTGCCCACCGAAGATGGCGCCGCCATTTCGCTGGGCCGCTATTTTTCGAAGGCCGCGCAGACCTACGTGCACCCGGTCATTCTCTGCCACGGCCTCTTCACCAACCGCTACGCGATGGACTTCGACGAGCGCCACTCGTTAGCGCGTTACCTGGCGCGTGAAGGCTTCGAGACCTGGGTGCTCGAGTTGCGTGGGCGCGGCGTAGCCGGAAAACCGGTGGGCGCCACGTTCGACGAGCAAGCCCGTTACGACGTCGCCACCGCGCTCAAGACCGTGCTTTCCACTGGTCACTCCCAGGTGCTGTGGGTGGGCCACTCGAAGGGAGCCCTGCTCGCGTACGCCCATGCCGGGTTGAAGCCCCAGGTTCCCATTCGTGCGTTGGTCGCCATCGCCAGCCCGGTGCAGTTTGACGCCCATCACGGCGTGAAGCGTTTCGTGGGTGCGCTCAAGCCATTGCTCAAACTCGACGCCATACCGCTTTCCACCGCGGCCAAAGTCGCCGCTCCTTTTGGTTTGCCGCGCCACCCGCTCTTCGAGCACGCGCTCAATCTCGAAAACGTCGCCGACGACGTGGTGAAACGCGCGCTCGCCCATGGGGTGGCCGACATTCAGACCGGCGTCGCCCGGCAATTCGCCCGTTGGGTCGAGCTTGACTCCTTCGACGCTGACGACGGCTTCGATTACCGGGCCGGCATGCGCTCGCTGCGCGCCCCCGTGCTCTTGCTCTCGGGGAGCGCGGACAAGCTCGCCCCCCAAGCCAGCGTCGAAGCAGCACGAAAATATTTGAGCACCACGGTCGAATCGTCGACGCTGGGGCGCGTATCTGGTCTTCGCTGCGACTATGGGCACGGCGATTTGCTTTTAGGGCGGCATGCCCCCGACGAAGTATTCCCCCAGGTGGCCGCGTTTCTGCGGCGCCACAGTAAGCACAAGGGGCTATGATGCCTAAGTTTTCCCCTCAAGGCTTTACACTGCAGAAGGACTCGTCGCGTTTTGGCCACCTATCGCCTGCTGCGGAAGCTCTCTGAAGGATCTTCCGACGAAGCCTTTTGGGCGCAGCTGCTCGACACCGAGCCGCCGCGCCCGGTGATCGTTCATCGCAGCGTCGCTTCAGACGCTTGGGCCTTAAAGGGCCCAGGCTATGAGTGCGTGGGTTTGCGTCACCCCAATGTGGTGGAGGTCATCGACGCCGCCACCCACGCCGGGCGGCACTGGCACATACACGAGTTCGTGGACGGTGTGACTTTTCGGGTGCTGCTCAACGCGGCGGCCAAGCAGAAGCTCTGGCCTGACCTGCGCGAGACCTGTTTCTTGATGCAAGCCCTGGCCGAAGGAGTGGCCAAAGTACGCGAGCGCTGTCCTCCAGGCACCTTGATACCCATCAGCCCGGAACGGGTGATGATCGACGCCAAAGGGCAGGTGAAGCTGCTGTTGCCGCTGGCCTTCGTCGACACCCGGTTGGGCGAAGCGCCGTTGATGGCGGCTTTGAGCAACCATTCGGCGGTGGCCCCTGAGCAGCTCAATGGCCAGGGCCCCGACGCGCGCAGCGACGTCTACCTGTTGGGGCTGATGATGTTCGAATTGCTCTCGAGCAAGCCCTTGTTCAACGCCGCCTGCGGTATGAAAGGGCTCTCTGAGCTCGCCCAGCTCGACGTGATGCGCCTGACGCCGGTGCAGGGCATACCCCCCGAGTTCAACCCGGTGGTGCTGCAATCGCTCGCCAACTCGCCTGACCACCGCTACGCGTCAGCCCGCGATTTCGCCGACGCGCTCGCCGACTTCGTCGCCTCGCAGACGGGCCCGGTCAGCGGCGATGACATCGCCAAGATGTTCAGGCTGATTTTTCCCGAGCGCGCCTCGGTGTTGGAAGACGGGGTCGCGGTGCCACCCGAAGACGTGGTGCTCGACACTCCGACGAAGGCCGAAAGCGTTCCCCCTTCTGCTCCCCGCGTTTCGCCCCCCATGCCCGGCTCGACGCTGGGCCGGGTCGTCACCCGCCGGGTCACCGCTGAAGAATTAAAGGTCATTCGCGCCGTTGAAGAAGCCGAAGGCCGCGAAGCAGCCCGCTCGATGCCCGACGGGCCGATTTCGGTGCCCGAGGTGCAGTCCGACGAAGAGCCGGGCACTCCCTTCGAGAAGCAGCTCGGGCACATTTTGCACAAGCACGGCAAGGCTTCGAACGAAGCGCTGCGCCAAGCCTGGGCCACCTGGCAGCGAGTCAAAGGCCGTTTCATCGAGGTGCTCGTCGATACCGGCGTCATCAACGCAGATGACGCGCTGGTGGCGCTCGCCGAAGCCACGCAGCGCCCGTACATCGCCAGCGAGAGGTTGCGCGCGATGCTGCCGCCCAAAGACGCGCTGCGGCACCTGGACGTGGAAGACGCCGAACGGCTGGGAGTCGTGCCCTTGAGCCTGTTCAATGACCGGCAGCTCTTCATCGCCATACCTGACGGCTTTGCCGACGCGGCGCTCGACGAGCTGAAGTTCATCACCGGGTTCTCGGCGGTGATTGGAGTGCTCGCGCACCCCACCACAATTCGCGACGCGCAGGGGCGTTTTTACCGGGGGGCGAAGTCGGCCATCGAGCTGCCGGAGTGGACGACGGTGCCCCACGAGACTCAGCCGATGACCCCAGTGCCGCTCCCGCCGGTTTCGGCGCCGGTGCCCGCGGCGTCGCACCAGCCCACGCCGCTGTTCATACCGATGCCGGGAAACCTCGCCCCCCCGTCGGCGCCGCCGCCTTTTCCCTCGCCTTCGGCCGCGCCGGTGCCGGCGGGCCCCGAGCCCCTCGGCGGCGGCGAGCGCATGNNGGCCGACACCGAGCCCTTGGAGCTGGACCTGGTGCTCCCGAAGAAGCGCTGATGTTTTTTTGAAGCGACGCCTCGCTCGACTTGCGGCGATGACCTCTGCTAGCGAGCCACAGAAGAAAATGCTGGCCGGCTTTCGACTCAGTCTTGCGCTGCTCGCCGGGGCAACCTTGATCCTAGGTTGCCCTGAGAAACCCGGCCACGCCACCATCGATTTTCGGCACCGTTCCCCTAACCCCACGCAAGGCAAGCCGGTGGCCACTTTCGGCGGAGACAGCATCGGCGAGGGTGAGCTCAAGCAGCGCTTCTCTGAGATGAGCCCCTTCGGCCGCGCCCGCTACCAGACGATGGAACAGAAGAAAGAATATCTCGACGGCCTGGTGCGCTTCGAGCTTCTGGCCGCCGAAGCGGTGCGCCGCGGGCTCGCCAACGAGAGCGAAGTCGTGGAGACCACGAAGAAAGTCTTGGTGCAGCAGCTGCTCAAGAAAGAGCTCGACGAGAATGCGCCTGCTATCGCCGAGCGCGACGTGCTCGCGTACTACGAGCAGCGCAAAGGCGACTATGTGAAGCCGGCGATGACCCGCCTATCGGTGATCAGCTTCTTGCCCGCCAACAAGGCCAAGGCCGAAAGCTTGCTCAAAGACGCGCTCAAGCTCGCGCCACTCGATTACGCGGGGTTCGGCAAGCTGGCGCGGGAGAACTCAGAAGACCCGCGCACCAAAGCGCTCGACGGCGATACCCGGTACCTGTCTGATGAAGACTTGAGCGCTCAATTCGGAGCCAACATCATCGCCGCGCAAGCCGAGCTCAAACAGGTGGGCGAGGTGTTGCCAAGGCTGGTCGAGAATGAAAAGGGCGCGCACATCATCAAGTTGCAAGGCCGGCAGATTGCCCTCAATTTGACGGTGGAACAGGCGAAGAGCTCCATCACCAGCGTGCTCCAGAATGAGCGGCGCGAGGCCCGGTTTCAGAAGCTGCTCGAAGCCTTGAAGCAACAGGCCAATTACCGCGTCGAGGACGCCGTGCTCGCCACCATCGAGGTCGACCCCAAGGCTCCCACCGCTCCTTCCAAGGGGCCGACGCCGGGGTTCATCGCCGCGCCCGCGGTGAGGGCCGACAAGTGAAGCGCAATCTGGCTTCGCTAGTTTTCGTCTTGGCCTTGGGCTGCCGCGAGCCCGCCCACCCGCAGCAAGACCCCAATGTCATCGTCACCATCAATGGTGAAGTGCTCTCGCGCGCTGAATTCGAGGCCGAGCTCTCGCGCGACTTGCAGGCGATGGAAGGCGCGCCTCCCCGCACGCCCGAGCAAATCGAGCCTTACAAGCAGGCGCTGCTCGAAACGCTGATTGAGCGCACTTTGCTCCTGCAAGCGGCCCGCGCTTCGAACGTGCGCGTGACGCCTGAAGAGGTCGACCGCCGGGTGCTGGCGCTGACCAGCGAATACCCCGCAGAGAGCTTCGATGCCGCGTTGGCCCAGGGGCAGATGTCGAAGACCGAGCTGGAGCGCAAGACCGAGCAGCAGCTCACCGTGGAGCGCGTGCTTCAAGAGCAGGTGTACTCGCGGGTGGCGGTGACTGAAGATGCGATTCGCCGGCATTTCAACGAGAACGTCGACAGCTTTACCGAGGCCGAGCAGGTGCGGGCCTCGCAGATAGTGGTCAAAGGGCTCGATGACGCCAAGCGCCTTCAGGGCCAGCTATGGGCGGGCAAGAAATTTTCGGAGCTCGCCCGGCGCTATTCGCTCTCGCCCGACGCCAAGGTAGGGGGCGATTTGGGGCTCTTTGCCCGCGGGGTGATGCCCTCGCAGTTCGATGAAGCGGTGTTCAAGCTCAGCGTCGGCCAGGTGTCGGAAGTGATTACCACCGAGTTCGGGTTTCACTTGTTCAAGGTGGTTGAGAAGAAGCCGGCGCGAAAGCGCGAGCTGCCCGAGGTGCGCGCGCTGATTGAAGAGAAGCTGCTCGGCCAGCTGCGGGCCGATGGGCAGAAAGAATTCGTTCGGGGTCTTCGCGCCAAGGCCGATGTGAAAATCAATGATCAGGTGTTACAGACAGTGACGGGTCGGGCGACTTCGGTGCGCCCCACCGGGCCTTGAAGCGGTTTGAAATTTTCGTCAAAGGAGCTTTTCTTAAAATGCGCATCGGGTTGATTCGGGGTTCATTGAGCGTGGGTTTGCTTTGGGCGCTCGCCGCCCACGCCGAGTNNCGCGGTGGTGAACCGCGACATCATCGCGCTCTCGGAAGTCAACACCAAGGCGTCGATGGAGCTCTCGCGCACCCAGGGCGAGCCCGACGGCAAGAAGCGCGGTGAGCTTCGGCAACAGATTCTGCAGAAGGCGTTGGACCAACTGATTGGCGAGAAGTTGCTCGACCAGCAGGCGAAAGACTTGAACGTGGAAGTCACCGAAGCCCAGATTGATGCCGGTATCGAAGACGTGAAGAAGCAGAACAAGATTGATGGCGACCAGTTCGAGAAGCTCTTGCTCAACGAGGGCTACACGATGGCGAGCTACCGCGCGTTCATGAAGAAGCACATGGCGCGCATGACGCTTATCAACTTGAAGGTGCGCAACAAGGTGAAGGTCTCTGACGAAGACGTGAAGGCCGAGTACGCGCGGTACGCCAAGACCGAATCAGACGACATGGAAGTGCACGTGCGGCATTTGCTCGTGCAACTGCCGGCGGGTGCCAACCCGGCCCAGGTGGAAGAAGGCCGCAAGAAGGCGGTGGCGCTGGCCGTTGAAGCGCGGGCCCCGGGGGCTGATTTCGCCAAGCTGGCCAAGGCCAAGAGCGAGGGCGCTTCGAAGGGCGACGGCGGTGACTTGGGGTTCTTTCGCCGCGGGGTGATGGTGCCGGAATTCGAGCGCGTCGCTTTCAATATGAAGGTGGGCGGAGTTTCAGACCCGGTGCGCACGAATTTGGGCTGGCACGTGCTCAAGGTGGAAGAGCGGCGGGCATTGCCGGCGAAGACGTTCGAAGAGATGAAGGAGCCGCTGCGCGAGCAGTTGTTTCGAAATCAGCTCGAGAAGTTCAGTGAGCAACACGTGCAGGAATTGAAGAGCCAGGCGGTCATCGCGCAGAAGATGTGAGTTTTTTTCGGCCGGGGGCTCTGAGTTGATGCGGAAGAAGCGTTCGCTGCCCACGATTGGGGTGAGCCAGGGAGACCCCAGCGGCATCGGTGCCGAGGTGCTGCTCAAGGCGCTCAGAGACAAGCGGGTGCATGCCGCGCTGACGCCAGTGGTTTTTGGCGATGCGAGCTTGAGCGGCAAGGTGCCCAAGGAGCAGTTGGTGGTGGTCAGCCGGTTGGCTCCGAAAGACCGACGCCCGGGGAAGCCCACCGCGGCCGGGGCGAGTGCGCAGTTCGAGTATTTCTATCGCGCGGTGGCTTCGGCCAAGCGGTTAGACGGCTTGTGCACCGGGCCCGTTTCGAAAGAGCAGATTACGAAGGTGGGTATTCCGTTCAGCGGGCATACCGAGGCGCTGGGCGTTGCGTTTGGGGTCGAGACGCTGATGCTGATGGACGGGCCTGGTCATCGCATTGCGCTCGCCACCAATCACTTGGCGATTAAAGACGTGCCCAGGGCGCTGACCCGCAGCGTGCTCAGCAAGAAGCTGACGCTGTTGTCTGATGGGCTACGGCCGCTGTTGGGGCGCAAGCCGCGAATTGCCGTGCTGGCGTTGAACCCACATGCGGGTGACGGTGGCGTGATGGGGGTCGAAGAGAAGACGGTGATTGCGCCGACCATTGCGTTTGCGCAGCGCGCGGGCATCGCGTGCGAGGGGCCGTTCGCGGCAGATGGTTTTTTTCCGAGGTTGAAGGGTTCGAAGTTCGACGCCGTGCTGGCGATGTTTCATGACCAGGGGTTGGTGGCGGCGAAGTTGCTCGATTTTCGCCACACGGTGAATGTGACGCTGGGTTTGCCGTGGGTACGGACCTCTCCGGACCACGGCGTGGCGTATGATATCGCCGGTAAGGGTAAGGCTGATGCCGAGCCGATGGTGCAGGCGCTGCTCAAAGCCGCGAAATATGCGGGAATAAGTCGTAAGGGTTGAAACTTATCGGGGCGTTGGCGCATATAGATAGGGCCGGTTGGGGTGTTCTTCTTTCGATTGGAGCTTCATATGAAACGGATTGTGCTGGCAGCTGCTTTGGCGGTCGCGGTTGGGGTTCCTGCAGTGGCGTTCGCGTGTGACCAAGAGAATCAGGCCGCGGTTGCGCCGAAGAAGGTGACCCTCGCTGAGCTGTCGAACTTGCAGAAGGCGAAGAAGGTCAGTGTTTATGATGCGAATGGCTTGGATACGCGCAAGAAGTTCGGCGTGATTCCGGGCGCGACGCTGCTGACCAGCGCGGGCGAGTACGATGTCGCGAAGGAGCTCACCGCGGATAAGAACAGCAAGGTCGTGTTCTATTGCGCGAGCGATATGTGTACTTCGGCGAAGCAGGCTGCGACCCGCGCGATGGAAGCTGGGTATAGCGATGTGAGTGTTTTCCCCGAGGGGATTAAGGGTTGGGCCAAGGCTGGGCAGAAGACGGCGCCGGTTCCGAATTCGTAGTGGCAGCACGACAGTGCGGTTTCGAAAGGCGATTTCCTTAGCGGGGAGTCGCCTTCTGGAGGCAAGGTGTCCCCGAGCTCGGATCCGCCTCCGGGAAGGATAGGGAAGATTCGATATGCGCCTCACTCTTGGGTGCGAACTACGCCTTCGAGAAGAGGAGTGGTTGGCTTTAGGAGCGGCGCAGCGTCAATAATGTGATTTCGGGAGTGGGGCCGAGTCGGAACGGAGGGCCCCAGTAGCCGGTGCCTCGACTGGTGTAGGTGGGGACGTTTCCTAAGACTTTGAAGCCGCTCACCACCGGTTGCTGCAAGCGCACGAAGAACATGAAGGGGAAGATTTGGCCGCCGTGCGTGTGCCCCGAGAGTTGGAGGGCGATGCGCTTGTTCTGTGCGTAGCGCGCGAAGAGGGGTTGGTGCGCCAGTAAGATGCGGGGGGCGTTGGGTGGTGAGTTCAGGAGAGCCGCGTCGAGGTCCGGCGCGTGCAGCGGGCCCCGGTTTCGGCCTTCGAGGTCGGTGACGCCCGCGATGACCAACTCGGCGTCGCCTCGGCGGATGACACGGTGGGTGTTGTGTAGGACGTGCAAGCCCAGGCTGCCCACGTACGATTCCCAGGCTGTTGCACCGTGGTAGTACTCGTGGTTGCCCGTGATGTAGAAGGCGCCGTCTTTGGCGTTTAGGTCCTTGAGCGGTGCGACTTCGTCGGCGATTTTGGCCACCGAGCCGTCGACCAGATCGCCTGTCACCGCCACCATGTCGGGCGATAGATCGTTCACGCCTTGGACCACCCGGGTGAGGAATTCGCCGTTGAGCGTTTCGCCGATGTGAATGTCGGTGATTTGCGCGATGCGGAAACCCTCGAAGGCTTCGGGCAGATTGGGAATAAGAATGTCGCGGCGCTCGACACGCAAAGCGCCTCGTGCGGTGCGAAAGGCGATGACCAGCGCCAACGCAGAGGCGCCTAAAATTGAGATTGCTTCCAGGCGGCCCCACGGCATCGCGGGGCTCACTGCTTTGGAAAGACCCCAGACCCCGATGTCGGCGAAGGCCGTGAAGGGCAACAGAACTGCGAAACAACCCAGCCAGATGAAGGCCGCCCAATGCACTCCCAACGCGAAACGGCGGGGCATGATTCGCCCTGCGAAAAAGGCCGCGAAGATGCTGAAGAAACCCAGCCATACCACCGCCCAGCCCAACGCTGAGATCAACGGGTTCCACCCGGCATCGCGCAGTACGCGCAGCCCGATGTAACGGTGAAAGAGCGCCAGCAACCCCACCATCATGGTGAAGAAGAAGATGCCGCGCAGCAGGTAGGCGAGCGAAATGCCGCGTAGGCCCAGCGTGTCGTCGTCCGCCGGCCCAGGAGGTTTGACTTCTGCGCTCATAGGAAGCGGTCGTGTCTTAACGGGTGAGCGCGGGTTGCGCCTTAGAGTTTTGGCGCGAAAATCAGGAAATATTGCTCAGGTAGGAAATCGTGGGACTTCGAGAGCCGATAGCCCGCCGCCTCGAGCTCGGAAGTGACGACGGTGGCATCGAGCTTTTGGTCGGCCGGTGGCCCCATCGCCGAGCTCACTTTGAAGTCGATGATCGCCAGTTGGCCTCCCGGTTTGAGCGTCGGCGCTAGGCGCTTGAAGTATGCCAAGCGACTCTCGATGTGGTGGTAGGTGTTGACGATGAGAATCAGGTCCACCGACTCGGGGATCTTGGGGTCTTCGAACTCTCCCAAAACCGCGACGAGCTGCGGCAAGTTTTCTCGTTTCGCCCGCGCCGCCAGATAGTCCGTCATCGTCGGCTCGACGTCCACCCCGTAGACCGTGCCTTGGGTGGTGACCTTGGCGATGCGCACCGGGAAGTAGCCGGTCGCCGCTCCGATGTCGGCCACCTTGGCTTCGGGCCAAAGTTGCAGCGCCGCCAAGACTTCGTTTGGCTTTTGCCAAGCGTCACGTCCCGGGTCTTCGAACTTCTTCGCCCACTTTTCGGCGTCGTCGAAACGTTCGTGGCCGTGGGCCGCTACCGAACCTGAATGTGCACAACCGATGACAGTGACGGCGAACAGACCGATGAGTGTGCGAACCATGAGGGTTTCCACGATTAGCGTAGATTGACGGCTCCTCGCCAGTATCACCGCGGCGCTCCTTGCTTTTCAGGCCCGCCCCTGGGGTATGAGTTGTCCATGCGCTCGTTGTTGATCATCACCGCACTGTGTGCCGCCGGCTGTGGGCCCAAGTGCCCACAGCCTTTCTACGACGGCGAAGCCACCGATGAGGTTTGGGCCGTGCTCGCCGATGCCAAAGGCCGCGCCAATCTCGACGACGCCAAGGCCGCTCAAATCAAGACCCCGATGCGCGGCGCCACCGTCTCGGTCGCGGGCGCCAAGCCTGCTTTCGGCTGGACCTCGAGCTTGAGCGCGCAACGCGAGAACGCGCCTGTCGGGTTTGGGGCTCGCAGCGCGCACGCGGGTGTGGGCGCTGGCTTGGCGTCGTGGTTGACGCAGACCGTTTGGGGCCACCAGGCTCCCATCACCGGCACAGTTCACTGGCTTCGTTTCAATGCCGATAAGAGCTGCCCTTTGGCTGAGGTCGTCACCACCTTGAACAGCTGGACCCCGAACGATACGGCGTGGGCCCAGTTCAAAACCGCCAGCGGTCAAAGCCCGACCATCGAGGCCATCAGCGCCTATGTCACTGACAACCGCATCACCGAAGGCCCCTTCAAACCCACCATCGCGGTGAGTTTTACCTTGGCTCCCTAAGAACACCATGCATCGTTGGGTACCACTGTGCGTTCTTGCCGCCGCCGCTGCCTGCCGGCCTTCCGCCGACCCCGCGGCGCCGCCTCCACAGCTCACCTTCTCGGGCCAGCCCACCTGGCCTGAGACTTCCACTTACCCCGGCGTCGGCAGTGGCCGCCTCGTCATCACCAACAGCTACGAAGATTCGTTGAGCGTCTTTGATTTGGCGCTCGTCGGCCAATCGACGTTGCCAGAATTGAAGCGCGTGCCTGTGGGCTTGAACCCCATCGCCATCGAAGCACCCCACCACTTCGTCGCCTCGCCGGCGGGTGACTTCATTTTTCCCGCACTCTCGAATTATGCCCCCGGCACCGGCACCGGTCCGCACGGCGCGCACGGCACCGGCACCATCGATGGCTACGTGCTCAAACTTTCCACCGACAATCACCGTTTGGTGGCGCAAGCCCGCGTCGATAAGAGTCCCGGTGACCTCGCGCTCAGCCCCGACGGCAAGACGCTCGCCGTCACCCACTTCGACTTGCAACGCATCACCGACGCCGCGCGCGGAAGCAGCAGCCCCGACGCCCGGCTGATTCTGCTCGACACCGACACCATGGCTCGCCGCGCCGCCATCGACCTGTGCCCTGCTCCCCACGGCGTGGCGTTCAGCAAAGACGGCAAGCGCCTCTACGCCGCCTGCCTCTCTGACGAAATCGCGGTGGTCGACTTGAGCGGCGCCGAGCCCATCGTCACCCGCGTCAAAGTGGCGGCTGATTCGGGCGATGCCTTCTTGCAGAAGTATCAACCCTACGCGGTGGCAGTCTCTCCCCTGACGGGCGACGTCGCGGTCAGCTGCCTGCTCACCAAAGACGTGCGCGTGCTCAAGGCTAACGGGCTCACTTTTGACGCCACCCGCCAAGCGAGGCTCGCCGGGGCTCCCTATCTCCCTTCCTTCAGTGCCGACGGAACCAAGCTCTGGGTGCCGAGCCAAGGCGACGACGTAATTTCTGAAGTCGACACGTCCAACGGCGCGGTGCTGAGAACCCTGTCCCTGCCCGCGGCGCAGTGCCGAAATGTGCATCAGGTGACGCCCACCCGCGACGGCAAATACCTGGCCGTCATTTGCGAGGGCTTACGCCCAAAGCCCGGCACGCTGCTCATCGTCGATGCATTCACGCTGGCGGTGCTCAGCCACACCGAGGTCGGGCTTTTCCCCGATAACGTGGGCTTCGTCTTCAAGTAGGGAAGCGTGCTCCTAATGACTCGAGCGCCTTCACACCAAAGTAAGATAGCTTTGGCCCCCCAAGATGGCTGACGCTTCTCTACGCCGCCAGTGCGCTCGCATGCTGATGGTGGGCTTCGATGGCACTTCGATTCCCGAGCGCACCGGCGCACTCATCGATGAAGGTCTCTTCGGCGCCATTCTCTTCAAACGCAACATCGTTTCTGCCGAGCAGACCGCCCAGCTCTGCTTCGCGCTCAAAGAACGCGCCAGCCGCCCCTTCGCGATGGCGGTGGACCAAGAAGGAGGCCGCGTCGCCCGCCTGCGCGGCGCCCCTTTCACCGCCCTGCCGCCGATGCGCGCGATTGGAAAGACCGGCGATGCCGCGCTCGCCCACCGGGTCGGCGCCCTGCTCGCTTATGAAGTGCGCAGCGTCGGCTTCGATTGGGACTTCGCGCCCGTGCTCGACATCGACACCAACCCCAAGAACCCGGTCATCGCTGACCGCGCCTTTCATTCCACCCCCGCGCAAGTCGCCCGCTTAGGCGTCGCCCTCTCGCAAGGCATGGAATCGATGGGCGTCGCCTCGTGCGCCAAACATTTTCCCGGGCATGGCGACACTTCTCAAGATTCGCACTTGCACCTGCCCCGGCTACCGCACGCGATGGAACGGCTGAACCATGTGGAACTGGTGCCCTTTCGCGAATATGCGGCGCACGGCTTGAGCTCGATGATGACCGCGCACGTCATCTTCGAAGCCATCGACAACACCGTGCCCGCGACGATGAGTGAACCGGTGCTGCAGGGCCTGTTGCGTCAGCAGCTCAAGTTCGAGGGCGTGCTGGTGAGCGATGACCTGGAAATGAAAGCCATCGCCAACCACTTTCCTATTGAAGAGGCGATTGTGGCGGGAGCGAAAGCCGGCGTGGACTTGTTTCTCGTCTGCCACCACGCCGACGTGCAGCGGCGCGCGCTTGAAGCATTGGTGGCCGCGGTGGAACAAGGCGCCGTTTCTCGCACCCACGTGGAAGCCGCCAACGCCCGGCTGGACACGCTGACGCGCCGCTTCGTGCGGCAGCCCGAAATGCTCGTCGAGCGCCTGAGCTCGAGGGAGCACCAAGCCTTGGCACACGGTCTCACCGCGGGCGCTTTCGCCGGAATCGACCCCACCGAGCGGCCGGTAAGCTAACGACTCACCCGCACGCTCCATCGAGGCATGCGCCAAAGAGGCGGCCGCGCTGCCCACAAAAATATCGGCGCGGGGCTGGGTGCTAACCTGCGACTCGGCGGGTTTTCGCTCTCGCGGTACCTCGATCGCGTCGTCGCTGGCGGGCGCAGGTCCTGTAACTAATTGAAATAAAACATCTTGTCGCCTGGACGAAACTTCGATGCCACAGGTAGGACAATCGCCTACGAGCAGTTTTTTTGAGCCTTGTTCTGTACGGAGCCCGCCATGAGCATCACCAAAATTCGCGCCAACATCGCACCGCTGTATGACGACGACGCGAATCGCCGGAACGGCAAGGTTCACATCAGCGCTGCCATGGCCGACAAGATTTTGAGCCGCGACGCAGACGCAAACGGCGACGCCTCGAGCATTGGCAAGAACCTCGACCGCTCAGAGTTGCAAGAGCTCGTCTATCTCGACGCTGCGCTGCAATCGGGTGCGCACACGGCCGACGCCGGCGTCGCTAAACGTTTCCGCGACATCGTCAACGGTGGCGTCGACAAGACCTGGGCGGAAAGCGTGCGCGACGCGCA
>CXWL01012093.1_pt1 | contig 14757 bp, 12 predicted proteins | sample 590931 | NCBI WGS metagenome assembly CXWL01 (sample SAMEA3498368, study PRJEB10139) | groundwater metagenome | biome: water well; material: biofilm material | place: Germany | collected 2015-04-27 | reverse complement strand
TCATCAGGTGGCATCTAATTCTCCGCGGATGCTGAAAATGGTCCCCAGCTTCGTTCTCAGTCACGTGCCTCCCTGCGACGTACCACAAGGGTACGCCTCAGTCGTCCCGTTCCCTGCGGCCTTGCTGGATGACCATTTTGAGCATCCTACAAGGCAATCGGCATACAGAATCGAAGACAGCTCTACTACTACCGTTCATCGCTCAGCGTTCGGCATTACACGTCGAGATTGCGCACTTCAAGTGCGTGGGCTTGAATGAAGTTTCGGCGAGGCTCGACTTCGTCACCCATCAGAATCGTGAAGATCTCGTCGACGCCGGGCACATCCTCTAGCTTCACTTTCAATAGCGTCCGGACTTCCGGATTCATCGTCGTTTCCCATAGCTGATTCGGGTTCATTTCGCCAAGACCTTTGTAGCGCTGGATGCTCAGCCCCTGCTTGCCCCTGTCGAGAATCGCTTTGACCAACTCCGCTGTCGCCGGCTGGAACTGTTCTTGACCGTCGGCCTTGATCTTGTACGGCGCTCGGCTCAAACCAATCGCCGACGGCGAGAGTTTCTGCAACTCTCGGAATTCTGCGGAGCCGACCAGCTCGTGCGTGACGGAAAAATTATGGGTGACCCCGTTGGCATGCAGCCGGCACATCACTTTGTTCGATCGATGTTCTTCATCCTCGACGATATCCAATGTCGGAGTGAGCTTCGGATAGACCCCCGCCAGAGTATTCTTCACGTTGGCCACGATGGCCTCGAGAGCCTCTCTATCCTTGAGGAGTTCGCGATCGAGCCTCGGCTCATCGACAAACGCCCGCACCATGCCGGCCTCATGCGGCTTTTTGTTGAGCCGCCCAAGCAGCGTCTCAAAGGCGATCAGTTTTTTGAGAATCGGCAGAAGCCTGCGTCCCGTGACATAGCCCTGAGCCCCCTCCACATACACTTCGACATCCTCGACGGCAATATCGGCCAGGTGCTCATTCAACGCCAGTTCATCCTTGAGGTACCGTTCCGTCTTGCCCTTCTTCACTTTGAAGAGCGGCGGCTGCGCAATATAGATATATCCCCGTTCGAGGAGCTCCGGCATCTGACGGAAAAAGAAGGTAAGGAGCAGGGTTCGAATGTGGCTGCCGTCTACATCGGCGTCTGTCATGAGGATGATCTTGTGGTACCGGGCCTTACTGATGTCGAACGAGTCTTTGTCGGCCTTTTCGCTCTCTTCGCGTTTACGGCCGATGCCGGTGCCGAGCGCCATGATCAATGTACGGATCTCATCGCTGGAGAGCATCTTGTCGAAGCGCGCCTTCTCGACATTGAGGATCTTGCCCTTGAGCGGCAGGATCGCCTGAAACTTGCGGTCTCGCCCCTGCTTTGCGGAGCCACCGGCCGAATCTCCCTCGACAATATAGAGCTCGCTTAAGGCCGGGTCTTTCTCCGCGCAATCGGCGAGCTTGCCTGGCAACGAACCTCCGTCGAGCGCGCTTTTGCGACGGATAAGCTCCTTCGCCTTTCGCGCCGCTTCACGGGCACGAGCCGCATCGATCGCCTTCCCGATGACCTTTCTGGCCACCGGCGGGTTCTCCTCGAAATAGGCGCCGAGCGCCTCGTTGACCGCGGACTCGACGATGCCCTTCACCTCGCTGTTGCCCAGCTTGGCTTTCGTCTGTCCTTCGAACTGCGGGTTTCGGACCTTGACGCTGACGACGGCGGTCAGCCCTTCTCGAACGTCGTCGCCAGTCAGCGATTCGGTGTCTTTCTTGAGCAAGTCGTTCGCGTTCGCGTAGTTGTTAATGGTGCGGGTGAGGGCGGCCTTGAAACCCACCAAGTGTGTGCCGCCCTCCTTAGTATTGATGTTGTTCGCGAAGGAAAACAGGTTTTCGGCGTAGCTATCGTTGTATTGAAGCGCCACCTCCAGCACCATATCGGACTTTTCAACCTGCACGTAAATCGGCTTGTGCAGCGGCACCTTGGCTTCGTTCAGATGTTCCACGAACGACACGATCCCGCCCTTGTATTTGAAGACCTGCTCTTTGACCGGTTCTTTCCGTTCGTCCTTGAGCGTAATCTCCAGCCCCTTGTTCAAAAAAGCGAGTTCGCGCAGCCGCTGGGCCAGCACGTCGAAACTGAAGTCGAGGGTCTCGAAGATCTGCCCGTCGGACTTGAACGTGACCATGGTGCCGCGGCGTTTGGTTTTCCCCGTCACTTTGAGCGGTGCGGTCGCCTTGCCGCGCTCATAGCGCTGCTCGAAGACCTGGCCGTCCTGCCAAATTTCCAGCTCGAGCCATTCAGAAAGGGCATTGACCACCGAGATTCCCACGCCGTGGAGCCCGCCGGACACCGTATAGGCGCCCTGTTCGAACTTGCCGCCCGCATGCAAGACCGTCAGGGCCACTTCGGCGGCAGACTTCTTTTGTGTGGAATGCATTCCGGTAGGGATGCCGCGACCGTTGTCCACGACCGTGACGCTGCCGTCGATGTGGATCGTCGTCTCGATCGTTTCACCGAAGCCCGCCATATGTTCATCGACGCTGTTGTCGACGACCTCATAGACAAGGTGATGGAGGCCGTCCACACCGGTGCTGCCGATGTACATGGCCGGACGCTTCCGCACGGCATCCAGGCCTTCTAATACCTTGATCTGATCCGCACCGTAACTGTCGGATTTCGGTGCGGTCTCGGAATCATTACTTGCCATCGGTCTCCTACTTCGAACACGTCGTTGGTCAACCGTCATTCGTGGACGGGCAACCCCATCGAGATTGCCTCACCCATTGACCAGCGACAATTGACTTGTGACTCTCAAATCTTGATCGGCATGACCACGCACTTGAATCCAGGACTGTCCGACTCCTGGATCAAACAGGGGCTCAGTGAATTGTCCATTTGCAGAGTGATCGTCTCTCCATCCATTACCCCGAGCACATCCAGCAAATAGCGGGCGTTGAATCCTGTGTTCAGAGCCTGCCCCTCGTACCGCGCCGCAAGCTCTTCCGTCGCTTCTCCAAAATCAGGATTGCTGGAGAACAGCGTCATCTGCCCGGAAACGAACGATACCTTCACCGCACTCGCCTTGTCACGAGACAGAACTGAAACACGACGAAGCGCGCTTTCAAGTTCGTTGCGATTGATCCCGATTTTTGCGCCGCTCTCCTTTGGGATCACCTGTTGATAGTTCGGGTAGTTTCCTTCCATCAGCCGCGAGGTCAACAGCAATCCGCTCTTCCTGAAAATCATGAGATTCTTGGTGAACCCGATCAAGGGCTCGCCCTCACCGCCTTCTTCCAGCAGTCGCTGCATCTCGTGCGCCGCTTTCTTTGGAATGATGGCTTTGATTTCCTGTGGGGCGCCTTTCGCGCCGACATTTCCGACCTCCTGCTCGGCAACCGCCAACCGATGTCCATCGGTTCCAACCAGCCGCAAGATCGTTTTCTTTTCCGACGTGATGAGGGTCACCAACAAACCGTTGAGGATATAGCGGGCATCGTTGTCTCCGGCTGCGAAGAGGGTCTTCCGAATTAGTTCGAGGAGACCGGCCCCAGCGAGGGGAATGAGCCCTTCCCGTTCGATCGTCGGCAGCGCAGGGTAGTCGGTACTGGGGAGCCCGACGATTTTGAATTGGCTCTTGCCCGCGTGAATCGTCGTCCAATTATTCTCACCGGAAACGATGTCGATGTCACTGACGGCCAGTTCCTTGACGATCTCATAGAGTTTCCGAGCCGAGACCGTGACCCCCCCCGGCTTCTCCACGGTTGCCTTGTAGTGCCCCCGCATGCCGATTTCAAGGTCGGTCGCGACGATTTCTACCCCCTCCTGTTTTGCCTCGATCAAGATGTTCGAGAGGATCGGCATCGTATTGCGCTTCTCGACGACACCTTGGACCCGCTGAAGGCCCGTCAAGAGTTCAACTCGTCCCATTCGCAGTTTCATAGTCTCTTCCCCTTGGCGCAGCCCCTCACGCTCGCAGGATCTGCTCCCGTAAGCTGTCCAACGTGGCACTCAAGGCGCTGTCACTATCCTTCGCTTTAGTGACCTGCTTGCAGGCATGGATGATCGTCGTGTGGTCTTTGCCTCCGAACTGCCGCCCGATCTCCGGATAGGATGAGTCTGTAAGTTCCCGGCAGAGATACATGGCGATCTGTCTCGGATGCACCAGCATCTTGCTCCGGCGACGGGATTTCAAATCGGCGATCTTGACATGGAATCGCGCGCCCACTGTTTCCTGAATGTCATCCATCGACACGATCTTTTTCTTCGAGCCGATCAGATCCCGGAGCACGCTCTTGGCCATCTCCAGTGTGATCGTTTGGCCGGTCAGCGAGGCATAGGCGCCGAGCCGCACCAGCGATCCTTCAAGTTCTCGTATGTTGCTTTTCATCGTCGTGGCGAGGAACTGGATTACATCGACCGGCAACGTGATTCCCTCGTCCTCGGACTTTTTCCGCAAGATGGCGATCCTGGTTTCCACATCCGGCGGCTGGAGATCTGCGATCAGTCCCCATTCAAATCGTGATCGCAGCCGTTCTTCTATATCCGGCATATCCTTCGGAAAGCGGTCGCTCGAGAGAACGAGCTGCTTGTGCGCTTCATAGAGCGCATTGAACGTGTGGAAGAATTCTTCCTGCGTCCGTTCCTTCCCCGCTAAAAATTGAATGTCGTCGATCATCAACATATCGATATGACGATATCGCTTCCGCAGATCCATCATTTTGTCGTAGCGAATGGAATTGATCACCTCATTTGTAAACTGTTCGGTCGTCAAATAAGCAATTCGGAGGTCGGTTCGCTCCGCCACATAATTTCCTATGGCATTTAAGAGGTGCGTCTTTCCCAGTCCCGTTTCCCCATAGATAAAGAGGGGGTTATAGGCCTTCGCCGGCTGTTCGGCAACCGCCATGCAGGCGGCATGGGCAAACTGGTTTCCCGCGCCGACGACGAAACTTTTGAATGTATATCTTGGGTTGAGCTGGATTCCTCGTTTCGCCCGTGCCCCGGTGTTGGCGCGACCTGTTCCAACGGAAGTCCCGCTATCCTCCGGTTCTTTCACATCCTGTTTATGGGGGATGACAAATACGATTTCGGTCTCTTCTCCACCTCGAGCGGCGGAGACAGCCTCTTTGAGGAGAGATCCATAGTGTTGGCGTAGCCAGTCGCCAAAGAACTTGCTCGGGACACCTACCTGGGCAGTTGATTCCTCAATCCGTTCGAGGTGAATAGGAACAAACCACGTTTCATAGACTTGTTTGGGCACCTTCCCTTGGATATAAGTCAAGGTATCCTGCCATACGCTTAAAGTAGTCATAGTCTACGTATCATTGTCTATTCACAGAGTTATACACACCTGTTGATAACCTGGTTCTAAATGGTTTTTAACTTCCTCGAAGGTAATCATTTATCGGCGATTAACTGAATAGTGCCATGGCTGTTGCACCGATTTCCACAGGCTATGGACTCTGCATGCAGTGGTTACCCAGAGTCAACCCCCAACTCTCTTCACACAGACACACCATAAATAAACCATTTAATTCAATTCGTTGGTCTCAATCCACAGTATCCACTGTGCTTACTACTATTCCTACTCCTACGACTAATTTTCTTTAATACACTTAATATTAAGAGAAGAGCTGGTTATACTTTTATAAAACAACGATGTGGTCGAATGAAAAAATTTTCATTACAAGGTCATCGTACGTAATTGTCGGAATAGAACTTCCTCCTACCACTTTCTCACCAGAGACAATCGATCCATTTATAACGGAAGTTGGCATCGTTAGAGCTTGTTCAATAAAGACAACCTCTGTATCAGCTTCACCCTGTTGAAAGAGGGCGGATGAAATCATATCGGGCTGTTGTCGGAGAATATAGAGTGTAGAAGTCATAACTGTATGGGTGTGTCTAAAAGACCAGACTTCTGTCGGCTGAACGAACGAACTGTCTAATTTCATCTACTGATCTTGTTGTGATAGAAAAATCATCCGACCAGCCTTCCATTGATGTCCTTGGCTCAACGATAAACGGAACAGCCAAATCTTGAAAAGAAGGAAGATATTTTTCGAGTATATCGACTTCGATGATATTTTCAGTATTTTCCATAAGGAGTTGGGAAGCTGGTCCTAGGAGGATAACAGTCGTTTCATGGTCTCCAACGCAGAGCCCCAATGCAATACGCAGGGCTTCAACAGGACGAGCCGAGCTGCAAGGATCTTCTGAAATCACCACCGCAATCCGTTTGGACATAGAACAAGATTCCGCAAGCGATCATCGTTACGTAAAAGCAAGAAAACGGTCACAACCGTCAATGATCCCGGACAGAACAACCAGCCCGGACAACGAGACTCTCGAGTCCACAGTCGATGTCGGAACACCATGTTGATGACAGCCATAAGCGCAAACAGACATTTTTACTCCTGCGTCGATAAGGACACGATATCGTTGATCCACCGCTGACTTGACCCCTTCATCGATGAGATAGAGATAAACCTCAATTCCTTGTCTTAAAGCAGCGTGAGCAAGCTGAGTCACAGTCTCAACACTGGGATGAGAAGGGGCTGTGGATAACAAGAGACCTAATCTGCGAGCCGACATCGTTTAATAATAAAAGATATCAATACAATCAATCATTTACATGAAGTGTGGCCTGCGAGGGTACGAGGTTTTTTTTAGAAAGTCAACAGCAAAAAGTCGCTGTTTTATAAGGGGAAAACACGCGATTTAAGGAGAGATGGGAGCCCAGCGAGCGGAAGATTTTCTTGAGCCTTGGATTCGAGGTTTCGGAGAATAATAGAACTACAGTTGGCTTCATCGTCGCCTAGAAGAATGGCGTAACGGCACTGTAATCGATCGGCTTGCCGGAGGTGAGCTTTGAGTGTGGTGGCACGGTAGTCACATTGTGACGATAGTCCAACTCTGCGGAGTTCATCAAGAAGCATCAGACCAAGGCGAGTTCCTTTCTCTCCAAAGGCAGCGATGTAGAAGAGACAATCGTTTTTGGAAGAAAACGATGCCGGGGGGAGCATTAACGACATACGCTCTAGACCGACGGCAAATCCCACTGCCGGAACAGAGGGGCCACCAAGCGTTTCCACCAAGCCATCGTAACGCCCACCGGCGCCCACTGCGTTTTGAGCCCCTAAATGAGTCGAAGTAACTTCAAAGCTTGTCAAACAATAGTAATCGAGTCCCCGCACTAAACGAGGATTGAGGCGATAAGGGACACCGATAGCCATGAGACCTTCAAGAACCTGGTCGAAATGGGTACGGGCCTCGGGAGAGAGGTGGTCGGTCAGCCGGGGAGCTGACTCAGTCACAATTCTGCAGTCCGGCACCTTGCAATCCAATACACGTAAGGGATTCGTCTCCATACGGCGTCGGCAGTTTGCGCAGAGACGGGATTCCTGCTGTGAAAGAAACGAGCGCAAGAGAGGCTTATAGGCAGCGCGGTCACCGGAGCCTCCCAGGCTATTGATCTCCAGCGTCAAGTCCGGCAGGGCCAGATCCGATAACAGCCGCCAGAGCAGCGCGATGACTTCGATGTCCGCACGAGGATCCGATGTGCCGAACGACTCGACCCCAAATTGATGAAACTGCCTGAGACGCCCTGCCTGTGGCCGTTCATGGCGAAACATCGGGCCCAGGTAGAAGTACTTTTGCGGGAGGGGATCAGCCGCCCGATTGTGTTCGATGAAGGCGCGTACTGTGCCGGCCGTGCCCTCCGGGCGTAAGGTCAGCGAGGTTCCATCTCGGTCAGGAAAAGTATACATCTCCTTTTCGACGATATCCGTCGACGAGCCGATGCTTCGGGCAAAGAGCGCAGTGAGTTCGAAGATCGGGATACGGATTTCTTGATATCCATACGCTAGCGCCCAACGTCGCGCGGCATCTTCAATGAACCGCCACCGAGGAGTCTCCTCGGGAAGGATATCTTTGACGCCCTTAATGCCCTTGATGGTGTCCATATTCAGCGACCGTTTAGCAGGATGCTGAAAAAGTTCGCCAGCTTCGTTCTCGCCTCNNTACGCCTCCGGCGCTTCCATCGGCTGCGGCCTTGCTGACGGCCTTTTTGAGCATCCTGCGTGGTATTTTCCTGTTGTCATAGAAATGGGGACAATTGAATTATCATCGTGCCACAACAGTTTCTCCGAAGACCTCTAGAAAGATTCGGGACTATAGCGACGAGGTGCATGCAAGTCAACGCGCTCAGAAGCGTCAATCGTCAGCGGTCAAAGGTCAATCGATGTTGAGCAGTGCCCGTTATTCCCGTCCACGCACGATTGACGAATGACTATTGACGGATTAGGTTCTTGCGCAGATATTCCCGCAGCGGTATAGTGCGCGACCTGTCAAGAAACCCTGGGAAGCCGTATGAGTACAGATCAACCGACTCGCCGTGTTATCGCGCTGGCGCCGATGCCGCCCGAGAAATCTGCCTATGCCCTGGCCCGCTATAGCCGCTCACCCGACTCGATTGAGGACAGCCTCCGTTGGGTGTATGGCCATTCGTCTGAGAAGTTCTGGGATCAGTTTTATTTTGACTATGGCCATGCCTCGATCGCCGATTTGGGCCATGTCATCATCTGTTTCGAGGACATTTCCGAACTCGCGGCCATCCGACTCGAAGACGAGCCCTTGTGGGACGGCCAAGCAAAATCGAGCCGCTATCAGAACTTTGCGTCCGGCGGATGGTATGTGCCGGATTCCATTCGAGGGTCCGAGACGGAGGGCACCTACCACGGCATTCTCCGGAGCCTCGCCGAGATCTATCGGCTCTTACACCAACCCCTGACCCAATTTATATCGGAGCGCGAGCCTCGCCCTGAGTCGATGAAACCGGCCGATTACCAACGGACGATCGCTGCGCGAGCCTTCGATGTAACTCGCTACCTTCTGCCTCTAGCGGCTAGGACGAACGTTGGGCAGGTCGTCAGCGTCAGGACCTTGGAGAAGCAAATCACCAGATTACTCTCATCGCAATTACCGGAGTTGCGATCGATCGGGGACGAACTCAAAGACGCTTGCCAGCGCTCACCTGTAAATCTCTGGGGCGAGCTGAGTGGGCAGTCAATGGGATCACAAGAGCCCCTCGCGCCGACGCTCGCTCGCCATGCCAAGCCGAACGAATATCAGGCCTCGGTCTACCAGGATCTCGCCAAATATGCGAAGGACGCGCTCCGGGGAACTGGATTAGATCAACCGGCTTCCTGGGGCGAGCCGGAGATGGTGGACCTTCTGGAGCCTCATAATCCAATGGACGAAATCGTGACTACCTTGCTCTACCGTGTCGCTCACGCGCCCTATCGAAACCTCCTAGCAGTCGTCCGTACCTGGACGGAGAAACAGAAACAGGAAGCAATCGATGTGGCGATGAGTAGACGTGGACCCTACGACGAACTTATCAAAGAGTTCCGCAGCGGCTATGCCTTCATCTTCGACGTGCTGATGGACATCGGAGGCTGGCGCGACATGCATCGGCACCGGCGCTGTCAGCAGATTCAGCAGAACTTTACGACGCTGCATGGCTACGAAGTCCCGCCGCCGCTTGTGCAAGCAGGGTTGGACCAGGAATACCGGCAGGCGATGGACGCGGTTCGGATGGACATCGAACAGCTGAAGAAAACGAGCGCAGAAGGGTCTCTCTACGCGACGCCGTTTGGATTCAAGGTGCGGTGTCTCTTTAAGATGGACTACGCCGAGGCTGAATACATCGCCAAGCTCCGCTCCGGTGTGAAAGGCCATTGGTCGTACAGGACCATCGCCTGGTCGATGAAGCAGAAATTGTCGGCGCGCTATCCCTCACTCGGAGATCGTATTCAGGCCACCTCGCCGGACATCGAAGACACTCTTACCAGATAGTCCGATCGACCTAGATGACCGATTATCAAGCCCAATGTGAAGCGAGGCTGTTGGAAGGCCAATGGGACCAGGCTCAGCAGGTCGCTCTGGTGTGGGCTCGCCATCCTGCCCCCGGCACAAACCTGGATCCCCGGCCCTATTTCGCCCTGAACGTCATCTACCTTCTTCGCGGCGAGTTCGCTGAAGCCTATAAAACTCACCCGAAGTGTTTAGAAGAATCCAACGACATCGCCCAAGTCAAAGAATGGATCGAGGTATTCCTCGCGCGGCAGCCTGAGCAGGCCAACGCCCATCTGATAATGGGCCTATTTCTGGCCCAGTCAGGCCAGTCCGAACAGTCGATCACCGCCTACAAGGAGTCGATCAGACTCGCGCCACGATCAGCCCACCCCCATTATTTTCTTGCCCAGATTCATGAGCGAGCCAACCACCTGGAAATGGCCATCAAGGAATATCGCGAAGCCGTCCGACTCGATCCTTCCCATGCGCCGGCACGGACCAATTTGGGCGTGGCCTATCAAGAGCAGGGCCGGTTGGAAATGGCGATCCCGCAATATCGGGAAGTCATCAAGCTAAAGCCACAGGATGCGACCATCTACGCCAATCTCGCCTGTGCGCTCGCCGAGCAGGGGAAGTTCGAGCCGGCCTTGCAGTCCTACAAGGAATCGTTACGCTTGAACCCCAAGGACGCGGCCGTGCACTTCGCGCTGGGAGATTTCTACGACATGAGGGGCCGTCTGGACCTGGCGCAAAAAGAATATGACGCGGCCCTCATTGCCGATCCGAACTTCGGTCCGGCGCATTCCGCGATTGGCTGGCTTGAGCTGGCCAAGCAGCATCTGCAGGCTGCATACGAATCGTTCAATCGCGCCCTCAAGTCCAACGATCAAGACCCTCGGGCTTACCACGGCATTGCCGAATACTATTCGCAAAAGGGAAAGCGCGAGAGCGCCCTGGACAATTTTACGAAGGCGCTGAAGTACTACAAAGATCCAGAAAAGAAAAACGCGATATTGAATCAGCTGTTTCAAGAAGGCCAAATGGCGGATTGAGAAGGGATAGCCTGGTTGGTCCCCCTTGCTCGCGCAACGCGCGCCCCTAGGAAGGGCTTCGTTGGACGCGCGCAGTTGGGGACCAACCAGGCCACCCCTTGAAAGAGGGTAACGAGCGGGCTTGGAAGGACCATCTTAGTAAAAGCGGCTCCTCAGTCGATCCGGTCGGATACGATGATGGCGAATGACATTGAAAACTATCTCCGCCGAAAGTTTGAAGCTGATCTTCAAGCGCGCGTTCGGAGAACTCAAGAATTAAGCTATCCGTGAGTAATCGGAGGTCACTACTTTGCCGCCGCGTCATCCCAGTGTTTAGAACTGTACCGAGACGGGTACATGCTCGGATGCATTATGTGTTCACAAGCTCTGCTGGAGGCTGTTCTGAAGTTCGTTGCTCAGCGCAATGGAATGGAATTCAATAAAGAGATCGAAGACCTGATTCGGGATTTAGGAGCCAAAAGAATTCTGAATGACAAAGCACTTAATGCAGCGAAACTAGCATGGCGGCACCGTAACGATTTTCACCATCTCAATCCGGGTATTTCGGTTATTGATTTAGAGACAAAGGCAAAAGAATGTGTTGAGGCTACGTGTACGCTCGAAGAAGAAATCTTCGGTGCTTCTTTTGTCGCGGGGGCACTGCGCCCCAAAAACCCAATTTATTGGGACATCAGTTCAGATGGAACTGCTCCGGTTTATCTTAGACAACTTGACGTATAACGATGTTTTCGAGGTCGACGCGGTGGACAGCGCACCATTTCCCGTTGTGTTCGTGTCCTGCGAGGCTACTCAAAATTTCCGCCAGCAAGACCGCAGGGAGTTCGGGCACCGAGGTGGACGCGTATGGAACTGCGTTATAGGATTTAGGCCGCAAGAGGTGTGATTATGGCGACATCGGCGAAACGACAACTGGCCCTTCCTGCAGCGCTCTCGAAAGAGCTGGATCAGCTTGCTCGGCGTGAGGGGAAGAGCACACTCGCGGTCTTAAAGGATCTCGTATCAGAGAACAAACGCAATCGATTTGAACAGGAATTCAAAGCCATCCAAGGCTATTGGAGTAAAAAGGGGAAAGTCAAAGGCATTCTCACGGTCCGTGATCTCTAGCGGTATCTCGCGAAACCGTGAGGGTCGGCTTTAATACCAACATTTATGTCTCGGTGCTCGTCTTACCCGGTTTCCGACTGGTCTTAAAATAGCATATTTGCTATACTCACATCGATGAACTGGCGTGTCTCTTTCTACAGCGTAGAGCTTCAGGAGGAGATACTTGGACTTCCCGCGGGTTTTGTCGCCCGCTTCCTGCGGTACGCTGAGCGTATGGAGGTGTATGGCCCGGATCTCGGCATGCCCCATACCCGTGCGATGGGCGATGGTTTGTTTGAGCTCAGGCTCAAAGCCGGGGAAGGCATTGCGCGAGTGTTCTACTGTACGCTGGTTGGTTGTAGGGTCGTCATGCTTCATCAGTTCGTCAAGAAATCCGACAAGACTCCTCTGAACCAACTGAAGATTGCGCGGAATCGAATGAAAGAGGTGAAAGATGCGAAACACTCTGAAAGATTTTAAAGCCCGGGCGCTTGCTCGCCCGGATGTGCGTCGCGAGTACGAAGGGCTCAAGGAGGAGTTCGAGATTCTAGACAAGATACTCAGGGCGCGGGCCGAGGCGGGAGTCACTCAGGCTGAGCTCGCAGCCCGAATCGGAACCACTCAATCCGCAGTCGCCCGTCTGGAAACAGGACTGGGGAAGCACTCTCCGTCTATCGGAACTCTGAAGCGGTATGCCTCGGCGCTGGGGTATCGACTCCAAGTCCGCTTAGTGAAAGAGGAGGGTCTCATCACTCTTGATCGGAAGACGCATAGTATGCCGGTCGATGTCGACGCTGTGCTGGCGAGGGCTCGAGCCCTTCGGCGAACCTCCAATGGTATTCGACTGACTGATCGACGACTCAATTCGCTCAAAGGGAGACCCAAGGGTTCATTGAAGGCGAATGTACGAGGGAAGTAACAGAACGGAACAGCTCTTCCCCCGGGTGGGGTACGTTGAGGATTTTCGAGCCGAGAACGATGTTGGGTGTTTTCCTCGGAGCCTTTAGAGGCTGCTCAAAATTTCTTCCAGCAAGGCCGTAGGGAGCGGGATGACTGAGACGTACCCTTGTGGTACGTCGCAGGGAGGCACGCAACCGAGAACGAAGCTTGGGAAAGGACGTCCCTGGGCGAAGAGGCTGTCTTGGCAGACTCAGGGCGGGCGGGTGAGAATGTCGGAATTTTCAGCAGCCGATTTACAGGTCGCGGATGGCGCCTTGCAGCACCGTGATCTGCGTGACCGGATCACCGGAGGATTTCAGCTCAGTGCGGATTTGCTCTTTGAGGTAGGAGGAGTACCCGACGCGGTCGATCAACAGTTCGAGAAATCGTTCGACGGGAAGTAGACTCTGGGCCTTGAGTTCATCTACCGTCTCATCGCTGACCGGCACATAGCTGCTCCCCATGTGGAACACCACATTGTAGTAGCGGTTTTTCCCGATGCGCTCGAACCGTAGACCCTTCACCAGCCCCACCCCCGACAGGAATTGAAAAACCAGCCAGCCTCGTTCTCACATCGTTCTCAAAAGCCGTGAAAGGTGAAACGTAGGACTGCCGAATACTCTCCGTCCGAAACCTTTCACGTTTACCGATTCACGTCTTACGGATCGCCGAACAGCTTATTTGATCAGCCTGCAAACCCTGCGAAAGAGGCCATTCTAGACAAACAAACCGTGGAAGACAAGGCACAAGAAGAAGCCCAAATCCGGACGTAAGGTTGTTAGTTACCGTTTCAGGCGCATCGCACGGCCTCCCCCCCCGATCACGACCGCAAGATGCGGGGGGGGGCGGCGGATGGCTTGTCACCCCTTGTCTTGGGGCATCTCGGTGCCCCTCTCAGAGTCTTAAGGGGAGGGCAGGAGAAAGACCGCCTTGATCCACCGCGCCAGGCAAGTCTGAGTGGCGGCGAGTCGGAGCCGGCGCTGCCGAACAGGGGTGATGCCCGACCGGGTACTGTGAACACCAGGAAACGTAACCGGTTTGGGCCAGGCGCTTGATGGCGGTCAACACATTATACGGATCTCAATATACCCATACCTGTGGCGTATCCATCCTCAACCTCGCTCATCGTTCCTTCGCATTCTGCTCACCGCTCCAGGGCGGGTCCCGTGGGGACCTTCAGATCTTTCCTTTCGCTAGCTCCGCACCAGAGCCGACACGTCGCTGTGCGAGGTGGCCTTGAGACCCTCCTTGCCGATGGTTGTGACGCTGCCGCCTGTAAGGGCGTATTCGCCATTGAACAGGTGAAACCGCGCATTCACCGTGTGGTCCATGTAGCTCACACCGCTGTAGTCGATCGTCAGCTTCTTGCCAGGCGGGAGTTTGTCCAGCTGGTCGCGCATCGAGACGAAATTGATGAAGCCGTGCGAGCCATTGAGCTTCAGGGCTACGGTGTCACCCCTCTCTTCCACTGTCGCACCGGCTTTCAGCGAGCGGACGCCACGTACCGCATTGGTCACGACCGCGATCGCAAACCCGATAATCACGCCCCATAGCAGGTCCTCCGTCACCACGATAATGGTAGTGACGACCATGTAAATCACTTCTTCCTTGCCGATATGCGCGGCGTGGATGAACTCTTTCGGATGCGCCAGGCGGAAACCGATGAACACCAGCATGCCGGCCAGCGCCGCCAGCGGAATCATATTGAGGATACCAGGGATGAGCGCCACGGACAGTAGCAGGAATAGCCCGTGGAAGAAGTTGGACCAGCGGGTACGGGCACCGTTCATGATGTTGGCCGAGCTACGGACCACTTCCGCGATCATCGGCAGGCCGCCGATAAAC
>CXWL01012584.1_pt1 | contig 14758 bp, 12 predicted proteins | sample 590931 | NCBI WGS metagenome assembly CXWL01 (sample SAMEA3498368, study PRJEB10139) | groundwater metagenome | biome: water well; material: biofilm material | place: Germany | collected 2015-04-27 | reverse complement strand
GCATACAGCAGGGCCTTCACCACATCGATCGTGTCTTCGAGGCTGTGCGCCTCGACCGCCCCCGCCTGCCGGACGATCGCGCTGAACACGGCCTGCGAGGTCGCCAGCGAACCCGTGTGCGAGGCCGTCGCCCGCGCGCCGGCGTCCGTGACGCCGCCCTTCCACACGACCACCGGCTTGAGGGATGCGGCACGCCGCAGCGACCGCACAAAGCGCGGACCGTCCTTCACGCCCTCGATGTACATCGCGATGACTTTCGTCTCCGCGTCGTCGGCCAGGTAGTCGAGATAGTCCGGCACGTCGAGGATGATCGCGTTGCCGATGCTGATCGACGTGCTCACGCGGACGCCGTGCTGCTCGCCGACCAACCCGAAGTTGATCGAGTGGGTGCCGCTCTGGCCGATGAAGCCGACCTCGCCGCCGGCGCCCGCCGCCTGATCGCCGCTTTGGCGCAGGCCGAGCTTGCGGTTGTACAGCCCCATGCAGTTCGGCCCGATGAGGGCGATGTTCCCGTCGCGGGCGATCTGCAGCAGTTGATCCTGCATGGCGATGGCGTCCGGCTCGCCCGTTTCGGCGAACCCGGATGTGAACAGCGCGACGCCGCAGACGCCCTTCTTCGCGCAGTCCGCCATCACGCGCGTCGCTACCTGCCGCGGCACTGCGAGCATCGCGTAGTCGACATCGCCCGGCACGTCCGCCAGTGAGGTGAAGTTCGTCACGCCCATCGCCTCGATACCGGCGATCTCGTTCGGGTCGATCTGCACCGAGTAGAGCTTGTGCGCCGGGTCCTCGCCGAAGCGTGCGTAGTTCCGCAGCCACATGTACCCGTCGGCCTTCTTGGAGCCGACGACGACGACGGTCTTGGGGTTGAGGGCGCGGTTGAGATCGTGCGTCATCGTTGCCTGTTGTTGGTTGTGTTGCATGACTAAGCTCCTCATTCGCCGCCCGGTCGCGGAAGAGTCTATCGGCCCAACTGCTTGCGTCGTACCCCGGTCGGGTCGCGCGGTGTGCCACCACACGGCGCTGTCAGCGAGCGAGACCGGCGCGGTAGTCGGGATAAAGCGGCGCCCACGACAGGACCTCGCGCGCTCGATGGTTCCGCAGGCGGTTGGAGGGGAAGCCGAGTTGGCCACCGGGCTGTGGCTCGGCGCTTCCGCTGATGGCGGCGATGTACCCGAAGATATCGCGCCATTGTGCGGGCTGGTCGTCGGCAATGATCAGCGCCTTGCGCGATGGCCAGTGTTCGAGAGCGGCGACCGTGGCAGCGGCCATGTCCGCGATGTGTACGAGCGACATGTAGCCGGTTCCGTCTCCCGGGAGACGGAGACGGCCGGCGCGGGCGCGTTCGAGCCAGTCGTCGTCGAATCCCGTCCCCGGTCCGTAGAAGAGTCCGCCGCGGAGGATGAGCCAGTCGATGCTCGTTCGACGGACGCTGTCCTCCATATCGATCGCGGCGGCAATGGCGGCGCCGGCGGTGGTCGTCGAGTCGAGCTGGCAGCGTGTATCCTCGTCGCTCCAGGCGTCGCCTTCGCTGCAGTTGACAAGGCCAATGCTCTGTTGGATGACGCGCTCGACTCCGGCGTCTTCGCACGCTCGGAGCCAAATGGGGACGCCTTCGCGCCGGAGCCGATCGTTCACCGCGTAGTCGCCGCGCCCGCTCGGTCCCGGAAGCGAGGTTGATGCTCGTGTCACAGCCCTGCACGCCGTCCCGCAAGGACGCCGCGTCGAAGATGTCCGCCGTGCGGACGTCCGCGCCACAAGCCGTGGCGAAGACAGCGGCGTCTGGCCGCCGGACGAGCGCGCGGACGCTGTGGCCGCTGGCGATGAGGCGTGGAATGAGGTGGCGGGCGTAGACGCCGGTAGCACCGAGGACGGCGATCGAGAGCGACCTCAAACAAGCTCCTCAAGCCATCCCTGTCGACTAACGACCGCCGACCGACGACTAATTCTTCAGCACTACTCTCGCGTCCACGGCGATCACCCCGTCCTTGTACGCAAACACCGGATTCAGATCCAGTTCTGCCACCTCAGGGTGGGCCTCGACGAACGCCGACACCTTCAGCAGCAGCTCCTGCAGCTTGCCGACATCGGCGGGGTCGCTGCCGCGGAAGCCTTCGAGTACCGGGTACCCCTTGATCTCGTGGATCATCTGGCGGGCGTCGCGCTCGTTCAGCGGTACCACGCGGAATGCCACGTCCTTCAGGATCTCGACCATGATGCCGCCGAGCCCGAACATCATCACCGGCCCGAACTGCGGGTCCGTCGTCATGCCGACGATCACCTCGGTGCCCTGCTTCTCCATCCGCTGGACGGCGACGCCGTCGATGGTGGCGGTCGGCTCCGCCTTCCTGGCGTTGGCGACGACCCGCTCGAACGCCGCCCCGACCTCGTCGGCGGAGGTCAGGCCGAGGGCGACGCCGCCGACATCGGACTTGTGGGTGATCTGCGGCGAGACGATCTTCAGCACGATGGGAAAGCCGAGTTCCGCCGCCATCTTCACGGCGTCGTCTTTGGTCTTCGCCAGCCGCGCCGGCGACACCGGTACTCCCGCCGATTCCAGCAACTGTTTGGCTTCGATCTCGCTCAGAATGGTGCGGCCCTCGCTTCGGGCCGCATCGATAATCGCATTGGACATAGACACCTCATGACATGTTGGAAGCGCCGTCATCGTACGAGAAGCCCGCTTCTGGAGCCAATCTGCGCCTGAGTTCTGCGCACTTCCCTTGCGGGAGTTCAGCGCACTTCCCTTGCGGGAGTTCTGCGCCAGTTCCCTTACGGGTTTCACGGACGTGAACTGCGGTACGAGCCGCGCCCGAACCCGCCGATACTTGACGGACGGCCACGCCGGTAAAGGAGACAGTATGAAGTCCTGGACACGATTCCTCGCGCTGGCCCTCTGTGCCGCGTTCCTGCCCATGATGGCAGCGGCGTGCGGCAGCGGTGACGATAGCGGCGGCGACGACAAGGCAACGGCAACCCGTTCGGCGCGCGCAGACGACGACACGCCTGAAGCCGACGCGTCGCCTACCAAACGCGCAGGCAAGACGACCCCGAAGGCGGTTGCAACGTTGAAGGCCGCCATGAACAAAACCCAGCAGGCCGGCGCCGCGCCCACAAAGCGCACCGGTTCGAAAACTGCCACGCCGGAGAAGTCCACTGGCCCGAGTGGCGATGCCGCGATCGATCTCGATAGCTTCCACTACCAGGTCGAGATTTCTTTCAGCGTCGTTGGTGAGGGCGGAGCCATCAATGGCAGCATCGAAGGAGACTATGTTGCGCCTGACTCGCACAGCTATCAACAGACCTTCAGCCTCGGTGGAATCAGCGGTTCCGAAGCGGTCATTATCATCGGCGACGACGCCTGGCAGCGCGAAGGCGAAGGCGACTGGTCCATCGTTGACCGGCTCGATCTGGATACGGACCTCACCTCCGCTGACGATGAGTTCATCGCCGACGCCCAGTTCATCGACGACATCGCCGCGCTCGACAGCGAGGAGTCGGATGTTGATGGCCGCCCTGCCCGGAAGTACGCGTTCACGAAGGACGACATCGAAGCGATCACGGACATCCTGGGCGAAGGCTTCCTGAGTGGCGACGAACTCGCCGACATCGAGGACTTCAGCTTCGTCATCTGGGTCGACGAGGACAGGGACGTGATTCTCCGCGCCGAGCTCGAAGCCACCGCTCTTGCCTCTGTCCTTGGCGATACTGGTCTGAGTGTGGATCCGGGTCAATTCGTGACGATCTCGCTCATCCTTCACCTCTCCGACGTCAATGACAAGGGCATCGAGATTGAGCCGCCGATTTGATCTCGGGAAACGCTTGAATCCGGCGGCTTCAGGGGAAGCCTCTGGATCTCGCTTCGCTTGACAACGCGGGGCCGCGAACGTGCCCCCGTTGTCACGCTCGCCGCTACGAAGTAGTACGATCGCTATCTCGCCGATGGTCCGAACGGATCGCAGCCGGGATCAAGATCGATGGCTCTTGCATGGGCGGCAGCGGCATGGATCGCCGGCTCGGTTGCAGCCGCGGTCTTCGGCGCGTCTGCGTGGCCGCTCGCCGTCGCCCTCGCGGCGCTGGTGTTGACGGTCGCGCTACTGCGGCGAGAAACCCGCGCGGTCTGGTATGCCATCGCCTTACCGGCGCTCCTTCTTGCGGCGCTCCTGCGCTTCGAACTGCACGATGCCGGTCTTGCCGCCGATGACGTCGCGCACTTCGCCGGTGGCCCCGAGATCCGCATGCGGGCTGTGCTTCGCGACGACCCCGACATCGGCGATATCGTCGAGCTTGAGGGCCGACTTGAAGACCCCACCACCGAGAGCGGCAACGATTACGCCAACTACCTCTCCCAGCGCGGCGTTCATAGCATGATCAGCTTCGCCGAGATTCGCATCATCGGCCATGACAACGACAACCCGCTACGGGCGGGGCTGCTTCACGTCCGTCGCCGGCTGTCGCATGCGCTCGCGGTATCGCTGCCAGAGCCGCAGGCTTCGCTCGCCCAGGGCGTACTGCTGGGTAAGCGCTCTGCACTGCCCGCAGACCTCAACGATGACCTCAACGCCACGAACACCTCGCACCTCGTGGTCGTGTCAGGCGCCAACGTCGTACTCGTCTCCGCGTTTGCCGCCAGCCTGCTTACCTGGATCTTTGGACGGCGGCGAGCGCTCTGGCTGTCCATCGCCGCCGTTGTGGGATACATGCTGCTCGTCGGGTTGTCGCCGCCCGTCGTCCGCGGCACCATCATGGGCATCCTGCTGGTGATGTCGCAGGTCACCGGTCGTCGCACCAACGGGCTCGTCTCGATCCTCTTCGCCGCTGCCGTCATGATCGGAGTCAGTCCGTATGCCGTGCACGATGTTTCGTTCCAGCTCAGCTTCGCCGCGACCGCAGGGCTCGTGTTCCTCTCGGGCCCGATCCACGACTGGACTATCGCGGGAATCGCCCGGCTGTTTCGTCGCGAGGCCTTGCCCTCAGCCGTGAGTTCGCTGCTGGTTGGACCCGTCGCCATGACCGCCGCCGCGATCATCGCCACCGAACCGCTGATCGCCTTGAATTTCGAACGGCTGTCGCTCGTCGCCATCCCCGCGAATCTGCTGGTAGTTCCGGTCTTTGGCCTCATTCTCTTCACCTCGACGCTCGCCGCTATCGGTGGCCTCATACCCCACGCCCATCTCGTGCTCGGCGCACCCGCCTACTATCTGCTTACGTACTGGATTGAAGTGGCGGGCAGGCTGGCGGCGCTTCCGGCGGCATCAGTAACCTTTGACGGCTACAGCTCTCGCTGGGCGTTCACAAGCTACGTTGCCATCACCGCCGCCGCATTCGCCCTCCTCCGCCGTTTCGGGCGGCCACCAGCGGGAACGTTGGGGGGCGCAATCCAGTGGCGCCGATTCGCCCCGTTTGCCGCGGGCGCCGTTCCCGCGGCGGTTCTGGTGGTGACAGCCGGGTTCGTGTTCGGCCCGGAGACTGACGCGCGTCGGTTGCGGGTCACCGTACTCGATGTCGGGCAGGGCGACGCCATCTTGATCGAGACACCCGGCGGCCAGGACATCCTCGTGGACGGCGGCCCCGGAAGCGCCGTGTTGCGAAGTCTCGGGGACGAATTGTCGTGGCGTGACCGCTCGATTGAGATGGTCGTGCTCACGCATCCTGCCGGGGACCACCTCTACGGCTTGCTTGATGTGTTCGATCGATACGACGTACAGCGCGTGGTTGCGAACCCAATCCGGGCTGACTCGGGGCAGGCTGCGGCCTGGATCGCAGCAGTCACCGATGAAGGTCTGGTGGTGGAGGCACCCGCGCCAGGCACCGTGTTCGATCTTGGTGACGGGGTTCGCCTCGAGGTCATTGGCCCGGCCGCGGCCGTCGCTGCGGATCTAGAGGTCAACAATACGTCGCTCATCGTTCGTCTTGTCTGGCGAGAAGTGAGCTTTCTCCTCACAGGCGACATGGAGATGAAGGCGGAGCAAGCGCTGCTTGCCAGCGGCGCGGTTCTGACGTCAACCGTGCTCAAGGTCGCGCATCACGGCAGCCTCACATCATCGGCCGATGAGTTCCTCGCCGCCGTCAGGCCTCGGGTCTCCGCGATCTCCGCCGGAAAAGACAACAAGTTTGGCCACCCGCGCCCTGAAATCGTCGATCGCCTCGACGACTACGGGCCCGTGTACACAACGGGCGAGGTCGGCGCGATTCGCTTCGAGACTGATGGCCAGCGCCTCTGGGTCTCTACCACGAAGTGACCCAGCCGCCCTTTGCCGATAGCCTGCAACGATTCCCGGACCTGATACAGGAGACCCTATGACCCGGCACGATGGCCGCCAACCGCATGAACTTCGCCCTGTCTCGATCGAGATGGACTACCTGCCGCACGCCGAAGGTTCCGCGCTCGTGAAGTTCGGCGATACCTGGGTCATTTGCGCCGTGAGCATGGAACCTGGCGTACCCGCATTTCTCCGCGGCACTGGAAGTGGCTGGGTCACCGCCGAGTACGGCATGCTCCCTCGCTCCACGAACACCCGGACTGATCGCGAGGCCGCGCGCGGCAAACAGAGCGGGCGTTCGATGGAGATCCAGCGTCTGATTGGGCGCGCGCTACGTAGCGTCACCAACCTCGACCTGCTCGGCGAACGCAGCTTCACCGTGGACTGCGACGTCCTGAAGGCCGATGGCGGCACCCGCACCGCGGCCATCACCGGGTCGTGCGTAGCCCTGGCGCAGGCGCTGAATCGCCTCGTAAAGGACGGCCTGATCGGTTCCCTCCCAATGAGCGGCCTGGTCGGCGCTGTCAGCGTTGGTGTTGTCGACGGGCGCGCCTTCCTCGATCTGGACTATCCCGAGGACTCTTCAGCGGAAGTCGACTTTAATCTCGTGATGACCGAGGATGGCCGCTTTGTAGAAGTGCAGGGCACCGCCGAAAAACAAGCCTTCGACCGTGGAATGATGGATCAGCTCGTTGATCTCGGCGCCGGTGGCATCCGTCAGCTCAACGCCATCCAGCGGTCAGCTCTCGCCGAAGTCGGCACCGAGTTCTAGCAGCGCGCTTGCAAGCGGCTGTTACGTGTGGCACAGCCGCCCGCGGCTGTGGGTGCGGAGATCGCAAAGTTCGCCTTGGAGGTAGCGTGGCTGCCCGGATCAGGCGTACTCACCCAGGAACGTTCCCCCTATGACGTGAACGTGCGCATGCGGCTGGCTCTGCATCGCGTCCGGCCCGAAGTTGCTCAGCACACGGAAGCCACGGGGACAGTGCTTCGCCCCTGCGTCGGCGGCCGCTTGGGCGACTTTGGCGATCAACCCTGACGTCCAGAGTTCGTACTGGGCCATGTGCTGCTTGGGCACGGCCAGCAGCATGACCGGCACCCAGTTCAGCACGTTGTGGAACACGATGACCTCGTCGTCTTCGTATTCGATGCGCGCCGGTGACTGGTGGGCGATGATCTCGCAAAAGACGCAATAGGCCATCCACTCCAATATAGACGCGGCGACGACTTCGAAACAGCCGCTACTCCATGTTTCGATCGCGTCTTATACTCGCCCTATGGCGGAGATTCGTCCTTTTCGAGCTGTTCGCTTCGACGCCAGTCGCGTCGACCCCGCTCGCACGATCGCCCCGCCGTATGACGTGATCTCACCGGCGCAGCAGGTCGAGCTGTATGACCGCAGCCCGTACAACATCGTGCGCATCGAGTACGGGGAGCAGCGAGAGGCTGACGACGCCGCGTCGAGCCGCTACACCCGCGCCGCTGCGGATCTCGCCGCATGGCAGCGCGACGGCATCCTGCTGCGCGAGGCCGCGCCCGCCCTCTACCACTATCGCCTGTCGTTCGAGTGGGCCGGACAGCGCCACGAGCGCTCGCATTATTTCGCGGTCGTCCGGCTGGAGGAGTGGGAGACGGGGGTCGTGAAGCCCCACGAACACACGCTCTCCGGCCCCAAGGCGGACCGGCTCGACCTCCTCCGGGCCACGCGAACCCAGGTGAGCCCGGTCTACTGCCTCTATCGCCCGCGCAGTGGGGCCGCCATCCCGCCGCCCGCGAGCGGCGCCGCGCTGTATGAAGTAGAGGCAGACGGACAGCGGCATACCATCACGATGATCGCGGAGCGTGCCGCCCAGAAGGCCCTGCAGGCGTACTTTGTGGACTGCGACTTCTACATTGCCGATGGGCACCACCGCTACGAGACCGCCCTCGCCTACCGCAACGAACGACGGGCCGCCGCGCCCGCCTGGACTGGGGAAGAGCCCGAGAACTTCGTCCTGATGGCGTTCACGGATGCTTCGGATGCGGGCCTCCTTGTTCTTCCGACCCACCGGCTGGTCCATGCGCCGAAGCCTGCCGACGCGGTGGCCGGCCTGATCAATATGTTTCACGTGAAACATATTGATCAGGCCGATGCACTCAACGCGGGATTAACGGCCATCGCCGAAGCTTCAAGTCACGGGATGTCGGCGTTCCTCGCCTACGGACTGGAGGCGGGCGCCACGCACCTCCTGACCCTCCGCGACCGCGCCGGAGTAGAGAGCGGCATGCCTGCCCGGGAATCTGCCGCCTGGAAGCGGCTCGATGTCAATGTGCTCCAGTACGGCGTGCTGCGGGAGGTGTTCGGCATCGATGATGCGGCGTTGAAGGCGGGAGGAGCGGTGTCCTACATCCAGGAGCCAGCGCAGGCCGTCGCCGCGGTGGATGAAGGCAGGGCGACGTGCGCGTTTCTGCTGAACGCGACGCCGGTCGACCAGCTGCTGGCCGTCTCTGATGTAAACGGCCGCATGCCGCAGAAGTCCACCTACTTCTATCCCAAGCTGCCGACGGGCCTGCTGCTCAACACCTTCGACTAGCAGGAGTTGTTGAAGATGTCCCTGCCTGCACGATCTTCAGCAGATGCAGTAAGCTGGTTGAAGCTGCATCGCGCCCGCCGACGGCGGACGCTGCGGAGTATCCGCGACCTTTTCGACGGGCTCCTCGCGCCGCTCGTTGCGTCCCTCTTAGGTATGGCGTACAACAGGGATACCCTTTCATCGCATTCCGCTCGAGGCACCGCCCGGGCAAGGAGCCCACATTCATGGCGAAGAAGATCGTGCTCGCCTACTCCGGCGGCCTCGACACATCCGTGGCCATTCGCTGGCTGCAAGAAGAGCGCGGCTTTGACGTCGTCGCCCTGACGATCGATCTCGGCAACGAGAAGGACCTCCAAACCGCCGAACGGCGGGCGATGGAGATCGGCGCGGTGAAGGCGATCGTCCGGGACGGCAAGCAGCCGTTCATCGACTACTTTGCCTTTCCGGCGCTGATGGCGGGGGCGGTCTACGAGGGCCAGTACCTTCTGGCGACGGCGATCGGACGACCCCTTATCGCGAAGATGCTCGTCGATGTCGCGCGCGAGGAAGGGGCGACGGCGATCGCGCACGGGTGCACCGGCAAGGGCAACGACCAGGTGCGCTTCGACGTGAGCACGAAGGCGCTGGCCCCGGATCTGGAGATCGTTGCTCCGGTGCGCGAGCATCGCATGAGTCGCGAGGAGCAGATCGAGTGGGCGGCGGCCCACGGCGTGCCGGTCCCGGCCACCAAAGCCAGCCCCTACAGCACCGACGAGAACCTCTGGGGCCGCAGCATTGAGGCGGGCCAGCTCGAAGATCCGTGGGTCGCGCCGCCGGAAGAGATCTATATGTGGTCGCAATCGCCGGCGTCGGCGCCGGAGACCCCGCGCGAGGTAGAGATCGAGTTCAAGCAGGGCCGCCCGGTAGGCCTGGATGGTCACGAGATGGATGGCGTGACGCTGGTGCAGACGCTGAATCACTGGGCGGGAGAGCACGGCATTGGGCGCACCGACATGGTCGAGGATCGGCTGATCGGCATCAAGTCTCGTGAGATTTACGAAGCGCCGGGCGCCTGGACGCTGCACAACGCCCATGAAGCGCTGGAACAGATGACGCTCTCGAAGATCCAGTTGCGGGTGAAGAACTCGCTGCGCCAGGAGTATGCCGACCTCATCTATAACGGGCTGTGGTTCACGGCGCATCATCAGGATCTCGCGGCATATGTCGCGAGCACGCAGCGCTTCGTGACGGGCACGGTGCGGATGCGGTTGCACAAGGGACAGGCCGTCGCTGTGGGCCGCAAGTCGCCGCGCAGCCTCTACAACTACGCGCTGGCGACCTACGATCGCGGCGATCAGTTCGACCACGACGCGGCGGTTGGGTTCATCAACGTGTGGGGTCTGCCGGTGCAGCAACAGGCTCAACAGCAGCTTCTCGCCGATGGCCAAACTCCCTTTCAGCTGGGGACGCCTCACTCCGACAGCAGCAAGGGTGCCTGACGTGACCGCCCGGCGAGCCGGGGCAGGGCTTGTACTCGTGTTGGCGAGCGTGTTGTTCGCCGGCTGTGGCGACGGCTCAACCAGTTCGCTGCCGTCGCCGGAGGCCATTGACACGGCGGAAGCTGTGGCTCGCCGCGTGACCATCGCCGCGCCGTACAGCACGACGCCGGTTCCCGAAGATGAAGAGCGCAGCGTGCCGATCGTGCTGGATGGGCGCGTCTTTGGTCGCGGCAGCACGGGAGTGATCCTCGCGCATATGCGGCCGGCCGATCAGACATCGTGGTTTCCCTTCGCGACGACGCTGGCTGCGTCTGGCGACTACACGGTGCTGACATTCGATTTCCGGGGGTATGGAGAATCGACAGGCGAGAAGGAGTTCGACCGCGTCGACGTTGACCTGACCGCTGCCCTGCGATACTTGCGCAAGGAGCTCGGGATCGAGAAGGTATTCCTCGTGGGCGCCAGCCTTGGTGGAACGGCGGCGCTCGTGGTTGCGGCGCGGGAGCCGGTCGCCGGCGTCGTCTCGATCTCCGCGCCCTCCAGCTACTTGCAGATCGATGCGCTCTCCGTGGTAGGGTCGATCTCCGCGCCCAAGTTGTTCATCACCAGCGCCGATGACGTTCCCGCGGCCCGCAGTGAGGACGAGCTTTGGGCGCAGGCTGGCGCCCCAAGACAGCGGGAGACGTACGAAGGCGACGCGCACGGCACGGATCTCTTCGCCTCGCCATCTGCACAGGCGTTTGAGCAGCTGCTGGTCGAGTTTCTCGCGGCGCATTAGACCTGGCGCCGGCTTGTCGATTGACTGGGCACCGAGCGGTACAGTAGGCCGCGTGGCGTGCGGCGGCTGGCGTGTCCAGCGCCTGAGCTAAGAAGCAGTCCTTTGCCGGAGGGGTGATGGAAGAGGAACAGATTGCCCTCTTCGAGGAGATTCGCGATCTAGTCGCGGCCGGGCGGCCAGAGCAGGCGATCGCGCGGTTGGACGCGATGCATCCAGCGGATCAGGCGGACGCAATCGCCGAGATGGATCGCGACATGCGCGCGATCTTGCTTCCTGCCATGCCCCGCGAGGCCATGGCTCGCGTGATCGAGTACCTGCCGGAGCAGGGACGCGCGGACATTATCGAAGAAATATCTCCGCCTGAACTGGCTCCGCTGCTTGACGAAATCGACGACGACATCGCCGTCGACATCCTCCACGAACTTGATGGCGGGCGGGCCGAAGAAGTCCTGCGTGAGATGAAGCGGGCGTGGGCAGTGCGGCCGCTACTCGGTCACTCAGACGAGACGGCCGGCGGCCACATGACCCGCACGTTCATCTCGTTGAACGGCAGCTGGACTGTTGATCGCGCGATCACGTATCTGCGGCGCGTCCGCCCTGAAGCGGAGACGGCGTACTACCTCTATGTAGTGGACGGGAGTGGCCGTCTCGAAGGCGTGGTAAGCCTGCGAGACCTCATCATCGCCGCGCCGGAGGTGGCGCTGGCGGAGATCATGTCCCGCGATGTGCGGAAAGCGCGCGACGATCTCGACCAAGAAGAGATGGCCCGCATGGTGCAACGCTACGACCTGGTCGCGCTGCCGGTTGTCGACGAAAACGACCGGATGGTTGGCGTGATCACGGTGGATGACGTTCTCGACATCGTCCAGGAGGAGGCCACCGAGGACATCCTGAAACTCGCGGGCGTGGGCGTAAAGGAGCACGCGCTGAGCCCGCTCGGGGATTCCATCCGGCGACGGCTGCCCTGGCTTGCGGTGAACATGTGCGTTGCGCTCCTATCGGCGGTGGTGGTTAGCCGGTTCGCGAATACGATCGCGCAGGTGGCGGCGCTCGCTGCGTTGATGCCGGTGATCGCCGGACAGGGCGGCAATGCCGGAATACAGACCTCCACGATCATCGTTCGTGGGCTCGCGCTTGATCAGCTTCACCTGAAGGATTTGTTCCGGGTGCTATCGAAGGAGATGGCGCTCGGTGCCGTGAAGGGCGTGCTGTTCGGCGGCACGTTGGCGGCGATCGCCTACGTGTGGCAGGACAACGGCGTGCTCGCGCTCGTGGCGGGCGTCGCGATGTTCACCAACATGTTGGTCGCCAGCCTTGGTGGTGTGCTGATTCCGATGACGCTGCGCTACGGATTGAAGGTCGATCCAGCGACCGCGGCGGGTGTGTTCGACACGATGCTGACGGACATCATGGGGTTCTTCATCTTTCTCGGATTGGCGACGCTGATGCTCGACCGTCTGACATAAGTGGCCGCTTATCGACCGAGCCGCCCGACGCGACCGCCGGTACAATGACGCGGTGATTTACCTACTTCACGGCAAAGACAACTTTCGTGTGCGGCGCGCCTTTGAGGCGATTCGCGAACGGCTGGCGACGCCAGATGGCATGCTGGAGAGCAACACCGTCGTCCTCGACGGCTCCGGCATCACGCCGCTGGAGTTGATGCAGCACGCGACGGCGATGCCATTTCTGGCGCCGGCGAAGCTCGTGGTGGTGGAGGGGCTGTTGCAGGCGTTAGGGTCGGTGAAGGGCGGGCGCGGCAAGAAGAAGGCGGACGATCCGCTGGCTGCCTGGCGACAAGTAGCGGAACAGATGGGAACCGAGGGCGCGCTCCCTGACACGACGACGCTGGTGTTCATCGAGGGCGATCTCTCGAAGACGAATGTGGCGTTCACGATGTTCGCGCCGATCGCGCAGACGACCGAGTTCGACACGATCAAGGACAAGGACATGATGGGCTGGGTAAAGGAAGAACTCCGCGGGCGGAAAGGACTCACGATGACCGACGGCGCCGTGAAAGCGCTCGTCGAGGCGGTGGGCGCGGACCTGTGGGCGATGTACAACGAGCTGAACAAGCTGGAGACGTACGCGCAGGGCGCGACCATCGACGAAGCGGCGGTGATCGAGGTGGTGGCGCAGGCTCGTGAGGCGAAGCTGTGGGACCTCACGGACGCCGTCGTTGTCGGCAACGAGCGGAAGGCGCTGGAGGTTCTGGCGCGCCTCTTTTCGGAAGGGGAGCCAGCGCCGCTCATTTCTTCCCTGGTCGCAAGGCAGTATCGGCAGCTGGCGATCGTGCGGGAGATGCGCGATCAGCGGGCGACGGAGGGGGAACTTGCGCGGGCGGCGGGCGTTCCTCCGTGGAAGGTCAATGAACTGTCGACGCTTGCCGGACGCTATGGTTGGGCGGAACTGCGGCGCGCCTATCAGCTCTTGCTGGATGCTGATCTGAGCGTAAAGCGGGGGCTGCAGGACGATGAATCGGCGTTGCAGTTGTTGATCCACGAGCTGTGTTCGCTGGCGCCGAGGGCGGGGCAGCCGGCGCGGCCGCTGCGGACGCGGTAGGGTTCGATACTCCCAACGTCGATCGCCACTCGGTTCACTGTCGTATTCGGAATGGCCGCGCGTTCGCCTGGTTCGAGGGTGTTAGTCGCGGCGGCCGACGGTGGCTAGGACTTTGCCCTGGATCTCGACGTTGTCGGCGGCGGTGAAGATGGGCTTCATGGTGCTGTTGGCGGGCTGGAGGCGGACGCGGTCGCCCTCGCGGTAGAACTTCTTGAGGGTGGCTTCGTTTTCCTTCTTGAGCCAGGCGGCGACCATGTCGCCATCGTCGGCGGAGTTTGTTTGTTCGAGGATGACGATGTCGCCGTCGTTCACGAGGGCGTCGATCATGGAGGTGCCGCGGACCTTGAGGGCGAAGACGTTCTCGCGGCCGCGGGTCATGTCCTCGGTGGCTTCGTAGACGTTGTCGTAGTCGATGTTGTCGGCGGTGGGGACGGGGATGGGCTGGCCGGCGGCGATGGTGCCGATGATGGGGACGGAGATGGTGCGGGAGCGGCGGCGGCCGCCGTCGAGGACCTCGATGCCGCGGGAGACCTCGCGGTCGCGGCGGATGAAGCCCTTGGATTCGAGGGCCTTGAGGTTGTAGTCGACGACGGAGGTGGAGCTGACGTCGCAGCCGTCCTGGATATCGCGGATGCTGGGCGGGTAGTCGTGCTTGTCGATGAACTCCCGCATGAACTTGAGGATGCCCTCTTGCTTTGTGGATAAGCCCTTCATACGCCGACTCCTTGCTCCCGGTTGGGTGCCTAGATGATCATAATCCGGCAACCAGATGTTTCAAACGCCTGTTCTAGAGGGATAGTAGGGGAGCGGGGGTGGGGTTGTCAAGCTCTGTTCGGGGGGGTTGTCCACCACGGACCAGGGGCCCGGGCAGGCAGAGGACACAAAGGGGCAAAGAAGGGTTCGACGGGGTGGTCAACAGATGGGAACAGATGGGGAAAGGTCGGATTCGCTGCGGCCGGATTTCAAGGGGGAGTTCGTTTTCTATCCTGCTTGCGCAGGATCTCCGCCGTCGGCTCCGACTTTTGGGTGTTGGAGGGCACTGGCCTGGGAGATTGCTCGGCGGTTTTGATTGAGTTTGACGTTTTTGTTTTCGGGGTGGTGAAGCTG
>CXWL01124760.1_pt1 | contig 14759 bp, 9 predicted proteins | sample 590931 | NCBI WGS metagenome assembly CXWL01 (sample SAMEA3498368, study PRJEB10139) | groundwater metagenome | biome: water well; material: biofilm material | place: Germany | collected 2015-04-27 | reverse complement strand
CCCCTCTTGAGAGGGGTTAGGGGTGTGTTTTTCTTTCGATATAAAAGTATTAAATGAGCAAATTATATATAGTTCCCACGCCAATTGGTAATTTAGACGACATGACTTTTCGTGCCATTCGCGTACTAAAAGAAGCTGATTTAATTTTAGCCGAAGACACACGCACAAGCGGAAAATTATTGAAGCATTTCGAAATTTCTACGCACATGCACAGTCACCACATGCATAATGAACACAAAACTGTGGAGAATTTAATTGCTCGATTAAAAGGCGGCGAAACGATTGCACTTATTTCAGATGCCGGAACACCAGCGATTTCCGATCCTGGATTTTTGCTAACACGCGCTTGTGTGGAAAACGGAATTGAAGTCGATTGTTTACCAGGCGCAACAGCTTTTGTACCTGCTTTGGTCAATAGCGGATTACCTAACGATAAATTTATTTTCGAAGGATTTTTACCTGATAAAAAAGGAAGACAAACGCGTTATTTGGCTCTTGCCGAAGAAACTCGCACCATGATTTTATACGTTTCTCCACATAAATTACTAAAAACTTTAGCGGAATTCATCCAGTATTTTGGTGCGGACAGACAAGTTTCAGTTTCTCGAGAAATCTCAAAACTACACGAAGAAACCATCCGCGGAACTGCCGAAGAAGTTTTAAAACACTTCGAAATTAAAGCTCCAAAAGGCGAAATTGTTGTGGTTGTTGGTGGGAAATCTGTAAAATAGTTTTAGTATTCAGTTTGGAGTAATCAGTAAAAAAAATGAGAAAAATAGTTATTCTTTTAATTGTTTCAGTAAGTGTATTTTTACTTTATAGAGAATACAGTTTTACTGTATATATTCCACTTGTTTTTGAAAATGATGAAATAATTGAAAAACCATCATTGTTAACTAAAAATCATAAATCTAAAATGATTCAAGTTTTGAATTATCACGATGAGAAATGGAAATTAGAAGACGAAAAATTATTTGTTAAAAGAAATATTGACCGAGAATTATTATGGAATTATACCACAAAAGCAAATGATTCGGATTGGTTAAGAACACATAAAATAAATTAAAACCATGCAACAACTACTAAACAAAAAATCTTTCCCAGAAACCATCGCTCACATCGATGAAAATTATATTTTCACACCTACGACTTTCAAAAACGGGAATCAAATTAATAACGCAGGTGAAAATAATGGTTCATGTAAAATTTTCGCTTTTGCGAAATTACACCAATTAACCAAAGAAGAAACGTTATCATTGTTTGGCGATTTCTATCAAGATGTAGTAAACACACCAGATGCTACCGATCATCAAAACATCAGAAACTTCATGATTTTTGGTTGGGAAGGTATTCGTTTTGAAAATGAAGCCTTGAAAGCCTTAAGAAATTCCGATAATTAATCGACTTCTAAATCTACAAACGAGAACGTATTTCCACTAAATAATCCTTTATCAGAAAGTTTTAAATCCGGAATAACCAATAACGCCATAAATGAAAGTGTCATGAATGGTGCTTTTAAAGTACTTCCTAGATCTTTTGCGATTTGGTCAATTTCCTGATATAATTTCCCAGTTTCCCAGCCGTCTTTATCGCTCATAATTCCAGCTACAGGAAGTGGCAAGACTTTCGATTCGGAACTATTTACGGCACAAATTCCACCTTTGTTTTCAATTAAAAGATTGACAGCTTTGCAAATTTCTTCATCAGAAGTTCCAACCACCACAATATTGTGACAGTCATGTGCTACTGAACTCGCAATTGCTCCTTTTTTTAAACCGAAGTTTTTAATAAAGGCGACTGCCGATTTGGTATCACGATATCTATTTACAACTGCCATTTTTAGAATGTCATTTTCTACATCCGAAACTAATTTTCCGTCTTGAAGTAACGATTTATGATGAATTTCATTCGTAATCAACTGACCTTCCAAAGCTTCAATAACACGTATTGTTTTGGCTGAACTTGGTAATTCGAACTCCGTTATTTCTTTTGCAGTAATATTGAAATTATTTGGCGTTTCAAAAGCAACAGGCTTCACAAAAGATGTTCCGTTTTCGGCCACTAATTCACCATCAATAAATGTTTTAAGTACTTTAAAATCGGTTAAATTTTCCACAACAATAAAATCAGCCGCATCATTTTCTTGCAACAAACCAACTTTCATTTTGTAGTGTTCTACCGGATTGACACAAGCCACTTGCAATACTTTAAAAACATCTATTCCTTTTGCTACTGCTCTTGCACAAAGTGAATTAATATGACCTAAAATCAAATCATCTGGATGTTTGTCATCGGAACAAAACATCATATTTTCATGGTTTTCAGGCAATAAATCAATTAAAGCATCGAAATTTTTAGCCGCACTTCCTTCACGAATAATGACTTTCATTCCAAGTGATAATTTTTCTTGCGCTTCGTCAAAAGTAAAACATTCGTGATCAGTTGTAATTCCAGCTGCAATGTATTTTTTAATAGGCTCTCCTCGTAAACCTGGTGCATGTCCGTCAATCGGTTTTCCAAAGCGTTTTGCCCATTCTATTTTCTTTAAAACTTCCGCATCATCAAATAAAACACCAGGATAATTCATCATTTCCGACAAGTAAAAGATATCAGGTGAAGCCATTAATGTGGCAATTTCATCAGAATCAATTGTTGCACCAGCCGTTTCAAAAGAAGTGGCTGGAACACAAGATGGCGCTCCAAAATGAAACTTCAACGGCACTTTTTTTCCGTTTTCAATCATATAATACACACCTTCTTTTCCTAAAACATTGGCAATTTCATGTGGGTCGGAAATCGTACCAACCGTTCCGTGAAGCACAGCAATTTTAGCAAATTCAGAAGGCACTAACATCGAACTTTCAATGTGAATATGCGCATCAATAAATCCGGGTAAAATGTAATTTTGAATCTGGTGTTCTTTTTCGTTTATCGAAATGATTTTACCATTTTCAACAGTTATTTCACCAGAATAAATTCTCCTATTTTTTATATCAACAATTTGTCCTTGAATTTGCATGTATGATGTTTTAAAAGTATTAAAAATCAAAATAACTACTTTTTATTCGGATTTTGATTAAATTTGTTTTAGAATTTTTTAAAACAATAATTTATACACCATTCAGAAAATTATGCGTTGGACCATCAAATCAAAGCCAGAAAAAGAAAAAGTACAAGCCTTACAAAACGCCCTTCAAGTAGAAGAAACTATTGCTACTTTATTAGTTCAAAGAGGAATTGAAACCTACGAACAAGCCAAAACGTTTTTCCGTCCCACTTTAGAAGATTTACACAATCCGTATCTGATGAAAGATATGGATAAAGCGGTTTCTCGTATCGAAAAAGCCATTGCTAATAACGAAAATATTTTAGTTTTTGGTGATTACGATGTTGACGGAACAACTGCTGTTTCTTTAGTTTCAAGTTATTTACGAAGTTATTATCCAAATGTGGCGACGTATATTCCAGACCGATATAATGAAGGTTACGGAATTTCGTATATAGGAATCGATTATGCAGAAGACAATGACGTGTCTCTAATTATTGCACTCGATTGCGGAATTAAATCTATTGATCATGTAAATTATGCGAAAGCAAAAAATATCGATTTCATTATTTGCGACCATCACCGACCAGGCGAATTCTTGCCTGATGCGATTGCGGTTTTAGATCCAAAACGCGCCGATTGTAGTTATCCTTATGACGAATTATGTGGTTGTGGTGTCGGATTTAAATTGATTCAGGCTCTAGCCGAAAATAGAAACCAAACCATTGAAGATTTACTTCCATATTTGGATTTAGTAGCGACAGCAATTGCCGCTGATATTGTGCCAATGACTGGAGAAAATCGCGTTTTAGCGAAATTTGGTTTGGAAGTGATTAATAAGAATCCACGACCAGGAATTAAAGCCTTAATACAAAATACAAAAAAGAAAGTTTTAACGATTACCGATGTCGTTTTCATCGTTGCGCCTAGAATTAACGCGGCGGGAAGAGTCAAACATGGTAATGAAGCGGTGGCATTGTTAACCGAATATAATTTAGAACAAGCGGAACAATTTGCTTCTGAAATTGAAGGTTATAATTCGGATCGAAAAGATTTAGACAAGCAAATTACTAAAGAGGCTTTACTTCAAATTGAAGAAAATAACGAAGCAGAGCGTTTTTCAACCGTCGTGTATCAAGAATCTTGGCACAAAGGCGTCATCGGAATTGTGGCTTCTCGTTTGGTAGAAAATTACTATCGACCAACTATTGTGTTTACGAAAAGTGGCGATAAATTAGCAGCTTCGGCACGTTCAGTAAAAGATTTTGATGTATATAATGCGTTGGAAGCTTGCGCGGAACATTTGGAGCAGTTTGGCGGACATATGTATGCAGCCGGAATGACCTTAAAAGAAGAAAACTATCAGAATTTTAAAAAGGCTTTCGAAAACGAAGTCAAAAACACGATTCATCCCGATTTGTTAATTCCTGAAATTTCAGTGGATTTAGAAATGGATTTTTCGGATATTGATGAAAAATTCATGCGTATTCTAAAACAATTTGAACCTTTCGGACCAGAAAATATGACACCCGTTTTTATGTCGAAAAATGTGGTCGATTCTGGTTATGCCAAAACATTAGGAAATGATGCTGAACATTTGAAAGTTTTCGTGAAGCAAAATGGCTCACCAAATTTCAACGCGATTGGTTTCGGATTAGGAAAGAAATTAGATGTTGTAAAAAATAATAATCCATTCGATGCCGTTTATGTTGTGGAAGAAAACGAATGGAACGGAAACGTGAGTTTGCAATTCCAATTGCGCGACGTTCGCCAAAAACAGTAGAGAAGCGATTTATCGCGTCTCTTAATAAATGATTTATCGTGTCTCTAATAATCATAAAATTATTATAAAATTTTAAAACCCTTGCGAACTTCGCGCAATCTTTGCGACCTTTGCGATTCATAAAAAAAACATGACAAAAAAAGATCCCTTCTCGTCCTTAAGAATCCCAGAATTTCGTTGGTTTATCCTGATGCGATTAGCTATAGTTTTAGCTTGGTCGATGCAATTTGTATTGATTGAATGGGAAGTGTACAGAATCACTAAAAACCCGTGGTCACTTGGATTAATTGGTTTAATGGAAGTCATTCCAGCTATAACAATGGCATTATTTGCAGGACATATTGTAGATCAATCCGAGAAAAGAAACATGTTACTCAAATGCTTTTTCGGAACATTTGTAATAAGTATTTTATTATGCTATTTGGTGCATCCTGAAACCGCGAAAACAATCGGAAAACAACCTTTTTTATATGCGATTTACGCTTTGGTATTTTTAGGCGGAATCATTCGTTCGTTTATTATTCCTTCAGTTTTCAGTTTGTTAGGATTAATTGTTCCTAAATCGCAATTCACTAATGCGGCGACTTGGAGTTCTTCTTCATGGCAAGTTTCTGCAGTAATTGGTCCAGCTTTGGCCGGATTTTTAATTGGTGGAATTGGCGTTTTTAATTCGATGATTTTCGTCACGATTTCGATTGTTTTAGGAATTATTGTGTTGTTACAAATCAGCAAAAAACCAATCTTAAATAAAAAAATTGGTGAACCTGTTTCGGAAAGTTTAAAAGCTGGACTCCGTTTTGTATTTCAAAATAAAATCATTTTAAACGCGCTTTCGTTAGATATGTTTGCGGTTTTATTCGGTGGAGCAGTGGCTTTATTACCCATTTTCGCTCAAGATATTTTAAAAGTTGGTTCTGAAGGTTTTGGAATTTTACGTGCCGCACCAGCTATTGGTGGATTGTTAACGATGTTAGCTTCTACGATGTTTTCTATCGAAAAAAATACAGGAAAAAAATTATTGTTAGCCGTGTTCGGATTCGGAATTTGTATTATCGTTTTCGGATTGTCACAAAACTTTTGGATTTCAGTCGTAGCCTTGTTTTTAAGTGGCGTGACCGATGGTTTTTCTGTTGTAATTCGTTCTACTATTTTACAAATTTACACACCTGATGACATGCGTGGCCGCGTTTCTTCGGTGAATTCTATTTTCGTGGGTTCTTCTAACGAATTAGGTGCTTTTGAAAGCGGTTTAACTTCCAAATTATTCGGTGTAGTAAATGCAGTAGTCTTTGGTGGAATTATGACGATTTTAGTTGTAGGAACAACCGCTGTAGCTTCGCCAAAATTCAGAGATTTAGAAATAGAGAAGTAGTTTTTTGGGCGTTACCACAAGGGTCGGGCTATTCGCTATATCTCTTAAATTTTGTTAGCTTCGAGTGCCTCAGCCACCAAAATTTAAGAGGATGTCGCTGCTATCCCTAACGCAATTTTACGTTTCAGAAGAAATTTAGTATTTAATACTTCTTCAATTCAAATTTCTCGCCATCAAAAACACCATACGTAAAATAACCAATCCAATCACCTAAATTGATATATTTTGATTGTTCATTTAAGGTGATTTCCATTGGTAAATGACGGTGTCCAAAAACAAAAAAGTCATAATGTTTGGTTTCTAGTTTGCGTTTGCAATATTGTACCAACCATTCATTGTCTTCGCCTAAAAATTTCACATCTTCAGAGCCAGAAATCAACTTGTTTTTTACGGATAAATATTGTGCTAATCTTACGCCCACATCAGGATGTAACCAACGAAATAGCCATTTAGAAAACGGATTCGTAAATACTTTTTTCATGCGTTTATAACCCATGTCGCCAGGGCCTTTTCCATCACCATGACCAATTAGAAAAGTTTTTCCGTTAAAAGTGAATTCTTTATTATCGTGATAAACTGGGATGTTTAATTCTTTTTCGAAATAATCGCCCATCCATAAATCGTGGTTACCTACAAAAAAATAAATAGGAATTCCGGCGTCTTTTATTTCAGCTAACTTGCCTAAAACACGTACAAAACCTTTAGGAACAACGGTTTTATATTCGAACCAAAAATCGAACAAATCACCAAGCAAAAAAATAGCTTCGGCATCTTGTTTAACTTCGTCTAACCATTGTACAAATTTTTGCTCTCTTGGAAAGCTAATTTCTGGTGTCGGCGCTCCTAAATGTTGATCAGAAGCGAAATATATTTTTTTTGGACTCAAAGTGCTTATTTTTTTACAAAATTAAAGAAAAAAAATTAACAAAAAATTGCATTTTATCGATAATATAAAACATTTCGTCGATATATATTTAATTTATCACAAAAATTTATATTTTTGTGTAGTTAAAGGAATAATTAATCACAACTTACTATAACCTATAATGAAAAAACTACTATTATTATTATTACTTATGTTTACGGGTTTAAATGTTTTCGGTCAATCTGAAAATTTTGATAGCGTAACAGCACCAGCCCTACCAAGTGGTTGGACACAATTTGAAACTGGTACCGGTACGGCACAAAGTTGGTTAACAACAAATGTAACAACGTTTACTTACGGTGGTACTGGTAATTCAGCAATGATTAACAGAGAAAATGTAACAACTGGTCTGGCAATTGATTGGCTTGTTTCGAATCAGATTACAGTTCCTTTAAACGGGCAGTTACGTTTTCAAACAAAAACTATTCAAACAGGAATTCAAGGAAGTTTATTTGATATAAAAATATCAAAAATTTCTCAAACCAATCCTGCGGATTTCACAACCTTAGTTTCTTACACGGAAGCATCATTAACAGCAACAGCCAATCTTTTTGAAGAAAAAGTAATTGATTTGCCTGCTGCAACTTATCCACCTGGTACACAAATTTATGTTGCTTTTGTTATGACAAATGACAATGGAGATAGATGGGTAATTGATAATGTAAATGTAGTTCAGAAATGTAATGCTCCTATTGGACCATTATCAACTACAGGAGAAACTACATCAACTGCTATATTAAATTGGGGTAATCCTGGTGGAATTTCGCAATGGCAAGTAGAGATTGTGCCTTTTGCAGATCCTTTTACTGGTGTTCCAAATCAGCCAACTACTAATGCAGTAATTTCTACGAATCCACCATATACGGCTACTGGTTTATTGGCTAATACTTTGTATAAATTTCAAGTACGTTCAGTTTGTTCAAATGGATTTGAAAGTGATTGGTTTGGGCCAAGAAGTTTTCAAACCGCGTCTTTTGGAGATACTTGTGCTGGACCAATTGTAGTTGGAAATGTTGTAGGTTCAACATTTGTACCTGGATCATTACCGTATCAAACGGTTGATAATACAGCCAATTATTTAGATACAAATGATGTGACTCAACCTTTAGCTTGTAGTGGAACTGCTACTAACTTTATGGCGGGTAATGATGTTTTTTATTCATTTACACCAATAACAACAGGTAACTTTAATTTTAATTTAGCACCAACAACTACTCATTCTAGTATCCATGTATATAGTGCATGTCCTGGAACTGCAGGAGTAACATGTTTGGGTGGAGTTGCAAATACAAATGCGAATCCAAGAAACTTTACTTTAAATAATTTACAAGGCGGTACTACATATTATGTTATAATATCTTCGAGTGCAACACAACAAACTGTTGGTTATACTTTAACAATACAACAAGCTTTTTGTAATCAACCTACAGGTTTATCGGCAGATTCTATTACAACTACATCTGCTAATTTATTGTGGGCAGCTTCTGCAGGAACTACACAATGGCAATATTCATTTGGAGCTGCTCCTTATGGATTACCAACAGGTTCTAGTACAATAAATACTACTTCTTCTAATACGGTTAATCCAGTAACTGGAATTCCAGGTATTGTATATCAATACTATCTTAGATCAGATTGTAATGATGGTAATTATAGTATTTGGTCTGGGCCATTTACTTACGTTTTACCACAAGTTGCAACAGCATTAAACTTTACTGATGGTTTTGAAACTTTAACAGGATGGACATTAAATAATGGGACACAAAGTAATAAATGGGCTGTTGGTACAGGCATAAATAATGGTGGAACTCACGCATTATATATTACAGATACTAACGGAACAACTAATAATTATAATCTTACTACAACTTCTGTATCTCATGCTTATAAAGATTTTATAATTCCTGCAGGTGCTACTCAATTAGATTTAACTTTTGATTGGCGTTCAGTAGGAGAGACTACAGTAGATTATTTTAGAGTTTTAACAGCGCCAACTTCAACAACAATTACAGCTGGTACGCAATTAAATCCAGTAGGAAATATAATTAAAGTTAGTGGTGATTTAGCTGCTAATTCAAGTTTTACAACGCAAAATTATACTGTTAATGCAGCGCCTTATGCAGGTGGAACAATGCGTTTAGTTTTCGAATGGAAAAATAACAATACACTAGGAAGTCAACCTCCTGCTGCTATTGATAATGTGAAATTAGACTTAATTACTTGTCCTAAACCAGGAAATTTAGTAATTTCTAATATAGGTTATAATGCTGCTCAAGTAACATGGGCAAATGGTGCTACAGAAACACAATGGGAAGTTCTTGTTTTGCCAGCTGGTTCACCAGCTCCAACTGCAGCTACTTCTGGTATTCTTACATCAGGTAATCCATATCAAATAACAGGATTAACTTCTGTAACTTGTTATGATGTATATGTAAGAGCAAAATGTTCTGCAACTGAATTTAGTTTCTGGTCAGTTCTAGTTAATTTCTGTACGACACCTAACTATTGTGCGGGTGATCATTTTTATGACAATGGAGGGGCAACTGGAAATTACACAAACAGTCAGAGTATTACTTCAATAGTTTGTCCTGATAATGCAGGAGATGTTGTTACAGTAGTATTTAACAGTTTTAATGTTACAGCTGGAGATAATTTAGTAATAAGAGATGGTAATTTACCAACTTCACCAATTCTTGGTACATATACAGGTACAACTTTGCCTCCATCATTTTCTGCTACTTCTGCAAGTGGATGTTTAACATTTGTATTTACATCAAATGCTACAGGAGTGAGCGCAGGATGGGATGCTACAATTTACTGTACACCACCTATTACATGTTTTAAACCAACTGCAGTAACAATTTCTAATATAACTGCTACGTCAATTGACTTAGCTTGGACTGAATCTGGAACAGCTACAGGTTGGCAAGTATTAATACTGCCTGCAGGTTCAAATGTACCAGTATTTACAGCAACGGGTAATTCTTTTTCAACAACAACAATTACTTTCCCAGGATTACTTCCTGCAACTGCTTATACAGTTTATGTAAGAGCAATTTGTTCAAGTAGTGATAAAAGTTTCTGGACAGATGGAATTAATTTTTCTACTCCTCCAGTAAACGATAATTGTATAAATGCTTTCCAAGCTTTTGTAAATACAGACTTAGAATGTGTAAATACTAATAATGTAGATATGAAAGGTGCTACACCTAGTATTACTACTGGTACTTGTGCCGCAAATGCAAATGATGTTTGGTATAAATTTACAGCTATAAGTACTACACATACAGTTCAACTTGAAGGTACAACTGGTTTGATGGGGTCTATTGATTTGGCTTTATATTCAGGTAATTGTGCGAGTTTAAGCTTAATTCAATGTGGTACTACTCAAACCGTAAACGGGCCAACTGTAGTGGGTAACGCAATAGAAGGACATGTTGCAAATGGATTAACTATAGGACAAACCTATTATATAAGATTAACAACAAGTTTAGCAACCGCATCATCAATACCTTTTAAATTATGTATTGGTTCTATCTCGTGTTCAGGAGCAGATCCATTATGTGCAGGTGTAACATATCAAAATTCAACAGACGTTATCAATTTTGGTAGTTATGGATGTTTAGGTTCAACACCTAACGTGAAATTCTTCTTTATTCAAGCAGGTACAACAGGAACTTATACTTGTCAAATTTCACAAACTTCAGGAGATGTTGATTATGCTCTTTGGGGACCATATACTACAAAACAAATTGGTTGTAATAGTGTACCAAATCCTACACCAATAAGATGTAGTTATTCTACTGCAGCGGTAGAGAATTTTACTTTGCCAGTAATTGCAGGTCAGTTTTATATCTTAATGGTAACAAACTTTGCGAATGATCCAGGAACTATTTCAATTGTAACGAATCAACCGATTCCAACTTGTTATAATGCAGATTTCCATTATTCTGCACCAGAATATTGTAAAGACGAAAGCCCTGCTTCACCAGTTTTTGTAAGTGGTGGTTCTGCAGGAGTATTTACAGCTATTCCGTCTGGACTATCAATTAATTCATCTACTGGTGTAATTGATTTTGCAGCGAGTGCACCAGGTAATTATGTGGTAACAAATACGGTTACTCCAAATAATTTACCACCTTACACTAATGATCCAATTGAACATAGTGTTTTAGTTACTGTAACTGAACCATCTAATGTTACTTTTACTTATGCTAACAACGGGGTATTTTGTAACTCAGATGCTAATACTTATTCAATTATTCCAACTGGACATTCTGGGCCTAATCCGATTTTTACTGCTACACCAACTGGTATGCAATATGCATTAGATCCAATTTCTGGAAATTTAATACCAAGCTTAGCACAGCCGGGTATTTATACAGTTACAATGACAGTTCCTGCAAATGGAGGATGTGACTTATATACGACTACTAAAACTGTTGAAATATTAGTTTCTCCAGTTATACCTTATAATCAAGATGTTAATGCTTGTAATAATTATGTGTTGCCTGCTTTAGCAGTTGGTAATTACTTTGCAGCTGCTGGTGGTACTGGTGCAACATTTAGTGCTGGTGATGTTATTACATCATCTCAAACTATTTATGTTTTTGCTACAAATGGTACTTGTAGTACTGAAGATTCTTTTAAAGTAAATATTGTGTCAATACCAACACCTACTTTCAATTATTTATCACAACCTACTTGTGCAATACAATCAGGTTCAATTGAAATCACTGCGCCAGTTGCAGTAGGAGGTACGGTTCCAACAAACCTATTTATTTCTGAAGTTACTGATGCAGATACTGGTTCATTGTCATATATAGAATTATATAATGCTACTGGTGCTTCTGTTAATTTAGCGAATTATAAATTAAGAGTTTTCACAACAGGTGGAGGTTTACCATATACAACTGCATGTGATAATGTATTATCTGGAACTATTGCAAATAATTCAACATTTGTAATTAAGTTAAGTAATAATTCAAGTGTTCCAGGAGTTGTACATCAGTTACAATTACCTTTATGCGCTGGAGTTAATAATAATGATAATATAAAATTAACTACTTCTGCAAATATGGTCGTAGACAATTGGGGTACAACTGATGGTAGTACATTTACACCAGCTGGTCAAACAGGATATACTTATAGAAGATTAGCAAGTGCAACACCACTGCCAAGCACAACTTGGAATGCTGCAGATTGGACTGCTGTTGACCCTGAAAATTATTCAAATTTAGGACAATACATACTTAATACTTCAAGTTATGAGTATAGTGTTGACGGTGGTACATACCAAACTAATCCTATATTTTCTGGTTTAACTCCAGGTGCTCATAGTTTTATTGTTCATGATTTAATTAACAATTGTTATTCTGCACCTATTTCATTTACAATAAATGCAGTTCCATATACAACTGCTGTTACGGACTTTACATATACAACTCCAGTTTGTATAACTTCTACAACTAATCCTTCACCATCTCCAGGAGCTGGATTTACAGTAGGAGGAACATATTCTTATGTAGGAACAGGTTTAGATTTAAATGGTACAACAGGATTAATTAATCTTGCAACAAGTACTGCTGGAACTTATGTAGTTACTTATACTTATTCTGAAGATTTAGGGAATTGTATACATACAAATTTTAGTAATTTTACAATTACAATTGATCCATATGTTACAGCAACATTTACACAAATTCCAAATATTTGTCAAAATTCAGTTGCGCCAACGTTACCTTCATCATCTAATAATACCACCCCGATAACAGGTACATGGAATGCTCCAATTAATACGAGTACTGCTGGTACAACAGTATACACATTTACTCCTGATCCAGGACAGTGTGGAGTTGGTACTACAATGAGTATTACAATTGATCCAATAGTTGTTCCGACTTTTGCAGCTATAGGAAATATGTGTCAAAATGCAACAGCTCCTATATTACCTACATCGTCAACTAACACTATTCCGATAATTGGTATATGGAATCCTTCTGTCATTAATACTGCGAATGTAGGTACGTCAACATATACATTTACACCAGATGCAGGACAATGTTCACAAATTGTTTCAATTTCTGTGACAATTAATCCTCAAGCAACTCCAGTATTTAATCCAATTGCAACATTATGTGTTGGTGATGCTAATGTTACTTTACCAACTACTTCTACAAATTCAATTGATGGAAGTTGGTCTCCTGCAGTGGTTAATACTTCTGTAGATGGTTCAATTGTTTACACTTTTACTCCTGATGTTTCAGAATGTGCTTCAGCAACAACAATGACTGTTAAAGTTGAATTATGTGATATCCAAAAAGGTATTTCACCAAACGGAGATGGTTCAAACGATTATTTAGAGTTGAAAGCTAATAAAGTTGAGATTTTCAACAGATACGGTAAGGAAGTTTATAGTAAAACAGACTACAATAACGATTGGCATGGTCAGTTTATGGGCGGAGGCGAGATGCCATCTGGAACTTACTACTATGTGATTGAGTTAGTATCTGGAGATACAAGAACTGGTTGGATTTATATAAATAGAGAACAATAAGAGAAGATAATTCTACTCTTTTATCAAGGCGGTAAAAGAGTAGTTTTTATTAAACAACATCAATATGAGAAAAATATATTTAGGTTTATTGTTGACCTTGGGATTCTTTTCAGAAGTTTCTGCACAACAAGATCCACATTATACACAATACATGTATAATATGAGTGTTATGAACCCTGCTTATGCTGGTAGTAAAGAAGGTTTATCATTAGGGCTTTTACATAGAAAGCAATGGATAGAACTGGAAGACGCACCAACAACGAGTACTTTTTTTGGACATAGTCCAGTAGGGAAGAATGTAGGTTTAGGATTATCTGTAATTTCAGATAAGATTGGACCAGTTGCGGAGAACAATGTTTATGGGGATTTCTCTTATACTTTAAAATTAGGAGGTGAGCACAAATTAGCCTTAGGATTAAAAGCGGGATTAACATTACATAATGTTGATTTGCATTCAAAAATTGCAAGTACTTTACCAGACCCACAAGATGGTGTTTTTGGTACAGATATTAGTAATAGTTATTTTAATTTTGGTACAGGAGCTTTTTATTATACTAATAAATACTATTTTGGACTATCTGTTCCGAATATGTTAAAAGGAGCACACTTAGATTATGATGGTAGAACATACGGAAACGAATCAAGCCATTATTTTTTCACAGGAGGTTATGTATTTGATATCAATCAAAACGTAAAATTCAAACCATTCTTTATGGCTAAGTCATCGTTTGAAGCGCCAGCTTCATGGGATGTTTCAACGAACTTTATGTTTTATGATAAATTCGAAATTGGAGCAACTTATAGGTTAGACGACAGTTTTGGAGGTATGATCAATTATGCAATTACTCCATCTTTAAAAATTGGATATGCTTACGATCATATCGTTTCAGATTTAAAAGTAACAACGCCATCATCTCATGAGGTAATATTGTTGTTTGATGTTAACTTTAGCAAAAAAGTTTCACGTTCTCCTCGTTATTTTTAATCTATCCAACAAAGAAAAATACATATGAAAAATATATATATACTAGCAAGTGCTTTATTTCTTTCGACAGGATTAATGGCACAAAATAAAGA
>CXWL01001924.1_pt1 | contig 14761 bp, 9 predicted proteins | sample 590931 | NCBI WGS metagenome assembly CXWL01 (sample SAMEA3498368, study PRJEB10139) | groundwater metagenome | biome: water well; material: biofilm material | place: Germany | collected 2015-04-27 | reverse complement strand
TGCTGTCAGATTATTATTGACATTACCTTGTATAAAACCATTCACAGGGTTGTAGCGTAACTGACCTGCAGCGGAAAACGCAGCATTACCAATAAATGTGAAGGCTTGATTTCCAGCTATACCATCATTAGCGTCAATTGTTGACACATCAATCAGATCTGCCTGAGCATGACTAAAATCGCTAATGACATCTCTACTTACACCAACCACGGAATCTGATAATGAATCAAAATCAAAGCGATCGGCACCAGCTCTTCCAGTAAGATTGTCAAGTCCGGCCAAACCTTTCAACAGTCAAAGGTGCACTGACACTGAGTCCATATAAGTCAGTAGCGGTTACGTCTAATGCATAGGTGCCACGATCAGCAAAACCAGGTGTCCCGGTAACCAGACCGGTAGCCGCGCCAATCTGTATCCAGGCGGGTAAGGGATCGCCATCGCCATCGCCGTCAATGTCAACAAAGGTTGGGCTGGCATTGCTACCCACATCACTCAAGCCAAACGGGTTGGTGGAAATTAACCCATCTTTAACATTCTCCTACCAAAATCCCTAGAATTTACCCTTGCCTGCATACGTAACAAATTGATTATTAACGAAAGGTATTTTTACATCACTCCATTTTTGATTTGTTGTGCCATAATCTAATCTAAATCATAGTTTTCCCCTTGCTTTTCCTGTAAAATCAGGGAATGTTTATCCGCAAGAGGCAAGAGTACGTTGGCTGAACCTGAGTTAATGGCGATCTATCAAACGCTGTGCAAATTAACCCGGCTCCCGGTGGAATAAAAAACTGATCGGTTAACGAGCAAATTACGAGTAAATCAATAACAAAAAACACTAGTACGCGCTAACCACATGATTAGGAATGATGTTTTTCGGTGGATGTTAAACTTGGGTTAAGGTAAAAACGAAATCTGACATGAGAGTGCTCCGAAAGAAAGTTGGGGTTTATGGTTTATTATGGAATGTCGCGTGATGAATCGCTTGCTGTAAGCGTTGATTTAATCGCCTTTCAATCGGTTGATGACGATAGGCGGGTAAAACATACGATGATATCAATTCGCCTTGCACCAGCGCAAGGCAGCTTCAACGGGTTTGTATTACGGTTTTTCCAATGCACTGCAACTTTTTGCGTTGTATCCGTCCATCAGTGCGCCCCTTTCACGCATCGCCTCGGGCTAAACCACTCAAGCAACGCATTTGGCATTTGCCGGAAGAAGTCTTTGGTTGTGTAGTGCCGTGCCATGTGTTCGCTCCTCGGGTAGTGTGGGATCAATCGTTAAGAGTATGCTGGACTTTGCCGCACAGTACTGAACATTCGTATTACAATTGCTGCCCGAGTTGGCGGCGGTTGCGTTTTGTAACTTTTCTACACAACGAACAAAAAAGTAAAAGTACATGGCCCTGAAGAAATCCGAACTCTATTCCTCCCTCTGGCAATCCTGCGACGAGCTGCGCGGCGGCATGGATGCCAGTCAATATAAGGATTACGTCCTCGTTCTGCTGTTCGTCAAATACGTTTCCGACAAATATGCCGGTGACCCCAACGCTCTGATCAACGTGCCCGCAGGCGGCGGTTTTGCCGATATGGTGGCGGCTAAAGGTGACAAGGAGATCGGCGACAAGATTAACAAGATTATCGGCAAGCTGGCCGATGCCAACGACAGCTTGAAGGGCGCGATCAACGTCGCCGACTTCAACGATGAGGAAAAGCTTGGCAAGGCGCAGGCCATGGTCGATCGTCTCACCAAGCTGGTCGCCATCTTCGAGGGGCTGGATTTCGGACGCAACCGGGCCGAGGGCGACGACCTGCTGGGCGATGCCTACGAGTACCTGATGCGCCACTTCGCCACCGAATCGGGCAAGAGCAAGGGGCAATTCTACACCCCGGCGGAAGTCTCTCGCGTCATGTCCATGGTCATTGACCTCGGCAAAGCCAGCCATGCCGCGCAGAGCATTTATGACCCGACCTGCGGTTCCGGCTCGCTGTTGCTCAAAGCGCACGACGAGGCCAAGAACCGCACCGGGCTGGACTTGGCGCTGTACGGGCAGGAGATGGACAACGCCACCTCGGCGCTGGCGCGCATGAACATGGTGCTGCACGATTGCCCGACGGCGGAAATCTGGCAGGACAACGCGCTCGCACACCCGCACTACAAGAACACCGACGGCAGCCTCAAGACCTTCGACTTCGTGGTCGCCAATCCGCCATTTTCGGTGAAGTCATGGACGACCGGGTTTGATCCTGCCAACGATCTGTATAACCGCTTTGAGTATGGAACACCCCCGGCGAAGAATGGCGACTACGCCTTCCTGCTGCATATGCTCAAAAGCCTCAAGAGCACCGGCAAGGCGGCAGTGATTCTGCCCCATGGCGTGTTATTCCGGGGCGGTGCGGAAGGCAGCATCCGTAAGCGCATCGTCAAACAAGGCTACATCAAGGGCATCATCGGCCTGCCCGCCAACCTGTTCTACGGCACCGGCATCCCCGCTTGCATCATCGTTCTCGACAAGGAAGGTGCGGCCGGGCGCGCTTTTGGCAACAGCGGCATCTTCATGATCGATGGAAGCCGTGGCTTCATCAAGGACGGCAACAAGAACCGCCTGCGGGCGCAGGACATCCACAAGATCGTCGATACCTTCACCCGTCAACTGGAAACACCCAAGTATTCGCGCATGGTGCCGCTGGCCGAGATCGAGGGCAACGACTTCAACCTGAACCTGCCGCGCTACATCGACTCGACCTCCCCGGAAGACATGCAGGACATCGAGGCGCACCTCAAGGGCGGCATCCCCAACGCCGACATCGACGGCCTGGCCGCCTACTGGCAGGTGTTTCCCAACGTGCGCCACGAACTCTTTGCCGATGCGGATCGCCCCGGCTACAGCAAGCCCAAGGTGGAAGCCAGCCAAGTCAAGGCCGCCATCTTCGGTCATCCAGAATTCACCGCATTCAACCAGACGGTAACGACGCTGTTCGGCACATGGAAGGCCGCCAACACCCCGCTGCTCACCGGTATCCGGATTGGCGATCGTCCCAAACTGCTGATCGAGACCCTCTCGGAAAATCTGCTGGAAACATTTCGTAGTCATGATGCCATCGCCTCACTGATCGACCCCTACGGCGTCTACCAGCACCTGCTGGACTACTGGGCTGAGGCCATGCAGGACGATGCCTGGATGATCGCCAGCGACGGCTGGAAGGCCATGTCCAACGGAAAACCCAACACCGACCTGATTCCGCCCACACTGATCGTCGCCCGCTATTTCGCCGCTGAACAGACCGCCCTCTCGCAACGGGAAGCCGAGCGCGACGCCATCAGCCGCCGGATGGAGGAGATGGACGAGGAACATGGTGGCGAGGACGGACTGCTGGCCGAAGCGAAGAACGACAAGGGCAAACTCACTAAGGCCAGCATCAAGGCGCGACAGACCGAGATTAAACGCGACATGGACGCCTTGGAGGAGCGCAAGCTGCTCGACGCCTACGCCGACTTGATCGAAGAGGAAGCCGTCGCTGGCAAGGCGATAAAGGACGCACAGAAAACGCTCGACACCCAGGTAGCCGCCCAATACGCCAAGCTGACCGAGGCTGAGATCAAGACTCTGGTGGTGGAAGACAAATGGCTGGCCGCGCTGGCCGCCAGCGTACAGGGCGAACTGGATCGCGTCAGCCAGGCCCTCACCGGGCGCACCCGGCAACTGACTGAGCGCTACGCCACGCCGCTGCCACGACTGGCCAAAGAAGTGGAGACGCTCGCCGCCCGCGTGGACGGACACCTCAAAAAGATGGGAGCGGTATGGAAGTGAAACCCGGCTACAAACAGACCGAGGTGGGAGTCATCCCAGAGGAGTGGACATCACTAAGACTAAGCCAAATTGTTCAAGAGAGTAGGATCCCAACGGGACTCTACAAAGAGCAAACTTTGTATGGAAATGGAAGCCCGATAATCAAGTTAGGCGACGTATTTGGAAATGATTATTTCAATCCGCACATAGCGCAGAGGGTGCAACTACGTTGCGAAGAAATCTCCAGATTTCGTGTCCAGTTGGGCGACATCATTATTGCTTTAGCGTCTGTAAAGCTAGAGGGCGTCGGAAAGGTAATGTTAGTAGAAGACCTCCATGAGGACACTGTCTTCGACCATAACGTGGCGCTGATTAGATTGGTGAAGGGGTATGATCCAAAGTTTGTCTTTTATTTGTTCAAGTCATTTGTTGTTAGGGCTCTAGTTTCTAAACGAGCGACGCAGGTGGGAACAACTTTTCTGAAAGCTAGTAGTATTCTTAACTTTGAGCTTCCGATCCCATCGACGAACAACGAACAACGCGCCATCGCCGCCGCGCTGTCGGATGTGGATGCTCTGCTCGCCAAGCTCGACCAGTTCATAGTCAAAAAGCGCGACCTCAAACAGGCCGCCATGCAGCAACTCCTCACCGGCCAAACCCGCCTGCCGGGGTTTAGCGGAGAGTGGGAGACTGTTCAGCTTCCTGATGTGAGTTGGTTCCAAGAGGGGCCGGGAGTGCGAACACACCAGTTCACGCTGTCTGGCGTAAAGCTGCTGAACGGGACGAACATTTCAAATGGCAGGCTTCTACTAGACTCAACGATGCGCTACGTGTCGAATGGAGAAGCTGAAGGTGCTTACAAGCATTTCTTAGTGGACGAAGGCGATATTCTTCTTGCTACTTCTGGAGTCACTATCGACAAGCTTCATGAAAAAGTTGCGGTAGCACAACATGAACAACTTCCACTTTGCATGAACACCAGCACAGTTCGCTTCAAAGTTACCAACTCCAGATTGATCACCAGTTACCTTTATTTGTTCTTACGTTCTGATGTATTCAAGAAGCAGATTGGACGACAGGCAACAGGGTCTGCACAGCTTAATTTTGGGCCATCACATCTAAAGAAAGTAGATATTCCGCTACCGCCGTCGCTTCCAGAACAAACCGCCATTGCAACCGTCCTCTCCGACATGGACGCCGAACTCGCCGCCCTCGAAGCCCGCCGCAACAAGACCCGCGACCTAAAGCAGGGGATGATGCAGGAACTGCTGACCGGAAGGATTCGCCTCGTATGACCACCGTTGGCCAAATCGAAAAGCAAACCCAAGCCCGCGTCGTTGCACTGTTCCGGGAACGGCTTTGCTACGACTACCTCGGCGACCGCAGCGACCTCAACAATCACAACCTCGAACTGACCCTGCTGCGTGAGTGGCTGACCAAGCAGGGCGTGAGCGACACGCTCATCAACCGGGCGCTGCATGAGCTGAACAAGGTGGCGACGGATACCAGCAAGAGCCTCTACGATCGCAATAAGGAAGTCTATGACCTGCTGCGCTATGGTGTGAAGGTGCAACCTGGCGCAGGCGAGAATCGCGTCACGGTTTGGCTGATCGACTGGAAGAACCCAGAGAATAACCACTTCGCCATCGCCGAGGAGGTGACAGTCAAGGGTACCGATGCTAAGGCCAGCACCAAGCGCCCGGACGTGGTGATCTACATCAATGGCATCGCGCTGGGTGTGCTGGAACTGAAACGCTCCACCGTGTCGGTGGCCGAGGGTATCCGCCAGAATCTGGACAACCAGAAGAAGGAATTCATCCAGCCTTTTTTCTCGACCATGCAGTGGGTGATGGCGGGGAATGATACCGAGGGCTTGCGCTACGCTACCATCGAGACACCGGAGAAATATTACCTGCGCTGGGTGGAGGACACCGGCCCGTATGCGGATGAGCCGAACCTGCTGGACCGCAACCTGTTGCAGGTCTGCCGGAAGTCGCGGCTGCTGGAACTGATCCACGACTACATCGTGTTCGATGCCGGTACCAAGAAACTGTGCCGCCAGAACCAGTATTTCGGCGTGAAGGCCGCGCAGGCCTTCATCCAACGCCGCGAGGGCGGCATCATCTGGCATACCCAGGGCAGCGGCAAATCGCTAACCATGGTGTGGCTAGCCAAGTGGATACGCGAGAACCGTGAAGGCGGGCGGGTGTTGATCATCACCGACCGCACCGAACTGGATCAGCAGATCGAGACAGTCTTCAAGGGGGTGAATGAACAAATCTACCGCACCGCCAGCGGCAACGACCTGATCGACACACTCAACCGGCCCGACGAATCGTTGATATGCTCGCTGGTGCATAAATTTGGCCGCCAAGAAAACGAAGAAGGAAACAGCGACGAGGGTACCCAGGCATTCATCGCCTCGCTCCAGCAGCTACCTCCCGACTTCAAAGTCAAGGGCGACATCCATGTGTTCGTCGATGAGTGCCATCGCACCCAGAGCGGCGACCTGCACAAGGCGATGAAGGCGCTGCTGCCGAATGCGATCTTTATCGGTTTCACCGGCACGCCGTTGTTGAAGGCGGACAAGCAAAAGAGCATCGAGGTCTTCGGCCGTTACATCCATACCTACAAGTTCGATCAAGCTGTACGCGAGGGCGTGGTGCTGGATTTGCGCTATGAGGCGCGGGACATCGACCAGACGCTGACCAACAAGGACAAGATCGACCAGTGGTTCGAGGCCAAGACCCAGGGGCTGAATGACTTGGCCCGCGCGCAACTCAAGCAAAAGTGGGGAACCATGCAGCGGGTGTTGTCCAGTCAGGACAGGCTTTCGATCATCGTCTCCGACATTTTGCTGGATATGGCAACCCGCCCGCGCCTAATGGACGGCCACGGCAACGCCATGCTGGTAGCGGGCAGCATCTTTGAAGCGTGCAAGTTCTATGAGCTATTCGCCAAGAGTGAACTCAAGGGCAAGTGCGCCATCGTCACCAGCTACGCCCCCAGTATTGCTGATACCAAGGGCGAGGAGACCGGCGCAGGTGAGACTGACAATCTGTTCAAGTACGGCGTCTATCGCCAGATGCTGGCCGATTGGTTCAATGAGCCAGCAGAAAGAGCAATCAGCAAGGTGGAGCAGTTCGAGAAAGAGGTGAAGAAGAAGTTTATCCATGAGCCGGGGCAGATGAAGCTCTTGATCGTGGTGGACAAGCTGCTTACCGGATTCGATGCGCCACCGGCCACCTACCTCTACATCGACAAGCAGATGCGCGACCACGGTTTGTTTCAGGCCATTTGCCGCGTCAATCGGCTGGATGGGGACGACAAGGAATACGGCACCATCATCGACTACAAGGATTTGTTCCAGAGTCTGGAGGGCGCGGTGGGAGATTACACCAGCGGCGCGCTGGACGGCTACGACAAGGGCGACGTGGCCGGTCTGCTGGAAAACCGGCTGGACAAGGCGCGGGAGGATTTGGAAGACGCCCGCGAAGCGGTCAGGGCATTATGCGAGCCGGTGGCGGCACCGAGGAATCCAGTGGATTACTTCCATTATTTCTGTGCCAAAGATTCAGGCAATGCCGACCAACTCAAGGACAACGAGCCCAAGCGACTGAAGCTCTACAAGTTTGTGGCGGCACTGCTGCGCGCCTACGCCAGCATCGCCAGCGAACTGGCCGAAGCAGGATACAAGCCGGACGAGATCGAGACGATCAAGACCGAGGTGGATCACGCCAGCAAGGTGCGCGACGAAGTGCGGATCAACAGTAGGGATTATATCGACCTCAAGGCGTATGAACCGGCGATGCGCCACCTGATCGACACCTACATCCGCGCCGAGGAAAGCGAGAAGATTTCCGCCTTCGACGACATGAGCCTGATCCAGTTGATCGTCGAGCGCGGTCCGGATGCGGTGGAGTCACTTCCCAAGGGTATCCGCAAGAGCGAGGAAGCGGTCGCCGAAACCATCGAGAACAACGTTCGCAAGCTGATCATCAACGAATCGCCGGTTGATCCGGCCTACTACGACAAAATGTCGAAGCTGCTGGATGCGTTGATCGAGCTGCGGCGCAAGGGTGCGGTGAGTTACAAGGAATATCTGGAGAGGATCGCCAAACTGACCAGAGAGACGGCGATGCCGGGCGGCGGCTCCGATGGCTATCCGGAGGGCGTCAAGACGGCGGCACAGCGGGCGCTTTACAACAATCTGGGTCGGGACGAGGGGCTGGCGCTGGCGGTGGATGCGGCGATTCAGTCTGCTCGCATGGATGGCTGGCGGGACAACACGATGAAAACAAAGAAAGTGCGATTGGCGATCCGTGCCACTCTCGCGATGGCCGAGGACACGCCGCCAACCGAGACCAGCCAACTGCGTCAGGATATGGCGCGCGACGATTATCCGCTCGAAGCCCTGACCGGCGTCATTCTTGACCTTGCTAAACACCAAAGTGACTACTGAGATTCACCATCTCACCGTCAGCGGCATCAAGGTGGAAGTGGTCCGGAAGGACATCAAGAACCTGCATCTGGGCGTCTATCCGCCCAGTGGCCGGGTACGGGTGGCGGCACCGCTGGTGGTCAGTGATGAAGCCGTGCGGCTCGCGGTGATCGGCAAGTTGAGCTGGATCAGACGGCAGAAAACCAAGTTTTCTCATCAGCCCCGCCAATCACAGCGCGAGATGATCAATGGCGAGAGCCATTATTTCCTGGGCCAGCGCTACCGCCTGCGCGTGCATGAGCACGATGCCCCAGCCAGAGTTGCCGTGCGCGGTATCGCCAGCATCGACCTGTTCGTGCGCCCCGGCACCAGCGCCGGGCAGCGTGAAGCCGTTCTGCTGCGCTGGTATCGCGAACAGCTCAAAGCGCTGATCCCGCCCCTGCTGGAGAAGTGGCAGCCGATCCTCGGTGTTCAAGCCGCCGACTGGGGCATCAAGAAAATGAAGACCAAATGGGGAAGCTGCAACCCCGCATCCCGGCGTGTCTGGTTCAACCTCGAATTGGCCAAGAAGCCGGTGCAGTGTCTGGAATACATCGTGGTGCATGAGTTGGTGCATCTGCTGGAGCGGCATCACAACGAGCGATTTGCAGCACTGATAGAGACGCATGTTCCGCATTGGCGGCAGTATCGGGAGATGTTGAGTCAAGCGCCGCTGGGCCACGAGGAGTGGAAATATTGATAGCGCAATTCCGTTCTGCCCGGCATTGCGCCACCCATCAAGCCGCTTTGGTTTTTAGCGGAATAATCGTTGCCCGCGCTGTGCGGCGGCAAGTTGTGCTCCTCACCACTAAAAGCAGTTTGATGCGCCTATCCTTTCGACTTCACCAAATAAGGTCAGTCAACATAATCTTCGGCGTGTTTAAAGATAATATTTCAGGTGTTGCATAATAATATATTGATTTTATTGTTATGATATTGCCTAATTAGAGATACCTAAGAACCGCCACTACAGAAAAATATCGCCATGCCTGTATTTAGCCACCATGATTTAACCTTGCTCAACCCGGCGTTTGACTCCCCGCTCGTGGACGTTTTGACGGAGCTGGAACACCTGCGCCGTCTGCAACTGCGGGGGTCGACCCCTGCTCAGGTTTTTTTTCAGCTCAAGCACATCTTCCACATGTTGGAAAGTTTGGGTTCAGCCCGTATCGAGGGTAATCACACCACGTTAGCCGACTATGTGGAAAGCAAACTGGAAGGCACGCGGCAGGCTCCCTCTGACCAGCTTCGGGAAATGGGAAATATTGAAGCGGCCATGGCGTATATCGAGGAGAGTATTCAGCCCGGCGATGGATTGACTGAGCACTTCATCCGAGAGCTGCATACCCTCACGGTAAAGGAGCTGGAACGTGAGGGGGATGACACGCCGGGGGCTTACCGGCAGAAGCAGGTGAAAATTTCACAGTCCGAACATTTGCCGCCCGAATTTATTCAGGTGCCGCACTACATGCAGGAGTTGGTGGCGTTCATCAACGAAAATCACCCGCCGAAATATGACCTCATCAAGGTGGCGTTGGCGCACCATCGTTTTGGCTGGATACACCCATTCGGCAACGGCAATGGCCGCGTGGTTCGTCTGCTGACCTATGCCTTGCTGATTAAGTACGGCTTCAATGTAAAAACCGGCGGCAGGGTGTTGAATCCGACGGCGGTATTCTGCAATGACCGCGATCAGTATTACGCCATGTTGGCACACGCTGATACCGGTGCAGTGGCGGGACTGGAGGCATGGTGCATTTATGTGTTGCAAGGCATCCTGGACGAGTTGCGCAAAGTGGATCAGCTGACCGACTTCGGTTATTTGAGCGACAAAATTCTGATGCCTGCTATTGCTTATGCCAAGGAAAGAGAACTCATTACGGCGATGGAAGAGAGCGTGTTGCTCATAAGCGCCAAAAGCGGCGTAGCCAAGGCGGCTGATCTGGCCGCTGCCATGCCCGGTATGTCAGCCGCCCAGCGCACCTATCAAATCAAAAAACTGGTGGAACGAAAAATGTTGCAGCCCATCAAGGAAGGGGCGCGCCAATACACCATTGGCTTTAGCAACAACTATCTGATGCGCGGCGTAGTTCGTGCCTTGTCAAATGAAGGATTTATCCCGGAAACACTGAATAAAGCTGATTAACTGACAGGGGGATGAAGGTGGCGCAGCCGCGCTGGTGGCATACGAAATTCCCCGCGGGGCGGTGGCTATGCACTTTTCAAGCTGACAACATTCATGGTGTTAAGAATCGCTTCCAATCTATCGTCCAGCTTATTCCATGCGTCGCGTTTTTCATCTGCGTAGTCGTTGAGCAAATACAGAAGACTTCAATATTGCCAGTTGCATCACCAGCACCAACTCTCTATCGATCACACCGCGCCGCGAATCGGCTTGACCACCGCATCAGTCGGCACCGTGGCGCAATACACTGCCCACTCAGCCATCAATGCAGCACGCTTGGCGAACTGAGAACCGCGCTGGTAGGCACGCTCGACAGCATCCGGCAACTGGTGTGCCAGCGCGTGTTCGGCAACCTCTCTCGGGTAATTGGTCGTCTCTGCCGCCCACATACGGAAGCTGCTACGGAAACCATGAACCGTGATGCCTGCGCCGTTGGCATCTACCCAGATGGGCTTGTCATCGCCATTCATGCGCCGGATCACTGCGGTCAGCGACATATCCGAAAAGGGTTGGCCTTTCGTTCCGGCGAATACCACATCGCTATCCTTCGGCATGGATTCCAGCAAAGCCAGTGCTGCATCGCTCAACGGCACCTGATGTTCACGTTTGGCTTTCATCCGCTCGGCCGGTATCGCCCAGACCTTGCCAGCCGTGTCGAACTCAGCCCATCGAGCGCCGCGCACCTCACCCGACCGGCATGCTGTCAGGATTGCGAACTCAACCGCTCGAGCGGATATACCCTCACGCGATCTCAATGCAGACATAAACGTACCTATGTGCTGCCACGGTAACGATGGATGATGTGTTGTCCTGCTGGACTTGCTGATGGTTGCCAGTAAGTTTGCTAGGTGATCTTTCCATCGGGCAGGATTCTCGCCGGTACGGTAACCGCTGGTGGTGGCCCAGCCAAGCACTGATTCGATACGACCGCGCACGCGACTGGCTGTCTCGGTCTTGGTCTCCCATATCGGCGCAAGACATTTCACGACCAGGCCGGTGTCGATCTCTGCCACGGGAAAATGGCCGAACACCGGACTGGCGTAAGTATTGAGCGTGTTTGTCCATTGGTCGCCATGCTTGGCATTTTTCCAGACCGCCTTGTGCGCCAGGATGTACGCCTTGGCGCACTGGTCGAAGGTCATCATCTTGGCATCGACCAGCGCGGCGGCGATCTGACGCTGCTTCTTGGCCGCCAAGGGATTGATGCCGTCAATAAGCAGCTTCCGCGCGTCCAGTCAGGGAAAACGCATTAAAATCAGCTTCCGACCAATAACTTAGCCCTATAGCTGTCGTTCCAAGCCGCGCGGTTCATTTTTTTCCTGGTACTGATCCTGGAGGGCTCTTTTTGAAACAGGTTTATGCAAATATGGCGAATAGTCGTCATAATAGCGGCGGCATTGCCTTTGCGTATGCGGTTGTCATCTTCACGAAAAACCACGTCTAAGCGCCAGTGTAATTTATTTTCTATCCCCCAATGGTTGCGAACGGCATGGGCAAAGAGCTTGGCATCGGCAGCGAAGGAGTTAATGAAATAACGCTGTTCCAAGGTGACTTCATTACCGATATGGCATTCGCGTTCCACCATGCCAATGCTTTTTAAGCCTTTCCACAGTTCGGTTTTCGGCAATGTGCATAATGTTTCAGTAATCCAATAGCGGCGAACTTCCAGGCGGCCATGTTCGTTATCGATTTCTTCGTGATAACTGTATGGAATGTTTTTAAAATCCGCTTGCCTGGCTGTCGTGAAAAAATCCTCGGTGGCTTCATGCAGGTCGCCTTGATTACCCTTGAGTCCTAAGCTGTAATCGCCGCTCTGGTCGATGATTTGTTCTGCAATGGCACGCTGGCAACCCATTGCATCAATGGTTACAATACAGCCATGTAGTTCCAGTAACGCTAAAAGCTTGGGAATAGCGGTGATTTCGTTGGACTTTTCTTCTGTCGCTTCCTGACCGAGTACCAATCCATTGGCGCACCCCCAGGCACTAACCCTATGCAATGGGTTTTTGTTGCGCTTGCGATCATGCGAGCGGCGCGCAGTTTTGCCATCTATTGCGATAACTTCATTCGGCACCGCTTCATATACCGACCCAATCCAGTCCATAAAACAGCGCTGAAATGCTTTGGGTTCTAACCTGGATAGCACATAAGCAATGCAATCATGTGACGGTATGCCGTTCTTTAAAGGCACAAACTGCCTTAACCAATCCTCTTTGTTACGGCCAAATTCTTCAATGCTTTGCCAGCCTTGAGCACCACTTAACATGGCACATATTGCCAAGACAATGATGTCCATCAATTGATGAAGTTTCTTGCGCTCAATTCCTGGGTCATTCAAACTGGAAAAATGCTCGACTATATTGCAACTCACAGGGGCCTCGTCAAATACCCAATAATGTATCTCTCTTTGTCATGTTTTTAAAGTGTTTTTTATGCGTTTGCCCTGCGCTGGATATACTTCACGCGGCTATAAAGTGCGTTTTTTGCTATACTGATCCGAGGTAACCATTCACTCCCCCTATCCATTTTCATCTAAATTAGTGGATAATACACACCCAAGAAAAATCACGAAGCCCCTTCAACATGCGTTTCAACGATAACGATCTCAAGCAACTCAATGAAGAAAAGCTTGCCAGTTTAGCCAGGAAGGAATTGCTGTCGTTGTCGGCAAGACTGCTTGCGGACTTGAAAGAATTACACGACAGACTGTAGTTATTCATACACCCGACTGAGATAAATACCTTGTGGAATCAAGAGACAAGTGAGGGCGTGTGCAATTCATGCAATATCCGGGTTAACTCCCATTTATAGGCTAATCTGATCAGATGAAAAAAACCATATTAATCACTGGATGCTCAAGCGGCATTGGCTACTGTGTTGCCAAGGCACTGCATGAACGAGGATATCGTGTATTTGCAACAGCTAGAAGACGAGCAAGTGTTGAGACGTTGTTAGCTGAAGGTTTGGAGAGTTTTCGCCTTGATCTAACCGATTCAAACTCCATTCATTTTGCTTTCGAGGAAGTCATGCGACGTACAAATGGTGAACTGTATGCTTTATTCAATAATGGCGCATATGGCTTGCCGGGCGCTGTGGAAGATTTGAATCGTGATGCCCTGTGTGAACAATTTGAAACCAATGTCTTTGGTTGGCAGGAATTAACGAATCTTGCGATACCGGTTATGCGCCGCCAGGGTTACGGAAGAATTATTCAAAATAGCTCGATCCTGGGGCTTGTTTCCTTGCCCTTTCGGGGTGCTTATAATGCTTCAAAATATGCAATTGAAGGTTTAAGTGATACGCTACGTCTGGAATTAAGAGGCAGTAATATTTATGTCAGCCTGATTGAACCAGGGCCGATTGCTAGTCAGTTTCGCATGAATGCAGTAAAAGCGCTGGCGAAGTATATCGACGTCGATAACAGCTTTCACCGTAAAAGATACCAAGATGTTTTGAAACGCCTAAACAAACAAGGGCCAGCCGTTCCCTTTACATTACCGCCCGAAGCTGTACTTAAGCGGGTAATTCATGCACTGGAAGCAACCAAGCCCCAGCCACGCTACTATGTTACGTTTCCAACTTATCTGTTTGGTTTCCTTAAACGAATTCTTAGTACACGTGTACTGGATGTACTGCTAGCCAAATCCGGAAATAATAACTAAGCGTCTTAGCAAGTTAAATCACCTTTGGCAAAACCAGAAGCGTATTTCGGTTAGCCTCTCAAAGGAGCAAAGAACCAGCACTGTCTAGCCTGAATTTTGCATAAAAAGGGTGAATAACAAAGTAACTATTTGATATAACGATAATTATATCAAAACAAATTCGTAAAAAATGACTACTTGTACTCGCCCTGCTGCCAATTCTACCCCAGAACAACTCCGATTTCCTCTCGCTGTGGGTTTCACGGTTCGCGCTGACTTCACCGGAGGAAAGATATCCTCTGATCTGGGTGCATTACTGCTTTCCGCCGTGGATCGCCGTATTGGCCTGATTGATCGCCTGACCGCAGCCATTAACGATTCCCGTCACGCCAGCTACATCAAACACTCTGGATCTCGACCACACCGACGATGCTACCTATGGCCAGCAAGCACTTTCTTTTTACAACGCCCATTATGGCCACGATTGCTACCTGCCTTTGCTCGTGTTTGAGGCTCACTCCTCCGGTGCCTTGGTGACCGCCGTACTGCGCCCCGGCAAGCGCCCGACCGGGGCTGAGAACGCCATGATCATGAAGCGTGTACTGGGCTTGCTGCGGCAGTACTGGCCACAGACCCATATCCTGCTGCGCGGGGATGGTCACTTC